>Ga0255047_10003071_pt1 | contig 10674 bp, 15 predicted proteins | sample JV7_2_1_MG_FD_183640 | JGI IMG/M metagenome (GOLD analysis project Ga0255047, IMG submission 183640) | Seawater microbial communities from Jervis Inlet, British Columbia, Canada - JV7_2_1 | ecosystem: Environmental > Aquatic > Marine > Inlet | place: Canada: British Columbia | collected 2016-10-06 | reverse complement strand
CAAGTCGCTCGAGCGGATGGTATTGTCGCGAGACCTCCGGCATGGAGGCCATCCGATTCTACGGTGGCAAGTGTCGAATGTGGTTGTTAAGCAAGACCCGGCGGGTAATATCAAGCCGGACAAAAGTAAGAGCAGCGAGCGGATTGATGGTGTCGTAGCTTGTGTAATGGCCCTGGGCCGTGCAATGCTTGACGTCAAATCGACTAGCGTGTATGCGTCCAGGGGACTGGCTAAGATATGAAGCGGCAGTTTTTAGAGCTAGGGTGCCTTGCTGCCATTTTGGCTGGATGTTACATGGCTTGGCCGCCGCTTGCGTACATAGTCGGTGGCACCGTTGGGCTCGTGTGGCTAGCCCTTTTGGGAGGTCGGTCTGATGGCCCTTTTGGTTGAGCGACTCAAGAACCTCCTGACGCGAGAGCGTCAATCCAAGCCGCAAAGCAACCTGTCGCGTAGCTCCTCTGCCTTCATGTCCAGCGCCCAAGAGCGTATCGACGAAAACACGACCGTGAGTTTCTCGGCTGTCTGGCGTGGTCTCGAGCTGCTGTCCGGCGTCATGGCCCGGATGCCGAAGAGTTTGATTCGCGAGCAAGACGAGGCAAACAAGACGCTCGTGACGTCGCACCGCGTGTCCAAGCTCCTGCGTCGGAGTGTGAGCGCTGAGCAGACGACCCCCAAGTGGTTCGAGACCACGACGCTTCTGACCATGCTGTGGGGGCAATCGTTTTCGGAAATCTTCATGGCCCCCGATCGGATCGAGCTGTATCCGCTGCATCCGTCCCAGACTCGGGCGATGCGAGATCAGTCTACTGGCCAACTCGTGTACGAATATACCTCCGATGGCGGGGTCAAGACGTTTCTGCCGGACAAGATTCTGCACATCACCATGCCGAGCATGGACGGTATCACCGGCCTCGGCCTCATGGCGCTCTCAAAGCACTCGATCGGCCTGGCGTTGGCGCTGCAGAAATACGGTGGTGCCCTGTTTGGTAACGACGCGATTCCCGGCTTGGTGCTCGAGCACCCGAAAGAATTGGGGGAGGAGGGGCTGAAGAATCTGCGTGAGAGTATTGAATCGCGGCATCGGGGCGCGAACAAGGCGCACACGCCGCTGATTCTCGAAGAGGAAATGAAGGCCCACACACTCACGCCGCCGAATGACAACATGCAGTTCAACGAGACGCGCGGCATGCAGGTGCAGGAGTTGGCCCGCTACATGGGCGTTCCGCCCCACTTGTTGTACTGGCTTGACCGTGCGACGTTCAGCAACATCGAACACCTCGGCATCGAGTTTGTGAAGTACACGCTTAAGAACTGGATCACCCGATTCGCATCCGAGATGAAATTTAAGTTGTTGGGTGAGACCGAAGATCGCCTAGACATTGAGTTCGACACCAGTGAGATCGAGCGAGGTGATTCGGAAACCTTTAGCAAGGTTCAAGAGCGCCGGCTGTCAAACGGCATCATCACGTTCAACGAAGCTCGCCATGCACTAGGCCTAAATAGTCTCGGTCCGGACGGTGATATGCGGGTTGTCAACAAGGCGATGATGGACGCCGAGCGTCTGGGCGACGATCCGGTGGCGCCGCCAGACATGACGGCGGAACCGGCTGATCTGGAGACCGATCCGGAGCCGCCGGAGGATGAGGGCAACGACGAGCAGGAGCGTGCTCGCCTGGCGGCGGCCGGCGTCTTACGCGATTCGATGGAAAGCCTGATCCCGATCGAGTGTGACCGCGTGGCCCGTGCGATCAACAAAGGGGTACGGGAGGGCGATACGGCGGACCGCATTCGGAGATTTTACGAAGGATTCGGTGAGCGTGTTTCTGTCGCATTCGCGCCGGCATTCGTTGCACACGCGACGTTCACGGGCTCGGAGCCGGGCGACATCGTGGGCACCGCCGCGGCGTATGTGGAAACACAGCGAGCGACGCTGCTGTCGGCGTTGGATAACGGGGACACGCTGGCGCTGATTGTTGCGGAATGGCGGGACAGCCGAGCAGACGAGGTTACGGACATGCTTTTTGGAGGCTCTAGCGATGGAGCGTAGGCAATACGACGCAAGCGAGATTCGGGTGGAGGGCGAGGGCGAGCCGGTCCTGGTGGGGCATGCTGCGGTATTCGATACCCTGTCTCTCGAAATGTGGGGGTTCCGCGAGAAGATAGCGCCGGGTGCGTTTGCCGACACACTGGGCAAGGACGACATTCGCGCATTGTGGAATCACGAACCGGGGGCGGTACTCGGGCGCGTGGCGGCCGGCACGCTAGAGCTTCGCGAGGACAAGAAAGGTCTTGCGGTTCGGATCAAGACGCCGGATACCCAGATCGGACGCGACGCCGTGACCAGCATCGGTCGCGGCGACGTGTCTCAGATGAGCTTCGGTTTCCGCGTGCTGGACGATGAATGGGAGCCGGACGACGAGGACCGGAGCACACTGATCCGCACCATCAATAGCGCGCAGCTTTTTGAGGTTTCGCCCGTGACGTTCCCCGCTTATCCGGCGACTGACATCAACGTGCGTGATTTCGATGGCGCGTTGGAGTCGTTGAAGCGTGCGAAGGATGCGGCGAAACCCGTGTTGCGCCCGCGGCTCATGGCGGCCCATCGGGCGATTGTCGAGATCATGTTGAGTAATGCCTAAAGTCGCCCTAATCACAGGCGTTACCGGCCAGGACGGTTCGTACCTCGCGGAGCACCTGCTATCTCTCGGGTACGAAGTCCACGGCATGATCCGCCGTTCATCGTCTTTCAACACCGATCGCGTCGACCACCTGTACCACGACCCGCACGAGGCCGGGGCCAAGTTCACGCTCCACCACGGCGACCTGACAGACCCGATGGGGATGCGGCGTCTCATCGGCCAAGTGGGGCCGGACGAGGTATACAACCTGGCGGCGCAGAGCCACGTCAAGACCAGCTTCGATCAGCCGATTTATACGGTCGATACCATCGTGATGGGCACGATTGGACTTCTCGAAGCCGTCCGGGACTACCGCGATACGACGGGGCATGAGGTGCGGTATTATCAAGCGTCGTCGTCAGAGATGTTCGGCGCCAGCCCGCCGCCGCAATCTGAGGCAACGCCGTTCCGGCCTCGGTCGCCGTACGCATGCGCAAAGGTCTACGCATTCTACCAGACTGTGAATTACCGCGAGGCTTACGGATTGTTCGCCGCGAACGGAATTCTGTTCAACCACGAGAGTCCGCGTCGGCTCGAGACGTTCGTCACGCGGAAAATCACAAGAGCGGCTACACGGATCAAGCATGGGCTCCAGGCCAAGCTGTATGTGGGAAACCTCAATGCCAGCCGCGACTGGGGGTACGCCGGGGATTACGTTAAGGCCATGCACGCGATGCTCCAGGCCGATACGGCGTCTGACTACGTCATTGCCACCGGAGCCTCGCACAGCGTCAGGGAGTGGCTGGAGTGGGCGTTTCTCGCGGCCGGGTTCAAGGCCTCCGATTGGCACGATCTCGTGGAGGTTGACCCGCGATATTACCGCCCGTCCGAGGTGGACGCACTGTGCGGCGACCCCTCGAAGGCCGGGAAGGAACTTGGATGGAAGCACGAGATGACGGCGCACCGTTTGTGTGGCGCCATGGTGTCGGCCGATGAGATGCTGGCGCGGCAGGAATACAAGTTTGCGTATGAGGAGAAATTGACAACCCCCCAATATGTGGTAGGTTTGAGTAGCACAACAACCGAATAGGCGACGAAATGGGCGTTGGCGTGGTCGTCAGGGCCGATAACGGGCGCAACGGCAGGCAGCGTGTCTGAGTCAGGGCGTTGACCGCCAGGGAAACAGAACGAGGATTCCCCCGGTGGTTCGCGCCTTTTTGTATGCGCACGCCGGGATTGTTAGGAGACAGCCAAAATGGGAACACCATTTGACGAGCTGCTCGAACGGCGTACCAAGGCTCACGACGAGGCCAAGGCGTTGACCGCAACGGTCTACGCCGACGGCGATCGCGATTTCACGGACGAAGAGAAAGAGAGGTTCGATGGACTCGTGGCGGAGGTCGAGAGCCTTGACGGCCGGATGAAGCGGCTGAAACAACTGAACGACATGTCACCCCCGGCGGTTCGGGAGTCCGAGCCGATGCCGATCCGGCAACCGGGCGATCCCTCGCCGGCATTGCCGACGCCACGCACGGAGCCAGGCAACCGGGATGCTCAACGAATCGAGATTCCTGAGAATTGCCGACGCGGCACTCTTCGCGGATACACTTGTGAGCGGTTCGGAGAGGATCACCAACACCGGGCCTACCGATTCGGACGTGCGTTATTCGCACACCTGGGGCACGCCCAGTCGCGGCAATGGTGCAACGACCACGGTATCGAGCTTCGTGTGCAGACCGAGGGCACCAACTGGAATGGCGGCGTTTTGGTGCTGGATCAATTCGACAGTGACTTTATTCGCCTCGTCGAAGCCTTTGGCGTATTCCGGCAATTTGCTCGGGTCGTTCCGATGGCATCCGACGTGATGGTGCGGGACCGACGCACGGGCGGGCTCACGGCCTACGCGGTCGGTGAGGACTCGGCCGGAACCGAGTCTACCATGACCTTCGACCAGATCACGCTGACGGCCAAGAAGTGGATGGTTCTGGCCACGATGTCTAGCGAGCTGAACGAGGACGCTATCATCAGCATTGCCGATCAGCTCATGACGGAAATCGCCTATGCGTTTGCAAACAAGGAAGATGACGCGGGATTCAACGGTGACGGAACGAGCACCTACAACGGCATGGTGGGCCTGACAAATGCGTTCGTGAATCTGACGTCGACGGTCGCCGACCGCGCCGGCCAGGTGGTCGGCACTGGGAACCTTTGGACCGAATTGGCCCTACTGGATTTCAATAAAGTTGTCGGCCTGCTGCCGGAATATGCCGACACGCCCAATGTGCGTTGGTACATGCACAAGACGTTTTGGGGGCAAGTCGCGCAAACGCTGGCCTACGCAGCGGGTGGAAACACAACCACGGACATCTCGGCGGGCATGTCGCCGACGTTCCTCGGCTATCCTGTGCAGACGTCGCAGGTGCTTCCGAAGGTCGCGGCCAATGATTCAATCGTCTGCTTCTTGGGCGACCTGAACCTGGCGGCCGATCTCGGTGACCGGCGCGGGACTACCGTGGCATTCAGTGACGTGGCGTATGTGAACAGCAAGTCGATGTTCGAGCGGGACTCTATCGCGGTGAAGGCGACGACCCGCTATGACATCAACGTGCATGATGTCGGCAATCAGAGCGGCACCGCTGCGAGTCGAGTTCCCGGCCCGATCGTGTGCCTTTCGACAGCCGCTAGCTAACAGAAAGGAGGTGACAAATGATTCACCCACAGACAGGGATCGACACCGTTCTGGTAGCTCCGATCGCCGCCGCGGCGGTTGGCACAACCGCTGCAAAAACGGCGTCTTGGGACTTGGTGCAGGTCGACGGGCGATCGGACTACGCGGAGATTCGCATGTCGTTCGGTTCGGAGTCCAACACAAACGCGCTTGGTCCGACGATCAGTCTGCTCGAATCGGATGATACCGTCGTGACTAATCACGCGACGTTCGATTCCAACTTCGAGCGGGCGACGGAGGATTTGGCCAGCGCGAAAGAGGTTCGGTATCTGATCGACTGCAAGAGCCGGAAGCGGTACTTGCGATTGACGATTACGCCTGAGACGACGACCAACGGCCCGATCCAGGTGACTGCGATTGGAACGCTGACACGCAACGGAGTGCAGCCCGGTTCGACTACCGACATGGGCGACGACGTGGTTGTGATCGGATAGGTCGATGACTGTGCTAGTGGATAGCTGTGCGTCTTGGTTGAACGACAAGGCGCACAGCGTCCACAGCCAGTACTGTGAAGACGGATGTTTGTTCGGGAGTCGGAATTGTGAAATTGAACATTGGTGCCGGCAAGAGTGAGATTTCTGGCTTCACGCCGATTGACCGTGCGAACGGGCAGGAGGCATGCCCGTTGTCCTACGAGAGCAACAGCGTGGACGAGATTCGGGCGTCCCACATTCTCGAGCACTTCGGACACCGCGATGTCCCCAAAGTGCTCGACGAGTGGGTAAGGGTGCTGAAGCCCGGCGGACGCATCCGCATAGCGGTTCCCGACATGCGGAAGATCGCAGACATGGCGTCAGATAACTCCGATCCGCGATGGCCGTTGTACGCGATGGGCGGACAGACGGACGACAACGACTATCACCGCTCGCTGTTCACGCGCGAGCGTCTCGAAGAGTTGATGATGAATGCCGGCATCGAAGGTATCCAGCCGTGGCAATCGAAAAACACGGACTGTGCGTCGCTGCCGGTCAGTCTCAATCTGGAAGGCCGCAAGTCGCCACAAGGCAAGCCGGACCCCGGGAGCCTGGTTAAGGTCGCGGCGATAATGAGCGTGCCTCGCGTCGGGTGGAACGATGCGTACTCGGCAATCGTCGAGGCACTGACGCCGCTGCGAATACCGATCACGCAATTCAACGGCGTGTTCTGGGGCCAGTGTATGCAACGTGCCTTCGAGGATGCGATTGAACACGGCGTCGAATGGCTGTTGACGGTCGACTACGATTCGATGTTCACCTCTCGCGACGTCGACAAACTGATCGGCGCATTGGGCAACACGCCTGACATGGATGCTGTGGTCGCACTACAATGCCGTCGAGGTGACGATGAATCGGCGTTGATGACGTTGAAGGGCAAGACCTCGGTTCAGACCGACGGCACCCCGTTCCGGGTCGATACCGCACACTTCGGCTTGACGTTGATACGCATGTCGGCAATGGCCGACATTCCGAAGCCGTGGTTTGCGTCGCGTCCGACCGAGGAGGGCACCTGGGGCGAAGGCCGGCTCGATGATGACATCTGGTTTTGGCACCAGTGGAAAGAGGCCGGCAAAACAGTTTACATACATCCGGAATGTCGGATAGGGCACTTGCAGGTGATGGTGTCTCTATTTGACGATGACATGCAGCCACACCACATGCACGTCAAGCAATGGCGAGAAAAGAGCAAGAGCGATGCGCGTTAGGTTTCTAAGGGATTGGAATCAGGTATACCAGAAGGGATCGACCGCCGAGGTGTGTGCCGATGAGATCACGCCCGGTATGTTTGTGTCGCTACAGCACCGCGGCATCGTCGAGGTCGTAGACGAAGAGCCGGAGCTATACCGGACGGCTGTCGCGGTCGCACCGCCGAAACGAAAACGTGGGCGACCGCGAAAGGTGATGTGATGTCGATTGACTACGCCTACAACATGAAGCGTACCTCCGGGCCGGCGGCGGAGCCGATGACGACTGCGGAAGCTAAATCATTCGCCCGCCAGGACGATGACACCGACGACACCTTGATAGACACGTTCATCGAATCGGCTAGGGAATGGTGCGAGCAATACACACGTCGTGCGTTCATCACGCAGACATGGACACAGATAATCGACTGGGGTTTCCCGCGTGCTATAATCCTGCCCCATCCGCCTCTGATTTCGGTAACGTCCATCACGTACATTGACACGTCTGGCACCTCCCAGACGTTGGCCGCGACAGAATACACGGTCGACATCCAACGTGCGCCCGGCAGGGCATACGAGGCGTGGACTAAGACGTTTCCGACAACGCGATATATTCGGCAAGCGGTGACGGTGACCTACACGGCAGGTTACGGTGCGGCCTCAACCGCGATCCCCGCACCGATCATTACGGCGTGTCAACAATTGCTGTTGCACATGTACGACACGCGAGAGCCGATCGTATTGGGGACGATCTCGAAAGAACTGGAAATGGCGCTTAAGACACTCTTAGCTCCCTATGTGGTGCGTAGCTAATGGTGCAAGACTTGCGAACCAAGGTAGGCGCGATGCGGCATCGCGTTGTGGAAGTCGCCATTTCCCATACACAAGAAACCACGCTCGGCTCTTGGGACGTCTCGGAAACGGTGAAGCCCACACGATGGGCGAGCATCGAGCCGCTGAGCGGCACGGAACGGCTCCTGGCCGGGCAGGTGGTTCCGGAAGCTACGCATGTAATTCGGATGCGATACAATACGAATGTCACCCAGAAAACCGTGTTACGCAAACTAGCGGGGAACAACAAGCCGCAACGGGATTTCCAGGTTCTGGCGAGCGCCAACGTGGATCAGCGCGACAAGATACTGGAACTGTTGTGTAAGGAGCTGGTTTAGGTGAGCAGCGTGTGTGTAGCTTCAAAGGCCACCAGCCGGCATCCGTGCGTGCCTTCGTTGCTGCTGTACCCGAGGAGCACGGAGGCGCCGCCCGAACGAGCACGCCGACGCTCCTCGGCCTGCTGGGCGGTCCGGCTCGGTGCGGACTCGTCGACAACCTGCCGACGCCGGGGGCGGCACAAGTTTCCTTCCAGTGCCTGCCGGCGTTCCCTGATCTGTCGTGGCGTCATCGTCTCATGTCTCATGGTTGCCTCTACAAGCAACTATCGCCTATTCGGCGTTTCGTCGCCATTACAAACCGCCGCAATTCGTATAACGGGGGGCAATCATGGCCGGTAGTGCGAATATCGCGGTTGGTTTCGACCTGACCGGCGACCGGGACTTGATGCGTAAGCTGGATAAGCTGGAAGCCAAGGTGGGTCGCAACGTGCTTCGCAAGGCCATGCGGGCCGGCAGCACGCCTATCGTGAAGGACGCTAAAGCCAGGGCGCCTGTGGGCGACACCGGAAATCTAAAGAAGTCCATCGGGCGCCGGTTCAAATGGTACAACGCGCAGGGGACGTACGTCGTCGTCGTCGGTCCGCGAATCAAGTACGCGCGAGACAAGGTGACCAAGAAGCTGCTACGTGACCAGCGTGGGCGCCGCATATCCGTATTGGCCGGTCAGCACGGATTCATCGTCGAACACGGGACCAAGCCGCGATACACCAAAAGCGGAGCCTTCCGTGGCATCGGCCCGCCTCAGCCGTTCATGCGGCCGGCGTGGGATGCGAACAAAAAGAAGGCAGAGCAGTTGGCGGTGACTAAGCTGCGAGACGAAGTCTTCAAGGAGGCGCGTCGTGGCCGGTGAGCAAGCCGTATACAAAGTGCTGGCCGCCAATTCAGGCGTGACGAACATCGTCAGCAACCGGATATGGGGCGGCGGGCAGGCACCGCTAGAGTCGGCCTACCCCTACGTCACCTTGCAGGTGTTGGGCATCGCGGACCGCACGCCGGCAATCACAGGACCGACCGGGCTGGTCGGGAAGCGGATGCAAGTTAATTGTGTCACGACGTCGTATACGCAGACAACCCAACTTGCGGACCGGGTGACGGTCGCACTCAACACCTACAGCGGAACCGGCGGCACGGAAACCGTGAGGGGGATTTTCGTGGAAGATGAGTTGGATGTGACTGTTCCTCGCATCGAGGGAAGCGATAAGCATCTGTATGTCAAACTATTGCCAAGCGTCCTCTGGGTGGACGAAGCGACTTCATAATGGAGACATGATATGGCAGCAACAATCGGACTCAATTCGCGTCTCGCGTTGAGTGGGACAGTTACGGTGTTTTCCACGTCCGATATCATTGCAGACGTGATGAATGCTTCAGTTTCGCTCGATTGCGATGAGGTGGATGTGACGCCGATCACCAGCAGTGGGCACCGGGCGTTCATCCCCGGTCCGCGATCTGCGACGATCTCGTTTGAGTTAGCGTACGACCGAGCTGATACGGATCATGCGGCACTAACTACGGGATGGTCGAGTGGGTCAACTAACTACTTCACGCTACAAATGCCGGGCGACACAGTAGTTACCAACGCGTGGGTGATGCGTGCATTTGTGTCGAACTTGGGTCCGGGTATCGACCCGTCGGATAAGCACAGTGCTAGCGTATCGCTGCGACTAACCGAGGCACCGACGATTCCGTAACGGAGGTTTTATGGGTCTGCAAGAACAGGTCAGACGTACGAACGACGTGCCGATCGAACCGGTCGAACATCCACAGTGGGAGGGCGCCCACGTTCGACCGATGAGCGCACGGGCACTGGGCGAGTTCCAAAAGATGGCGGCGCCTGAAGGCGAGGACGATGAACGCCCGTTCGAGTTGGCGCTGCACATCATGGCGTTTCTCGTCACACACTGCCTGTGTGATGACCAGGGCGTTCGAGTGTTCGGCGATGACGAGGTCGATTGGGTCGAATGCAACAAGAGGGCCGAACTGCTCGAGCCGATTGCGAACGCCGCGTGTAAGTTGCACGGGTTTGATGATGCCGATGAGGACGACCGCGAAAAAAACTGAGAAGCGATCCGTACCAAATGCTTTTGATGCGGATCGCGATCGCACTCGGCAAATCGTTACGCGAGGTGGAGGCGTTCGACGCCGACGAGGTTCTGTGGTGGGAGGCGATGTTCTGTGTCGATCCGCCGGGCGAGCAGCGCATGGACGAGAGGTTCGCCATGCTGGCTCAAATGGTGGCGGCGTTCAGCGGCAGCGTGCCGAAACGGGAAGCCTTCATGCTGTACCCGCAGACTCTGACTGTCGCGCAGGAAGCGATGCAGCCGGAGGAGCTAAACGCGGTGATGCTGCAAGCGCAATCATGGATGCAACATGGCGACGACAATAGGCAAACTTAGGATTATTCTGACCGCCAATGCCGGGCGGTTTCAGAAGACAATGAAAAGGTCGCGCAAGACGATCGCCGCCTTTTCCAAGTCTGCTACGCGCTTTGCCTTGAAG
>Ga0255047_10003070_pt1 | contig 10680 bp, 11 predicted proteins | sample JV7_2_1_MG_FD_183640 | JGI IMG/M metagenome (GOLD analysis project Ga0255047, IMG submission 183640) | Seawater microbial communities from Jervis Inlet, British Columbia, Canada - JV7_2_1 | ecosystem: Environmental > Aquatic > Marine > Inlet | place: Canada: British Columbia | collected 2016-10-06 | reverse complement strand
GATCGCCGTCGGCGACCGCCTGCGCATACGCCCCGGCGAGAAGGTGCCGGTGGACGGCACGGTGGAGGAGGGCCGCAGCGCCGTCGACGAGAGCATGGTCACCGGCGAATCCATGCCGGTCACCAAGGAGCCCGGCGACCGCGCCATGGCCGGCACGCTGAACCGCTCCGGTGGCCTCGTCATCACGGCCGACAAGGTCGGCCGCGACACGATGCTGGCGCAGATCGTCCAGCTCGTCGCCACGGCCCAGCGGTCGCGGGCGCCGATCCAGCGCCTCGCCGACCAGGTCTCCGGCTATTTCGTGCCGATCGTCCTGGCGGTCGCTGTCCTCGCCTTCGCCGCCTGGGCGATCTTCGGGCCGCCGCCGCAGCTCGCCTTCGCGCTGGTCGCGGCGGTCTCGGTGCTGATCATCGCCTGCCCCTGCGCCCTCGGCCTTGCCACGCCCATGTCGATCATGGTCGGCGTCGGCCGCGGCGCGGCCGCCGGCGTGCTCATCCGCGATGCGGCGGCGCTGGAGCGGCTGGAGAAGGTCGATACGCTCATCATCGACAAGACCGGCACCCTCACCGAGGGCCGCCCCGCCGTCACCGCCGTGGTGCCGGCGGAGGGCTTCACCGAGGACGAGGTGCTGCGCATCGCCGCCGCCGTCGAGAAGCCCTCCGAACATCCGCTGGCCGAGGCCATCGTCCGTGAGGCCGAGCACCGCGCCATCGCCCTGCCGCGGGTCCTCGGCTTCGATTCGCCCACCGGCAAGGGCGTGATCGGCATGGTCGAGCGCAAGCGCGTCACGCTCGGCTCCTCGGCCTTCCTCGCCGAACTGTCGGTGGACGCATCGCCGCTCGCGGTGCTGGCCGACGAGCTGCGCAAGGACGGCGCGACGGTGGTCTTTCTCGCCGTCAACGGCCGCCTCGCCGGCATCATCGCCATTGCCGATCCGGTCAAGGCGACGACCCCGGCGGCGCTGGCCGCGCTGCGCGAGGAGGGCATCCGCATCGTCATGCTCACCGGTGACAACCGGACCACGGCTCAGGCCGTCGCCCGCCAGCTCGGCATCTCCTCGGTCGAGGCGGACGTGCTGCCCGAAGGCAAGGCCGATGTGGTGGCGCGCTGGCGGTCTGAAGGTCGCGTCGTCGCCATGGCCGGCGACGGCGTCAACGATGCCCCGGCGCTCGCCGCCGCCGATGTCGGCATCGCCATGGGCACCGGCACCGACGTCGCCATGGAGAGCGCCGGCATCACCCTGGTGAAGGGCGACCTCCTCGGCCTCGTCCGGGCGCGGCGGCTGTCGGAGGCGACCATGGCGAACATCCGCCAGAACCTCGTCTTCGCCTTCGCCTACAACGCCCTCGGCGTGCCGGTGGCGGCGGGCCTGCTCTACCCCGCCTTCGGCCTCCTGCTCTCGCCGATGATCGCCGCCGCCGCCATGTCGCTGTCCTCGGTCAGCGTCATCGGCAATGCGCTGAGGCTGCGGGCGGTGAAGCTCGGGTGAGGGCGGGATCGAAGGGGCGCTGAACGGCCCCCTCACCCTTCCCTCTCCCCGCCGGGGAGAGGGGGACTTTGACGTCGCGGCCTGTTCTGGGACCCAGCGCCAGGCCCAACCGTTGCCGACGATGCCCGACGCTGTTGCCCCCTCTCCCCGGCGGGGAGAGGGAAGGGTGAGGGGGCGATCCCCCCCGCATCCCCAGAGATCACGACCCCGTGAGGGAACCATTCCCAGGCCCATCGGTTGTTCCGGCGACACCCCCGCAACGAGGAGAATCGCCATGAGCAGCACCACCGACAAGATCAAGGGCATGGCTAACGAGGCCATGGGCAACGTCAAGCAGGGCGTCGGCAAGGCCTTGGACAACAAGGAATTGCAGGCGAAGGGCAAGATGCAGGAGCTGAAGGGCGAAGGCCAGCAGCTCAAGGGCGACGCCAAGGACGGCATCAAGAAGGTCGTCGACCGCGCCTGACCCTATCTCTAGGAAAATAGGCCTTGACAGCGTGACGCTGCTCGGCTAGTTTTCCGTCATATTCGAAAACTGCGCCCGGACGGGGAAACCCGCGCCGGGCGTTGTCGTATCCGGGCCTCCCTCACAAGGTCCGGCCTCCCGTTCCGGACCCGCCCGCCATGACCGCTCGCCCCAACCGCGCCGCGCCGGAAACGGCGTCGGCCCGTCCCGACACGTCCAGTCCACCCATGCCCCTCGCCGCGTCCCGTGCGGCGCCCGCTGCCGCCACCCCGCCGACGGGCGGCAGGGTCGCGGGCACCGCGCCGCCCGAGCCCTCCCATATTGGCAAGCCCTGTCCGGGCCTTGGCGACTGTCCGGAGCGGCCACGCCTGGTGCGCCGGCTCTTCGCCGCCGCCGAGCGCGAGATCGACACGCTGGAGGCGACGCTGGGCGGCGCGTCATCGACCGCCGCCCGCCGCCTCGGCGCGCTTGCCGCCGCCCTCGACCGCCTCGCCGCGCTCGACCGCAAGGCGTTGGCCGCCGCCCGCGATCCTGCCGGAGATGCCGATGCCCCGCCCGTCGCCGCGCCTGTGGACGCCGAAGCCTGGGCTGAGGCGCTTGCGGCGCAACTTGCTCCGCGCCAGCCCGGAGAGGGTGGCCAGCGTTGACCCGCTGGAGATCATCCGGATGCGGGCCACCTGGCCGCTCTTCGCCCGGCCCGAGCAGATGCCGCCGCGCGGCCGCTGGCGCATCTGGGCCTTCATCGGCGGTCGCGGTGCCGGCAAGACCCGCGCCGGGGCCGAATGGGTCCACGGCATCGTCCATGGCCGCGACGATTTCGGGCCGCGCTGCGGCCGCATCGCCCTCGTCGGCGAGACGATCGACCAGGTCCGCGAGGTGATGGTGGAAGGGGTCTCGGGGCTGCGCGCCTGCGGCTTTCCGGCCGAGCGCCCGCGCTTCGAGCCCTCCCGCCGCCGGCTCGTCTGGCCCAACGGGGCGGTCGCCCATGGCTTCTCCTCCGAGGATCCGGAGGCGCTGCGCGGGCCGCAATTCGACGCCGCCTGGGCGGACGAGGCCGGCAAATGGGTGCGGGCCGAGGCCACCTGGGACATGCTGAGCTTCGCGCTGCGCCTCGGTACGCTGCCGCGGGCCCTCGTCACCACCACGCCGCGGGCAACCCCGCTGATGCGCCGCCTGCTGGCCGACCCCGACACGGTCGTCACCCGCTCGGCCATGGCCGCCAATGCCGCCAACCTCGCCCCCGGCGTCGTCAAGGCGCTGATGGCGCGCTATGGCGGCACCCGGCTCGGCCGGCAGGAGCTCGACGGCGAGCTGATCGACGACCGCGAGGGCGCGCTGTTCTCCCGCGAGGCCATCGAGGCCCAGCGAGTGGCCGTGGCACCCGCCCTGAAACGCATCGCCGTGGCGGTCGACCCGCCCGCCTCGCACCGCAAGGGCGCGGATGCCTGCGGCATCGTCGCCTGCGGCATCGACGCGGAGGGCACGGTCTTCGTTCTGGCGGATGCCAGCGCCGAAGGGCTCAAGCCCCACGAATGGGCGGGGCGGGCGGCGGTGCTGTTCCGCCGGCTCGAGGCCGATGCCCTGGTGGTCGAGGTCAACCAGGGCGGCGACATGGTGGCGGCGGTGATCGGCGAGGTCGCGCCCGACGTGCCGGTGACGCCGGTGCGGGCGGCGCGGTCGAAGCACCTGCGCGCCGAGCCGGTCGCCGCCCTCTATGCGCAGGGCCGCGTCCGCCATGCCGGGCGCTTTCCGGCGCTGGAGGACGAACTGGCCGATTTCGGCCCCGACGGGCTGTCGAACGGCCGCAGCCCCGACCGGCTCGACGCGCTGGTCTGGGCGGTGACGCATCTGGCGCTCAGGCCTCGGGCCGAGGCGCGGGTGCGGGGGCTTTAGGGGGCGGTTTCGGGCCGGGGCGCTGATCGCCCCTCACCCTTCCCTCTCCCCGCAGGCGGGGAGAGGGGGACTTCGACGTCGCGTCCGTTCTCGCCCGGTGTGCCAGGCGGAGCGGGTCGGCAGTTCTGCACGACGCTGTTGCCCCCTCTCCCCGGCGGGGAGAGGGAAGGGTGAGGGGCTTTCAGGAGCGGCGGGCGTTTCGGCGCCACCAGCGTGTCGTCACCGCCGGGCGATGCACGCGAGCAACCCTTGAAGGTCCAGGCTCACCGATCGATAATGCAACCTGTAGTTGACATCGGAGCTTCTGGCGCAAACGGCGATGAGGCGTATGGAGAACTCCACCGGGAGCTCGCATGAAGCACAGCGTCTCGACGAGCCCCATCAACTCGATCCGCCTCGACTGATCAGGAGCACGCGATGTCTCTCCTTGAAGGGCTTCCGGTCAACTTCACCATCTCTGACCGGGCCAAGGCCGAGTTCGAGGTCATCCGGCATCTCTATCGGGACCAGAGCGACGACCCCCCGGCGGTTCTCATGATCGGCTGGGGGACGACCTTCTTCGACGCGGGCGGCACGGCCGAGGGCGTTGTCGTCGGCTACTACGGCGAATCCCAGCGCGCCGAAGTCGAGCCCGCCGTCGAGCATGTCTGCGGGGTCGATCTCGTCTTCTTGATCACGCCGGAGAACCACGGCCGCTTCGCCGGCAAGCGGCTCGACCATCGGCCGGACCAAGGCTTCCACCTCGTCGATCCTGCCTGACACACCCCACCCCGCCCCTCGCGGAGCCCCCCATGTCCTACCTCTCCCGTCTCCTCGGCGCCCCCGAGGCGAAGCGGTCGCGCACGGCCGCGCTCGTCGCGCTGTCACCGCTCGGCCGGCCCGCCTGGTCCGCGCCCGAGCCCAAGCGCTTCCATGGCGAGGCGCTGGCGAAGAACCCGGTCGCCGCCCGTGCCGTCGCCCGCGTCGCCCGCGCGGCCGCCGAGATCCCCTTCCAGTTCACGGAGGGCGGCGCCGATGCCTCCGCCCACCCGGCCGCGCTCCTCATCGAACGGCCGAACGAGACCCAGGACCGCGTCGCGCTCGCCGAGATGCTGGCGATGCATCTCCTCCTCACCGGCAATGCCTATGCCGAGGCGGTGAGCGTCGAGGGCCGGGTGCGCGAGCTTCACGTCCTGCGCCCCGACCGTATGCGCCTCGTGCCCGGCGCCGACGGGCGGCCCGCAGCCTATGACTACGAACTCGACGGCCGCTCGCTGCGCTTCGTGCAGGAGGGCGCGGTGCCGCCGATCCTGCACCTCACCCTGCCGCATCCCTTCGACGACCATTTCGGCCTCGCCCCGCTCATTGCCGCGGCGAGCGCCATCGACATCCACAATGCCGCCACCGCCTGGACCAAGGCGTTGCTCGACAATGCCGCGCGGCCCTCCGGTGCGCTGGTCTATTCGGGCGGCGACGGCACGCTCACCGAGGAGCAGTACGAGCGGCTGAAGGCCGAGCTGGCAGAGGGCTTTTCCGGCGCGCGCAATGCCGGCCGGCCGCTGCTGCTGGAGGGCGGGCTGGACTGGAAGGCGCTGTCGCTCTCGCCGAAGGACATGGATTTCATCGCGGCCAAGCACGGCGCGGCGCGCGAGATCGCGCTCGCCTTCGGTGTCCCGCCGCTCGTCCTCGGCATTCCCGGCGATGCAACTTACGCCAACTACCAGGAGGCCAACCGCGCCTTCCACCGCGACACCGCCCTGCCGCTCGCCCGCCGCGTCGTCGGCGCGCTCGCCGGCTGGCTGGTGCCGGAGGGGACGCTTCAGGCGACGCCCGACGAGGACGCCATCGGCGCGCTCCATGCCGAGCGCGAGAGCCTGTGGCGGCGCATCGGCGCGGCGGGGTTCCTGTCGGACAGCGAGAAGCGCGAGGCGCTGGGCTATCCGCGGCAGAAGCCGGGGGTGTGAGGCGGCGTCGTCGGCTGTCAGGGCGCGCTGGATCCACCTCTCCCCGGCGGGGAGAGGTCGGCCGAAGGCCGGGAGAGGGGGTGATGATCTCCGAAGACTCCCCCTCTCCCGTCTCGCTGCGCTCGCCGACCTCTCCCCGCCGGGGAGAGGTGGGGGCAGCGTCGCGGCCTATCGGCAACGGTCCCGCCTGGCACCTGCGTCACCGCTGAGTCTCGCCGTCGAAGTCCCCCTCTCCCCGCTCGCGGGGAGAGGGAAGGGTGAGGGGCCAGCAGCCATCCACACTCCCCACCCCGAAAGGACCGCCATGCTCCCCCAGGGCGCCGAACCCGTCGTCCGCGCCTTCATCGAGCGCGCCGACATCGCCGCCCTGGCGCTGTTCATGTGGGCCGCGGTCACCACCGGCCTGCTGGTCTGGACGCTGAAGGAGCTCGCCGCCGCCAACCGCCGCTTCGACGCCTTCGTGCGCGAGCTCGCCCGCTTCAACGAGCGCGCCGGCCGCGCCCGCAGCCCCCGCGAGGACGAATGACCCCATTTGTCTCAAATGCCGTTGACCGCCCCTTCACCCTGCCCACAGGCGCCGCCGCCGCCTTAACACCTCGCCAAGGACGCGTCCGCCAGCATGGCCGTGCACGGAGCCTGCCGCCATGCTGCCGAAAGCCTTCCTCCTCTTCATGCTGCCGATCGCCGGCCTCGCCGTGCTGCGCCCCGACGCCTTCGAGACGCTGCTCGGCGCCTCCGGCCATCGCGCGCAGCAGCAGGCGGCCGCGGTCACGCCCGCCGCCACGCCGGCCGGCGGCAATGGGGGCTATCCGTCCAAGCGCCTCTATGCCGATCGCGACGGCCATTACCGCGCCCGCGCCCGCCTCGATGGCCGCACCTTCGACGTGATGGTCGACACCGGCGCCACCAACGTCGCGCTGACCTGGACCACCGGCCTCGACCTCGGCCTCGTCCGGCCGGGCATGACCATGGACGCGCCGATGCAGACCGCCAACGGCCGCGTCCTCGGCAAGCGCGTCACCATTCCGCGCCTCGAGGTGGAGGGCCTCTCCGTCGCCTCCGTCGATGCCGTGGTGCTGCCCGCCGGGGCGCTGTCCACCAACCTGCTCGGCATGAGCTACCTGTCGCGGCTCCGCCGCTTCGAATTCGCCCAGAAAACCCTGCTCCTCGAGCAGTGAGCGCCCTCCCGCGGGAGGGCACAGCCCGCGGGACCTGCCATGATCGACCGCCTCATCCACCGGCTCCGGCCGGAGCGCACCCCCGTGCCCGACGCCGACCCGATCCGCCGCTTCGTCGAGACGCTTGCGCGGCTGGAGGAGAGCCGGCCGCCGCCGGTGCGGGGCGGGGGAGGGCGGATCAGCGCCCTCGACCTTGCTAGCGCGCCCGTCGTCCGCTTGCCGCGGAGGCGCCCATGAGCGCCGCGCTCCACCGCTTCGCCGCCGCGCCGACGCGGCTCGATCCGGCCACCGGGATCTTCACCGGCTATGCCTCGCTCTTCGGCATTCCCGACGCCCAGAACGACGTGGTCGAGCGCGGGGCCTTCGCGGCCTCGCTGCTGCGCCGCGGCACCGGGGGCATCAGGATGCTCTGGCAGCACGATCCGGCCGAGCCCATCGGCACCTGGCTGAGCCTCGCCGAGGACCCGGTGGGGCTTCGCGTCACCGGCCGGCTGGTGACGGCGACGGCGCGGGGCCGCGAGGCGCTCGACCTCCTCGCCGCCGGTGCGGTCGACGGGCTCTCCATCGGCTTCAAAGCGGTGCGCGCCGAGCGCCGTCGCCGCGACGGACCCCGCCGGCTCCTGGAGGTCGATCTCTGGGAGGTCTCGCTCGTCACCTTCCCGGCCCTCGCCGGGGCGCGGGTGACGCGGGTCGCGGCGTGAGGCGAGGGAGAAGATGATGAGCGAGCAAACCTTCAGGCACAGTCTGCTCCTCGCTGAGATCACAGCGATCAAGGCCCAGTGTCTGGCGTTCCACCGGCTGAGCAGGTTGGCCCTCGGGACGAAATTCGATCCTGGTGAGGCGCGGGTGCCCGCCGGCTCGCCGCAAGGTGGGCAATGGGTCAGCTCCGGCCCAACTTTTGCGGGCACAGTCATCCCCATATGTGTTCTCACGGGCATAACCCGATGGCATGATGGTTTCGGCAATCGCTTCTGGAAAGCTGATTGCGAATGCCGGGATGGGAGAGTCCTTGAGCGATCCGGAAGCGGCGCTGGCCCTCCTGGCCTCATTCGTCAGCCAAGCTGGTGGAGTATAGATCATGCTCACCGACATCCGCCCCGACCGCGAGGGCTTCAACCCCGCTGGCGCTTACCGTCTCGCTCCGGAGGTGGTGGCCATGGCATTGCCCTTCGCACGCCAGCACGATGCCCTCGATCATGGATCGCAGGTGCTCACCTTCGACGGCTCCATTGAGACAAGGGTCCGCCCGGCTGGCTCGGACGTCTGGCAAGATCTTGGACCCACCATTGCGATGGCCATCTATCGCCGGCGGCTTGTGCCGGCGGTGGCCCTGTCCCGGCAGGACGGCCTCATCTTCGCCACCAAGATACCGCCGGAGATGATGGCTCCTGGCCACCGGCGGGTCATCGTTTATGACCCGGCCGCCTATTTCGAACTGACGCTGACCTGACGGTCCGTCGTCGGTCCATTCCACATCCAGCCCCGCCATCGCGCGGGGCTTTTTGCATTTCCACCCCCCTCAAACCCCGAGGACCCCATGCCCGAGATCCACACCGACGTGTCGTCCGAGACCAAGACCCTGCTGCCCCACGAGGCGCAGGTGACCCACCACGAGGTCATGCGCCTGTTCGAGACCTTCAAGGAGGCGAACGACACCCGCCTCGCTGAGATCGAGCGCCGCGCCGCCGATGTCGTCACCGAGGAGAAGCTCGCCCGCCTCGATCGGGCGCTCGACGAGCGGCTCGCCCGCCTCGACCGCCTGGTGCTGGAGGCCCGCCGACCGGGTCTCGCCCCCGAGCGCCGTGACGGACGGGCCGGCGCGAGCGAGCACAAGGCCGCCTTCGAGGCCTATATCCGCTCCGGCGAGACCGGGGCCTTGCGCGCGCTCGAGACCCGCTCGCTCTCCGTCGGCTCCGGCCCGGATGGCGGCTATCTCGCCCCGCCGGAGATCGAGACGACGGTGACGCAGCGGCTCTCGGCGCTGTCGCCGATCCGCGCCATTGCCGGCGTCCGCCAGGTCTCGGGCGCGACCTACAAGCGCCCCTTCGCCAAGGCGGGCCCGGCCACCGGCTGGGTCGGCGAGACGGCGGCGCGTGCGCAGACCGACGCGCCGCTCCTCGCCGAGCAGGTCTTCCCGGCCATGGAGCTCTACGCCATGCCGGCGGCGACCCAGTCGCTCATCGACGACGCGGCGGTGGACCTCGAGAGCTGGATCGCCGGCGAGGTCGAGACCGTCTTCGCCGAGCAGGAGGGCGCCGCCTTCGTCCATGGCGACGGCGTCAACAAGCCGACCGGCTTCCTCACCCAGACGCTGGTCGCCAACAGCGCCTGGGAATGGGGCAAGATCGGCACCGTCGCCAGCGGCGCGGCCGCGGGCTTCCCCGAGGACGACCCGGCCGACGTGCTCTTCGACCTCGTCTATGCCCTGAAAGCCGGCTACCGCCAGAACGGCCGCTTCGTCATGAACCGCAAGACGCAGGGCGCGCTGCGCAAGATGAAGGACGGCTCGGGCGCCTATGTCTGGGCCCCGCCGGTCCAAGCGGGCGGGCAGGCGAGCCTCTTCACCTTCCCCGTCACCGAGGCCGAGGACATGCCGGACATCGCGGCGGACGCGACGCCCATCGCCTTCGGCGACTTCCGCCGCGGCTATCTGGTGGTCGACCGGGTGGGCCTGCGCATCCTGCGCGATCCCTATTCCGCCAAGCCCTATGTGCTGTTCTACACGACCAAGCGCGTGGGCGGCGGGGTGGCGGATTTCGACGCGATCAAGCTCATGAAGGTGGCGGCGAGCTGATCCGGCATCGGCCGGACTGTGCGCCGACCGCGTCATGCCCGGCCTTGTGCCGGGCATCCACGAATTCTCGAAGGGCGGTGTTCAAGTCGTGGATGGCCGGGACAAGCCCGGCCAAGACGGACAGGGTGTACAAGTTTCAGCGCGGTGGGCGATGCCGTCGCCCGCCCCTCAATTCCCGCCGCGATCGAGCCGCGCCCAGGGTGGCAGGCCCTGGCGCTCCGGCGCGCGGGGCGGCGGCAGGGTGGCAACCACCGGGTTCGGCGGGGCCACCGCCTCGCCATTCGCCATGGCGCCGCGGATCCAGCCGGCAATGCCGACCACCGGCATGGCGACCGTGAGCGAGCCGCAGCCGCGCGTCTCCGGCGGGCCGGAGACAAGGCTGACGACGCCGACCACGCTGCCGCCCGCCATGGCCGGGCCACCGGAATCGCCCTGGCAGGCCGAGGGGCCGAAGCCGCGGGAGAGCCGTTGCAGGTCGCCCAGCGCCGTGTAGCCCGAGGGCGAGCGCTGGAGGACGGGCAGCGCGACCCGGCGCAGCTCGCCGGCGCTGCGCATGTTGTCGAGCTGCTGCCGGCCGAAGCCGGCAATGGTGACCCGGCTGCCGGGGGCCGGATCGCGCGTGCCGATCGGCGCCGGGCCGAAGCCGGCGGGGGGAAGGTCGCGCATGGTCAGCACGGCGACGTCGATGGGCGCGGTGCGGCCGCCCTGGGCATTGACGCCGGGATGGCCGGCGGCCGCCACCACGGGAGTGAGCGCCACGATGCGGCCCTGGCGGATGAAGGCGACCACGGCGAGCCGCGCGCCGGCCACGCAATGGGCGGCGGTCAGCACGGTGCGCCGGCCGATCAGCGTGCCGGTGCAGCCATTGGCGTCACCGGTGACGATGAGCACGGAGGAGCGGGCCAGGGCATCGCCCG
>Ga0255047_10003069_pt1 | contig 10680 bp, 10 predicted proteins | sample JV7_2_1_MG_FD_183640 | JGI IMG/M metagenome (GOLD analysis project Ga0255047, IMG submission 183640) | Seawater microbial communities from Jervis Inlet, British Columbia, Canada - JV7_2_1 | ecosystem: Environmental > Aquatic > Marine > Inlet | place: Canada: British Columbia | collected 2016-10-06 | reverse complement strand
CAAAATGGGTAAAGGAATAACTTTTGGCTTTAATGATGCATCGTATCAAAAATTAGAGGGTGATTTAAGATTAGAGGCTATGATTAGTCAAGAAATTAATCTACTATTAAGAGACACACAGAATCTACGAAACAGCCAATTTATCAGCTATGCAGGTTCAATTAATGGCATGGGTTCTGATACAATCAGAGTACGTAAGGCAGGGCTTGACGGATATGATTTATTTGAAACCCCAGCAACAGAAGTAGCAGCGGCCGCAACACAAGATTTTACGGATAGTCATGTTGATATTATCGTAGCAAGATTGGTACTAATGTACAAGATGACAGACCTTGCATCTATGACTGGCTTTGGTGGTTCTGATATAGACCCTTTTAGACTTGCACAAAGCATGGCAGGTTCTTATGAGGCATCATTTGCAGACAAGACAGGAGATGCTATAGACGATTTTACAAACACTGTAGGAACAGCAGGTACACAATTTTCAGTAGATAATTTCTTCTCGGCCATATACCAATTGGAGAAAGCATCAAGTAACAGAGGGGCTTTAGCACCCTTTGCAAGTATTTTACACCCAGTGGCTTTAACCGAGCTTCAGGACTCTCTAAGAAATGAAACAGGAAACGCTATATCATATATGGCGGCAACAGCTGACATGCTACAAGCAAAGGGCCCAGGATATGTAGGTAACTTGCTTGGAGTAGATGTATATAAATCATCTCATGTAAAAAATGCAGGTGGGGCTTATAAATCGGCTATGTTTGGTGTAGGGGCTTTGGGTTATGCAGATGGTGTACCAGCTTCTCTTCCTGGTTCATCTGATACTATGCAAATGGGCAGAGTATTGGTTGAAATGGAACGAACAGGGGCACAAGCTCTGACATCTATTATTGGGCATGCTTATTTGGGCATTTCCGTCATAGACGATGATAGAGGCGTCCTAATTAATTCTACAACCTAAAAAAAACTTTATTTGTTCTGTGGGGGGCAGGTGTTTCATGTCGGTTCTCTTGTCTTCCACAGTTTTATTTAATAAACCGACAAACAAAAAGGATACCGACATGAATTATGAAGAAATAGCCCAACCATGGCAAACCACAGCACAAAAGCAGATAGTATTACCTGTCAGGGCTAATAGTCGTTTTTTTTACAAACATCACCCTAAAAACTGGGAACTCTGCTATTTTGACATTGAAGTAAAAGCAGGGAAGACAACAAAGACGATACAAAAGCCAATATGGCTACCAGATTTGCATACACACACAGAGACCCCAGGAGTAAACGGCTGTAGGGGATACACAGCAAACCCAGACAGTAGCCATACCAGAACAAGGCTAACCGATAAAGGCTGGACTATACTTGCACCAAGCAAGCATGATTATTTGCGTAAATACCCAGCAAGAAAGGGCAGTTATTGGGCAGATATATTTACAAAGATTGAGAATATAGGGGGAGACCTAGTACAAACTTTTAATCATCAAATGTATGCTGATTGGAGATTAACCCTAATGCTTGATAGTGTTATAGAACTGCCCCACAAAACATTTCTACAACGTAAAATGATTGACGTAAAAAGACGAATTGAACGACATACAAGAAATCAACATATTCCAGAAATAGCGGCTAAATTAAATGGATTACAAAAAATAAATGATGATATGAATACAGCCATGCAAGATGTTGTAAAAAATGGGGAAAAACACTATGAGCTATGATAACAACAAAAAAGCATTTGACAGAACAGCAAAACGACTTTTGGACAGTAGCAGAAAGAGTGGAAAAGATATATCATTTAAGGAAGCACAAAACCAACTAAGAACACATTTACAAAAATCTAACCATAAAAAATAACCATAGACCCATATTGGGTAATCCTAGGAGATAGCATGGCATCATATAACAGTACAACAGCGTACAAAATAGCACGACACTTTCAATTTAAAAATGGTGTTAATTCTGAGTCTATAACCAGTGCAAAAACATTATCATATTCAGATAGTATGTTTCAAATTATAAATAGTGGTGGTGTCGGGGCTAATGATATAAATCTACCTGCACCCAAAAACGGGGCATTTTTTGCTATAACAGCAGTAGCCGCATCAACCCAAAATCTTATAGTAAAAAATAATTTAGGAGCAACAGTAATTACTTTGCTTGCAAGTGGTGAGGGTTGTATAGTAGTCAGTGATGGGTCTGCTTGGTATGGTGTTATAAAAGGTTAATAATGTCTTCCTCTACCCCATACAGTGCCAGAGTACGTATAACTGAGCTTTTAGAGCGTGGAAAATCACAAACTACAGAGCTACAAATATATCGTGATGGTACACAAATTATCCCAACCAGTGCAACATACAGCATACTTAAACCTGATAATCAGTATATAGTAGAGGGTGGGGTTTGTACTGTATTGGGTTCTGGTACTGTACAATACACCCATACAATAACCCAACTAAACAACCAATTAAATTTGGGAGAAGGTTATGTACAAGATTTTAATTGTACAATAGCAGGGGCTGTTTTTTCATTCAGACGCATGGCGGCTATAGTCCGAAAACGTTTATATCCTGTAATATCAGATGCTGATTTAGAGGAAGTATATACAGATCTTGCTAGTCTCAGACCCAGTAGCATTACATCATATCAGGGATATATAGACTCTGCTTGGTATACAATAATCAGAAGGATTAGAACCATAGGGGCAGGTTATGAATATTTGATAACATCCCCAGAAGCATTTAGCGAGGCACACAGACACCTAAGTTTATACTTAATCTTTAGAGATTTTCATAGTGGCATGTCACAAAATGCAGGCTCTCGATATTTAGAATTAGCCCAAGAACACTACAGGCTATATAATGATGAATTTCATGTAATCAACTTTATTTATGATGAAGACCATACAGGCAAGCCAGAAGAGGCTAACAAACGCAAAGCCAGCCAGCCCACAATATATCTAAATAGACCAGGGCCATATATGTATAAGCGTAGACGTAGCAGGTGGTAACATGGCAACTTTTGCACAAGTAAGGCAAGCTGTACAGAACCAAGTAGAGACAGTGGCAGGTTATAAAATAGTACCCTTCCCACCTCAATATTTTAGACGCATAACAAATACTATAAGCCACAAAGGTTTTACAGTGGACATGCAAACCACAAATGACGAAGGGGAGAGGCAGAGAAGGGGCACAACATATGTAAGCAGTACATGCCGTGTGCTTTTTTGCTACCGATTAAGACCAAAAGATATTATAGTAGATTATGATGCAAGTATGACAGATGAGCAAAGCATAATTACAGCAGTACTACAAAGCTATCAAACAGTACAAGCAGGCATGCAAGTAAGATACAACAGAAGCACAAGAGATATACCAGATAGCATGGATTTTATGATAACAACTTTAGAATTTACAATTTTACACACACTATAACAGGAGCATATCATGGCCTATTCAACAGCCCCCAAAGTTCGTCGAGATGGAGTAATAAAACTACGCGATGGAACATCACCAACCCCAGTATCATTAACCGTAGATTATGAAGAGGGCAATTTCTCATTTGACCAAATAAAATCAGATAGAATTGTAATTCGTGATAGAGGTACTATTAAAAGTGTACGTAAAGGAGATGACCAACCTATAACAGGCTCTTTTACTATTTACATGCGTCAATTTACCTCTAGTAGTGCAGGTTCAGTACTTGACTTTATAAACAAAACAAATTCATATAGTGCTAATGTTAGTGCGTCCTCTGCTGTAGCTACAGATGAGTACACAATTAATATTATTTTTGAAGTAGATGGAAATGCTGTAGGGGATGCAGATGGGGATACAATAGCCACCTTTAATACTTGTATTTGTACTGCTTCATTTTCAGAGGGTGACCCAAATCAGATTACCGTAAACTTTGAGTGTTTTAATGGTGTAACATACTCATAATAGGAGATAAACCGACATGAAATTAGAAGATATACAATTTAAAAGACCTAATAGTCTTGGGGTATGTATGCAATTTGTAGCATTATGGGCAGGAGACTTAGACAGGGCAGAGCTTATACAGCTTTGTGCTGGGTCTATGGGTGTCTGCTCACAAATTGACGGTATACCATTCTACAGACCTTCCCAAGGTAAACCCCTAGATTATGGGTTTAGTGCCTTAGAGGCATTTTTAAATTCTGGGGTACAGCCAACAGATATATTTGTAAAGGGGAAAGAATGTCTATTGTTGATGTCCTCTGCTCTTCCATCAGAGCAAGAGGTAGAAGATACTGCAAATTTTTAATATCCAGTGCTGGGTACTATGATTATTTAGGACTACAAATATCTAAGCATTGGGGGCAAAATCCTTTTTGGTTCAGCAGGTTAAATGATGATGATAAAAAAATAGTATTGGCTGAGTATAGATTAAGTTTTGAAGATGCTAAAAAGAGGAAGGAAAGAAAGTTAAAAGCACAGCGTAGGATTTTAGAAGACAGAAAAGACAGAGCAATATATAGGGGGGCATATTATGGGCAAAATAAGAATAAAAAAGGGTAATATGTCAATAGAGGTAGATGATACCTCTAGCTCTATTTTTACAGATGTATTAAAAGCAATTCCACAGGATACAAGAGAGATATTAGAATCTACTACAGAGGAAATATATGCAGATGCTTTTAATAGATGGCCAGTAAGAAAAGAAGTATCTACAGCTACATTATCACAAGTCAGCAAAATAAGAATGACAGCAAGAGAGATAAGCAAAAAGGACGATAAATACAATTTAAAACGTGCTTTGGCTATGTCCTACAATCTACAAAAAAAGGGGCAACTAAGACCCCCAGAATTTAGGGTTACAAGCAAAGACAGTAAAGGCAAACTGTATACAGGTTTTGTATTTAGTAGAGATACATTAGAGGCAGTGGTGGGCAACAGTGCCCAATACGCATGGGCAATAAAGGTAGGAGTAGATACAGACCTTCCCTATGCATTGGGGGCTAGGGTATCTAATGAATTACTATGGAAGCCTGCAACGCGTAAAGCAAATGACGTAGCCCAAGAATTAGCAGATGCTTTAATTGATGAAACTAAAAAGGTGAAATAATGGCAGATGTAAATAAAAGTGTTGAAATATCCTACAGGGCAGACATAAAACAGCTGACCAAGACCCTAAAACAAGGGGGGAAATTATCTGAGAAGCAGATAAAAGAGATGATAGGTGGGCTTAACAAACAGCTAAAACAGACAGAGAGAGCGGCACAAAAAGCAGGTAATGTAAGCCAAAAGGCAATGAAAAAAATAGAACGCTCTGCAAAAAAGGCAACAATAGAAGTAGATGAATTGCACGGCTCAGCAGGTGACGTAGGAAGCGTCATGGGGCAGATAGCAGGGGCTGTAGGGATGCTAAACCCAGAGCTTGAAGGAATGGCAACAGCTACAGCAGATGCAGTGGGGGGGCTTGAAGCCCTGGCAGGTATTGGCAAATTTATAAACCCTGCTTTTGCTACATTTGCGATAGTAGCAGGAGCGGCCGCGTTTGTAATGTCTGAGTATACAGCAGAGCAAGAAAGGGCGGCAAAGTCTGTAGAAGAGTTGGCAAAAGAACAGAAAAAATTAAATGAAGAGCTAAAAAACTACAAAAAAATTCAACAAGAAACCATAGGGTCATTGGGTGCTTTTACATCTGAGCTAAACATGGCACAGGCAGAGGTAGCCATGTTGTCTGGGGAGATAAGCAAAGCAGAATTTAAGAGTATGAAAAATCAAATAGAGGCAAACAGAATAGCAGAAGACCTAAAAAACACAGCACAGAAACGGGTAGATGCTTTACAAGGTGAGCAGACAATAAAAGAGCGTAATTTACAAATAGCAAAAGACGAATTGAGAACAATTATAGAAAATAAAAAAGAGCATAGAGACTTAAGAGCATTATTTAAAGCAAGAGGAGACCAAGAAGAAAAGATATTAAAATTAGAAGCAGAATTAGAGCAATTTGCTGTAAAAAGAAAATATTTAGAGGAGCAGGTAACATTAGATTATGAAGCACAAGCCCAACAACTTATGAACCTAAAAACACAAGCAGAAGAACTTAGGGAACAAGAGGCAGAGAGAAAGAGGCAAGCAGACCAAAGACTAAAACAACAAGATAAAGAAAAGAATAATAATGCAGAACTAAAAGCACAACAGGCAAGATTATTAGAGATACAAAAAGGCATAGACAAAGTAACAGCAGAAGGTATAAAGGCTCAGCAAGAAATAAACAAAATGACAGCAACAAGAGTAGGGGGAGAGTCTGTAATTAAATTTGAATATGAACAACAATTACAAGCTCTTAGAGAACAAGAAAATTCTTTATTATCTCAAATTGAAAAATCAAAGGTATTAGCAGAGACAGACCAAGAAAGATTATTAATTTCTCAACTTGAAAAAGACACAGCAAATTCGCTTTTAGAAATTGAAGACCTAAGAACACAGAAGAGAATAGAGGCAATAGAGAATATAGAAAAGCTTAGAGAAGAAGCACACAAAAAAGAATTAGACAGAGAAGAGAAAGAAAGGGTAACAAGATTAAAAAATTATGATGAATTTACAAACGCTATTACAGGATTTGCAGATAGTGCAATAACCCTAAATCAAAATATATATAAAAATAATGCAGATGCCCAAAAGAAATTATTTAAAATTTCACAGGGTGCGGCTATTGCTAATATTGCATTTGAGGCAAGTAAAGCCATAGCATCAAAATTGGCTTTACCACCAGGAATAAGGGGGGCACAAATAGCCGCCATAATTGCAGGAGCGGCCGCCCAAACAAGTACAGTCATGGCACAATCACCCCCAACAGCAGACATGGGGGGTATGATTGGCAATAACGATAGATTAAGACCAGATGAGACCATGGTACGAGTATTGCAAGGTGAGGCAGTATTAGACAGAGCCACTACAGAGAGAATAGGTGGGCAGGAAGGAATACAGAGACTACAAGAGGGGGGCACGTCTGGACAGGTGGTAGTAGTGCAACCGTTTAAACATTTTGACAGATTTATAAAACAATCCACAACAGCAGGCAGAATAAATTATAATAAGTCTCAGACGAGGTATTAATTATGGGTTCAGAAGTATCACCAAATTTTTTAAGGGGGTTTTTGATACCTCATGACATAGACCATACCAGTATAGACGATGCAAACAGCGTATATACACAGCAGGGCAACAGAGCAGGAGACCCAATACCCAACAGACCTACAGAAATGTTATTAAGGGCAACAGGTATACAAGAATCTACAAGCAACCTACAAATTAAAACAGAGAGAGCAGGACACCCCACAGCAGGGGGGCAGTTTGTGTGTGTTATAAATGGTAGTCCGAACATAGGAAGACAGCTACCAAGCAATATCAGCAATTACGATATTGTAAAATACTCTGCTTCTGCTTCCAATAAATATCTAAATCCTTTTATGCTTGGTTTAAAGGATGGTACATTTTTAATTTCTGCCTATGCCAATGAACCAGCATTTGTAACCCCTAAAATAAAAGTATATAAAGGTACAGAAGACACAGACAGTTATACAGATGTAACAGTAGCAAACATCCCCAGTATTTATGGTGGTATCACAACCCCAGTAACCTATACAGCCATGTGCATTTTACCAGATGACAGCATACTATTAATTTTTAATGTTTCTTCTGGCTCTTCTGTCTCTGCTGTGGGAAAAATGAATTTTAGAGCTTATAGGAGTGAGGACAAAGGGGCTACATGGTCAATATATAGTGATAGGTGTATAGATGATGTTTATAATCTTGGTACAGCTACAGGGCAGTACACAGTAGAGGGTATACAAATACAGGCACTAAATGGGCAGATACTCATGACAGTAGAGACCAGATATGGTACAGCCTCAGACCCTAAAAACAGATTATTGCAGTATGCCAGTATAGACGGTGGGGCAACATTTAGCCAAGTAACTTCAACATATGACTATACAAAAGGGTTTCATAAAGTACGATTATCAATATATAAAGATAGCTATTTTGTTTCATACATTGCAGATAGTAACGAACTACATACAATGGTAATACCTCATGCCTTTTTTCCAATTGCCACAGCTAGAAATGCAGAATTTTATACCATTGCATATTTAAATTCTGGGTCATTCCCTTTGTCTATAAATGCTTCTGCAAATGATATAGCAGGGGGTGAATTTGCATTGGTTATAGATGATGATGATGTAATATATTTATATTTTAGGATATGCCAATTAACCAATGAGGAGAGATATGTATCTATGTACAGCTTAGATAATCAAACATATTATCATATGGCAGACGGGTTCAGTACATCAGATTGGTATAAGCTCCAAGACACAGCAGGTACAATACAAAGACCCATAAATATACAGGGTTGTGCCGTAGGTGGTCGCATTGCTATTGGTCACAACTTCGATACAGCATTAACCATAGATAATACACTCAGCTGTATATATATGGGGGGCTACAGTACTCTAACATACCCATTTTTAGACGATGCCAAAGACAGATACATAAAAATTACATATGACACAACATACCTACCATATAACCTACCAGATACAATTAGTGAGTTTACAGCAACCACAGTAGGAACACCAACAGAGACAATAGACCAAGGCAGATACTATCTACAGAGTACAAGCACAGCAAGCAAGTTTTTTACCACTTCCTATACTACAACATTACAAGAGGGTTTAATCTGTAGGGGCAGATTTGATACCAGTTTTGGTGGGAGCAGTACAGCAGATGGTAGATTTTACAGTTTAGAAATTGGGGACGGGGCTAATAAATATGGAGTTATAGCCAGAATTACCAATACAACCATATACATGGTAGACATGCATGGTGGTGGGTCTATTGCAAATAGTACAGTGGGAGCAGGAGTAAACGAGGTTATTTTATCAATATCCAATAACGATGCCAAAATTTATATATGTACAGATACTAGACAACATTATAAGAATTTTATACAGGTTGGGTCAACATCTACATTAGCAACAGGTGGGGCAGGTTTTACAGGGGGAGTGGCTAAATTTGGGCATGGTGTTTATACAGGCACAGTAAGAACATATTTTTATGAGTTTATGGTTTGTAGTGGAAGTCAAACAGGATTACAGATGGCAAGTAGTACCCCTGATTTGTCAGCTATGAATTATCCCCCTACAGGTCAATATACATATATTGCAGATGGTGTACGAATTACCACAGTAAATGGGCCTGCAAATTTAGGGGATGAATACCAAATAAAACCACGCTATGATTTTAGTATTAAAAATGTTTTTTATAAAAATCAACCTACTATAAAAACTGGGTGGCGTTCTGCTTCTGTCAGCCCAGGAACATTAGTACCCACACAGCAAATAGCATTTAATAGTATAGTAGATGCAAATGGTAGCCCCTTTAATGGGTCTGCAATTATGGCAATACATTTACAGGGCATCAATTGCCAACAGATAAAAATATTTAGCCAACAAGGAGCAGGGGCATTTGTTGAAAGGATTTCAACGTTTACAAGCATTGGAACGTTTACATATGATGTCCAAGCAGGAACAATTGTACCGAATTCAAACAACCCGAGTACAGGAAAATACATACAGTATAATGAGTGTGCAGGCTGGGTAATCAAATTAACAGATGGAACAGACACTATATATACAAGGGTTGTAAGCAATACAGAGGGAACTTTAACCAGTGCCACAACAAAAAAACCAGTGTTCTTTTTAGAAAAAGGAATAACAATACCAGTAGCAGGTAGTGTAAGTGATAGGGAGGCAGATTTAATACCCAATGCTGTTACAATTTTAATGTATATGAATGGCAATTATCAGTATGACAAGCTAAGAATAGATTTTCTGACCACAAAGACTCCAGAGGATTACATAGAATGTAGTTTAATATCTATTGGTTCTGTTGTTATTCCTGGACAGCAATACAGCAGAGGACGTACCATATCAGCAAATGGGGGAACAATAACAGAACAGTTGTTAAATGGGGTACGTTATACAAGGAACGTACGACCCACACAAAAAAGAGTTAGATTGTCTTGGAGCGACCCCATAGATATTACTACAATATCTGGTACTGCTGTTGACCCTGATTACTGGTCAGGTATTTTAGTCACAGCAGACCCAGTAGCCACAGCAAATGACGTGCCTCTTTTGATGCTTGGAATACTTGATAGATTACAGGGTACAAAATCCCCTTTGGTATATCTTCCAAAAATAAACAAAGTTTTAAGAAGTTCAGGATTTATATTATCTTACACTCTAAAAAGACAAGATGAGCAGATGTTATCTATACTTACATCGGATGTATCTATAGAGAGTGTTTTAGGAGATGAGCTACAAAATGAGGTATTCAGGGTGAGTACAATAACCCTTGAGGAAATTGTATAAATGTTGTCACGCTCTGATTATATCAATAAAAAACCTGTCTTCCTTTTAGAGGTTGTATGGGGTAGCATTATATATAGATTTGCTACAGAGCCTGTATATTTAGAAGAGGCTGGGCAGATATTACCTTTTATTATGTATCTAGACAACCCACAATATACAGAAAAAACAGAGTTATTAGGAGTAGACATAGAAGATAAAAGTATACCTTTTGCTCTTTTTTTTGATGGTGTAAATATAAGTTATGAAGAGATAAGGGGTAATAAAATAGAAGGTTCTACAGC
>Ga0255047_10003068_pt1 | contig 10680 bp, 9 predicted proteins | sample JV7_2_1_MG_FD_183640 | JGI IMG/M metagenome (GOLD analysis project Ga0255047, IMG submission 183640) | Seawater microbial communities from Jervis Inlet, British Columbia, Canada - JV7_2_1 | ecosystem: Environmental > Aquatic > Marine > Inlet | place: Canada: British Columbia | collected 2016-10-06 | reverse complement strand
GTAAACATTGTCGGGACCCGCCTCTCCGCGATCGAGCGCGGTGTTGCGGATCAGGTCGCCGAGCGAGTCGGGGGTGGCGGCCAGATTGGCGTCGATCATCAGTGCGGCGGCACCGGCGACGACAGGAGACGAGGCGCTGGTGCCGGAAAATGTCTCTCCGTATATAGAGCTGAAGAAGCCGGATGGGGCCGAGACATCGGGCGCCAGATCGCCATCGTTGGTGGGGCCCTGCGAGCTGTAGCCGCCGATCACGCCGCCCGATGGCGGATCGACGGCGCCGACTGCGATGACACCGCGCTCGTCCGAGTCGACGATCGATACGGCGGCGCTCGAAGCCGCCTGTGTGTAGGCGGCGATCCCGTCGCCATAGTCGAGCACCTCCAGCACGTCGCCGGTGATCGATCCACCCAGCCAGCGAACCTCGAGGTACAGCGTGTTACCGAATGAGGGGCAATAGGTGTCGCTGAGCAGTTCGATCGGCGGGGCACCGTTGCGCTGATCGCGGATCGAGCTGTCCACCAGGGTCTCTGTCGCCGGGTTGCCGGTCGGCGACTCCCACAAGAAGATGTCGTAATCTGTTCGATCCGCTGCAGGTTTGTCCCAATCGTTTGCCCAACGAACGCCGCCGAGTGCGGCACAATTGGTGAATGGCAAGAACGGGTCGGTGCCGGACGGGTCGAACACCACCTGGTTGCTGCCGTTGAGTTGAACCACACCGCGGTAGTAATGGTTCTGCCCGTTGTTGCCAGCCGAATTGACCCACAGGATCCCGCCGGCGACGGCGTCTGCGGCGACCTCGTCGAGAGCACCGCGGCCGTCGCCCGGCCCGTCGTAACGGCTACCCAGCGAGCGGTTGATGACCTGCACCCCGTTGGCGACGAACCAGTCGACGAGGGCGCTGTAGTCGGACAGTGTGCTCGCCTGACCGAGGAAGATGTCGGCGCCCGGTGCCATGTCGCGGATCACCTCGACAACAGCGACGCCGTGCTCATCGCCCGGTACGAACACGCCATCGAAGAATTCGTTGGTGCAGTCGAAGCCACCGTCGAGGCAGCGAGCGTTGACCCCTGCGACCGGGAGCGGACCGTGTTCGTCGACATTCCACTTCCCCGCTACGTCGAAGAAGTCGATCACGCCGATCTTGACACCGCTGCCGTCGATGCCGGCGAGATGCCATGCCTCGGCGTTGGTCACCTCGACCTGGGCGCCTGCGGTCGGCCCGAAACTCTGGACCGGAACCCGTGACTCGGCCGGCGGCGGGCGCATGTCGACCGGGACCGGGGTCCGAACCTCACCGTCGACGGCCTCCAACAACCGTTGCTTTGCGTGCAGCGGGATCTCGACCAACAAGACTCCGGGTGCATCGCCGAGCACTCGGCCACGATTGGAGAGGGTGACCGCGGCTGCGGCTGCCAGGGCGCCAGGCGTGGACGAGACAATCTCGAGCGTGACGTTTTCCAACCCGGCGTCGTCCCGCCGAACGTCGGAGTCGGCAGTGACGGGTGCGTGCGCCGAGATAGGCAGCAACGCAATCAAGAGGCATGCGATCAGGCTGCAGCGCGGAACTGCGCGGGCGGGCATTCCGTCGAGTGTGTCAGCTGAGCGGTCGACTCGGACGGTCAGCTCGCCAAACCGAGATGGTCGGCGAAGAAGTCGAGGATGATCTCGGCCCGCATCCGGCGGTGAGCGGGCGAGCCGCCGCGAGACAACTCGTGGTCCTCGCCGGGGAATCGATAGAAGGTCACCTCGCGATCGAGGAGTTTCAGCGTCATCCACAACTCCTCGGCCTGGCTGATGGGGCAGCGCCAATCATTCTCCGAGTGGATGATCAGCATCGGGACGTTGATGTTGCGGGCGTCGGTGATCGGTGACATTCGCACGTACTCGTCGGGGTCCTCGACCGGATCGGGCCCGTGTTCGATGCGAAACGCCGAACCGATATCGCTCGACCATTCCTCGCTGAGCAGATTGTTGACGGCGCGCTCCGAGCAGATCGCCTTGAATCGGTCACCGTGGCGTCCGGCGAGCAAGGTTGCCATGTAGCCGCCATAGCTGCCGCCCAGCATGCCAACGCGGTCGGGATCGCAGAAGTCGTATCGGTCGAGTGTCGAATCGAGCACGGCCATCACGTCGTCGACATCGACGGTGCCCCATCCGGTGCCGCTCACGAAAGAGTGTTTGGGACCGAGAATCGCATGACCCCAGCCGGAGTGCCGACCGCTACCGCCACGCGGGTTCGACATCAAGACGACGAAACCGGCTGCCGCTTGGAACTGGGCCTCGTCGAAGAACGTCTCGCCGTACTGCGTGAACGGTCCTCCGTGCACGTTCAGCAGCACGGGATAGCGCTGGGCCGGGTCGAACCCGTCCGGTCGCATGATCCAGGCGTCAATCTCGTCTGATCCGTCGGTGCACGGCACCGCGAACTTCTCCCAGCCCCGAAACCGCTTGGCGACGTTGGTGAGTTGCTGCTCGTCATCACCGCGCCTCACCCACAGCTCCGAAGCGTGTTCGACCGCATCTCGTGTGGTGGCGACGATGTCGTCGATTGCATCGAATCCGGTCACGGTGATCGGCCCGCTGGTGACGGGTTCGGGTCGGCGACCATCGATGTGCAGGCGATACAGGTGGGTTTCTCCGCGATCCTCGGCGATCGCCATCAGTTGTTGGCTGTCGAGCCAGATCGGGGGCTGCGACGACGCATTCTCGAACGTGCGGTCGAGACCTTCGCTGATCCAGCGCCGCTCGCTGCCGTCGACGTTCATCACGCCGATCCGCACGTTTTGAGGGTAGAGCAGGGCGTTGTCTACCCCGCCGAACGCGATCAGCGTGCCGTCAGGAGAGACGCTCGGGTGCTGGTGGAGACCCGTTTGCCCGGTGAGGGCCGTGATCTCGCCCTCGAGCGGCACCATGTAGAGGTCAGTCGTCATATCGCGGTCCCAGTCGGCATGGCGTTGGGAGCTGGTGACCAGCCGCTTCGAATCAGATAACCAGGCAACGCCGTGATGCTGAAACTCGCCAGGAGTGAGGTTGAGTGGCGCGGCTGTTCCGTCGGCAGCGATGACGTGGATGTGGAGCGGACGGTCGAACACCCAGTCCTCACCGTTGAGGCGTGAGAAGAATCGCTCGATCTTGCGAGGGGACTGGGAGCGCACGTCCTTGGCGTTGTAGCGCTCATCTCGGGTGCGACTCGTGAACGCGATCCATCGTCCGTCGGGAGACCACGCCACGTCGTCGAGGCCGTCGGGCATCGTGCACAGCGTGCGAAGTTCGCCGGGTCCTTCGATCGGCAGGATATGGAGCGTCGAGTCGCCCTCCTTCTCGCCGCGGCGGCTGGTGAACGCCAGCCTGCGACCGTCCGGTGACCAGGTCGGCTGTCCGTCGTGCGGTCCGGCCGTGATCGGCGATCCGTCGAGCCAGATCCGGGTGCGGTTGGTGTTCTCGTCGAGATCGACCGTGGACACAACGCTGGCTACCCGTTCACCGTCTGGCGACAGCCGAGGTCGGCTCACCGACGACTGCTGGTGCAGCAGATCACGAGCGATCCGTGCGTGCACGGTGAGTGGCTCTCGCTGCGTTTGGGCAAGATCGGTGTTGTTGGGCACGGAGCGACGATAGTTCAGACGGCAGGGCTAGGTCCGGCGACCGCCCTGACAGCTGGCCAAGTAGTCGAGGGGGCGCTGATCACGCTGGCGGTTGCTCGAACAATTCGAGTTGCTCCCAGGTGACTGCGACGTCGCTGACGGTCTTCCAGACGAGTCGGCCGCGGCTGCCGGGGCGCCTCACCTGAACTCGGTTCGGGCGTAGTGATCTGGCGGCGCCATCGGGGTCGTGAAGCGTGATGCTGCCATCCGGCTCGACCTAGGCGACCTTGCCGATCAGCCACCGGCCGCCTTCGTGACGACGGAAGCGAATCGATTCGCCGAGGTGCAGGCCGACGGCCACGAGAGTTCGTTCAGACATGGTGGTCGAGTGGGGAACCGGGGCAAGAATGCATGAGGTCAGACGCCGCTTTGACGGCATCGGAGTATGCGCACCCCTGACGCCAAATCGACGCGACCGGTGCCGCCGAAAGGAGCTGAGCCGATCCTGCCGGCCACTCCGGTGACGACGACGTGCCCTGGCGCGAAGTTCATGTTTCACATCGTAGGTGCGCGCGCTAACGACAAAAGAGAGATACCGTTACCGCTGTGACTGATCAGCAGATCGCCGACACGCAGATTCTCGAGCCCGAGATGGTGCTGGAGGTCGATCGTGACGCCGTCGTCGCCGATGCAATATCGGTCATCGACGCTGCGCTGGCGAAGATGATGCAGCGCGAGCTGGTGTCGTCGGGAGAGGTCGCCGACCTGCTGCTCGACGTTCGCACCCTGCTCACCACCAAGCTGTGACCTGACGAGCGGTAGCTCAACCGAGGCCGAGTCGGCGAAAGATCCGCCTGGCTACGATCCCGATTGCAGCACCTGCGATCACACCGCCGACGATGTCGGAAGCGTGATGGATGCGGACGTACGCCCGGCTGGTCGCCACCAACGCTGCTAACGATCCCCACAGCGGGAGTGATCGTTTGCCGTCCCATCCGACGAGCGTCACGGCGGCGAACGTGGCGGCGGAGGCATGACCGCTGGGGAACGACGATGTGACGGGTGTACGGATCTCGAAGCGGTCGTCGCCTGATGTGGTCGGTCGCTGGCGACGGAACAGGCGTTTGAGGCCCTGGTTGACGATCAAGCTCTCGGCACCGATACCGATTGCCAGGGCCACGATCTGATCGGGACGCCCTTTGGCGACGCCGCGGATCCCGCTTGTGGCGTGCCAGATCGCACTGAACTCGCCGACGTGGGTCGCGGCCGTCATCACCGCGTCGACGATCGGGTTGCCTCGAGACTGTTCCAGCATCGCATCGACCGTCTCATCGAATGAGTCGACCGCTGAGCCGAACGGCCCACCACCGTGCTCGCTCACGCCGGTGCCGCTTGGCCGAGCACAACCGGGGCCTCTGTAGCAGCCAGCGACGGGTCGCCGCCGAACTCGGGGCACCACTGCTGGTAAGAGCAGTAGTTGCAGAGCGCGCTCCGGCGAGGCCTGAAGTCGTCGCGTTCGCAGGCCGTTGCGACCGCCTTGTAGACGGCGTTGGTGCGGGTGGTCAGGAATCTGGTCGATTGCGCCGACGGTTTTGCCGTGATGGTCTCGCCCGACTTCAGGTACATCAAGCGGATTGCGGCTGGCCGCTTGCCGAATACCGACTCGCACAAAAAGGCATAGAAGTTGAGGCCCGACAGACTCTTGTGTTCCCAGTTGGGGCTGGGGGCGCGCCCGGTCTTGTAGTCGGTGACGACCAACTCGCGATCTGGATCGAGCTCGAGACGGTCGATGATGCCGCGCAGCGTGAGGTTTCCGACCGGAGCCTCGAGCCGTAGTTCGAGGCCGATATCGCGGATTGTTGTGGGATCTTCCATCGTGAGGTAGTTGGCGGCCAGCCGGCGACATTCGTCGTCGAATACTGCGGTCTGCTTGTCGTCGAGGGCGAGCAACGTGAAGTCGGGGTCGTTGCGGTATTCGGCGATCGCCACCTCGACCGAACGGTCGAGCGCCTGAGCGGTGCGCTGTGGGGCCGGCTCGAGAAACAGCAGTTCGAGTGCCCGGTGCACCAGGGAACCACGGGTGGAGGCGACGCTCGGGAGGTCAGGCAACTTCTCGATGCTCGAGAAGCGGAAGGCGAGCGGGCACGACAAGAACGACTCGACCCGCGATGGCGACAAGCTGGTAGGCACGGTCCACGGTGATTCAGCGGTGGCGGGTGCAGGTGCGTCGCTCATGATTGAACCCATCGTACGCGTCGGGTGTCACGGTGTGCCGATGACCACGTGTGTCAAGTGCGTGCGTCGATGATCGCTGTGATCTCATCGGGATGGCTGAATGGGCCGAAGTGAGTCTGGTGGTCGAGCAGCAGGTACTCGCCGTTCGGGAGTTGGTTGGCGATCGCCTCGGTAGCGGCCGACGGCTGCATCTGTTCTACATGACCGCCGATCGCCAAGACCGGCGTGTCGATCTCGCTGAGCAGTGACCAAACGCCACTGTCGCGGCCGGTGATCAGGATCCCGACCTCGACTTGGGGCGCGCAACGCAGCTCGACCGCCGGCTGATCCTGCTCGTCGACGACGGTGTGAAATCCGTAGTCGACGTAGTTGCGGAGTACCTCGTCGACCATCATCGACATCGGCGGTTTGGCCCGATAATTGCGATAGGCCTCCTCGAAGGACGGGAAACGCGACCGCCTCCGCAGAGCGCCGGCGACAATCGGAAACTGGCGCAATTCCTCTTCTGAAAGGTTGACCTGTCCGGGTCTATGGGCGATCGGCTCGAACAGCACGAGTTGGCTGAACAGGTCGGGCCGGCGGTCGGCCGCCATCATCAGCGCTGATCCACCCATCGAGTGCCCGAATCCGACCAGCCCGCCATCGGGAGCGATCGCCTCGGCGACCGCTACGGCATCGTCGCCGAAGTGCGACCAGTCGACGGTCCAGTCGGGCACCGGAGCCGTCTCGCCATGGCCGTGATAATCGAGGGCGAAGACTCTGAAACGGTGACCGAGCGCCCGCGCGATCGGCGTATAGCAGTGGCCGTGGAAGCCGGTTGCGTGCGAGATCAGCAGCGGGGGTAGATCAGCGGTGCCGGCCAACTCGTGAACCGCGATGGAGACGCCGTCGTTCGATGTGACGTGGATCATCGGGGAGCAGGGCTCAGCCTTGGTCGAATTTCTTGCGCTTGCGAGCCCTACGCCACTGCCATGTGGCCAGCCGGTCGAGGGCGACACCGGCGATCACCGAGATACCGATCACGGTCCAGATCGGCCAGGTTCCGTTCATCCAGAGATAGTCGACATCTGCGTCCTGGCCGTTCTGGAAGAAGAAGATCGCCAAGGCGATCACGACCAACAAAAGCATGATCAACTTGATCGGTGGAGCGTTCGAGCCGCTCTGCTCGGATTGGTCGAGATCGTCAGCTTTGTACTTCATGGCTGTTCCAGTCGTGGTAGGTCGGAGTGCGTGATCGATCGCGGTTCGGGAGGGAGCCCGAGTAGCCGCTCGCCGATCAGGTTGCGTTGCACCTGGCTGGTGCCCCCGGCAATACGCAAACCGGGTGCATAAAGCATGCCAGATGCGTCGTCGCCGCCGAGAACTGCGTCCGCTCCGGCGAGAGCGCCCTCCAGCATGGCTGCTTCGAAAATCATTTCCGAGATACCGAGCTTCATCAGCGATCCTGCGGTGGTTGCGCCTGAACCGTGGCGCTGAGCGAGCGCCCGATAGGCGCGGCCGCGGGTGATCAGCTCGGCGAGTTGCTGGCGTTCGATCGCGTCGAGGCGACGACCGTCGGCGACCGAAGCGATCCGTTCGAGTCGTCGCTCGAGACCGATCACGGCGGATCCGATATGGCCGCGCTCGTCGGTGAGCACCGACATAGCGACACCCCAACCGCCGTTCAGCGGCCCGAGCAGATTTGCGGCCGGAACCTCGACATCGGTGAAGAACACCTCGTCGAATTCCGCCTCGCCGGTCATCTGGCGGAGCGGGCGAACCTCGACGCCCGGTGACCGCATATCGATCAGGATCAAAGAGATGCCGTTGTGCTTGGGAGCGTCGTGGTCGGTGCGCGCCAACAGGATGCCCCACTGGCTGTAGCGCCCACCCGAGCACCACAGCTTCTGTCCGTTGACGACGAATCGGTCGCCGTCGAGATCGGCTCGGGTCGAAAGTGAGGCGAGGTCGCTGCCCGAACCCGGTTCGCTGAACAACTGGCACCACAGTCGATCGGCACGGGCGGTCGGTTCGAGATGGTCACGTTGTTGCCGCTCGGTGCCGAACGCCAGTAGAGCACCACCGGTGAGCACCGGTCCAACCATGTTGAACGCCGCCGGTACACCGGACCGGGCCGCCTCGAGTTGCCAGATCGCGTTGTGATCGGCTGTCAGACCCCGCCCGCCGAACTCGGTCGGCCAATGGATCCCGGCGTACCCGGCAGCATGCAGACGCCGGTGCCAGGCGACACCGTGCTCGACGAGGTCGGGCGGACAGATCGCTCCATAGTCCGCGGGGCCGTGATAGCGGTGCTCTTCCAGCCAGGCGACCGCCCCCGCTTGGAACTCGTCGATCGAGATCACGGATTCATCGTCGCACAGCGCGCCGCGGCGGAGTGGCTCAAGCGAGGTACTCGAGGTACATTCCGACTTCTTCGCTCATCTGCGCCGGCACCTTGTACTCGTCGCGGTTGGTGACCGCATTCCAGTTCTCGGAGATCAACTCGGGTGAGAGTTCGGGGTCGGTGTAGCCGGGGCCCTCGCCGATGAAGATCTCGGCCACGCGACCACCGCCGACCGAGAACACACGGCCGGTCGGCTGACAGATCTCGTGGGCGAGATAGGTGACGACCGGTGCGACGTATCGCGGCGCGAGCTTGTCGCCGAGCGGGCCGAGCAGATCCTCTGTCATACGGGTCTTGGCGACCGGGGAGATGACGTTGGCCTTGATGTTGTACTTGGCCCCCTCGACGGCGAGCACGCGGCTGAAGCCGACCAGCGCCATCTTGGCTGCGCCATAGTTGGCCTGTCCGAAGCTGCCGAAAATTCCGGCGCCAGACGCGGTCGAAACGACTCGGCCATAATTTCGCTCCCGCATGTGGGGCCAGGCGGCAGACGTGACGTGATAGGCCCCATTCAGGTGCACATCGACGACGGGTGCCCACAGGTCGGGGGTCATGTTTTGGAACGACTTGTCACGCAGGATGCCGGCATTGTTGACCACGATGTCGATGGCGCCGAAAGCGTCGAGTGCGGTCTGCACGATCGCTGCCCCGCCCTCGACGGTGGCGACCGAGTTGGCGTCCGCCACGGCGTCGCCGCCGGCGGCCTTGATCTCGTCGACAACCCGCTCGGCGGCACCCTTGTCGCTTCCGGTTCCGTCGATCGCCCCACCGAGGTCGTTGACGACGACCAGGGCGCCACGCGACGCCATCATCAGGGCGTGCTCACGACCCAGGCCACCGCCCGAACCCGTGATGATTGCCACTTTGCCATCGAAACCCAGTGCATCAGTCATGGCGACCAAGCTAACGGTCGCTAATCGGGCGATCCCAACCGTCGGGCCGACGGTTGGGCGCAAGCGAAGAAGACACGTTGTTCTGTTCCGGCGGCATGCGGCTGTTGTGATTGGAGTCGGCGGCGACGGTGCTGGCGGTGCTGGCGGAGGTGGGGTCAGAGATTCGGGGGGCCATCACGGAGGCGGTCCGCGGTCGCCAACTTGGGCCGGGCCTGCCCGACGGCATCCCATTGGGTCTCCAGCCACCAGGTCGCCCCTGCGGCGGCCCAGGCGGCAGGGGAGTGATTGGCCCACGCCCCCTCGACGATCACGTCGTAGCCGCCGCCCGGCAGTTGGTCCGTGATTGCTGCCAGCTCTTCGAGGTTCGCCTGGCGGCTGCCGTTGTGGTCGATCGTCTGCGGGATCAGGCCGTCCCAGCCGAACGCGCGGCGCATCGACCGTTCCCGCCCGAGTGCTCCGACGCACCAGATCGGGACTCGCGGTTCCTGGACGATGTTGCCGATCGTCGGGAACTCGGTGGGTTGGATCGTGTAGTGCTTGCCGGAGTACTCGAACGGTTGCCCTTGCCAGAGTCCGCACACGATGTCGAGACACTCATCCATCAGTTCTGCGCGCTGGCGCTTATCGCATTCCTCGCCGAACGCGTCGAGGCCGGTGTCGACCGCCCCGAGCCCGACCGACAGCGTGACCCGGCCCTCACTCAAGCGGTCGACGGTTGCGACCTGGCTGGCGAGTTCTGCCGGGCGCCGACGTGATGGTGTTGTCAGCATCGTGCCGATCCGGATTTTCGAGGTTCGTACCGCAGCCAACGCCAGGCTGATCCAGGCGTCGACACCCCACACGGGCTCCCACACGAAGATGCCATCCCAGCCGCACTCTTCAGCGACGGCGGCGAGTTCTCCGATCTCGTCGGCGTCGGCCCACGGAATCACGAAGCCGAACTGCATATGACCGACTTTAGACCAGATCGGTAAGCGGCGGACTAGCTGTCTACGATCGACAGATGGGTGAAGCGACGACACTTCTGGCGACCGCCACGCAGATCGCCAGAGACCATGCCGACGAGGCCGATGAGCTGCGTCGGCTTCCCGAAGTGACCGTGGCGGCGCTGGCCGAGGCCGGGCTGCTCACGATGTGCCTACCCGCCGCCTACGGAGGCCCGGGCACGGGACCACTGGAGCTGGTCGATGCGGTGATGCAGGTCGCGTCCGGCGATGGAGCTGCCGGTTGGTGCGCCGGAATTGCGTCGACCACATCATCGATGGCGGCGTTCCTGGCGCCGGAGGTGGCACAAACGATCTTCTCCTCGCCGAACACGGCGACCGGTGGCGTGTTCGCTCCCAACGGCCGCGGCCTGAGAGAGGGCGCCGGCTATCGAGTGACGGGGCGCTGGCAGTGGGGCAGTGGTACCGAGCATTGTGAGTGGATCGTGGGTGGAGCGATGTGCGACGACGGCACGCAACGAGTGTGTTTCTTCCCGAGATCCGAAATCGAGTTCATCGACACGTGGCACAGCGTCGGCATGCGGGGAACGGGTTCGCTCGATATCGCCGTGACCGATGTGTTCGTTCCCGAGGAGTTCACG
>Ga0255047_10003065_pt1 | contig 10686 bp, 11 predicted proteins | sample JV7_2_1_MG_FD_183640 | JGI IMG/M metagenome (GOLD analysis project Ga0255047, IMG submission 183640) | Seawater microbial communities from Jervis Inlet, British Columbia, Canada - JV7_2_1 | ecosystem: Environmental > Aquatic > Marine > Inlet | place: Canada: British Columbia | collected 2016-10-06 | reverse complement strand
TGTCCCGCACCGTGATCGACCAGGACAACTCCAACCCGGAGATGGTGATAGTGGCTTCACCAGTCCCGTCGGGATCACCCGGCCCGGGAACCGCAACCGCACCATCCAACCCCGTCGACAGGGTGACGGTGGCGGGCAGCGGAGCATGGGGCACCACCGGAGTGAGATCACCGTCGAAGTCGATGTTCCCTTCTGCGAAGCCCTGGTCGTTGCTGTTACGGAAGAAGAACGTGTCGGTTGACGGCCGGACCACACCCACAGTGTCGATGCCATCTCCGTTCCAGTCACCGGCCACGAAGGCATCGCCCGGGCTCCCGAACGAGAACTCATGATCTGCCAGGCTGGTCACCTGACTGTTCCCCAGGAACACCTCTCCACTGGCCGGACGGTGCAGACCGACGGTGTCGATGCCATCACCGTCGAAGTCTCCGGCGAAGGGAACGTCGCCTTCAACGCCGAAGCTGTATGAGATGTCGGCGGGACCGGTAGTCAGCTCATTTCGGAGGTAAACGGTACCGGCTCGGAACACGCCGAACGAGTCGACGCCGTCCCCGTCGAAGTCACCGACGACCGGCACATCACCCGGATCGCCGATGTAGAAGGCGGCGTCGGCGATCCCGGTGTCCAGGCTGTTGCGGACGAAGGCTTGCCCGGTGGAGGGACGGTACAGACCGGGAGTCCTCACTCCATCCCCATCGAAGTCGCCCAGAAAAGGTACATCCAGGCCGATTCCGAAATAGAACGGATCGACTCCGGGCACCGTCCACAAGCCGGTTGGGCCCACTGAGCCGACGCTGGCCTCGTGCCCTTCAGCCAGAGCAGGTCTGGACACTGCGATCAGAAGTGTCGCCACCAGCATGAGGATCAACGACAACGAAATCGAACGTCGTTGGATTCTGGTCTGAGCAGGCATGGTCTCTCCCGGTTGCTGAGCGTTGTGAATGAATCTGTCATCGTCAATACGGAGGGCAGTCGGTGTCGGTTCCTCAAATTCCGGCGAACCAATCTGGATCCGGATCCGTAGTGATAGCTATCGGGATGCCAGGCGGAAAAGGTGGACCCATGAAAACTCGATCCTCACGGCCCAAGCTGTTCGCCCTGCTGCTCGCGGTCGCCCTCATCGCCGCCGCCTGCGGGTCAAATGATCGCGACGGGATTGCGGATGACGGGACCTCAACCACAGATCTGCCGGGATCGACCACCGCCGGCCCTCTCGGCACCAGCACTACCCCGGCAAGTCCGGCTACCACCGAATCCACAGAGGTGACGTCGACGACTGTGCCCAATGCCGGCTCGACGACCTCGACGGCTGCATCTTCGACAACCGCGACTTCGACACCGGGCGCATCGTCCACCACTACGAACGCCTCTTCTCCTTCCAGCACGACGACCACCTCCCCTCCGACCACCTCGACGTCAACGTCCTCGACCACAACGTCTTCGACCACAAGCACGACCCTGGCGCCGACAACCCACCAGGTTTCGATCGGGGACGAAGACCAATGCGAGGGCAAGCCAAGCCCATGTGTCGGGTTCTTCAATCCACTGGCTTTCACCATCTCAGCTGGAGACACCGTGCGCTGGACTAACAGAGGCACCATCGGCCACACCACTACCTCGGGAACGGGTGGATCGTTCCCGGGTGCTCGGGACGGGATATGGGATTCCGGGAATCTTGGACTCGGGCAATCGTTCTCTCAGACGTTCGACAGCCCTGGAACATTCAGTGTCTTCTGCACCCTGCACCCGATTCTGATGGGGACCGCAACGGTCGTGGTCGAGGGATAGAAGGCCCGCCCGGCAGAATGAAACACACCGAGTTGGAGCCGTGACGGCTGCGGTCTTAGCGATCGGCCGAGCCATGGCCTTAGCGGCGAGAGCAACTGTCGGAAAAGCGGAAGACTGCTTGCGAAGCCGCTCGGACTCCCTACACTCATCGACCATGAATCGTTACACCGCTCCCACGTGTTGCTGTTGCTGCAGCCCTGCGCCGCGCGGGGAGGTGTGTGCCTGATCCTTTGACGTAACTCGACACCTCTTTTCACCACCCGCACCGGCATTCGACGGAGCGGGTTTTTCTTTTGTCCGAAAGGCGCCCAACCATGACCCAAATATCCATCCGAGGCGACGACCTCACGACCGACCGGCGGCTTCGCCGATACTCGGACATCCGGGACCTGCTGCCGGGGCCGGACAATCCAACGCCCCTGGTGAGGCTGAACCGCGTGACCCCACCCGATGGACAGTTGTTCCTCAAACTGGAGTGGCTGAACCCGTTCGGTTCGATCAAGGACCGAGCCGCCGAGTATCTTCTCGCCGGTCTGGTTGAACGAGGCGAGCTCCCCGGCGCCCAGCTTGTCGAAGCAAGCTCGGGAAACACCGGTATCGCCCTCGCCGCGCTGGCCGCGCTCACCGGAGTTCAGCTGACGGTGACCATCCCGGATGGGGTGCCCGAAGAGAAAAAGACGCTGCTGAGGATGTTGGGAGCAGAGGTATGGGAAACCCCCGATGACCTGTGCCCGGTCGACCACCCAACCGATGGGGCCATCGCCCTGGCCCGGTCCCTCGTCGCTTCGGATACCGGCACCCGCTACGTGATGGCCGACCAGTACGAGAACCCCGACAACGTTCGTGCCCACTATGAGACCACCGGACCCGAAATCTGGCGCCAGACCGGCGGCCGTCTCCAATATTTCCTGGCCGGGCTCGGGACCGGAGGCACCATCACCGGAGTGGGCCGCTTCCTCAAGGAACAGGATCCGTCCGTCCGGGTGATCGGGATCGAGCCCCAGGCCGGGCATCAGCTTCCCGGTCTCAAGTCATTCCAGGAAGCGAAGCAACCGGGGATCCTCGACTGGTCGGTCGTCGATGACGTCATCCAGGTCGACGACGACCCCGCCTACGAAGTAACCGGGCGGCTGTTCAGGGAGGAGGGTCTCATCGTGGGCCCCTCCACCGGAGCCGTGGTGCACGCGGCGCTCGAACTCGGAGCAGAAACCGGCGACGTTGCAGTCGGCATCTCGCCCGACTCGGGCCTCAAATACATGAGCTACTTCGCCGAGCGCCTCGGCAACGAGGGGCTCCTAACGGTTTGACCATGACACACAAACAGGAGGAACTCACATGACCCAAGCCAACGAGGTCGGTGCCATTGAGGTCACCGACGTGCTCGACACGAGCGGGCTGCTGTGCCCGCTCCCCGTGTATCAGGCGGCCCTGGCGCTGAAGAAGCTTCAGCCCGGCGACGTCCTGGAGCTGATCTGCACTGATCCGGGATCGCTGGAGGACATACCTGCCCTGGCCCGTCAACGTCAGGACGTGCTACTGGCTGTTGACGATCAGACCGGAGTTCAGAAATTCTGGATCGAGAAGGGAGAAGACGCATGACCGATCTCGCCGAGAGTCTCGCCACGATCGATCAGATCGAGACGGGACCCAAACGTAAGCGGCTGGCGCTGGTCGCCTCGAAAGGAACCCTCGACGCGGCTTACCCGCCCCTCATTCTGGCCACCACGGCCGCCAGCCTCGGATGGGAGGTAGGCATCTACTTCACGTTCTATGGGTTGGACATTTTGCACGATGATCGATACCAGAAGCTGAAGATGCCTGCGCTCGCCAATCCGGCCGGCCCGATTCGTCTGCCGACCTTCGTCGGGGCCATTCCGGGAGCCACCGCGGCGGCCACCAAAGTCATGAAACGGTGGATGAAGCGTTCTCGGATGCCTGATGTCGCCGAGTTCATCGAAATGGCCCAGGGACTCGATGTGACCTTCTTTGCCTGCGCCACCACCATGGGTGTGATGGGCGTGGAAGAGGGTGATCTCATCGCCGGCTGCGATATTGCCGGAGCCGCCAAGTTTCTCGACTACGCGGCCGGCGCCGACGTCCAGCTCTTCGTCTAAGGGGGCGGGCCATCTGTCTCCGAGCCATCCAAGTGGACTAACGCCCGCCCGCAACCGCAAGGATGGCGGGCGCGGGTTGCCTCAGCTCATTGGTGGTTCTTACGCCGGGCCGTGTACCTTGCCAGTACATGGAACCCGACAGCTGCCGAACCCTCTTCTCCGCCCAGCCCGTTGCCCGGTTGGGAACCCTTGGGCTGAACGGGCCTCACCTTGTTCCGATCGTGTTTGCGGTTAGCGGTGACCGGATCGTCAGCGTCGTTGATCACAAACCGAAGACCACCACCGCGCTGCGCCGTTTGGCCAACATCGCAGCCGACCCAACGGTGACCCTGTTGGCCGACCACTATGACGACGACTGGACCCGGCTGTGGTGGGTTCGCGCCGATGGGGAGGCGTCGATTCTCGAATCCGGCAGCGGTCACACCACCGCAGTCGACCTGCTCGTTGCCAAGTACGGGCAGTACCGGGACCGGCGTCCGAAGGGTCCGGTTATCGAAGTGTCGGTGACACGGTGGAGTGGATGGAGAGCATCCCCGGCGATTGAGGACCAAGCGCAGCGTCAGTAGTTGCCACCGCCGTAGTCGTCTTCTGCCGGTGCGCCCACGGCACCCCCATTGGCATCGATGACGAACCACACGTTGTCGACGGCCTGTCCGTTGACAACGCCGGGTGCCGAGTCTCCGGCGAACCGGTACAGCGGGTTGCCGGCGTAGGTTGTCTGCCGGCTTCCATCCGGCCGTGTGAGTTCCCCGAACTGGGCCTGGTCCAGGCCTTCTCCCGGCGAGCCCATCGCATCGATTCCGACGGGCGGCCACGCAACGGCACACGCATCCACGCATCTGCTCGTGGCCGAGGTGTCCGTCACCAGCGCGTACAGAGTGAACCCATCACCATCGACGAGGACCGATCCCAGCTCCATCGACTCAAGGTGAATGCCCGTGACCACAGTGGTTGCGGTCGAGTTCGGCACCGACTCCTCGGGTTGACCATCAGACGCGGCTCCCGGCTGATTTCCATCACCGCAGGCAGCGGCGACCAGCGCGAGAACACAGATGAGAAGGATGGCTTTATGCACGTTGGGCACTTCGTCGACTTGGCATGGCGTCTTACTCGTCGACAATACGTGGCTTTCTCGCCCTGAGTTCCCTCCGGGTCCTTGGTGCCGATCGTTCCCTATGCGAGGACCGGTGTTCCTAGTCTTGTTGGATGGCACCGGTGGATGGGCGGCGAATCGAGGAACTGCTCGACGGACCGCACCAGGCCGTCCTGTCGGTCGGCCGGCTTGAGAAGGGCCCCCTCGCGGTTCCGATGAGCTACCTGTTTGCTGGGGACCACTTCTCCATGGGCACCTCACCCGAGTCGTGGCACGGACGGCTGATGCAGCGCACCGGTCGGGCGACGCTCACGGTCCAATTCGAGGACTGCGATGGCCGCAGCGTTCATCAGTGGTATGTCACAGCGGAGGGCCCGATCGGTTTCACCGATACCGAGCCCGGACCGCTAGTACGCGCCATCCTGGCCAAGGACCGGGGTGAGGAGAACGCCGACGAGTGGACATGGGGTGATGCCCAGCCTGATGTTCGGGTGGCGATACTCGAGCCTGAGCGTTTGTCCGGTTTCGAGTTCCGCGAGTCGCTCGACCACTAGCTGCTGGTGAACAGCGATCCCCCGAATGGAGTCCGGTGACAACCAGCGTCACCTGGCGGCGGACACGGCTTCCTCCAGGATGAGGGCATATGCAGCTTCGAAAGCGTGACGGGATGAGGATCCTGCTCTTAATGATGGCACTGGTGGCAGCTGCCTGTGGTGGCGACGACAGTGGAAGTGACCGGACCACGACCACAACCGCCGCCGCTACGACTACCACGGCTGGAGACTCTGGCGCGACGACCACCATCGCGGCACCGGTCGAGACGACCCCGATCGACGTACCCGGTTTCAGTACGTGGGAAGAAGTGTTAGCGGCCGCCGACGGCACCACAGTGAACTGGTTCCAGTGGGGTGGCGACGATACCCACAACCAGAATGTCGACCGCGACATTGGCGATCGCATCAAGGAGCTGTACAACATCGATCTGAATCGCGTACCCGTTACGGATACGGCGGATGCAGTCAACAAGGTCCTGGATGAAAAGGCAGCCGGTGTCGATACAGGCGGCACCGTTGACCTCATCTGGATCAACGGAGAGAATTTCCGGACCCTCAAGAGCGCCGACCTGCTGTACGGGCCGTGGGCTGAGGAGCTCCCCAACTCGACGTTCGTCCCATGGGATATCCCCGGCGTCGCAAACGACTTCGGTGAGCCGGTCGCGGGGCTTGAGTCGCCCTGGGGCCATGCCCAGTTCGTCATGGAATACAACACAGACTTCATCTCAGACCCGCCGACCACGTTCGAGGATCTGCAGACGTGGGTCCACGACAACCCGGGTTTGTTCACCTACCCGGCCATTCCCGACTTCACGGGAAGCGTCTTCGTTCGTCACGTGTTCATTTGGGCGAACGGCGGTGACACCACTCCGTTCGTAGGCCCCTTCGATCAGGCCAAGTTCGATGAGGTCGCCCCGATAGTCTGGGAATACCTGAACGACATCGAGGATGATCTGTGGCGCGGTGGAGACACCTACCCGGAGGCCAACACCATGTTGGATCTCCTGGCCAACCAGGAAATCTATTTCAACATGGGGTATGGGCCATCGCGAGCGTCGACCAACATCGCCAGCGGGGTGTACCCGGAGTCGATTCGGACGTTCATATTCGACACCGGGACACTATCCAACAACAACTACGTCGCCATCCCGTTCAACGCAGAAAACCCGGCCGCCGCGATGGTTCTCGCCAACTACATCCTCACGCCGGAGTTTCAGCTGGTCATGTCGGACCCAGAAGGTCCATGGGGATGGTTGATCCCAACCGACCCGAGTGGGTGGCCGGCGGAGGACCAGGCAACCCTGGCCTCGTTCGGCACCGGCATCGCCACTCTTCCTGCGGCCGAGTTGAACGCCAATGCGCTCCCGGAGCCGGGCGGCGACTGGGTGACGGCGATGGAGGCAGGCTGGATCGAGAACGTCCCCGAGAAGTAACGGGAATTCGAGGGGCGCCCGACAGGAGGGCGCCCCTCCGACGGGGAGGTAACGCCTGCTGAATGAGCCGATCACCCGTCATCGGGTGAAGGACATCCTCAGACTCCCGTTCATGTTGGGTCCTGCGCTGGGGATCGTGGTCTTGCTGTTCGGAGGCGGCCTCGTCGTCGGACTCGGCCAGAGCCTGGGATATTTCCCCGCTATCGGTCTTCGCGATTTCACCTTTGAGCATTACGCCTCGGTGCTGACCGATAGCAACTTCCTCCGGTCCCTGTGGCTCACCTTCCGAATCGCGACGGTGACCACGATTCTTTCGAGCGTCATCGCGGTCGGGCTCGCTCTCGTCCTGCGCCAGAAATTCGCCGGCAGCCGGTTGTCGTCCTTCATCTTCCAGATCCCACTTCCAGTGCCGCATCTGGTGGCGGCGAGCGGGATAATCCTGCTGATAACCCAGAGTGGCTTGATTGCCCGCTTCGGGACCGCCGTCGGCATCTTGGACACGCCGGCCGATTTTCCCGCACTCGTGTTCGACAGGGCCGGAATCGCCATCATCCTCACTTTTCTGTGGAAGGAGGTGCCGTTCATCGGGCTCGTGGTGTTGGCGATACTCCAGAGTGTCGGCCCCCAGTTCGAGGAACAAGCTCGGACGCTGGGCGCCAACGCTCGCCAACGGTTCTTCTCGGTGTTGTTGCCACTCATCATGCCGGGCGTCCTGTCTACCTCAATCATTGTTTTCGCCTTCACGTTCGCCAATTATGAAATCCCGTTGTTACTCGGGACCCGGTTTCCCGCCACTCTTCCGGTGATTGCATTCCGTGGCTACCAGGACCCGGATCTGGCGTTGAGGCCTGAGGCGATGGCGGTCAGCATCGTGCTGGCGGTCGTGGCAGTCCTTCTGCTAGTTGCTTACCGACGCCTCGCCCGATACGCGGTGAAGTGATGACTGCTCTCGACACCAGGCCCCCGGACGCAGAGACCCAACCCGAGGTCTTTGAAGACGTCACAGACCCGCCATCTCTGATTGGGAGGTGGACCCGCCGGGTCGCTATCACCTCGATAGTGGTGTTTGTCGGTCTTCCCATCTTCACCCTCCTGATCTGGTCGTTCGCTTTCCGATGGAACTTCCCGGATCTGCTTCCCTCTGAGTGGGGCAACCGGGCCTGGGCCTACGTCGCCAGCGACTCTTCTCGAACCTTCGAAGGGTTGTGGAACAGCACCAAGTTGGCGGTGCTGGTCACGATCATGGCGATCGTGGTCGGGCTTCCCGCGTCGCGGGCGCTGGGACAGCATGACTTCAGGGGAAAGTCGACCGTCGAGTGGCTACTGATGATGCCCATCATCGTTCCGACTCTGGTGGCCACAATGGGAATCCACCAGATCTTCATTCGGATGCGCCTCACCGAGACTTTGTTCGGTGTGGCCTTGGTCCACCTCATCCCAGCCATCCCCTACTTCGTACTCGTGATGGCGAGTGTTTTCGCTAACTACGGCACCGCTCTCGAAGAGACGGCCCAGAGCCTCGGCGCCAACAAGATCCAGGTCTTTCGCTATGTAACACTGCCGGCGATCTCCTCCGGTCTGCTGGTCGCCTCCATGTTCACGTTCTTAATCTCGTGGGGCCAGTACGTCACGACGTTGCTGATCGGAGGCGGGACGTTCGTCACCCTCCCGCTGGTGCTATTCCCGTTTCTCAGCGGAGCCAGCCATTCCAACGCCGCCGCCATCAGCCTGGTGTTCGTTGCGCCGGCCATCATCGTCCTCATCCTCACGTCGCGACAACTCGGTCGCGACTCGAGCGCTATGGGAGGATTCGGAAAGCTATGACGGACGTATCCCTCCAAAGCCTTTCTCGCCGGTTCGGCGACAATGTCGCGGTTCGTGATCTCTCGCTCGACATCGAGTCTGGGGAGTTGGTGGCATTCCTCGGCCCTTCCGGGTGCGGAAAGACAACAACGCTCCGCATGATTACCGGCCTTCTTCGGCCGACGTCGGGTGATGTCCAGTTTGATGGCGAGTCAGTAGTCGAGATCCCGACCGAACGGCGTGGGGCCGTGATGGTCTTTCAGAAGCATTTGCTGTTTCCCACTATGGACGTGGCCCAGAACGTCGGGTTCGGCCTGAAGATGGCGGGCGTCGACAAGTCCGAAATCAGTTCGCGGGTGAGCGAGATGCTCAGACTGGTCGAGCTGCCCGGCCTCGAGGAGCGCAAGGCCCACGAGTTGTCGGGTGGTCAGCAGCAACGGGTCGCGCTGGCTCGGGCACTGGTTGTGCGGCCCAAGGTGCTTCTACTCGACGAGCCATTGGCCAACCTCGATGCCAACTTGCGGATCACCATGCGCCAACTCATCCGATCCATCCAGAGTGAACTGGGGATCACCGCAATATTCGTCACCCACGACCAGGAGGAAGCGGTGATGCTGGCCGACCGGGTCGCTCTCATGCTCGACGGTGTCTTGCAGCAGGTCGGCAGCCCCGATGTGTTTTACCGGAGCCCACGCACCACGGAAGTGGCGAGGTTCTTCCGCAACGGCAATTTCCTGGCCGGAACCCGGACCGGCTCGACGGTTCGCACCAGCTTGGGGGACGTCACGGTGGATTCGGCTCGGGTGCCGGCCGGTGATGGTCCGGTGGTGCTGACGATCCGTCCCGAGGAGATCCAGCTGGCGTCGAACGGTTCGGGTCAGAGCAATGTCATTCCCGCCATGGTGACGTCCGTCATCTACATGGGCTCGTTTACCCGGCTGGTGCTGCAGGTGGGAGATTCGACCTGGCACGTACAGGGTCCGGCCGGACTCCAGGCCACCGAAGGGACATCAGTCCATCTCCGGCTGCCAACAGAGCACATATGGCTCGTTGAAGAGGATTCGGTTCCCCAGGAAACGGAAGGAAACGTTGCGGTATGACGGCTGCCGTCGACGGTGCCGAGCTGCGATCAAGTAGCAGCCTTTCGCTCGGGAAACGTTGAGCCCTGGGTCGCGGGCGGACAGTCGAAGAGGTCCTGGTCCGTGATGCGGATGGTGCCAACGATGAGGCAGCGACGGATCGTCTATAACGATCTACGGGGATGACTCCGGCTTGGCAGCCCTGGCGGCGATCCAACCTTCCACAGACATGTCCTGGTCGGCAGCGTGAATCCAGTCACCGTAGGTGCCGACGGCCAGATACCAGGATCCCGGCACCACCTCTCCAACCTCCTTGTACTCGTCCAGCCCAAACATCGGTGTGGGCTGGTCAACGGAGAACCAAAAGGGTTCGTCGTCGGAAGGTGAGCCGCTCGAGCGCTTCTGGACCGCTTTGGCCAAAGCTCCGACGGCGGCAGGGCCGAGAATTACTCCACCGGCAATCTCGGCGTCGACTCCACCTCCGCCAGCCTCGATCGGAGGCGAAGGTGGTGGAGTACCGACGTCCGGTGGCACTGAGTCGGGTCCCGTTGGGGGAGCAGGTGGAGGTGAGCCGGGCATCTCTGGTGGGGCTGGAGGGGGGGCTCCAGGACCAGGCGGAGGCTCCACAACAGGCGGCTCGGCGACCGGGGGCTCACTGGTTGCAGGTTGATCCGGTGGAGTCTCGGTTGGGGTGTCGGTTGGGGTGTCGGCTGGTGGGGTGTCGGCTGGTGGGGTGTCGGTTGGTGGAGCTTCGGCGGTTGGTGGGGTGTCGGTTGGTGGGGTCTCGGCGGTTGGGGGTTCAACGGGTGGGGGGTCGGTTGG
>Ga0255047_10003064_pt1 | contig 10690 bp, 9 predicted proteins | sample JV7_2_1_MG_FD_183640 | JGI IMG/M metagenome (GOLD analysis project Ga0255047, IMG submission 183640) | Seawater microbial communities from Jervis Inlet, British Columbia, Canada - JV7_2_1 | ecosystem: Environmental > Aquatic > Marine > Inlet | place: Canada: British Columbia | collected 2016-10-06 | reverse complement strand
CAGCGTCTTGGTGTTGTTGAGGAGCGGCCCGCATGCTGCGGTCTGACAGTACGCAGGCGTGGAGAACACCAACACGGTCTTTCGACCCGACTGCAGCGCATCTTCGAGGGAGATCTCGTAGAAGCGGGGGTCGGGCTCGGAATCGGTGGTGAGCTCCTCGAGGGGCCCGTCGTCGAGCGTCGGCGTCGGAGCCACGATGGCCGCCTCGCCGACGTTGGGGGTGAAGGTCTCCTCGAGGACGTTGAACGGGACCGGTGCCAGGGGGTCACCGGACTCGGGGTAGACGGTCACTGCCCAGGTGCCGGGGCGATCGAAGACGATGTCACCCTGGTAGACGCCGGTGGCGTTCTCCACGATCCAGATGAAGGTCCCCGGGACCCGCTGGGCTTCTTCGGGGGCGCCGACTGGCATCACCTCGAGCTCGACCTGCTGCTCGGGTGAGCCGAGGCGGGTGCCGTCCGGCCGGAGCACACCGACGAGGAGGCGGCCGGGTGCCTCGCTGGCTCCGATGTCGAAGTTGACGGTGAGGGCAAAGGCGTCGTCCTCGAACGTCGGCTCGGAGCCGCCGCAGGCGGCGAGCACCAGTGCGGCGGCGGCGCCGAGCAGCCCGAGAGACGAGCTGAGGCGGCGGGTGCGGGTGGTGGTCGCGGTCATGGTGTGCTCCTCATGTTGGCACGTGGCTCAGGTGTCTCCTGCGTACAGGGCTTGCAGGGTGCCGTCTTCGAGCTCGTCGGCGATGCGGGTGAAGCGCAGCATGCCGGCGACCAGCACCATGGCGCCGAGGAACATGCCGACGGCGAGGATGATCGCCGACTCCATGTGGGAGTCGGAGGGCGCCTCGGCACCCAGCTCGAGGAGAGGAAGGACCCCGGAGCCCGCGGCGTTGTCGCCTTCGGCGGCCTGTGGGGGTTCAGGGGCCGTCGCGGGCTCCGGGTCCTCGATCGTGAATGTTCCGGTCATTCCCCCGTCGGCGTGACCCGGGATGTTGCACAGGAAGCCACCGGTGGCAGGGCCGGACGGCACGGTCAAGGTGCCACGGTCGGTGGCCCTGCGACCGTTAACGTCGACTGGACGCTCACCCCGACGTTCAGCGACCCGGTCGGAGCCAACTTCTCGACGACTGTCCTGTACACGGTGACCCAGCCGTAGAAAGGACCTGAAGCGACCATGACACGCCGACACAGTGTGACTGCAGCACTGCTGGTGTTGGCGGCGCTGATGGTGGGATCCCCGGCCCTCGCTCAAGAGGGCGGGGATCCCGCTGTCGATTTCGTCGTGAGCCCCTCACGGCTCGAAGTCCGCGCCGGACCCGGAGAGGTGCTCGAGATCCCGATCCGGGTCTACAACGGGGGTGCGGAGCCGCTCGTGCTGTTCACCTACGTGGAGGACATCGGGATCGCCGACAACGACCTCGTCGACACCAACGAGTTGGCGTTCACGGCGAGCCGGTGGATCCACTTCAACGCCGAGACCCTCGACGTGCTCCCGGACTCGCAGACGCAAGCTCGCGTCCGGATCGCCATCCCCGAGGGCACCCCCACCGGGGGCTACCACGCGTATGCCTTCTTCCAGAGCCAGGTCGTCGACGACCAGGGCGTCATCGTGCCCAGCGGCCGCATCGGCGCCACGATCCTCTTGGACGTGGTGCCGGCCGGTAGCGAGTTGTCGCGCCATGCCCGGGTCACGGAGACCGCCCTCGACGTCCGCTGGGACGGGTTCTTCAACCCCGTCGTCGATGCACGCACCACCGTGGACAACATCGGCGAGGCCCACGTGATGGCTGGTGGCATCCACACGTTCCGCTCGTTCCCCGGGCCGGGAGCGGCCGACGTGGAGATCGGCCCACAGACCACCCTGCGCGGGACCCGGTTCACGTTCTACTCATCTTTCGACGCGGTCCCGTTGATCGGCAAGGTGACGCTGACCAGCGAGCTCGTGTATCAGGTGGGCCCTGATGAGATCCCGGTGATCCTGACCCAGGCCACCGTCTGGGTGATCCCCTGGCACCTCATCGCCGTGCTGCTCCTGGTGGCAGCCGGGCTCGCGACACTTCTGTGGTGGTGGCGCCGCCGCAGGAACGATCGCAGGAAACCGACCTATGTGGTCCCCTGGCGCCAGGACCAGGAACCCTCGACAACGGAGAGATCATGGCTCGACGACGACGCATTGGTGGAGTAGCCGCCCTCGCGGCCGTGCTCATGGTCTTCGTGTTCGCCGCCCCGGCTTGGGCGGAGACGAAGACCGTCAACCTCACCGCGGACAACACGTACTCGCCGGCCGCGATCACGATCAACGAGGGCGACACGGTGCAGTTCGTGTGGCAGGGCGGCTTCCACGACGTCGTGTTCGCCGACGGGCCGAGCTCGGGATCACCCACCGGCGACGTCGGGGCGACGTACTCACGGACCTTCACCGTGGCCGGATCGTACGGCTACATCTGCACGGTGCACGAGGCCCTCGGCATAACCGGGACGGTCACGGTGCAGGCGGCGCAGACCGGCGGCACCACGACGACCACGACGACGGCGCCGAGTTCGATGCCGTTCACCGGTCCCGAGGATTCGATCCTGCCGTTCGTCGGCATCGGGATGCTGGTTGCCGGAGCCGGTGCGCTGATGATGGCCCGGCGTCGCCGTTCCACCTGACCCCCGATGGGAGCACGGCACCACAGAGGCACAGCCGCAGACCATGACGGTGGTCTGCGGCGCCTCCTGTGGGTGGCGTCGGCAATCGCTCTGATCATCGGCGGGCTGGGGGTGCTCGCCTGGCCCAGGGTCGACGAGACGCTCGGCCAGTGGCGCCAGCACGAGCTGGCAGCTGCCGGCGATCTGACGACCAGCCGGTATGCGTGGGCGGTCGGTGACGCCTACGACGAGCTCGCTTCGACGTTCGAGGACGCCATCGTGGCGTTCGAGGTGGGAGCCCTGCCGCTGAATACCGCTGGTGTGGCGATCTCTCGCGAACCGCTTGGCGCAACCGCGATTCCCGCGGGCGGCACGACGCTCCCGCTGACCACACCCGGCGCCCCAACGCCCTCCGCTCCCTCGGTATCTGGCGCGTCCGGTGCCGACGCTGCTCCCCCCGCGACTCCGCCGATGGCCCCGGTGTTCCCCGGATCGGCGATCAGGATCCCGGACATCGGACTGGATCAGGCCGTCGTCGAGGGGGTGGCCAGGGCCGACCTGCGGCTCGGCCCTGGCCACTATCCCGGAACGGCGTTGCCGGGTGAACCCGGCAACATGGTGATCTCCGGGCACCGCACCACCTACACCAAGCCGTTCTCCGACCTCGACCGGCTCAAGCCAGGCGACTCGATCTACATCGACACGCCAAACGGCTCGCACCGCTACATCGTGGAGTCCACGATCATCGTCGTTCCCGAAAACGTCGAGCCGTTGCGCACCACCGCAGAACCGGTGCTGACACTCACCACCTGCAACCCCAAGGGAAGCGCCCGACAGCGCCTGGTAGTGCGCGCCAGCTATGCCGGCCGCTAGCAGGGTCCGCTCTTCCTGTAGAAGACCGATTCCGATCGCGCCCTGCCCGCGCCTTGCGCAAGCTTGTCCGAGTCGCCGGAGCTCGCTAGAACCGTGCTGTGTATAGCTCCGGGGGGGAGACTCGAACTCCCAACACACGGATTAACAGTCCGCTGCTCTGCCGAATTGAGCTACCCCGGATCGAGCGAAGCGGAAGTGTACCGGCGGCATTGCCGCATTCACTTGAAGCACAGCTCTGCGACAGAGGTCACATCGCAGGCTCCGCCTCCGCCGCTGCGGGCACCGCTCGCCGCGTCATCATCGTCACGCAGACGGCGAGGTAGGCCCATGTCACCGCGAGCGCGAGGAAGGCGGGAATGGCGAACGAAGCGACGATCCCGTACTGGATGGCGACCACCGCAACGGTAACGGGGCGCGAGAACGGCAGTTCGTCGATCGCAAAGAGCAGCACAACCAGCGGTGGGATCAGCAGCGGCAGCGTGTTGTACAGCGTGTTCGGGTAGACGATCAGCGACAGCACGATGATCAACGAGAACGTCAATTCGGTCGACAGGGGCCCGCGCCGTGCCCGCCAAGCAACGACAACGGTGACGATCGTGAGCACGGCAGCGATCACCAGGTATGGCGGGTAGAGGACGGCATCGATGGCTCCAGGGCCCGGAGGAACCGAGTCGAAGGCTCTGCGCAGTGTGCCGTTGAGCGACTCGATGACCGAGTCGAGAGCCAGTTCGGGCGGCCGGTCGCCCGGTCCGAACGTCGTGAACTCCGTGTAGACGTCGAAGCCAAAGGCGATGCCTGCCAGCACTGCCGTCACGGCGACCGCCCCCAGTGCTCCGAGAGTGATCCGCCACTTCCGCATGGCCAGTACCAGTCCGGCTGGGATCAGGAGCAGGTGCTTGAACAGCGCGCCGACTCCGAGGCTGATCCCTGCCAGCCAAGGATGATCGCGTGCAGCCCACAACCCAACGACCAGGAAGAAGAGGGCCCCGAACACGATCTGCGCGAGCTGAAAAGCGGAAAGCACGGGTCGGAACAGCATTCCTAGGAGCGTCATCTCGACCAAGCCCATCAGCCCAGTCCGCAGCGGGTAGAACCGGTGCAGTAGAAGGATCGCCGCGGCGAAGAACGCCCCCTGCACGACGTACTGGATCACAAGCCCCGTCGTGAAGTCGGAGACCCCCAGTGGTGCCAGGATCAGTGCCGTCGGTGGTGCGTACCAGAAGCCGAACTCCTGGAGCCAGTCCGCAGGAACCGCGGCCTGCTCCTGGATGAACGTGAAGGTCGGGAGTAGCTCGGCAGGGTCGTAGAAGGACACGCCATCCACGGCATTGCGCGCCACCGTGTAGAAGACGGGGAAGTCCCATGCCTCCGGCGCGGTGACATTGCGATACGCCGCGACCGCCACCATGCCGACGAGCACAGCGAGGGTCGCTACCTCAGCGGCGTCAATCCATCGCTGCCATCGCGAGGGGAGCCGCGCCACCTTCAAACGCCACAGCATGCCGGCGACGACGGCGAATATCCCGATATGCACGACGAGCTGCTTCATCGAATCCCCACACCTACCCCGGGGCAATGATACACAGCGCGCCCGTCAGCAGGCCTGGAGCGTCATTCCTCCGAGCTGGGTTGGTACAGGGTGAGGATCAGCCCAAGAGCGGCAACGACGACCCCCACCCCCACCCCGACGATCTGTTTCCAACCGAACGTGTCTTCGCTCCCGATGCCGATCTGATCAGCGAGAACAGCGACGATTACGACGATCACGCCTACAGCTGCGACGATGATTCCGAGAGTCCTGCGTGACATCAGCCACCCCCTCTCCGCCAAGGCTACGCCACGGGGAGTGGAGGCGACGAGCCTCGTGCCTGGGTCGGGCACGGGGTTCTTTGTGCCCTGGTCGCGCAGACGGCGCTGCCGATACTCTCCTTGGTCAGGAGGCAAGTGGTGCCGCAACGCGCCCTCGTGGCAATCGCTGCATTCACGGCCGCCGTCGCCGTCGGGTGCACCGGCGGTACCGCAGAGACGGCGACCGTGGACACCACCGCGCCTCCCGAAGCCGCTACGAGCACCACGACGACGGTTGCGCCGGTCACGACTCGTGCAGACGTCGTTCCTCTCGGTGACCTTGGGGCCTACCTCGACGAGGTCGCTTCGGAGCTCCTGCGCCGGCAGCCGGAGCTCGCAACCGAAGTCGGCGTCGGCGGCGCTCTCGGCACGGATGGCTTCCTCGACAGCGTCTCGGTCGATGCCGTCAACGACACCGCGGCGTATGCGGAAGCCGCCCTGGCTCGCCTCGAGGCCACCGACCGGACGGCGTCGACCCCACAGCTGCAGCTCTCGGTCGACGTCTTGCGCTGGCATCTCTCCGACGTCGTCACGATGGCTCAATGGTACGTGTATGAGTACCCGCTCAGCTTCATCACCGGGAGACACACGAACCTTCCCGAGTTCCTGCTCGACGTGCACCCGGTCACGACCGCCGAAGAAGCCGAGGCGTACATCGACCGCCTCGAGGCCATCGAGATCCAGATCGCCCAGCTGATCTCCCTGACGACCGCCCAGCGGCGCGTCGGTATCGAGCCAACCGAGGGTGGCATGGAGATCGCCGGATTCCAGCTACGCGGGTTCCTCGACGCCGGCGGCTCGGCGACCCATCCCCTGGTCACGGACTTCGCCGACCGGCTGACCGCCATCGACGAACTCGCCGACCAGCAGCGAACCTCCCTGGTCTCCCGTGCGACCAACGCCATGGAGAACACGGTGCTCCCCGCCTACGAGCGGCTCCTCGCCGCGATCACCGGCACGGGGGCACGCATGGACGTCATCGGCGGCGCCTGGGCGCATCCCGACGGCCACACCTACTACGCCGCTGCGCTGCGTCACCACCTCTCCCTCGACCTGTCGGCTGAAGAGGTCCACGCCGCTGGGCTCGAGGAAGTGGCCCGGGTCACGGCGGAGATGACGGTCGCTCTCGAGAGGCTCGGCTACTCGCCAGGCGACGATTTCGCCGGGACGGTAGGGGCCGCACGCCGGGACGCAGGGGGCTTCCCAACGACCAGCGAGGCGGAACGTGCCGCTGCGCTGCGTGCGGCTGCTGCGTTGGTCGACGATGCGGATCGCCGATTCTCCGCGGCGTTCCAGATCCTCCCCGAGACGGCGGTCGCGGTGGTGCGACCCAGAGCCGGCCGAGAGTCCGGCGCCGGGGGCTACTACCGCCCGCCCCCCATCGACGGCTCACGCGATGGCATCTACTACTTGAGCATGGGTGGGAGCCAGCTGTCGAAGTGGAGCTTCGCCTCCACCACATATCACGAGGCGCTCCCCGGACACCACTTCCAGCTCGCCCGGCAGCGTCAGGCTGCCGACCTCCCGCTCCACCAGCGGGCGTTCACCTTCACCGGCCACGTCGAGGGGTGGGCGCTCTACGCCGAGCGGCTCGCCTTCGAGCTGGGCGCCTACTCCGGCAACCCCTACGGAAACCTGGGCCGGCTCCACTTGGAACTGCTCCGCGCCGGTCGCATGGTCGTCGACACCGGCATCCACTCCCGGCAGTGGAGCCGGCAGGAGGGCATCGACTACCTGACAGCGCTCGGCTTCCCCGAAGGGCAGGCGGCAGGAGAAGTCGACCGGTACATCGTGTGGCCCGGCCAGGCGCCGGCGTACTTGGTGGGCATGCTGGAGATCCTGCGGTTGCGGAGCGAGGCACAAGAGGCCCTTGGCGACGCCTTCGACCTCGCGGCGTTCCACGAGGCCGTGCTCTCCCACGGATCGATCCCCCTCGACTTGCTCGACGACGCCGTGGCGCTCTACATCGCTTCCGCCTGAACTCGGTGGCGCTGCGTGTGGGAGAATCCCCAGATGAAGTTCCGCACCGGATTGATCGTCGGCCTCGTCATCGGCTTCATCCTGGGAGCCAGGGCGGGTCGCGAGCGCTATGAGCAGATCAGGGCAGCGTCCAACCGGGTGATCGGCGATGAGCGCTTCCAGCAGATCGCCAAGATGGCCGAGAAGGGGAGCTTCAAGGCCCGCACCGCCACCGGCAACGGGATGATCGTCGCCTCGCAGAAGGTGCGCAGCGCCGCCACCCCGTGAGGCGCCCCCGTTCTTGCGTAAGAATCCGGCGATATACGCCGTCTCCTTACGCAAGAACAGCAGCAGTGGGTCAGCCGCTTTCCAGGTAGCCCTCGAGCTTCTTGGCGCGGGCCGGCTGGCGCAGCTTCGCCAGGGCCTTGGTTTCGATCTGGCGGATGCGCTCACGGGTGACGTTGAAGTACGCCCCGACCTCCTCGAGGGTGCGCACCTTGCCGTCGGCGAGGCCGAACCGCATGATCAGAACCTGGCGCTCCCGCTCGTTCAAGCCCTCCAGCGCCAGACTCAGGTAGTCCTGCAGCAAGCGGAACGTCGCCTCTTCCACGGGAACATCGGCGTCGGTGTCCTCGACGAAATCGCCGATCGTCGAATCGTCCTCCTCGGACAGCGGCGTCTCCAGGGATACCGGATCCAACGCGATGCGACGCAGCTCAGTGACCTTTTCCGGTTCGAGCTCCAGCTCGATGGCGATCTCCTCAATCGTCGGCTCCCTGCCCAGGTCCTGCATCAGTGAACGCTGCGCCCTGGCGAGCTTGTTGATCGTCTCCACCATGTGCACCGGCACCCGAATGGTACGCGCCTGGTCGGCGAGCGCCCTGGTGACGGCCTGGCGGATCCACCACGTCGCATAGGTCGAGAACTTGAAGCCCTTGCGGTAGTCGAACTTCTCCACGGCGCGGATCAAGCCGAGGTTTCCCTCTTGGATCAGGTCGAGGAGGCTGAGGCCGCGGCCCACATACTTCTTGGCGATGGAGACCACGAGCCGCAGGTTCGCTTCGACCAGGCGCTTTCGTGCCCGGTCGGCGTTGCGCACCGCCCGCTCCAGGATGCGGACGTCTGCTTCGGAAAGGTCAGCCTTGGCTTCGAGCTGCTCGTCGGCACGCACGCCGGATTCCATCTGCATGGAGAGCTCGACCTCTTGTTGCGGCGTCAGCAGCGGGTAGCGGCCGATCTCCTGGAGGTACATGCGCACCGGGTCGGACACATGCACCAGCTCATCGCTGCTCAACTCCGTGGCGGCCAGCGCGTCTTCGGAATCCTCGCGGACCTCGATGCGCCGGTCGCGCAGCGCCTCGAACAGGACCTCGAACGACTCGGCAGGCGCCTTGGCATCCTCCAGCTCCTGCTGCATCTCGGTCATGAGGAGGAACCCGCGTTGCTTCCCGCGCTTGGTGAGCTCTTCGAGCACTTCTGAGACGATGTCGTTCACTCGCGACTCCGCAGGTCCCGCCGCTGTCGCTCCAACGCTATCAAGCGATTGAAGACGTCTGAATACTTCTGCTCATCGGCATCCGGGTCGAGCTTCTGCAGTTCCACCCGCAACACCTCGATCCGGCGCTCCACCGCGTCCAACTCCAGCCGGCTCAGCACCTCTGCCGTGTCGGCCAGCGGACGGTCGGCCAGCGCCAACCTCCGCAGGAGCGCTGCAGCCTCAGATTCGTCGGTTCCGATGATCGAACCCAAATCCGGCGGCTCACCAGGTGGCAACACCGCCACCGCCGGTCCGATGATCTCATAGGCCGTGCGGTGCTCCGGCCGGGTGAACAGCTCGGCGACCACAGCGTCGTTGCGCACCGCATTGGCGAGCAACAGCCGCAGCAGCTCCTGTTCTGCACGTTCGGAGCCGGTGAGCGGTCTGGAGGGTACGGTCCGTTCCTGCGAAGTGTCGGCGCGCCGGCCTCCCCCACCGACGGCGCGCTCCACGACATCGAGGTCGACGCCGGTCCTGCGCGCGATCAACACCGCGTACTCGTGACGCGTCACGGCATCGGGATGGAGGGCCACGAGCGCAGCCGCCGACCGCACGGCCCGGCCGCGGCTCTCCGGCTCTGCCAGGTCGTGGTGCTCCAATTCCCGCTCGATGCGGAACTGCAGCAGCGGCGTGGATTCGGTGACCGCCTTCTCGAGGGTCAGGCGGTCACCGTCGTGAACCAGGTCAGCAGGGTCGCGCCCCGGAGGGAAGATCGCCACCCGCAGGTCGAGATCGCCTGGCACCGATCGCTCGAACCCGCGCACGGCGGCTCCTGCACCGGCCTCGTCTGCATCGAACGCCAGGACAACGCGCTCGGAGAAGCGGCGTAAGAGGTCGAGATGGTCCTCGCCGAGGGCCGTTCCGCACGTCGCCACGGCCAGCGGCATCCCGGCCAGGTGGAAGGCGATCACGTCGGTGTATCCCTCCACGACGACCGACTGGGCGGCACGCACGATCTCCGACTTCGCCCAGTTGAGGCCGTACAGCAGTCGAGACTTGTGGTAGATCGGTGTCTCCGGTGAGTTCAGGTACTTGGGCCCCTCACCGTGCAGAATCCGCGCTCCAAAGCCCACGGCGTCACCGCGCAAGTCGTAGATGGGGAACATGACCCTGCCCCGGAAACGGTCGACGAGTCCGCCCTTCCTGCTGCGTGACGCCAGCCCGGCATCAACCATCGTCCGATCGGCGATGCCCCGGTCGCGGAAGTGCGAGACGAGTCGGTCCCAGACGTCCGGGCTGTAGCCGATGGCGAATTGGGCAACAACGTCGGCGTCGTATCCACGCTTGCGCAGATACGACCGGGCTGGACCCGCTGTGGGATCGTCCTTGAGCAGGCCGGCGTAGAACTCGATCGCAGTCTCGACCGCATCGACGAGTTGCTGGCGCCGGTCGCGCCGCTTCGCCGCCTCCGGGTCTGGGGCGATATCGACGCCTGCCCGACGTGCCAACAGCTCCACGGCGTCGGAGAAGCCCAGGCCCTGTGTCTTTTCGACCCAGCGGAACACGTCCCCGCTCTCGCCGCACCCGAAGCAGTGGTAGAGACCGCGCGCCGGGTCGATCGACAGCGAAGGCGTCTTCTCCGAGTGGAAGGGGCACACGGCCATGACCGAGCGCCCGGAGCGGCGCACCTTGGTCACTTCGGAGGCCAGCTCGACGAGATCGGTGCGGTCGCGCACGAGATCGATGTCGTCGCGAGAGAACGCCATGGGGAGAAGATAGACGGTGGGCAGGCTCCCCCTCCCCACCTGCCTTCGGCCGTACACTCGGCCCGTGGGGTTCGGCTTCTTCATCGTTCTCGGGGTCATCGGCGCCGTGGTCGGCTTCGCTGTTATGCGGATCCAACGCACCA
>Ga0255047_10003063_pt1 | contig 10695 bp, 13 predicted proteins | sample JV7_2_1_MG_FD_183640 | JGI IMG/M metagenome (GOLD analysis project Ga0255047, IMG submission 183640) | Seawater microbial communities from Jervis Inlet, British Columbia, Canada - JV7_2_1 | ecosystem: Environmental > Aquatic > Marine > Inlet | place: Canada: British Columbia | collected 2016-10-06 | reverse complement strand
CACAATTGATGTATCAACGAATTACTCAATAACAGTTCCATCGACAGGCAGGTATCGCATTTTAGGCAAAGCCCAAAGAACAGGTGCTTACGGATACATGCAACTTAAGGTGTATAGTGTCACAGCCGCCGCATTTCTATCGCTTGCATCAGAAGATTTGTATGGCACAACAGGGGCAGACTCTTCAGGTATGAATGAGGCGACTGTAGTATTTGACGAGGTCGTTGCATTAACCGCATCAGACGAGATAAACCTATGGGGTGTCTTAAATGGGGGAAGTCAATCATTTACTCTTGCATCTCTCTATGTCGAGCGAATCAGCGTATAATCAAGCTTTAACTAAAACAAATACACATTATGAAATTCTTAACAAAGTTTTTAAATCCATTTTGGTTCGCCCAAGACTTACAATTAAACGCAAGCGCAAAAGCTCAAGGAGCTATGGGTGGTGCTATGAGCGGTGCGGCTATGGGAACACAAATTATGCCCGGTTGGGGAACAGCTATCGGTGGTGTAGCAGGTGGCTTAATGGGTATGTTTGGATCAGAGGAAGAAGTAGCTCCTCCAACACCTGAAGAATTAGCTCAACAAGAGGTAGGCTTACAACGTATCAAGAACCAAGGTTTAGTAGATTTAAGAGGGCAATTTAACCCTGAATTGAATAGGTTGGCTGTAGCACAAGCAGGTAGGGCGCAACAAGGATTATCAGGTATTGGCCAGAATATAATAGGTGATATTAATCGTGATAGATCATCATTGAATCAGGCTAGTATGCAACAATTCCGTCAGCAGAACCAAGGTTTTGCAGGGGCAGAGAGATTGCAACAGATGATGCAACAACAAGCGGAGGCTCAGTTAGCTAGAGGTGGTCAATTATCACCCCAACAGATGCGTAGCGTAGACCAGATGACACAGAGTGCCACACAGAGGCAGGGAAGGGGTTCAGGAGCGTTTAATGTAGGTCAGTTAGCCCTTGGTAGGCATGGAGCGATGCAAGCCAATGAGGACAGAGCTAGGGCGTTTGCACAGCAGACACAACAAGGTGGCCTTGCTTTATCTAATCCATTTGCTAGGATGCAATCTATGAATGCAGGAACAGTAGGTAGTCAATTAGATCACTTAAGGAATACTCAGCAATTCGCACATCAAAACACAGTAGGTGATTTTAACCCGTTAGGTGGATCTTTACTGAGCAATACACAATTTAATCAAGAGCAACAGTCAGCATTTAATACTAGGCAGACAAAGAGATCAGATGATATGATTGGTGGTGGACTAAGCGTCTTAGGTAATGTAGACTTCGGTAATATGTTTGGTGGAGGTGGCAAAGGAGATGCCATAAGTGTAGCCAACACATATGGTGCTTCACAAGGTGGCCTACAATTCTAAGGTATTTGGTAAATAATTAAGTAGAAAGATTTTATTATGGGAATTTCAATAGGACAAGGACTAATGGCTTTTGGTGAAGGCCAGAAAGCGATACGGGATAATAAAGCGAAAGCAGAGCGACAAGCGAGCCAAGACATTTTGAAAGCTTCACAGCAGGAGTTTACTAATAATATAGCTACGCAGACTCTAAAAAATCAGACTCAAGAGATAAATAACAGGAAAGAGTCTTTAAGGATAGCAGGGCTTGAGAAAGCTATGGAAGTAGAGAATAGGGGTAAGGCTCAAGATGCAAATAGAAGGTTATTTAAATCGGTTACAGGAATGCCTACTGAGGAAATAACTGGGTATCAAAATGAAAACATCGGCGAATTAGATCAACAGCTACCAAGGATAGATATAGAGTCTAATTTAAAAGCATTTAAAAGTATTCAAAACCCAACACCAGAGATTAATCAATTTATAGCTGACCTAGAAGGCCAACAAAAACTAGGCGTAACCTCCGTAGCCAACCCATCAGATATGTTTCAAGAGATGGGCAGTGAGGAAGACATGAAGTCACTATTTAATCAATTTGATTCTATACCTTTAGATCAACAAACGCCATTAACTGCGGGGTTAGCAGGCGCTACAACTATGGATCGTGATGGTATTACAGACTACTATAGACCATTGTCATTACAAGACCAAGATGACCAATTGATGAAGGACATAGAATCCGAACCTGACTTCTTCTTGCAATCTCAAGCCGATCAAGGTAAATTTATCGAAAGAGCAAGGTCTACTTTTGTAGATCCTGATGCACCTGAAAAACTAAGGTTGGCGGCTGAAATATCATATGCTAATTTAGACAAAACTAGGCTTAGTAATACTGCCGCAAGAAATACAATGGCAGAAGCGGCAAGGGAGGTGCAAGAGCATCTTGATGGTGGCAGAGAGATAGATCCGGGCAAATTAATATCTCAATACCAATCAAATACATCAATTAAATCTTTTGGTAAATCGTACGCCGCTATAGAGAAGGTGAGGCGAGTTGCTAATCCCAATATAAATCCTACTGCCGCAAGTGATTTAGCTATAGTCTTCGGATTTATGAGATTGCTTGATACTGATTCTGTTGTTCGTGAAGCAGAGCAACAGACAGCAAGGGGGGCGCAAGAGTTCTTGGGCGATTTAGAGACTCATGGTTATCAAATACCTCCTGCGTTATATAAATGGGTAGATTCAGCGCAAAAAGGAACTATCTTTGGCCCTAAAGGAAGTAAGGCTAGGGCAGATTTCCTAGATGTAGCAGAGGGAACATTTAAGGCTCAAGCAACAGAAGCAAGCGCATATATAAATCACTTCTCTCATTTAGAAAAAATATCAAATAATATCGGTGTTGTAGTTCCTAAAGCACATAGGGATTTAATAGATACATTGTTTGCTGAAGAGGAATCGAAGTCACCATCACAAAACATAACCACAGGGGCGGGAACAGCTGTAAAAGTTAAAGTTAATTAATATGGAAAAGTTACCCTTTACATACAAAATTGAGGATGGAAGTGGAAGAAGCTTTGACTCTGATCAAGAATTAGTCGGTGATGATTTAGATGATGTAATACATCAGCTATTCCCTGATATAGCTCAAAATAAGCGACCTACCACAGCAGAGTTTGCAGATCTCAATGAACCTACAGAGGAAGAGTGGGCGTTAAGGGCTAAACTTAAAGAAGAGAAGTCATCTATTGATGTTGCTAAAGGTATCTGGAATGCGATACCTGATGCGATAGACTATTTTAGCTCTACAATTAAAGGAGGGCTTAAAGAGGGTTTTACAATATCCCCAGAAACAGGTGGTCAATTTAGAAGGATGAAGAGTCTAGGTGAAGGGGCGGTGAGGTCAGCTTTTGACTTATACGACTTGGGTGAAGCTGTTGTGGGATGGGCCGGCGATCAAAACCCGTATTTATCAGAGGGTGAAAGATTAGAGAGAACTAGGCAGAGGTATATACAGGATCAGAAGGATCAGGAGCGTAGGTTGAAACCATTTTTGTTTGAACAAACACTGCCAACATTAACAGAGTTATCTTCGATTGTTAATCCTGTAACCGCACCGATTGGTAGTTCATTGCCCGGAGCATTAATGAAGCAAGTAGGTAAGGCTGTTACAGTCGGGCCGAAAGTAAAGAAGGCTTTAGATGTATCGGCGGCTATTGTTGATTTTCCACCTGAGTTAATCAAGAAGACAGGCAGAGGTCTTGCTAGGGTTGGCGCAAGAACATTAGAGAGTGCAGTCGAGGTCACATTAAAAGGGAAGCCTGTGAAGATTGCAGGGCGAGGCATGAAACCTATTAAGGTGTTTCAAAAGGTTGGAGAAAAAGCCGAAGGAGTAGCAACGGCATGGACTGGTGGAATGTATAGAGCATTCACACAGACACTTAAAGACCCAAGATACAGGAAGCATTCAACTAGGCTAGGAGAATGGACAGAGAAACAATCAGAGCAGTTTGCTAATGTAATGAGGATTATGAGTAACCCATCAAATCAGGCTAGATTCCTTGATGATGTTATGAAACATCCTAATGTGCCTAAATCCCTCAAGAAATCTATATCTATAGGTGGAGGACTAGGGGAAGATGCGATACAGCTTGCACTTGATGTTGCGGGCGAGGCTGTTCCAACATCAATAACTCAGGGCATACTAGCAGGCATACTATCAGATGATCCTGATGCGATAGCTAGTGGTATCGTTGGTGGCGCATTATTTGGTAGTGTTATAGGTGGAGCAAAGAGACTACAGCCACGCACAGAGGGCATCCATAGGCTTCCTAGAGAGATGCAAGAGCAGATGACAGCCATGAGGCTAAAGCTCCGTCATACTAAAGCTCAGGGCGATCTAAGAACTAAATTAAGTAAAGGTGATCAATCTACCTTAAATATGCTAGCAGGTAGTATGTCTAATATGAGGATTCAGTTATTAGAGCCTAAGATGTATGGCCTTCACCATAAGAAGCAAACAGGCAAAGATGCAGGAGATAGCCCATTTTTTGAATTAAATGGCACGATATGGGTAAATTCATCACATAAAAACATCACCCCACGCCTAGTGAATAGCTTCACTGATAGGGTATCAGAAGGATACCTACATGATAGACCTCTTTTAGCTGATGATATTGCTAGAGACTTTCAGTCTGATACAGGCGTTACCTTAACATCTAGGCATGGCAATGATATTACTGTCGGGGGTGATCTAGGGCAGATAATAGAAGCATTTAATAAGAAACAACCTACTGCTGATTACAGGATAACAACAACTGAGCAAGCAACTAAGAAGTATTTAGAGTATCATTCAGAGAGACTATTTACAGAGAATAATGCGGGATTGCTTGAGGGCGTTAAGGGTAAGCAAGCGACTACTGAAGCGTTAAGAGATGTGGCGCATATATCACTAGGCAAACTAGGCTTAGTTGATAGAGTAACAGGTCTACCATTAAATAAGGATATACCTAAGCCCGCAGAAGGACTATCTAAAAATGGAGATATTGTGAGGGCTGTTAGTAATCTTGAATCACTAAATAAGTCAGCAGAAAGTATTCGCACTAAAAGAGCTAAAGATGCTGATGCATTTGCTGAGACTGTCCATAAGGAAAGAGAGGCTAAGCGACAAGCAGAGCATGACGAAGCACATGCAGAGGCCAATAAGATCGGCAAAGAAGTCGATGAGGTTGTAGAGAAGGCTGATAAATGGCAGGGAGAGCAAACAGTCAAGGCATCAGAGGATTATATTAAAGCTGAGGAAGCTAAGATAGAGGTTAAAAGGCTACAAGATGAGGCTGTTGATAAATCTATTGTTGATACTTACGTCAAGGAGACAAAGAAGGTTCTCAAGACACTTGAAAGGCAGACTAAGGCAGGAGATAAGGCTAACAAGAAGACTGCTAAGGAAACAGATAAGTTAGCTGAGACTATAAGCGATGACATGCGCCGTATAGATGCCGAGGTTGGTGTAGATAAGGTTGTAACTAAAGATGGGATACCTGTTAAGGTTAATGGCAAGCAAGTTCCTTCCAAGCAGAGAGACGCATTTATAAGCAAAAAGATAGAAATCAATCAAGCTATGGAAGGCAATCATGGCGAGGCTAATACTGTTAGAATATCTACTGATGATGCCGGAAATCGAAAAGTATTTGAAGGCCAAAAGCTAGGGAAGGTTAAGAATGTTCTTACAGGAAAACCGCTTAAGACAGCAAAGATCGCAGAGGATTCAATGGTTAATGGCTATAATGTTAGAGTTAGTGGATCATCTATTGAGTCTACTAGATTTAAGCTTAGAGATAAAATATTTGCAGACGGCCAAACAAGGCCAGACCCTAAGAATCCGGGTAAGAATAAACAGGAAAGAATATACACCTCTAAGCCGATAGCGGGCGAGTATGCGCTAATGGTTAATAGTGCCGGGCTAGATATTCCGAGGGCATTTACGAGGTATCCGGTTAAAGGGTTTGATGTGGGAGCATTAAGACTTAGAGATATATCACCAACAAAGAGGAATGCTGATCTTGCAGAGGTAAGAGAGTTAATTAAACAGGGAGAGCAATTTGGCAATATACTAAAGGATGAGAACTTAGCTAAAACTAATAAGGTTATCAAGGCTCACCAAGATGATATGGTGAGAAGGGATTCTGATAAGTCTGAGACGGATACTCGGCCATTTGTTTTGAAATCATTAGATGTGTTTAATATTGCAGATATAACTACTATAGGTAGTGGTGTAGCACCTAAGCCTACGGGTAGATCATTTAGGGAAGTCCCTAAAGGAGTTCCATCACCAAAAGGTAAGGGTGGGTTGCCACCTGCTCCTGAAGGGTTGAAAAGCAAGTAGGCATAAAAAAAGAGCAACCGATTAAAGTTGCCCTTTTGTGAGACTCGAAGTCAAGCGAAGTATTCTATAGAGATCAATTAAGCCTTTCTGGAAGCCTTCTTTCGTGTGACTGGTTTCTTTTTAGGCTTCTTCATAAACTCAGACTCACGCATGACAGACTTTGGATCGGCTTTTTTGGCCCGTTTAAACGCCGAAACTGCTCTTGAAGCTACGGTAGATTTCTTTTTATTTGCTATTTTTTTAGGCATAAATTTAATATCTTGTATTACAGCGAATCTGTCAAGTCTATAGGATCACCATTCTTCTCACGCCATTCATTAGTCTGTAGGTTGACATCAAAGATAACCTCTGCATTAATCCTACCAGTATCAAGGTCGGCTATATGGGCAAATGAAGCTTTACTTAAGTCTAAGTCGGTTAGCTCATCGCATCTGTCCGTTACGACAACCTGAACCTCTTTATCACCATACTTGACTACTAACTCTGTGCCTAATGGATAGAGGTATGTAGCGCAGGTATATGCAGTCATATCGAACTTATCATTGTTCGCCATGTAGTTGCCATCGTGTTTTTCGCCATACCACGTTACGGATGCGAGTATTATTATTGCTGTTGAAGTAGTCATAATTAGTTTGATTCGTTGTTTAGTTTAATTTTATTTATTCTGTTTTTAATATCCAATAGTCTTAGTGATATTTCCATATTTTCATGTTGCTCCCTGAGCTTCCTTAGTCGATTTCGCCTAATATTATATTCTTTAAGGCTTATCTCTTTAACCTTCTTCTTAGGCTTTTCAAGTTTAGGCTTTTCATAATCATATAGATTTATTTCTTCATGTGTTTTAAGTAGTGTTTCTTTAGCGTTTGGAGTGTAATGGTCAGGGAATAATTTAATATATCTTTCAATGTTATTAAACCTACACTCATTCTCTGAGGAATATATACTACCAGAAAGCTTCATCTCTGGCCTGATAAATCCACTATAATGAGTCATTAATTGCTCTAATCGGCGAGGGTGTCTCATCTTCCTTAAAGCTCTTTTAGAAACTTCATTTATAGCAGACCCAGTTAAGTCATAATCCTTGCCTATCTCACTACAGGATCTACCTTCAATATACCTCTTTATTAATATGTCTTTCTCCCTCTCAAATAAACTCTCCATAACCCTTGATAGGTCATATTTAAGGTCATTTAATTCTATCTGATCCATTAGAATAACATTGAAGCTTGAGTGAAGTCAGTATTGACAAGAGGTGTCACAATCTCGGCTAACTCTTGCCTCTCATCGTGGCATTTACCTCTAAGGTAAGGGTTATGCTCTTGAACCTTCTGGCGGCATCTACGCATAGACTCGTGGCTCGGTATTAATTTCTTCTGCTGTAGTTCAGTGATCTCATAATATGAATGAGCGTGAATACAGTGTGTTAGTCCTATAACTGCTTGAAACAGGGCAGGGTCACTATCTCTAGTGTGTGGTTGCTCTGTGAGTATTTGTATTACTTTGTCTTTAGTTGTCATATGTCTATTTGTTTAGTTTTAGTGTTTCATTCAAAAGTCCTTCATTGCTAGCTACGATCAATACAGCGCCTGCATCAGCGACATGCTCCTTACACCAATTGTAGGTGTTAGGGTATTTAAACCCAATGGGCGATAGGCTATGCTCTACAAGCCCTTGCACCTCCTCTTTTGATACAGCCCCCTTAGCCTTCACTAAACGCTTTATTTGGAGCGGTGTGACTAAGGTTGTTTTGATGTCAAGCAAGGAACATACAGAGGCTAAAACACTTATAGCGCTCGCCATAGACTTGACTGCTATAGAGGATTTACCGCCACCTGATGGAGACTCCACAATTACGCTACAATCAGGGTGGTCATGGAATAGCTTTTCTAGTTCCCAAGCTAGGTTCTGGCATTCATCGAAATGTTGCTGTGCCTTGCTTAATCTAGTGAGTGGTTTTATCCTGATGCAGTCAGTATGTATGATACGTTTTTTAGTATCAGAATATACTACTACTCCTGTGAACCTGTAGCCTATATCGATGCAAATGGTGTAGCTCATTTTAATTAAGTGAAGCACTTTGGGGGCTAAAGTCATGAATCTCCATAGAGCTTTCTGTTGCGCCAAAACCTAAAGCACAGCCAGTGAAGTAATCTGTTGCCTCTATCTCAGAAAAATGATCCATACTTAATATTGATACAAGGTAGCCGTTTTCTTCAGCAATCTCATGTCCAGATATTAATACAGACAACACATAGGTATCCTCTAGTTTAAACGCAAATATAGTGTTCTTTACACCCTTAAGGCCACCTGTATTCTTCTTATGGTATTCCTTTACTTTATCAAGGATTCCGCTTTGAGCTAGAAACAATTCACACTCTGTATCATCTGTTATTACTTTATATTCTTCTTTCATATTATTATCCTTTGTTTTATACTTTTAAGTCGTCTATAGCTGTTAATACCGCAGTGATATGCTTACAACAGGTAGCAGGTGTGTATAGTCGTTTACCTTCATCTACCGCCTTCTTCTTTACATATATAAAGTCTGGGCATTGGCAGGAATATACATCTTTGTTATCAGTTATGTCTACCATATATTTATCACCTGTGTCATTAGTGACTATGTAACGCTCGTGTTCAAATAGTTCTATTTTCATGTTATATATGACTCCAATTCCTACCTGTATGTATATTGCCTATTGTCTTTCGACACACTCCAAACTTCTTGGCTATACTAGAGTGCGTAAATCCAGATATAAGCATGTTTTTTATGTCTATTACGCAGTGGTCTTTAAGTTTAGACCTGCTAGATTTTTCACCAATAGGAGTAGTCCCATGTATTTTTTTACGCCTATTATTATTAACCTTACTTTCCCAGCAAAGATTCGATAATGAGTTATCATTACTTATCCCATTTAGATGAGAGCCATCAAACCTATTGGGTCTTTCTCCTATAAATGAACTTAACACCAATGAGTGAACTTTATGCATCCTGCAATTACCATCTTTATGTAAACCCACGCAAACATAACCATATATATCTATTTGTAACTTCCTTATAGACTCATCAATAACTCTTGTTCCTCCATTATTGTTTACAGTTCTACGTAAAGATTTAACCCTGCCCATATTTGATACATGATATAATTCTTCATATCCAATTACATCTTTCCATTCTTCAATCATAATCCTAACTCCTTTGCTATCATATCATGTTTATCTGTTATTTCTTTAGCCACATCAGGGTGATTAACACTAAAATGAGGCCATAGATGCCTTGATGGGTCAGAGGTAGGATATAGGTGCTTCATTACCTTTTCCCAGTGAGGCGGTTCATTCGCTACCTCTTTAGGCTTATCTGCCTTAACATATTTCCCATCACGAAATAAACTACTCCACTCTGCTTCATCCTGTTCATAGCGAGCCTGATTGAACCAAGTCGTAGGGTGAGGTATACTCTTCCATTTTTCATGGCTAGGATTTAATCCATGTCTATCTACCTCTTGGCGGTAACGTTCAACTGTTTTTAGTAAACAATCTCCGTCACCGCCGTCCCTCTTCATATCTATAATAGCCTTATTAATAGACTGTATCGCAGATTTCTTATTAACCTTACGAGGATAAGCATTATAGATAGACTCAGCTATATCAGTTTTGTTAGTATTAGAAACACTGGCTTGTTGTTCGAGTTTCGCTGTGAGATCAGCTATAATAGCATCTTTCTCGATTAGCTCTGCTTTCTGTGCCTTAAAGAATTTCTTAGCGTTCTCTAGTCTTGATTCTACGAATGCGAGTTGCTTCTGTAATTGTTCTTCTGTCATTAGGTTTAGTCTTGGTAGTTTAGTTTCTGTGATAACAAAGTTCCTAAATTTGGCCTTTGTCAATAGTTTTCCGAGGGTCTTTGGTGCTTCCCTTGCTTCCTTTTCTAGTCTTAGTCTGTCTTCTAAATATATTGTCATAATTATCTCTATAGGTATCTCTGTCAGTGACCCTCGTATCCTTACTACCCTTACCCATTATACTAACTCCTTCTTTCCTTTATCCTTAGATTCTTTATTACTCTTCCTTATGTATTGATCCATCACAAGGGCTACATCTGCATCATTTCCTCTCATAGATGCCATGTAGAAGGAATTATTAATATCAGAGTATGATTTAGTGTCAGCGTGTGATTTTATTGATTTGTTTAATCCTTCAGTCTTCATAATTATTTAATCCAGTTAGGGGTTTCTATTGTTATGATCTCATTGCTGTAAGAGTCCCATACGTCCGTTTTAAGACACCTAGAGAGCGTTGCAAGGCGTTCCTTGTATTCTCTACGTCCTAACTCGATAGTATGCTCATCTAGCTCATATACAGAGGTAGCAAAAGGGGCAGTCTTTTCGACTACTACGAATAGGAATCGCTCAATATCTAGTCCTTGTTCTCGACATAAATCTATATAG
>Ga0255047_10003061_pt1 | contig 10698 bp, 11 predicted proteins | sample JV7_2_1_MG_FD_183640 | JGI IMG/M metagenome (GOLD analysis project Ga0255047, IMG submission 183640) | Seawater microbial communities from Jervis Inlet, British Columbia, Canada - JV7_2_1 | ecosystem: Environmental > Aquatic > Marine > Inlet | place: Canada: British Columbia | collected 2016-10-06 | reverse complement strand
CGGCGATCAGGCGGACCAGCGCGCGCGCGTCCGCCGGTGAATCGTTGAGGCCCTTGAGCATGACGTATTCGAAGGTGATGCGCCGCGCATTCGAGACGCCGGGATAGGTGCGGCAGGCCTCGAGCAGCTCGGCGATCGGGTACTTGCGGTTCAGCGGCACCAGTTCGTCGCGCAGGTCGTCGTTGACCGCATGCAGCGAGATGGCGAGCGACACCCCCGTATCGGCGCCGACCCGGCCGATCTCCGGCACGACGCCGGAGGTCGACAGCGTGACACGGCGCTTGGAGAACTGCAGCCCGTCCGGGTCGAGCAGGGTCTTCAGCGCCGCCGTGACGTTGTCGACGTTGTAGAGCGGCTCGCCCATGCCCATGAGCACGATATTGGTGACGAAGCGCCCGCCATCATCCGGCACGAAGGCGCCCTCGGGCGGCGACTGGTCCGGCCAGTCGCCGAGCCGGTCGCGCGCGACGATCACCTGCGCCACCACCTCGGCAGCGGTGAGGTTGCGCACCAGCTTCTGCGTGCCGGTGTGGCAGAAGGAGCAGGTGAGCGTGCAGCCGACCTGGCTCGAGATGCACAGCGTGCCGCGGTCGCGGGTGGGGATGTAAACGGTCTCGATCTCGTGCCACTTCTCGCCGGCGACGGAGGGCGGAATGCGCATGAGCCACTTGCGGGTGCCGTCCTGCGACACCTGCTCGACCACCACCTCAGGCCGATCGAGCGTGTAGGCCTCGTCGAGCGCCGCGCGCAGGTGCTTGGAGACGTTTGACATCTCCGCGAAGGTCTTGGCGCCGCGCTGGTAGATCCAGCCCCAGAGCTGGGCGACGCGCATCCGCGTCTCGCGGCCCTCGATGCCGATGGCCTCCAGCGCCGCCTTCAGTTCGTCGCGGCCGAGGCCGACCAGCGAGGGCTTCGAGGGAAGGGCGCGCGTCTCCACTGCCGGTGCGGCGGGGGTGGCAGCGGCGACTTTGGAAGACGGCTTGGCTTTCGAGAGGTCGAGCGTCGGCATCGGGTCTCTGATCCTGGCAAGCGCGGGCCTATAGCACGAAAGGACGGCGCCGGCAGCCTTTCCCGCGCAAGCGCCGGTCAGTTGCTCAAGGCACCATCGGCGCATTCCCGCCGCGCCTGCGCCAACGCATCGGCAAATCCGCTGAGGGAATAGATGTCCACCGTGACGCCACCCTCGGCGCGCATGGCATGCACGGTCATATGGGCGTTCGAACGCATGGCGTCGATGAGCCGGACCTCGTCGGCGCGGTCACGGATCCACGCGCCGTCGTCACGCGTGGCGAGATCGAAGGTCTCGGCCCCCAGCTTGGCGATGGCGCCGGCCGGGGCATAGCCAAACTCGGCGGCGAATTCGTCGCGCACCTGATCCTGCGGGCGTGTCGTCACGAAGACGAAAGCGCCTTCGGCGGAGACGCCCTTCGGCAGGCGGCGCGGCGTCCCGGCGGCATAGCACTGCTTGCCGCGATCGGTTTCGGCCACGACGACGCTCCACTCGCCATGAATGGCGACGACGGTCGTCACGCCCGTGGGACGGTCGTCGGCCCGGAGCAGGGCCGGCAGGGTGAGGAGACAGAGGCCTGAGAGAAGGCCGGAGCCCAGGACGCGCGCCAGACGGGCCGCGCCAGGCCTCACCGGCACTCCTGCGCGACGCGGTCGAGCGCCTGGCCAAGGCCGGTCAGCGAATAGGTGTCGGTGGTGACATTGCCGCGCAGCGAGGTGGACCGCACGGTCAGCTGCGAGCCGCCGCGCATGGCCTGCACCATGCGGCCCTCTTCCGCCGCGTTCTTGATCCAGGCGCCGTTCTGCTGGGTGTAGAGCGCGAAGCTGGCGCTGCCGATGGTGGCGGTGGCGTCGCCCTTGAGCGGGAAGCCGAGGGTCAGCGAGACCTCGTTGCGGACGTTCTCGCCGGGACGCGAGGTCAGGAAGAAGAAGGCGGGATCACGCTGCAGGCCGGCCGGCGCCCGGCTCTTCGGCTGCGAGGCGGCGTAGCAGACCTTGCCGCGCTGGGTCGTCGAGGTGAAGACGCCCCAGTCGCCGAACTGCGCCACGGCCGCGCCCTGCTGCGCCCCGCCGCCGGAGGCGGGCCTGTTGCCCTGCGCCGGCTGGCCCTGCTGGGCCTGCGGGCGCTGCTGCTGCTGCGCCTGGGCGTCGACGGCGACCGCGGCGACCGTCAGGGCGAGGAGAGCGAGGTAAGGGGTGGAGCGCATCGCGATACTCGGCTTGAGAGACGGGCGAACGGGAACGGCGGCCCCGCAGACGGCCCTTTAGATGTCGACAATCAGGGTAAACAGCCGGTTAACCCGGAGGGATTTTACCCTCTGGCGACCCCGTCCGCAGACCGATTTTCGACCCCGGGGACGGTAACTTACGGTCAATCCGGGCAAGACTAGGGCGGATCGGCAGCCACACCCGGCTTCAGACGCAAAGAGCGCCCGTCTCCGGGCGCTCTCGGGTCGTGCTGGCACCGGAGTTCAGCCCCAGGTGCGGATGTCCACGAAGTGGCCTTCCACCGCAGCCGCCGCCGCCATGATCGGCGAGACGAGATGGGTGCGGCCCTTGTAGCCCTGGCGGCCCTCGAAATTGCGGTTCGAGGTCGAGGCGCAGCGCTCGCCCGGCTGCAGGCGGTCGGGGTTCATGGCAAGGCACATGGAGCAGCCCGCCTCGCGCCACTCGAAGCCGGCGGCGATGAAGATCTTGTCCAGACCCTCCTGCTCGGCCTGCTCCTTCACGAGGCCCGAGCCCGGCACGATCATGGCCGAAACGGTCGGGGCGACCTTCTTGTCCTTCACGACGCGCGCGACCTCGCGCAGGTCCTCGATGCGCGAATTGGTGCAGGAGCCGATGAACACCTTGTCGAGGCGGATGTCGGTGATCTTCGTGCCCGGCGTGAGGCCCATGTATTCGAGCGCGCGCCACTTGGAGAGGCGCTTGTTCTCGTCCTGGATGTCGTCCGGGTTCGGCACGACGCCGGCCACCGAGATGACGTCCTCAGGGCTGGTGCCCCAGGAGACGATCGGCGGCAGGTTGTTGGCGTCGAGCACGACGGTGCGGTCGAAATGGGCGCCCTCCTCGGTGAAGAGCGTTTCCCAGTACTTCTGCGCCATGTCCCAGGCCATGCCCTTGGGCGCCTTCGGCTTGCCCTTGAGATAGGCGTAGGTCTTCTCGTCCGGGGCGATCAGGCCGGCGCGGGCGCCGCCCTCGATCGACATGTTGCAGATGGTCATGCGGCCTTCCATCGACAGCGAGCGGATGGCCTCGCCCGCGTATTCGATGACCGAGCCGGTGCCGCCGGCCGTGCCGATCTCGCCGATGATGGCGAGGATGATGTCCTTGGCGGTGACGCCGTCCTTCAGCTGCCCGTCGACGCGGACGAGCATGTTCTTCGCCTTCTTCTGGATCAGCGTCTGGGTGGCGAGCACGTGCTCGACCTCAGACGTGCCGATGCCATGGGCGAGAGCGCCGAAGGCGCCGTGGGTCGAGGTGTGGCTGTCGCCGCAGACGATCGTCGTGCCCGGCAGGGTGAAGCCCTGCTCCGGCCCGATGACGTGGACGATGCCCTGGCGGATGTCGGCGGCATCGTAATACTCGATGCCGAATTCCGCGGCGTTCTGGGCGAGGGCCTCCACCTGGGTGCGGCTCTCCTCGTCCTTGATGCCGAACTTGCGGTCCGGCGTCGTGGCGATGTTGTGGTCGACCACGGCGAGCGTCTTCTGTGGCGCGCGCACCTTGCGGCCGGTGGCGCGCAGGCCCTCGAAGGCCTGCGGGCTCGTCACCTCGTGGACGAGGTGGCGGTCGATATAGAGAAGGCAGGTGCCATCGTCCTGCGTCTCGACCACGTGGTCGTCCCAGATCTTGTCATACAGCGTGCGCGGCGCGGCCATGGCGGACCTCCCGTTCCAAAAAGGTGGCGCGTGTCATAGCCTTGAATGGTTCTGGAGAGAAGAGGCCTCAAGGCAACCGCAAGGCAGGCCCTCGGCGGACCATGGCAACGACCACTGGCCTGCCCTAACAGAGCCAAAGCAACCCAACTTCAGCCAGGGAGGGAACCGATGACGATGCCAGCGCCGGTCCGCGGCCTCCCGCCATCGCCACCGGACATCCCGGCCCCGCCGCTGCGCTATCTCGCGATGGAAGTCCGTTCCGTGGTGGAGCTCGGCGAACTGGCGCTCCGGCACCGGACCCTTGGCGATGCGCCGCGCGGCGACGGTCATCCCGTTCTCGCCATTCCCGGCCTGATGTCCTCCGATCTCGCGACCTTGCCGATGCGCCGCTTCCTGGCTGGGCGCGGGTATGCGGCCTATGGCTGGGGCTTCGGCATGAACCTCGGCCTGCGCGGCACGCTGGAGACGGATATGGCCGACCTGCTCGGCGCCATCGCCGGACGCCATGGCCGCAAGGTCAGCCTCGTCGGCATCAGCCTCGGGGGCATTTATGCGCGCCAGCTCGCCAAGGTCTTTCCCGAGCGCGTGCGCGCAGTCGTCACGCTGGGAAGCCCCTTCGCCGGTGGCCCCCGCTCGACCCACGGCTGGCGCGTCTATGAATGGGGCTGTGGCAAGTCCGTCGACAGCCGCGACCAGCATATGGGCGGGCCCGTCCGCCCGCCGCCGCCTGTCCCGACCACCGCCATCTTCAGCCGGACGGACGGGATCTGTGCCTGGCAGAGCTGTGTCGAGGAGGCCGGCCCCTTGTCGGAGAGCATCGAGGTGACCGGCAGCCATATTGGCCTGCCGCACAACCTCCAGGTCCTGCGGATCCTGGCGGACCGTCTTGCCCAGCCCGAGGGCACGTTCAGCCCCTATCGGGCGTCACCGCCAGCGACGCCTGGCCCGGCCACGCGGGAGCCGGGTCCGGCCACGCCGGTCGCCTAGACCCCGAAGCACCAGGCGAGCACGCCCTTCTGCGCGTGCAGGCGGTTCTCGGCCTCGTCGAAAACCACGGACTGCGGGCCGTCCATGACCTCGTCGGTGACCTCCTCGCCGCGATGGGCGGGCAGGCAATGCATGAAGATGGCGTCGGAATTGGCCGCGCTCATCAGCTGCTTATTGACCTGGTAGGCCTTGAGGAGGTTGTGGCGTCGCCCAGCATCCTCGTCGCCCATCGACACCCAGCAATCCGTGACGACGCAATCTGCCCGCTCCACCGCCTGGTAGGGGTCGGAGGTCCACGAGATATCGGCGCCCTCGCGCTGGGCGAGCGCGATGATCTCGCGGCGCGGCGCCAGTTCCTCGGGGGTGGCGATGTTCAGCTTGAAGCCGAAGCGTGGCGCCGCCTGGATCCAGGAGGCCAGCACATTGTTGGTGTCACCGGCCCAGGCCACCGTCTTGCCGCGGATCGAGCCCTTCTTCTCCTCGAAGGTCATGATGTCGGCCATGATCTGGCAGGGATGCGACAGCTTGGTGAGGCCGTTGATGACCGGCACGGTCGCCGCTTCCGCCAGCTCGCGCACGGCATTGTGGTCGAGCATGCGGATCATGATCGCGTCGACATAGCGCGAGAGGACCTTCGCCGTGTCGGAGATGGTCTCGCCGCGGCCGAGCTGCATCTCGGCGCCAGTGAGCATGATCGTCTCGCCGCCAAGCTCGCGCATGCCGACGTCGAAGGAGACGCGGGTGCGGGTCGAGGGGCGCTCGAAGATCATGGCCAGCACCTTGCCGGCCAGCGGCTTGCCGGCCTCCGGGGTCCGGCGGACGCGCTTGAGCGCGCCCGCTTTGTCCAGAATGGCCTTCAGATCGGCCCCGCCGAAATCGGCGAGGTCGATGAAATGACGCGGCGAATGGGTCACTCGGCCGCTCCCTTGACGAGGCTGGCCTCGAGACCCTTGGCGGCGCGCTCGAGCATGCCCACGGCCATGTCGATCTCCTCGTCGGAGACGACCAGCGGCGGGATGAGGCGGATGACATTGTCGCCGGCCGGCACCACGAGGAGCCCCTCGCGGCGAGCGGCGGCGGTAACGTCGCCGTTCGGCAGCACGCATTTCAGGCCGGTGAGCAGGCCGAAGCCGCGCACCTCCTCGAAGACCTTCGGATGCTGGTCGACGAGGCCGGCGAGCTTCTGCTTGAAGAGCAGCGCCTTGCGCTGCACCTCCTCGAGGAAGCCGGGGGCGAGCACCACGTCCAGCACGGCATTGCCGACGGCGGCCGCCAGCGGATTGCCGCCGAAGGTGGTGCCGTGGGTGCCGGGCGTGAACACGGCGGCGCATTTCTCCACCGCCAGCACGGCGCCCATGGGGAAGCCGCCGCCAATGCCCTTGGCGATCGCCATGATGTCCGGCGAGACGCCCGCCCATTCATGGGCGAAGAGCTTGCCGGTGCGGCCGACGCCGGTCTGCACCTCGTCGAAGATCAGGAGCAGGCCATGCTTGTCGCAGAGCTCACGCAGGTAGCGCAGCTCCTCGGTCGGCACGGTACGAAGGCCGCCCTCGCCCTGGATCGGCTCGATCAGCAGCGCCGCGGTGTCCGGACCGATCGTCGCCTCCAGCGCCTTGCGGTCGCCGAAGGGCACCTGGTCGAAGCCCTCGACCTTCGGGCCGAAGCCCTCCAGGTACTTCTTCTGGCCACCGGCGGCGATGGTCGCCAGCGTGCGGCCGTGGAAGGCGCCCTCGAAGGTGATGATGCGGTAGCGGTTCTCCTCGCCGCGCACGGCGTGGTACTTGCGCGCCATCTTGATGGCGCCCTCGTTGGCTTCCGCGCCCGAATTGCAGAACAGCACGCTGTCCGCGAAGGTCGCCTCGGTCAGGCGCTTGGCCAGCTTCTCCGCCGCCGGCACATTGTGCAGGTTGGAGACGTGCCAGAGCTTCTGCGCCTGCTCGGTGAGAGCGGCCACCAGATGCGGATGGGAATGGCCGAGCGCGTTCACCGCGATGCCCGCGCCGAAATCGAGGACTCGTCGCCCATCCGCCGTCACCAGCCAGCAGCCCTCGCCCCGCTCAAAGGCGAGTTCGGTCCGTGCATAGTTCGGCATCAGCGGCGTGATCACTTCGACCTCCCGTCGAAACTCCAAGACAAACAGACAAACTGGAGAGACCAGAAAAAAACGGCCGCCCCGAAGGGCGGCGCGCGCAAATTCTATGCTGGCGACACCGGGAAAAGTCAAGATTGCCGCAGGGTTTGTCGTGCTGCAGCGCAGCGTTGCCGGCTCGCAATCAGGGCGCCTTTCCCACGACCTCCCCATCCTCCTTGGTGAAGGAGGCCGGCGGCGCATCGAGAAGGTCGAGGACCAGTTCCGAGGGCCTGCACAGCCGCGTGCCCTTCGGCGTTTCGACGATGGGCCGGTTGATGAGGATCGGGTGCGCCATCATCGCATCGATGAGCTGGGCATCGGTGAGCGCGGGGTCGGCGAGGCCGAGCTCGGCATAGGGCGTGCCCTTCTCGCGCAGGAGCTCCCGCGGCGTGATGCCCATGGCGGCGATCAGCGCCTCCAGCCGCTCCCGGCTCGGCGGCGTCTTGAGATACTCGACCACGGTCGGCTCGACGCCGCTCGCCTGGATCATGGCGAGCGTGTTGCGGGAGGTGCCGCAGGCGGGGTTGTGGAAGATGGTCACGGTCATGGGGCGGCCTTGTCGGCAGGGTTGGCGAAGAGCCAGCGGGCGAGGAGCAGCGCCAGCAGGGCGCCGATACATTCGGCGGCGATGAAGGCCGGCACGTCGAGCGGACGGATGCCGGAGAAGGTCGGCGTGAAGGCGCGGGCGATGGCCACCGCCGGATTGGCGAAGGAGGTCGAAGCGGTGAACCAGTAGGCGGCGGTGATGGTGAGGCCGACGAGCCAGGGTATCGCCGCCGGCGCGCTCCTCAAGCCCCCGAGTATGACGGTGACGAGCAGGAAGGCGGCAACGACCTCGGCGAACCATTGCGGCGGCCCGGTCCTGACCTTCGCCGAGGCGGCGAGCGGCGCGAGGTCGAACATGAGATGCGCCAGCACCGTGCCGAGAATGCCGCCGGCGACCTGCGCCGCCACGTAAAGCAGGGCATCGCGGCGGGCGAGGTCGCCGCGCAGCGCGAAGACCAGCGTCACGGCCGGGTTGAAATGCGCGCCCGAGATCGGCCCGAGGATGGTGATGAGCACCACGAGGATGGCTCCGGTCGGCAACGTGTTGCCGAGCAGCGCCAGCGCGGTGTCGCGGGTCAGGCTCTCCGCCATGATCCCCGAGCCGACGACGGTGGCGACGAGCAGCGCGGTGCCGAGACCTTCGGCGGCGAGGCGGCGGGACAGGTCGGGCGCGGTCATGGCGATGCCGGCTCGCAGCAGGAGGGGCGAGACAGTTCGGCCACCAGCGGCGTGCAGAGTTCGGGGCGCCCGCCGCAGCAATCGTTGACGAGGTAGAGCGTCATCGCCCGGAAGCGCGCGAGATCGGCGCGGTAGACGATGGTGCGGCCCTGTCGCTCGGCGCGCACCAGACCGGCCCGCGACAGCACCGCGAGATGGGCGGACATGGTGTTCTGCATCACGGCCAGGGCGCGCCCGATCTCGCCGGCCGCGATGCCCTCCGGCTCCCGCGCGACGAGCAGGCGGAAGGTGGCCAGCCGGGTCGGCTGGGCCAGGGCTGCAAGGCTGGCGATGGCGTCGCTCTCATCCATATATCGAGAATGATCGATATTTCGTGACAGGTCGATGACGTCACGGGAGGCGGGATGAGGCCAACCGCCCCCTCAGGTCCGGCTATCCGGCGATTCCGGGCGGGATTCAGCGGATTCCCGCACAACAGAGCTGGGGAGAGTGACTCAAAAACAACACCCGTTTTAAGGCCTTGGTAAGACTCATGCATCCGGAGCCGGGAAACCGGTTTGGCCCTGTGGACGGCCTCTCAGGCGGCTCAACCGCTTGGGGAAAAACGCAGGGAGATTCGCCGGACTCTTGATGCCGATTCAATCGATAGCGTAGTGTCCGGCCGTCGGCATACGACATCTCGTGCGGCGGACCTTAGTGACAAGGGTATCGGCAGTGCAGCGGCGCCTCTCCCGGGGCGACGAGCGCTATGCGATTCCGCGGGGCCCGTCGCCTCGCCCAGGAGGAAACAGGACATGCAGCAGTTGCAGTGGACCGACGAACGGGTCGAGCTCCTGAAGAAGCTCTGGAATGACGGCCTGAGCGCCAGCCAGATCGCCAACGAGCTGGGACAGGTCACCCGCAATGCCGTCATCGGCAAGGTCCATCGCCTCGGCCTGTCCGGCCGCGCCAAGGCCCCCTCCTCCGCTGCTCCGCGGGCCCGCAAGCCGGCGCGCTCCGCGCCCTCGGCCCCGCCGCGGCCCTCCATGCCGGCCTCGCGCTCGAACCTCGCCTTCAAGCCGCGCCCGGCCGCCGAGATCATGCCCGAGGTGGAGGTCGCTCCCCTGCCGGCCATCGACAATGTCGTGCCCATGGGCGAGCGCTGCACCATCATGGAGCTGAAGGAATATTCCTGCCGCTGGCCGATCGGCGAGCCCGGCAAGGACGACTTCCGCTACTGCGGCGCCCGCTCCTCCACCGGCCTTCCCTATTGCGCCTACCACTCCCGCATCGCCTACCAGCCGGTTGCCGACCGCCGTCGCGACCGCAAGCAGGCCGCGGGCGGGCGCTGATCCCACCAGGCGGCGGGCCTGAACAACGACAACAAAAGCTCTGAAGACCGACATGCCCCCTCCTTGCGAGGGGGTTTTCTTTTGTCCGGCGTCAGAAGGGCATGGCGCCTTCGGTGACGAGATAGCCGGTGAGCAGGCCGGCGCCGAAGAGGATGACGAGCACGGCGGCGCCAACCTCGACGCCGCTGAGCAGCACGGTCGTGGCGCCCGGACGCGCCGAAGCGAGCCGGACGGCGAGGCTCTTCGCCCCCGAGGCGAGCGCCGCGATGGCCGCCACGGTGATCGCCGTGCCCACCGCCATGGCGAAGGTCGCAGCGATGCCAGCCTGGATGATGCCCTGCGACAGCGCGAAGACGAGGACGAGGATGGCGCCCGTGCAGGGCCTGAGGCCGACCGTCACGATGATGGCCAGCGCCTCGCGCCAGGAATGGATGCGCGCCACCTGCTCGGCGGCGGGAAGATGGACGCAATTGTCGTCGCAGCCGACGCCCGCCACCGGCTGGGCCTGACGCCAGGCCCTGAACCGGACGAGGAAGGCGCGGCCCTTCTGCCAGAGGAGGCGCAGGCCAATCACGACGATCAGCCCATAGCCGACGAGCTCCACGATGTTGACCACCTGGCGCATGGTCCGCGCCGTGGTGCCGAGAATGGCCGCGAGCAGGCCGACAAGGGCGATGGCGGTCAGCGCCTGGACGAGCGAGGACAGGGCGGCGAGCGTCACCCCGCGCCGCACCGTCTCGCCGGTGGCGACAATGTAGGACGAGATCACCGCCTTGCCGTGGCCGGGGCCGGCGGCATGGAACACGCCATAGAGGAACGACAGGCTGACCAGCGTCCAGAAGGCGCCGGAATTGCCGGCCCGGATGGCACGCACCGTGGCGGAAAGCTGGCGATAGAACTGCACCTGCTGCTCGAGGATCCAGCCGGTGATGCCGGTCGGCGCCGGCGGGCGCGGGCCGAAGGCGGGGGGCGGCGCCTGCGCCAGCGCCGGCGCGACCACGACGAGGACGGCCGTGGCGGCGAGCGCCACCAGCAGGGCATCGCGACGGCCGAGCCTCACGGGCAGGTCACCGTGAAGGTCGCCGCGAATTGCTGGCCGAAATTGGCGTTGGTGTTGAGCGCCTGGAAGAAGCTC
>Ga0255047_10003059_pt1 | contig 10704 bp, 16 predicted proteins | sample JV7_2_1_MG_FD_183640 | JGI IMG/M metagenome (GOLD analysis project Ga0255047, IMG submission 183640) | Seawater microbial communities from Jervis Inlet, British Columbia, Canada - JV7_2_1 | ecosystem: Environmental > Aquatic > Marine > Inlet | place: Canada: British Columbia | collected 2016-10-06 | reverse complement strand
CTAACTCTTCAGAGTGACGCGGGTGGCTGGTACAGTACCCAGTCATGTCAATGGACAAATCGCAACTCGGCGATAGGCGCGGACGCGACGGCTGGTACGTTGTCCCGCTCGCCGAGGATCTGTCATTACGCGAGATTGTCGCCAAGGGAGCGAAAGACGGGACATTTGAGATCTCGACGTTGACCGATCAGCAACTGGACTTGGTGCTGAAAGAGGCGTGGGCAGCTACCCGTCGACCATCGCAGGAGAAACCGACATGGGATTGGACGGTCTGGTATATCCAAGCAGGTCGTGGTGCAGGCAAGACCCGTACCGGTTCTGAAACGATCTGCGAGTGGGCCGAGGAACACGGGCCAGGGTTTCGGGGTGCGTGTGTCGGCCCGACGTTGGCTGACGTTCGTTTGGTGATGTTCGAGGGCGAGTCGGGAATCCTGAGTCGGATTCCGAAGGAGTTGCTGGCGACAGGGGATCTGGGTAAGGACTGGAACCGTGCGACTGTCGAACTGTTCTTGAAGGACGGCGGAAAACTTCAGGGCTATTCGTCTGAGGTTGCATCTCGGTTGCGTGGCCCGCAGCACCACAAGGCGTGGGCCGATGAGTTAGCGGCATGGGATGATGCGACGCTTGGCCCGATGAACGACACGACGTGGTTCCACATGATGGCGGGTCTGCGTCTCCGATCATTGGCCGGTCACCCCCAGGTAGTGGTGACAACCACACCAAAACCGAATGCGTTAGTGAAGTGGTTGGGTGGCGACAAATGCACATTGAAGGTCGCCCGATATCGCGGGTCGTCTCACGCCAACCTGTTGAATCTGTCAGAAGCGTTCATTGACTCGGTTATCAAACCGGCCCAGGGCACACGAATGGGCCAACAGGAAATTGATGCGTTGGTGGTCGAGGACTTCGGAGATGTATTTGATCTGGAGAATCTTGACATTGTGGCCCGTGTCCCACGAGACAAGAAAGGGCTGACGTACATCCGGTACTGGGACTTGGCGTCAACCGAACCGCACGAAGGGAACCGTGATCCAGACTGGACCGTCGGGACGTTGGCTGCTCTGGACACGCGCCGTCACGAAATGCACTACATCGTTGACTCCGAATGGTTCCGATTGCGACCGGGTAAACGTGACAAGAAGATCGCTGAAATTGCGGCAGCGGATCGTGACAGGTATGGGATCGTCACTCAGTGGATCGAGATTGATCCAGGTGGGGCGGGCGAAGCCCAACAACACCAGCTTCAACGGGAGTTGGATGGCGTGCAACCAGTGAAGGGGAACCGTCCTTCAGGGAAGAAGCATGTGCGTGCCGAGTTGGCTGTCTCCCCGATTGAACAGGGACGGGTAGCGATGGTCGAAGCCCCTTGGAACGGCGCAGCCATAGAACAAATGACGGAGATGACCACTGATGACACCCATTCCCACGACGACTTCGTTGACACGATCTCGGGACTGTTTTTCGTGCTCGGGAAACTGAAGACTCGATATAGGACGATGGGTCCGATCGGCACACCGAAAGAACCGAACACTCTAGGAAAGATCTGATGTCGCGTTACAAGAACGAAGGCCAACGATGCCTAGTCCCCGGTTGCGGTCGGGACGCTAGAACACGGGGCTGGTGCCGGATGCACTATCGGCGGTGGTTGAAGAACGGCCATCCAGGTGAACCGACACCTCGGATCGTGCATCAGAAACGCGATCCGGTTTGTACTGAACCGGATTGCGATAGACCCCATGACGCCCGCGGATATTGCAAGCGGTGTTACAAGAGGTATTGGCGTGGGGGCACCCAGTAATGGCGCATGGGAAATGTTCCGATTGTTATTGGGTGCGGATGGTCGCTATTGAAAGCGCGTACCTCCACGACGAACCCGATGACTGTCAAGGGATTCGGTTGGAATGCCACTTGAACCCGCCGACACCCACCGCCCAGAACGGTTTCGTGCAATCACTATGGCCCTTGGTCGCCGCTGATGATTTCTGTTCCCTGTATTTGCCGGTAGCGGTGACGCAAATTGTTGTTGAACCCGAACCTCCGATATGGGTTCGGGCTATTGAGAAAATCACGAGGAGAACTTTCTGATGGCTGATGGCGAACATATCCACCCGGCGTATGCGCCGAAGAAACACACGCACCCCGTGCCTGAGCACACGCATCCCCAATACGCGGAGAAGGTTCACGCTCACAACTATGCGCTCCAAACTTACGTTGACACCAGTGATGCCAAACTTGCATCGGCGATCGTTGCGCTTCAGAAACGTGTCGTAGATATCGAGGAATGGGCGAGCCAGGAACCCGACCCGCCTGTCGTTGAACCTCCGACTGAACCGGCAGACCCATCTCCGGTTGATGAACCTGTGACAGAACGTCGCGGCGTGTTGCAGTTGTCGGGGACAGTGATCGTGCCGCGACAGTCGACGGCCGTTCCGAAAGGGCGTGCCCCAGCGGCACCAAACAACATCTTCAACGATGGCCGTCCGTACGTTGGGCAAACAGAGATATATGCCAACGTGCCTCTGCCGATCTACTCGGCAGGGATGGACTGCGCGAAGTGGATGCGGTTCGTCGCGGACCAATACCTGCTCGGACAGATCAACGTCGTGTCCCCGGTATTCGAGGAGATCGCTGACGGGTGGGGCGCAATGAACGCTGACCTGTCGGTCACGCTTGGCAACATCACACAAGAATCAGGGAAAATATCGTTCGCGTGCAACGTGATGCCAGGCATCTTCTTCGCTTGCGCCGATGTCGGCTACGAACCGGCAGGGGTGGGCGACTGGGTTGACGTGTGCAAGTCTCGTCTCTCCGACAGGAACTGGCGTGCCAACCACAACTTCCGTCTGTCAGCGCTCGTCACATTGTGTGCGGCGCTCTCAGCGAGGGCCGGTGGGCCACTCGAATCGGAGATCGCTCAGATAGCAGGATGGGCCGACGATCACATCCGCCGCACCCTCAACGGTGACCACAACAAACTTGAGGTCGACCGAGAACGTTCCGTTCACTATCAGATGATCGAGATGCAAACCGCAGCGATGATCGAAGTGTGGTTGCAAACCCACGGGGCAGGGATCTCAGGTTCCACCCTTTCCGAGATCACCACCTACCTGGTTCACCTGTTCCGCTGGATGGATGGGGTGGTCGCAAAAAACCCGGTCCCAGGTTCCACGCCGCCGTACACGTACACGAACTCGTCTGGACCACACAAAGACATCGGCCCAATCTCGAAAGGGCTGTTCGGTCCTACTGTGGAATGGATGGGCCTGGCGGGCTGGACATCGAGACGTTCCCCATTCCCTAGCCAGCACACGGTGTATAAATACTACGGGAAGGTGCCCAAGTGAGCGACGAGGAGGAAGAATCCGAGACGTGGTGGGGGTTCGCTAACTGCCTCGGTGTTGACTCGGATCTCTTTTTCCCAGAGCGCGGTGCTTCGACCAAGGAGGCCAAAGAGGTCTGTCGCGGTTGCGTCGTTCGTGAGGACTGTCTCGAATATGCGCTCGATCACGGTGAGAAGTTCGGTATCTGGGGAGGGATGAGCGAGCGTGAACGTCGCCGTCTCCGTCGCCAGCGCGCCCTCGCCCGTCGAGCTGCGGCGGCAGCAGGACTGTCATGACCGTTTCCAACTTTTATGCTGACACATTCCTAGCCGACCTCGACGACCAGTCAGTCCAACTGTTATGGACTGACCCGCCGTTCGGCACAGGGGACCGGCAGACATTGCTCCGCACAGGGCAGTCATTTCAGGATGGGTCCGTTGGGCAAACCGTCGACATGATGGTTGACATGGCAGCGGAGATGCAATCGAAACTGACCCCAACGGGTGTGGTGGCGATCTGTTTGGACTATCGGGCTGTGCATCAGGTGATGGTTGAGATCGACGGGATTCTGAACTTTCGGGGGGAGATCATCTGGTCGTACGCGACGGGCGGTGTGTCGAAGTCGTGGTGGTCGAACAAACACAACACGATTCTGCTGTTCGACATCGACGGTGACGGCGAGTTCAACTACGACCAAGTGCCCACCGAGAAGCGGTTAGCCCCGAAAGGGGACTACACGCACCCGAAGAAAATCTCGTCGGTGTGGACGAAGACGATGTCAACGACGGACGTTGAGCGGAGCGGTTACCCGAATCAGAAACCTCTAGCGATCGTCGAACCATTCATTGAGGTTCACACCGACCCCGGCGATCTGGTCGTGGACCCGTTCTGTGGTTCAGGAACGGTCGCCGTCGCAGCACAGAACTTAGGCCGTCGGTTCGCCGTGAACGACCTGAACCCAGATGCCGTCAAGGTCACCAAGTCGAGGCTTGTAACGGAACCGTAATGTACTGTTGGGTGGATGCCTGCTCTCGCAAACGCCATCGCCGCGCTCATACTCGCGCTCACACCCATCAATTTCGACGACCCGACCACGACCCCCGAAGCGGCCGTCTGGTACGCCACACAACCCGACATCGCAGAGCGAATGGAGCACTGGGACGCTCTGGCCTGGTGCGAAACAAGGAACAGGAACATCTCCGACCGGAACGGGCGCGGTAATTTCCACGGCTTCTACCAGTTCCATCAGACATCGTGGGAAGCGGTCGGCGGGACGAAAAACCCGAAGGAATGGTCGCTTGTTGAACAGACGTTTCGTTCCGAACGTCTCTATACATTACAGGGACGTAACGCTTGGCCTGGGTGTAACCGGATGTACGCACCACTGTGGGGACTGGAACGTCTATCTTGGTGAGCGCAGCGTGGAGCAGCCTGGTAGCTCGTCTGGTTCATAACCAGAAGGTCGGCCGTTCAAATCGGCCCGCTGCCAGTTCTCCCATGAAAGGCCGTGATGGCAGCAGACAGCAAACGTGACGTTTCTCATCCGTTCAGCGTTCAGGGCGTCACAGGTCTGAAGCATTGGGCCGGGATGATCGACGAAGAATGGGAACCGACCCTGAAGGGTCCGAAGGGTGTCGCCGTCTACAGGGAGATGCGTGACAACGACCCGATCACTGGGTCTGTGTTGTTCGCGATGGAACACACGCTCCGAGGTGTCGAGTGGTACGTGACCCCGTTCTCAGACCCTGATGAAGATCCGACTGACGAGGACCAAGAAGTCGCCCAATTCGTTGAATCGTGTATGCACGACATGTCGATCACTTGGGCTGACTTCATCGCCGAAGTGTTGAGCAAACTGGTGTTCGGCTGGGCATACGCCGAGATCGTCTATAAGCGACGCGAGGGGTATAACTCCGACATTGTGTCCCGTCATGAGGACGGGAAAATCGGGTGGCGAACATTGTCTCCGCGGGCGCAAGAAACTTTGCTGCGTTGGCAGTTCGACGATAGCGGTGAACTGGTTGGCATGGTCCAGAACGACGGGAAACAGGGTGTCTTGATCCCGTTGAATGACGCTCTCCATTTCCGCACATCAAGCCACAAGCAGAACCCAGAGGGTCGCAGTTTGTTGCGTACGTCGTATTCGTCGTGGTGGACGAAGAAACGGATCGAACGGTTCGAGGCGATCGGTATTGAACGCGACCTGGCAGGTATCCCCTGTGTTGGCGTTCCACCTGAGTTGTTTGATTCCGATGCCGACGCTGACACGAAATCGTCGTTGGCGAATTGGCAAAAGATGGTTACGTCGTTGAAGAACGACGAACAGGCCGGGATTCTTTACCCGAAGACCTATGACGAGCAGGGGAACCCGCTGATTACAGTGGAACTGTTATCTGCCCCGTCAAGCCGGATGTACGACACCGGTTCGATCATTGAGCGGCTGTCGCGTTACCAGGCGATGACTGTGTTGCAGGACGTGATCCTGCTCGGTCATGAGTCCGTGGGTTCGCTCGCTTTGGCTGACACGAAAAAACGGCTCGCCCGCGCGTCGTTGAAGTCGCAGGCTGATGAGATTTCAGCGACACTAAATCAGTACGCGATCGCTGACTTGTTGAGACTCAACGGGATGCCCACCGACCGTCTACCGCGAATTGTGTCTGGCGAGATCGAAGAACGATCACTTGATACGTTCGCTTCGATGATGTCGGCGCTGGCGATCTCTGGCGTGATGCTCGACGATCTCGAAACACAGAATGAGATCCGCGGCATCCTCGGGTTGCGTCAGATCACTCAGGCAGATTTGGAGTCACGCGAAGAGTTCGAGCCATCGGTGGAAGACCCACAGTCGAACCTGGACCGTGATGAAGCCCTCATCGGATGATCTTGGAGCTGTAGAGGCCGACCTGTTAGCGATTGCCGATGCCGCCATTCCTCAGGTGGCCCGGTTGGTGAAGCGTGCTGTTAAACGCGTCCAGGCTCAAGTGGCTACTGAAACGGTCGTTGCGACACCCCTTTCGATGATCCCTGAGTTGTGGGATTGGGATGAGATGCTTCGGCTCTCTGTCGAGAAAGACGAAAACGACGACCCCGATTTTGATGCGGTCATCTTGGCGCTCATGGCAGCGGCTGCTTTGTTGGATGGCGGCACGTTGGATATAGAAGACCCGTTCTTGTTGACGCGTGTCGAACGCGACATCGGGAACATGGTCATTGGGATTCGGCGGGCGTCTAAGGCAGCGATCAGGCGGGCTGTTCTTCGGGCTGCTGCCGGGGACATCGGTGAGTCTGAACTGGTGCAAATCATCCGTCGCACAGTCGGGTTGACACCTCGTTCAGCGAACGCCGTCTTTAATTACCGTGAGGCGCTGGTGAGGTTGGCTGAGGGCCGTGGGACGGTGGCTGGGGTGCTACGGCGTTTCACTCTCGCTGAGGGCGTTACAGAGGGTCTGACGCGAGGGAAAATTGAACGTCTAGTGAAGGCTTATGGGGACCGTCTGTTGGATGAGCGGGCCATCGCCATCGCACGCACGGAGACGGTTCGTGCCGTGAACGCTGGCCGGATGGAGTTGTGGCGTCAGCAGATGGCGCTTGGGGAGATCCCGCCGGATGCTAAAAAGGTTTGGCGAACCGCTGCCGATGAACGCGTGTGCCCGATCTGCGCTCCGTTGGATGGTCGGGTTGTTGCGATGGTTGACAGGTTCACCGGTATCTCCGGTGTGTCGACAATTTCCCCGCCGATCCATACACGGTGCCGGTGCTGGCTGACCTTAGAGGTCTAGCTGGGGTCTACGCTGACGGGATGGTAGATAGAGTCCTCATCTTCGTGCCGATGCGTGCGGGTTCGATGGAAGTGAACCGCAAGAACATTCGCCGGGTCACAGGAGCCGACACACTCGCATCTACGTCGATCCGCCGTGCCAATGACTTAGGTGACTACCTCGGACAGTGGGGGCTGGAGTACGACGTTGTGATCTCCACTGACGACCCTGCCGTCGAGGGGTTGGCGCGCTCTCATGACGTGCGAGTGTTCCAACGTGATCCTGAGCTGGCAAACACGGGGGCAACTTTGCAGGACGCTGTCGCCGAGTTCGTCGAATCGTCCCATGTGACGTACGGGCTAATTGTGGTGTTGCAAGCCACGTCCCCGTGGCTCGAACTGGCGTATGTGCAAGAAGCGGTAACGACGGTCTTGATGGGAGATGCCGATTCGGCAACCACGATCACGCCAGCGAAACATTTGATGTGGAACGGATCAGGTGAACCGCTGTTCCAACGCCGGGTCAATCGCCAATTCGAGGAAGAGGCGATGTGGTCCGAAACGGGTGGTTGCCATGTGACACGCGGGTTCCCTCGGTTCGATGGGGCAGATCCTGAGGCTTGGATGATCTCGTCCGATCATGCGTTGATCCCGGTGAGCCCGCTGAGCGCTATGGACGTTGATTCAGCGACCGATCTGTTGCAGGTCCGTGCTGTAGGTGAACGATCCGAGATCCTATACCTCTGTTTGGGGGACACAGAGCAGTGGGGTGGGGGTCATATCCGACGTGCGCGTTTGATTGCAGAAGAACTGGAACTTCGACACGGCATCGAAGTGTTCTGCCCAGATATTGCTACGAACGAGTCGTATTCCCAACCGGAATTGTTGCGCCGTTGGCAACCCGATTCTGTGTTCGTGAATGTCGAAGAATACGACTTGGTGATGGTCGACATGCTGGAGGAAGGCCACGACTATTTGAATCGGGCCGTGTTGACGGGTGTGCCGTGTATCGCGTTCGAGACAGAGAACGCCGATTCTGAAGTGCTCACAATCAATGAACTGCTGCCAACCGGGTCAGGTCATTTGTGCGGGCCGGGGATGGCGACGATTGGGCCGGATTTCTACGGGTTCCCCGTCAGAGAACACAAAGGTCCACTATCGCGAATACTGGTCTGCTTGGGTGCCGCCGACGTGAACGAGTGGCAACAGGATCTGATGTTCCGGTTGATGGATGAATTACCAGAGGTGACGGTGGTCGGGGTGATGAACCCCGACATGATCGCCTACGAGCTGTGGCTCGCCGACATGGCCGTATTGGGGCACGGTCGCATGACCTTGGAGGCAGGATATTTGGGGACTCCGTTTGTGGCGTTGGATCAGAATGAGCGTGAGAGCGACCATGTTCTGCTGCCAGGTTGTGTGTACGTGCCGCCTGATGTTTCCGATAGTCATCGTTTGAGGGAGATCATGAAGGTAGCCTATGAGTTGAACGACCCCAAGTTGCGTAATGGGTTGTCGGCACGGTTGATGTCCCAGGTGGACGGCGGCGGGGTGCAGAAGATCTGTCAGATAGTCGACAGTATGGTTATTAAGTCTGGGAGGGACTGATGAATCGTTGTGATGAGTGTGGGGCGTTGTTGCATTCGCGGTGCAGCCGTGGTCCGTGTAGGTGTTCGTATTGTCGGGACCACCCGTGGGCGGATCGTCCGGTGCCGGTTTCGATGGCTGAGCGGACGGCTTTGTCGAGGAAACTCAACTTTGGCGGTTGACACACCGTCACGGGGGGTGGTACGATCTTTTCATGACACATGAACAGATACCTTCCATCGAAGAAATGCGACATATCGTCCGGTCCACAGAGATCGACGAGTTCGCCGCAGCAATGGGACATGGCCGCAAGCGGTTTCGGTCGCAGGCCGACTATGAGTACGACCGGGACATTGAGGACCGCGCCCGAGGGGAGCGGTACTGATGGCTACGCAACATTGGACCCCAGCATCTATCCGCGGAGCGATGGACGACCTTCACGAAGGTTTCCCCGTTCTCGTCGACTGGTGCCCCGGCACCGGTTCACGATACGAAATCGTGCTCACCCCGATCATTGCTGGTGGTCTTGACGGCGCAACACCGTCAGGGATCTCCCCAGAAGGGTTCCCTGTGTTGGTGTCCCTGTCGAACTACGGGAACTGCTACTGGTTCGATTTCGATTCCTCCGACTTCCATGACGGATATGTCGCCGAGAAACTGTGCAACGGGAACCTGGCCGACGGTGGTGCCGTCGCCGATTTCCTGACGACTCTGACATCTCGAACAGGAGAAATGAAGTGAGCAACGACTGCCCGGTGATCGGGTGCGAATGGCGGAACAGCTTCAAGGCATCGAGCGATGGCAGTCGGGAAGCAGCGCTCCACTATCACTTCAAGGCCCACGAGGGCACGCATCCTCGCGGCACCTGCAAAGCTTGCGGCACTCCGGTCCCTGGGGAGCCGAACAAATGGGGCAAGATCATCTCTGGGAATCCGGCCGAATTGTTCCCGCCGTTCTGTGAGTGGCATCAGTCGGAGATCACGTACGACGTGGATGACGAGGAGCCGACCGAGTGTGGGTGTGGTGAGACGCATCCCATGAACGAGGTCGCCTGGAACAAGTGGGCTGGTGGTGCGTACGGCTGGGCATACCAGACCAAGGTCTTCACGAAAGAAGCATGTCTCAAGAAAGCGATGGCATGAGATGGCCGGTGTGAAAGTCGCCAATCGCAAGACGGCCCGAGTGCTCAACGAAATCCGGTGTTTCGAGCCGATCCGTATCTCTGAGCGGCGCGTCATCGCTCCTGGCGATGTTGTGAAGATCAACGGGGAACGCGGCGAGTTCACGTTCCTGCATCGCGACATTCGTGATGGGTCGTTGACGTTCTGGGGTGGTGACAGGAACCCGCTCGGCCGTCGGGCGTTCCGGTCGTTCATGCCGGATCGCGTCAAGACGATCAGGAGAACGACGACATGACACAGTTAGGGTTGGACTATTCCAGCGCGATGAAAGACGCCGAGGATCGGTTTGATCGTATGGAGATGGAATCCCGTTTGTTTGATCCGGCGGCGTCAGCGCTGGACACCGCTGTGCCGGTTGTGCAACGCGACGGTCATGAGAACGCTGTTGCTGGTGCCGTGGCTGTGAAGATCACAGCGAAGAACAGTCGAGGCCAGTTGCTTCGATTCCTGAATACGGGCGGGGCGGGTGGCGAGAATGTGTTGGACGATGAGTGGGGCAGAAGTTTGGGTGGCCGTCATTGGGATCGCCGGATGCGTGAGCTGCGGCAGATGGGATGGACGGTGGAAACGGTTCCTCTGGGATGGGGAATCGTTGGGTGGCGGTTGACGAGAGAACTCGACAGCGAGGAACGGAGGCAGTGTTATGAGTAAGGCAATCAAGTGTGACCGGTGCAAACAGTTTTCGGATTCGCCTCAACGGGCGTACGTCGATTTCGTAGCGGGGTCTGATGTGCAGATGGTCGGAGAGATGCTGCGTGCCGATCTGTGTCAGGCGTGCCGTCTCGATTTGATGGATTGGTTGGACGCTGAACCGAGACTTGATGACGCCGTCGGCTAAATCAGATATGTGGCAGAGGGA
>Ga0255047_10003056_pt1 | contig 10707 bp, 16 predicted proteins | sample JV7_2_1_MG_FD_183640 | JGI IMG/M metagenome (GOLD analysis project Ga0255047, IMG submission 183640) | Seawater microbial communities from Jervis Inlet, British Columbia, Canada - JV7_2_1 | ecosystem: Environmental > Aquatic > Marine > Inlet | place: Canada: British Columbia | collected 2016-10-06 | reverse complement strand
AGCTCCGCCGTATCGGCGAGGATCGAGTCGAGGATGGTGTCGAGGCGACCCGTATTCGTCCAGTCACCTTGCAGTTCGTTGGTGTCCACGAGGATGGTATCGACGATCCCGTCGATGGTATTGATCTTCCCATCCAGCGTCGTGCCCGTATCAACCAGGATGGCATCGACGTTGGCATCCACCGTCGCAAGCGCAGCATCCAAAGTCGTGCCGGTGTCCACTTCAATCGCGGTGACACTCGCCACCATCGCGTCGAAGTCCTTGGACCCAGCGTCTGAAATCGGCAGGCCGCCAGCAGCATCGGCAGCAGCTGCTGGCACGGCGGTCCCGGTGAAGCCCCTGGTGACACTCGTCACGTCGGCCCCCACCAACTGCACGGCGAGTGTCTCGGTGAAGATGGTCGCTTCCTTGATCGTCAGATACACGAACGTCCCGGCGGCAAACGCCGCATCGGGCCAATCAAACCGATACAACCCTGGCTGATCCGTCGCGTCAATCTCGATCCCACGCCCATCGGTATGCGCGGTATTCGTCGCGGCGAGTGCGACGCAGTCGACTTTCGCCGTCGGCACCTCGACATCCCGCACGTATTGCATGTCGATGCCGGTGATCGTCAGGGCGGTCGCTGCGGTGCCGTCCGCGGCCTTGCGGAGTTGGAAGTAGGTGGTGACGTTGGTCGCGCCCCCTTGGACGAGCATCATTGCGCGAGCCCTCCGTGGATCGGGTTCATCCCAGCGGCAATGCCATGACTATGGGGATACGGGACATACGACACGGGCGGGGGGCCGCCGACGCGACTGGCGTAGTCATTCACCCCGCAGCCCCGTGGACTGGTATCGACCACGCCAACATCGACCGAGGTCTTCAGGGTCGACGTGAACTGCCCGCTCTGGAGATAGAGCTTGTCGCCCGTGGAACCCGTCCAGACGGTATTCGTCCCGTCGTAGGAGATCCCCGTCCCCGCATTCTCCACGGCGCTGATATCCTCCGACGTCTTGATCGTGGACGTGAATTGCCCACTGGTCAGGTACAACTTGTCCGCGTCGGACCCAATCCAGGGTGTATTCGTCGCGTCCCACGACACCTCTTCAGGGACCGCGTCAATCGCCGTGACGTCGACGGAACTCTTGACCGTCGTGGTGAACTGCCCGGAAATCAGGATGTGCTTGTCAGCGCCTGACTCGGTAAAGGGTGTATTGGACGCCTGAAGCGACCCACACCCACGCACCCCCGTCGTGCCCGCCGCACCACTCGTCTTGATCGTGGAGGAAAATTGCCCACTCGTCAGATACAGCTTGTCGGCTTGCTGCCCCAGCCAGACCGTGTTGAGGCCGTCCCAGGACATCCCAAACGGTGAGTTGTCTACTCCCCCAATCGCTTCCGACGTCTTCAGCGTGGAGGAAAACTGCCCAGACGTCAGGTACAACTTATCCGCCGTCCGCCCAGTCCACGGCGTGTCAGTGATCGCCATTACTCGGTCATCCGTCCGTAGGCGCGGGCCACGATGCCCACATCCAGCGTATTGAAATGGCGACAGGTGTAGTCATAGTGCGCCCAGACCGTGAAGCCGGCACCGCGAGCACGTCGACAAAACTGCATGTCGTTCCCGTTGACCACGAGACCTGACCAGTCGTAACTGCGCCCGAAGGGGCGATACGTCATCTCGGGGTGCTCCAGGACTCTCCGGGCGATCAGCATGCAACCCGTCCCTACAGCATCGACCTGCTGTAACCCGTTCATCGGGTGGTGCTCTCGAAACGCCTCCTCGTTCGCCTCATCCCAGGCATTGAGACACCAGGGACGATCGCCGGGCTTGTCCACGAAGTGCCACACAGGCGTCGGACAGCCGATCACGTCCTTGTCGAGGCCAACGAGATCCAGGGGGTTGCGGTTCGGGGGATTGTCAGCATCTATCGTCAGCCAATGCGTGTAGCTTCCCGCCAACACGCGCTCGATAATGATCTTGTGGAGGTTGTCTTCCAATGATGGCCCACCCTCGACCACCGCGACGTCAGCCTGCCGCCCGAGACGCACCAAGACTTCGGCCACCTCAGCGCGTATCCAGCCGTTGAACGTCGGGACGGTCACGAGCGTGCTGGTCATGGCTTCACAATCACGTTCACGTCTTCGTCCGTGCTGCGCGTATTCCACCGACGCTTCCGGTTGCGTCGAATTCCCGGCTCGCGGTGCGTCGGGTCCAGCGCATTCAGATCGTCCTGACTCAGCGTCGTCCCGGCGTCCCGCTTGGCCTTGATCCGCGCGAGAACTTCCTGGTCACCCTTCTCGGCAGGGAGACGAACGGCGCCCTTGTCGTCGTGAAAATTCCGGAACTGCGGAGGCGTCAACGCCACCGCCTCATACGGCGCCCCAGCAAACGCCGCCAGGGCTTCATCCGCCACCGCCGCCGGCAGTAAGATGACCCCGTGCTGTTGACCGACCGGCGTATCGCCTGGCTCTTGGTGCCCAGCCGTCACGTCATAGACCCACCCAATGCCGATCTGGTCGATATACCGACTCCAATCCATCCCGCTCGCCGCAATCGTCGGGAGAAGGTTGAGATCGGGGTGATCCGCTTCGCCATTCGGACGCAACCCGATCGTCACCCGCACCGCGACTAAGTCTCGCGCCATCTCACCCTCCTACGGGTTGGCCGTGATCGCCACCACGGAGTCAATCGGAAGCGTGACTTGATACGCCCCATTCGTCGAGCTCGTCTCGTCGAAGTCCAATACGCACACCGCCCGGTTGCCCGCCGAGCTGTTGTAGATCAGGGCCTGGGTCGCCGTGATCGTCGAGGCCGACCACACCGGGGAATCCCAGGTCAGCCGCGACTCTTTTGCGGCCTGCGCGACGGCGTAGCCAGTAAGCGTTTCACCGCCCGCGGTATATCCCGCCCCCGTCACCTCACCCGTCGTGGTATACGCCGAGGTGGTCGCGCCTAATGACGTCCCGTTGTAAAGGGCTATTTTGTAGGTGTCGCCACTGGCGTGGAGCCCCTGGAGGAGCTCGAGCAAATACGACCGGCACGTTGCGCTCATGGCTTACCCCTCAATGCTCTCGACGAGGCCAGTCGCCTTATTCCGGTTGATCGTCCGCTTCGCTGGCTTCGTAATGCGAGCCTTCTCCAGGTCCGCTTCAATCTTCATCGTCGCCAACTCGCGCTCGAGCGAGGCCTTGGACGCGAGCTCCGCGTCCTTCATCGCCGCCTCATGCTCGAATTCTTCACGCTTCAACTCGGCGTCAGAGGCAATCTTGGCCTCGGCGATCCGCTCGTCAGACGCCATGTCCGCCTGTTTGATCTCCGCCTCTTGCGCTAAGGCGATCTGCTTGCCTTGCGCCTCAGCCTCGACCTTTTGTGCGGTGGCGGCGATCTCGGCCTGTTTGATCGCCATCTGGGCCTGTGCCTTGACCTCGTCAGTCGCGACCTTCTGCTCGAGCTCCTGGTAGGCCTGCTGCAACTCCTCGTATTGCTGCTGCGCCTGCTGGATCTGCTGTTGGTCCTCGGGTGGGAGGTCGTCCTCTTCGCCGTCCTTCGGGATATTCGGGTTGGCGTCCTTCAACCGCTTCGCCGCCTTCTCCGCAAACGGCCCGCCCATCTGCTCGACCCAGAGGTCGGCCAACATCGGCGTCAACGCCGGGGCGGCTTCAAGGATCGACTTCATGACCGCAGAATTCTCGTCACGCTGCGTCTTGTAACTCGGCCCCACGGAGACCACCACGCCGAACGAGCCCTTCGTCAGGTCGTAGTGCTTGACCTCTTTTCCCTCGACGTCGTCCGTGTCTGAGACCGCCTGAGGCTTCCCGTCAGGCCCCTCGATAAACGGCGCGTTGAGCATGGCGTGCGTCTCGGTGTCCTCTTCGCCGAGGAGACGCTGAATACGACCAGGACGGTCGTAGACCTTCGGCAACAAGTCGAGAATGACGCGCGCCTCGTAATTTATGCTGATATTGGCGAGGTTGTCGAGGTAGATCGAGGTCCCCATGGACCCCTGCTCCTGTAACCGCTCGATCGCCTTCCCTGACTGATCGCGAGGGTTGCGCCCGAGGCTTGGGTCATGCCGCCCGGTCGTGGCCTTGATGTCGTCGTCAGCCTCACGCACAGCCATGGTGATCGCCTGGATGGCCGGCTCTTGGATGTTGCGCTGGGGCGGAGGCACGAGGTGCCCCTCGAAGCTCACCGGGTGATACAGCAGACGCGTGTAGTTGCGGTGGTTGGCATTGTCCCAGAGGTCCTTGTAGCCCTCGTCTTGCCCCGCAGCCATGATGTACGGAGCTCTCGGCGCCAACCCCACCGTCTCGACCTGCGACGATCGCATGTAGTTGTACGACCGCTGGCTGTCCTTCGCGTCGGACACCACGCCCTTGTAGACCGTCTCCTCGCCGTCAACGACATACTCCTTGCCGATCACAGGAATGACCGGGATGAAACGCCCGTCCCAGTCCTCCTCCTCGAGGACCTCGTCGCTGTTGAGGACACACCACTTGACGTCACGGATCGGGACATTGCGCTCGCGAGCTCCGCCAGCAATGAGCTCGTCGAGCATGCCGGAGTCATTCTTCTTGAGGTCGTCCTTCCAGAAGTTTCCCTCGACACTCACGATCCGCTTCCGCATCGTGGTCTCGACCCAGAAATACTCCGCCACACGCACCGTGGTGTCAGACCGTGCCCACCCCGCCGGCATGTTGGTCTTCGACTCGATCGCCTCGGTGGAATTCGGCGGGAGGTCTTTCCCCGGCCAGCGACGCCTGAATTCAGAGACCGGAATATCAGACGTGATGAGACACCAGTTAGCGTCCGAGCAGTCCTGCTCCTCGGCATACGGGTCGAAGTACACCGACCCCTGGTTTTTCACCCGCTTGACCACCAGGTCAATGTCGTTGTCGTCGTCATTCGCCCACGTCTTGAGAATGCGGTAATACCCACGTCCGCACTTCACCGCACGCTCCAGCGCCCATTGCCGTGCGAGATGCGCCCTGGATTCGACCTCGATCGCTCGGATCATGCCCTGACGCAGCGTCGCGTCGTCGTCGTTGGCACCGTCACCCCTGGCCTTGATCTCGATCGCAAGCCTCGAGCCTCGGGCCTCGGCGATGATCTGCTGGATCGGTTGGGAGAGTTTATTGATGACGAGACAGGGACGCGCGGGAGACCCGATCGTGCCCGACCGAGAATTGCGGATATGCTCGGGCCACTGGTCCTCAACAAGACCACGGTCAAACCGGAGGTCCTCGACCTCGCGCTCGCGTTGGGCACTCTCAGCCTCAGACACGATCTTGAAGCGCTCGAGGGCCGTCTCAACGATGTCAGACTTGGTCTTGTGCGACTCCTCGAAGCCACGCTGCTGGAGGCGCTTCGCCGCCTTGCGAAAGCCGCCCTTCTTCGGGACGGTGAGCGTCTTGGTCTTGGCCACAGGCTGTCCAGGTAATAGTCACCACAACCCTTACCCTCCCAACCTGACCCCAGACCTCACCGAAAGGTGGGATGCTACGAATACATCTTCTTCGACTGCGACGCCGACGTGGTACGACCGGGCGCCTTGGCAGGAGCGCTCGACTTGCCACCCGTCTTGTACATGCCCTTGGACTGCGCAGCAGAGGTCGTGCGTCCGTGCTTCTTCGGCTTCATCTTCATGTCAGGCTCCTGTTAGTCTTCTCGGTTGAGGTTGACGGGTCCCATGTCGGTGCCATACATCTGACGCAAGGCGCGCTCACTCGACGCCGAGTCCCACTTCCACGCACGCTGGATGTCGCGCTCGGTGGGTGGAGAGACCGTCTCCACGGCGTCGAGGAAGATCTTGGCCGACACCAGCGGGTGCGACCGACCCCAGTTGGTCACCAGTCGGTGCCACATGTGCTTGGCGCGAGCGTCAGAGGACAGCCCACGCATACCACGCAGATACTTGTTGGTGAAGTCTAACTCGCCGCCGGCCACGACCTCTGCGAAGTAGAGCTCGTTGCCCACGATGTCCGAGTAGACGCTGTCATCCGCGTAGGCCAGCTCAAGGTCAGTTGCCATACCGTCGCTCAGATCGACAGGCAGAATACCACTCTAGCGGGTTAACTGCCATACCTTGCGCCTGTTGAGCCACACGAGCTCGACAATGTCGTCTCCGAGTCCGCTCGTATACGAGGTGACCGCCAGCGGGCCAGCCTTGAGCCAGAGGATGTCTCCGTCCTTCTTCGCGCCCTGCCTCCAGCCGTAATTCCACGACCACCAGCGGTAGCCTGAGTGTGCTGCGGGGTCGATCATTGCGACCTCAACAACTTGGTCATGGCGGGAAACTCTGGACGACTCGGCATGATACGCGGCCCGACCTCTATCGCTGGCCCCGTGTACGGCACGGAATGATATACCAACCGATCTGGACACCGCGCCATCAGGTCCAGCCGCTGACTCTGAAGCTGGTTAAACTCGGCCTGGTAGTCCGCGAGCGATATCCACCGCTCATAGCCATAAAACACAGGTGGCCGCACGAGAATGCTCGCCGGCGCTAGAGCCGCAGACGCAGCCACCGGCCCTGCTAGCAATGCTGCGATGAAGTCTCGTCGTCTCATACGATCCTCGTCTCCCGCCAATAGTCCTTCGCTTGATCCCGCGGCAGAAACGTGCCCCCAATGCGCTTCACCCACTCCACATAGCGCGTCGCAACTGCCGGCTCCAGCACGAGCGGGTCGTCTCGGCCAAACGCCACGATGTCACCGTTGGGCAGACGTACCGAGAAGCCGAGAGCGAGGGCCTCGTCTATTGTGGACGCCTGGACGATCTCGGTCGGTGGGAGGAAATACGTCTTTCGACCCGGCACCCACAGGAGTCGCTCGGGGTCGAGGACCGCTGCTCCCGCAAACGCACCGAATGTCTTGAGAAAGTCTCGTCGCTTCATGACACCCCCGCCTTCTTCTTGAGCAGCCGTGACTGCAACGCCGGAAACGTCGCCGACTCGAGCAGTAACTTCGCCGGCACCACCGCGAGCTCCTCGTCCGACCCACAGGCGACCTCTGCTGTCCCCTTTGTCAGGTGCACCGAGAGCGGTGAGACCGTCCCGTCCTCCGTGTAGCGCGTCACGACGTAGAGTTTATTCATGCTCATGGCCTAGCCTCCACTGCGTCGTCCAACCTTCGCATTCGCAAAGACCTCCTCGATGATCTTGTCCGCGTCGTCCCACGCCTGTTTCTGCCCGTAGGCCACGCCGGTCCAGAAGGACACAAAGCAGACACCGGCAAAACCAATAAGGGCGAGGACGAGACCGCTCATACCTAATGCACCGTCGGAGGCGTCGGGGGTTGGATCGTGAGCCCTGGTAGTGGCGCCTCGCTGCCGAGAAACGTGTCACGGCAGGCCTGACACGCGTATTGCTCCGCATCCGTGTTGCCGTCCTCGACAAGGACGTAGATGGTCGGGCCGGTCTCCTTGAAGCACACGGTACACGCGAGCGGCTTGTCAGGGTGTGACTCGAGCTCTGTCCGGCACTTGATCATTGCGTCCTCCCTTGGCGTTTGTCGAAAAGCCCGTCACGCTTCGCCTGTTTCTCAGTGACGGGCTTGCCCTCGCGATGCTCCCGCCCCCAGTCCGGCTGAGGGAAACCCCGTGCCGTGGTCGTGCAGACCGGACAGGCAAGGTCGTCGCAGGGCCGAAAGCCGCAGCTCACCTTGTCTCCTCGTCACCCCACCACACCAAGGCTCGGCGGGAAGGACCGACATAAATGACACCGCCGCGGAGTGCCTCAACTCGATCCTCCGGTAACGGTCGACGACAACACGCACACTGGTTCTCACTCATCGCGACCTCCTGCCGCAGTCGCTCGATCTTCTTCGCCGCGTCCCTTGAGGCATCTCGCACGCCGGCAAGATGCCCAAGCACGAGACACACCGCACCCGTCAGTAAACTTTCAATCATGCCATCCACCCGTGATCCCCCGTCATGGGGCGCTCAAACGGTTGACGGTGCCGGCTCTCTCGAGCCCTTGGAGGCTTGTGCCTCACCGCTAACCCCCGAAACGCGTCGGCCCCGTGTGAGCTCCAGTCGTGTACCGGCTTACCCGTGAATTCTCGCAGGCGCTCGTTGAAACTCTGCCGGTAGTGCGTCAAGGCCTCGATCCCCCCGCTGCACTTCTCCGCGTCGATGTAACACCGAGGCAGCAACAGCCTCCCCGCCTCAATACCGTCCATGACGCCAATGTCCGGCGTCACCTGAAACGTGATCCCGAGCGCCTTCGCCACCTCGAGCCTCGACTTGCCCGTCCCGAGCTCGCGGACCCGAATGTCATGCGGTCCCCAGTGCTGCCCGTAGACATAGGGCTTGGCGTGCAACAGCTTGGCGTAGTACGGCAACCCCTGACCCGTATCCTGCTCGTAGTCGATCAACCTGACTTCACCACTCTTGAGTGACTGAGAAAACCAGATCGCCATGAGGTCGTCGATCCCCAGGTCCCAGTCGGTGTCCACCGGGAGCTGCGGGTCATACGGGACACGCGCGATCCGCCCCTCCTTCCGCGCTGCCGCCAGTTGCCGTGCGTAGTACGCCCCGTGAATAGCCGCCTCGACCGAGAGATACCACTCCTGGTCGAACTCCTCCTGCGTCATAAGGCCCTTGGCAATGAGCCCCTGGTCGTCAAACATGGCCTGCTGGAGCAGCCTCGAGGTCAGGTTGTCCTCGGTCTTGATGCTCTCGTCGATGTCCTGCCAGAGACTAAACCACTCGTCGTCACCCTCACCCGCTTTGTAGGCCTGATAGAGCTGGTTTTTGCCCTTGATCGTCCCGCAGAAGATGGCGTAGCCCAAGTGGTCCGCGAGGCTCTTGGAGATGACCTCGGAGAAGATCCCCGGTGGGTGCTGGCTGTACTCGTCGAAACTCACCCCGGACAAGGCGGTCCCACGCAAGGCGTCGATGTTGTCGGCCCCCCACAACTGCAGCGTCGAGCCATTCGGATACCGGACGTAGAGCTCAGACTCGTTGACCTTGCAGCCGGGGATGACACTCGCGTATTCCTTCAACATGGTCCAGTTGGTCAGCTTGGCCTGCTTCAGGGTGGGGAGGATATGGGCGTAGAGTCGGTGTTTCAGGAGGCCCTTGAGCTCGGGCTCGGTCAGGTGGTCTGGGGCCACATGCTGGAGGCGTTTGCGCTCCCAGGCGTCGTCGGTTGCCGCCCGTTGGTGGTGGTTGAGCACCGCCGTGGACTTGCCGGCCCTGCGATGCAGGACGAGCGCGGCCCACCGGGCGTAGGAGGCATGAAAGCCTCGTGCCCAATTCCTCGGCTTGTAGTCGACCTCAATGTCCATGCGCTTGTGCTGCCTTCCGGCGACGATACCGACGAGTCTTACTAACCTCTTGGCACCGCTTCGAGCAATACACACGCCACCGGGCGCCTGTTTCCTTCCAAAACCACGCCTGACAGTTGGGGCACTGTCTATTCCCGGCAAGCCTGAGTCGCATATCCACGTTTTCCTTAGGAAAAGGCTTACCCGCTCACAGGCGGGATAACCCCCGTTCCCGCTCCGCACGGTAATTCCGCGGCTTGCGCTTCGACTTCCACCGCTGCCACCGCTGCCGCCTTGAGCAATCCGGTGAGCAATATCGCTGCTTCCCAGCACGCCAAAACCACGACCGGCACCACGGACAGGTCGTATCTCCAGCCAGTAACAGCCTTAGTCCTTCCACTTGATCGTGATCTCCCCGTCGTGGTCGACCTTCTCCACCAAAATACCGAAATGCTTCGCGAGGAGCTCGAGCGCGCGAAGCGAGTCGAGTCGTTTGACCTTCGTGACGTGCTCTCGACCAGACCGAATGCTATGAGCAATCTCAAACCCCGCCACGCACGACGCCGTCTCGTCGCTTAACTCGTGAATAGACTTAAGCGTGCCATCCTCGTGGAAGAGCCCTCGAATGTCCCCAAAGCCAATACGCTTGAGCGCAATCAGCACATCGGTGGCGCTGACATCGGCGACCTTGGACTGTGCGGCGCGCTTGATCGCCAGAAACTCACGGATCTCTAGTTTCTTGAGGAGTTGGTGAGCTTGGGCATAAGCGGTCTTTTTGCTGTATCCCGCGCGGATCGCCGCCTGCGTGGCGTTGAAATCAATGAGGTATTCCTCAGCGAAGCGTGTCTGTTTCTCATTAAGGGGCATTAGCCACCTCATCTGTCATGGGTCCGCAGGGGACGTAAGTACGAGGCCGGCAAGGGGGGGAGTGAATGCTCCCCGCAGTGGCTCCAGCCATAAATTACGTCGATACGCTGCGGTCCCTTCCACGACGACTCATGGGCGTCCATCGCCTCGTTGAAGCGCTGATACAGCTCCAACGTGATGCCTAATCGTGGTCGCACGATCAGTGGCGCAACCTGCATCGACGCATACGCGGCGGCTGAGGCTGTTGCCCCCCTTCGCGAGGGCGGCAAGAAAGTCACGTCTAGTCATTCGCGTCTCCTGGCCTGTGAATAATCGCCTGCAGTGCTGCCTTGAACCGCTCAACGTCCTGCGGGGCGACTCGAGCTACCAGTGCGACCACGCCGTCGGTTGTGTCGTAGATGGTCTCGCTCCACCACCCATCAACGGTCGCCGCTCGAGCGAGTTTCGCCGTCGCCAGAAGACTGGTCCGCGTCGCATTTATAGCCTCTTCGTTAGTCATGGGGTCCTCGGCGATCTGTAAGCTCAACCATTTGCAAGCGTGACTCGAGACCAGCCTGTGCGGGGACGGCAAATACCCAGTCCTGA
>Ga0255047_10003055_pt1 | contig 10708 bp, 10 predicted proteins | sample JV7_2_1_MG_FD_183640 | JGI IMG/M metagenome (GOLD analysis project Ga0255047, IMG submission 183640) | Seawater microbial communities from Jervis Inlet, British Columbia, Canada - JV7_2_1 | ecosystem: Environmental > Aquatic > Marine > Inlet | place: Canada: British Columbia | collected 2016-10-06 | reverse complement strand
GACATTTACACTTTAATGAAACACCAGCGTATATGGCAAAGAATCGTTACGCCATTAGTGAAAGCATCTTACTCGACTATGATGCTTTAGTTGATATTTTACCTATTCATAATGCAAATTAAGAAAGCAAATACTATGAACGAAATAACTTGGAGTATTGAAGAAGTTGATGTTGAACAGTCTAGTACCGACTTTAAGCCTATGCCTAAGGGCCAATATAAATTAGCCTGTATATCAGCTCAAAGGACGGAATCAGCATCAGGTAATAATTCATACATTAAGGCTGACTTTATTATTTTAGAAGGAGAGTATGCTAATTGGCATATCTTCCATAATTTTAATGAGACTCCAAACAACGCAAAAACGGCAGAGCTCTTGTATATCCGTATTGGTCAACAGCAATACAAAAGTTGGGGATTAGCTTGTAATAAAGAAAATGAAACCAATCCTAATAATTTGATTGATATACCATTTGATGCAGAAATTGATATTAAAATTCCTACAAAAGAAGAAATAAAACATCGCCAGGATAATGGATGGGCCACAAAAGAATTAGGCGAAAATATAATAAGAGGATTCCTTCGACCTAATACCAAGAAAACGTCTGTGTCTAAAACGCTCGCCACGGCAGACACTACGTCCCCTGCAGAATCGGACGACGACGACTCTGCGAACCCTTGGTGTTAGAGAAGGATAGGGTGGCAGGTGGTTCATACCTGCCACCCACTTTATTATGACTGACACAGACAAAATTATTGAACGTATTTACAAGGGCTTTGAACAAGAAAACGCTCCTGATGTGCGTTTGAGTAGGCTTGGTTCTAGCTTTATTGGTAACGAATGTTTGCGCCAAGTTTTTTTTAAATGGCGCGCCTTCGATGTTAATAAGTTTACTGGTAGGACGTTAAGAATATTTGAAACTGGGGCTACTCAAGAGCAGCGGGTACTCTCCGATTTAAAGAAGGCTGGCTTTATTGTCCATGATGAAGAATTATCAGGAGAGCAGTATCCAGTTCAATACTCTAAGACAGATTCCACGGGTCATTTTATAACCAAAATTGATGGTGTGGTGGAAGGAATTGATGATGACCCGCGCCCTCATTTATTAGAAATAAAGACTTTAAATCAAAGAAACTATAATGCTTTATGCAAGCACGGAGTAAAAAAACATAAGCCTGTTCATTGGGAACAAATTCAATCCAGCCTTTTTCTTTTTAAACTAAAGATAGCTTTGTACGTAGGGGTTAATAAAAATACAGAGGAATTTTTTATTGAGGCTATCGACCGTGACCCTGATTTCGGTAAAGTCTTTAATGAAAAGATTAACCGCCTTGTTAATGCCACATTAGTTCCAGTAGGTATTAGTGATAATCCTGAGTATTTCGAGTGCAAGTGGTGTGACTACAGCGAAGTATGCTTCCATGAGAAAGACCCTCTGGTGCATTGTAGAACGTGTACTAATAGCCGCCCTATAAAAGATGGAGAATGGCAGTGTGCATTGACTAAAGACATTCTAAGTATGGAAGCCCAAAAAAAGGGCTGTGATGAACATGACCCTTTCTAGGAGATACAAATGATCACAGTGGCCATAGACCCTGGCTTAAAAGGGGCGATCGCTTTTTTGTCCAACGGTAGATATCTGAACGTCGTGGATATGCCAATTATTCATAAGGGGTCAGGCTCTGTAAAAAATGAGGTTAATCCATCTGCTTTATTAGCATTTTTGAAAACTAACTGTCCTCATGATGAGGATACTCTTGTTGCCCTCGAACGAGTTAACGCCATGCCAGGACAAGGTGTTTCTTCAGTGTTTAGTTTAGGCGATAGCTTTGGTGTAGCGCGCTCATGTATTGCAGCGTGTAATTATGAGCTCACCTACGTTACCCCTAGAACTTGGAAGAAGCACTTTAATTTAACTAGTGATAAAGAAATGTGTCGCGCTGCTGCTGTCAAAATGTTTCCTGAGGCTGAGTTGTATTTAAAGAAACACGCCGATAGAGCAGAGGCTCTCTTAATGGCTCGTTGGCTGTTTGACCTACGCTATTAAAGATAAACAAAATTCCCTTGTCTCTTCATTGCGACGTAACCACCCATTACCAAACACATCAAACCTTGGTAGCGATTGATAGAACTTTTCTCTCACTGTATAGAGCTCTTCAATGATTACCGCTGGATCACATTCAAACACTAAAGCTATTGTTTTGGGGCCAATCTTTCCATCCATTGTTGCACCTACTGTCCGTTGTAAGGCCTTTGACGGTCTGCGTATTCCAGAGTTAACCGCCCAGTCAAACACAGAAAAATCTACACCAGAAGGTAAATCATCAGCATTAACTTGATGCCAGTAATTGTGCCTATAAATATCTGATACGTGCTCTAGTGGTATATCTATTATTTCTTGTTTAGTAACAGATCGTTCCAGATACCGTTCATAGACTCGTTGCGTGATTCCTTTGTTAGTTCTGCCGCCTGGATCATCAGGGTGGTTTACATAACCCCCTTCGTGTTCCAGCAATCTATCTAGGCATACAGCGTAATTACTTGCTGCCATAGCCGTTACGCCCTAACAATTCTTCTATGCGCGTTAATCTGGATTCATAAAATTCTAACCGCAAAGTTTGTTTTTGGTCTGCTGGTGCTCGGCCTTGGTCTATCTGCTCCTGAAGCTTTTGCAATCTATTTTCGATGCCTTTTATCAGTAAAAACTGCTCTGCATCGGCTGGCAAAGAACCAAGCTGGCCACGCGGCCAAAGTATTCTAAATTCAGAATTTTGTTCTACATTAATGTGAAGCAAATTTACTGTAGAACCTAGTTGGTTTAACCGCTCCGTTAAGGAAAAATACCCCCATACTATTCCCCCTGCAACAGCTAATAACGTAATGATGTTTCTGAGTGGTAAAGCTACAGTGGTTTGGTCATTTACTCTGGTTATAGAGCCATTATTTTCAGTAGGATAATCATTGGTCATATATACCCCTTAAGCAGTTACTTACGATTCATATATTTAGATACAGCTCGATTTCCAAACCAGAAAGACATGATGGCTGCAAACAAACCCTGGGTCTCTTGTGACCACATTAACGTAACAGCGTCCATCCAGTTTCCACCAGCATGTAATGCTTTAATTACAATAACAACTTCTACGGCGCAAAACAGGGCGAAAAATAAATAGGTGATAACGGGCCTTACGCTTCCTCGTAAAGCGTTTATAAATGGCCCTGCATCAATACTGCGATCATGCAAGTAGATGCCACGGGCCTCAGATATATCAGCTTCTTTATCCAACTCCTGTAAACGTAGTTCGGAATGTTTAGCAGCCATTTCCAGCTTGAGCTTCATCATCTCAAGTTTTTGGCCGTGTTCTTGTCTGCGCTTCAAAAAATTTAGTACTTCTGGGAGGAAGCCAGTTGTGAAGCCAAGCAGAGATCCTATGAGGCTAATCATTTTTTCTTCCCTAACATAGCTGTAAAGCCCATGTAAGCGGCCACTATACCAGCTTGTGCCACATAAAAGCCGCTTAGAAGCCCCGACAGCGCGTTTACACGCTCTATGGGTACTAAGGGGGTGTATAAGGCAACAGAGGCCGCCACCATAGCAACCATAGCAACCCAAGCCATGCGTCTTTGCGCATTACTTTTTTCTTCGCGTAGCTCAATTTCCAAGAGCTCTTTTGAAAAGGCTACCTCACTATCTGAAATAACACCATCCTTGTCAGTGTCATGCTTTGCGTTTTGAATAATGCGTTTAGTAGCCATGTAAGTATTTAGTCATTATTTAATCTTCATCTCCTATTTTTCTTACTGAGTTCCATATAGAGGAAAGATCTTGAGGAGAAAGAACATTAGAAGAAGGGACATTAGAAGAGGCAGTAGTGTTTGTAGTTTGCTGTTTTGCTGTTTCTTCATTACCAAGCCACATTTTACCAAGATCTTGTGATTCGATGCCTAATACCAAAGATAGAGTATCTTTTATAGTAGCTGGTAAATTATTAGTATCGGTTATCTTACTAGTTGTATTTGCTTTTTCTATAAGTCTAATAGCTACAGCAATATCTTCCTGCTTGTTTGAAGTTAACAAATAAAGTAATCGTTTTTTAACGGCAGGAGGAAGATTTTTTTTAGCTACTAGTTGGGTAACTCCTTCAACTGCAGCCATAGTAAAATCACGACCTCTCGAAAGACGGGGGATGTCAGACTTTTCTAATCTTGCGCGCGTTTCTTTTCCAGTTCCGCGCGCTAGTTGGGCTTGTATTTTGAGTGCTCTCGCACCCACCTTCCTATCTAAGTCTAAGGCTGCCCCTATTAGTTCGGCATCGTCCCCGTCTAAGATTAGCTTAAGCCGTTCTATTAATTCTTTTTTATCAGCAACTTTAAATTCTTTAAAAAGTGCCTCGGCTGGGTTCTTTTGTGTCCCCTCGTTTAATATTTTATTAGTTTTAACTTGTAAAGCCTCTAACGCTCCCTCACGATAAGAATCTTTCTGGCCTTGAGTTAAGGTATTATAATAACTTTTTTGAGATTTCATGCTGTTAAAGTTACGAGCAAAAATATTGGAAACTAATAAACCATCTGGCCCAATTACATCTATGTTCCTTTCTGGTCTAAAAGGATTAAAGAACATTTGTCCATTTACAAAGGCTTCTCCATCTTCCAGTTGATCACTTAAGGAAGCACGAGCTTTCTTGTAAAGAGGTTTTTCGTTATCTACTTCATTCAACCATTTCTTGTACTCTTGGTAATCATCTCTTCCCCTTTTTCTTAATGAAACTTGGTCTTTAATCTTGTTCCAAGAGTAAGTATCCTTATAAGCATCATCAAAAGCTTCTTTAATAGAAGCTAATGTTCGTATACTTATTCCGTTCTTAAAAGCTTCTTTGGAAAACCCACTATCAATCAACTCACTAAGCTTTTCTATCTCAGCCTTATCAGCATCGGTTTTATTCGTCTTTCCTTGTAGTGATTTCCGCTTGTCTCGTATTCCTTCTTGAAAAATACGAGTAAGACGAGTACCTTCCCCACTTTGGGGAGTTACAAGGGCGTTAATAATATTTTCATTTGTGATAAGCTTATCATCGTTAAGAGCCGTTTCATAAGCTTCTCTCACTTTTTGTTTATCAAGAACAGTGGATTTACCCTCTTTATCTACTATATTTTTAAGTGTCCTCCCTTGGGAAATAGCCTCTACTGCTTGCGTAGCTACTCGTAAATCAGCTGGAGAATCAAGGACTAATCCAGCAAGTTCGGTTGTTTCGTCTGTTAAAGCATCGTTTCTCATACTTACTGGAATAAGTGGATCATCATATTTTGAATCGTATAACTTTGACTTACCCAAGGGAGTCCCTGCATCCTCAAGGGGGTCTGTTCTAAATCTGTTTCTTAAATTTTGAACAATTTGAGCGTCTGCCATTTTATTTTTAATGCCTGGTATGCGTTTTCCTACTCCTCTACCAGCACTTCCTAATAGTGGAAAAGCAAGTCCCAGACCTGCAGCTAAAGGAGTTTCTTTAGCTCCTTTTAATAAGCGTGAAGTAGAGTCATCATATTTTTTATCACCAGCTCCAAAAGTAAAACCAGCTGCTCCACTTAATGCCATCGGACGAAGAAACCTATTACGCGGTATTACACTACCTAATTTAGCAGCAAGCCTACCCCCTCCTAGCTTCCCTCTAGTTGCTAGTGTTAGAGCAGCCAAAGGGCCAATCGCTTGCGCGAAGTCAGCAACTGGGTATTTTTGTTGATATGATTCAGCTTCTTTATCATAAAATCTTCTATTTTTTGCATAAGCCTCATCGTCCCCCCGCGCATTTATATAAGCTAATGCTTCATCACCAAAATTACCCGTGACACTTCTTAATATATTTCTAAAACCTTGATTACGTTCCCGTTGATCTATCTCTTCATATCTTTCTAAGTCTTTTTTAATACCTTCTAATGGAGTAGTGTCAAAATAATTTGTAAAATCAGTTTTGGGATCTTCATGAAAACGCTGACCTTCAACTAATGTGTTTATTTCACCTAGAGAGAGTTCTTTTAAAGATTTATCTCCCTTTCTATCAATTTCCATCATTGTTTCTATTGCTGTAAGTGGTCTTGGCCCACTTTCACGCGAACTTAAAGCAGGGGTGTTTGATTCTACAGCTAGTGAAGATTGGAGAGGTGTAAGCCAATCGATGTATTGCACCATGTTTATTTCCTTCCTTCATAAATAGCTTGGTTTTGTTCAACCTTTTTTATTTTATCCTCCAACATCCGTATATTATTATTCATTATATCTTCTCTCTCCTGAATAGAAGCAGCATTTAATCCCAAAGTTTTCTTAAGCTCTATTAATTCAGCGTCCGAAGGGCGCGCACCAAAAGTTGCTTTTAATTGAGCTAAAACCACATTATTCATTAGGGCAACTAAGTGCGTTGTATTACTTGATTTTTTATTTGGCTTACCAAAAAGACCAGATCTATTAGCCATATATTCAGCTTTTTGCACTGCATTACCTAACGCATAAGAATTTTTATTAAGATCAATAGCATCCTTTAAATTTTTAATAGCTGCTTCTGCTGCAGCTTTTTGATCTCTAAGGGAATTTATGTCTTTTCTATCAATTGAATGAAGTGGTGGGGGCTGATTTGCAAGTCGCGTAGCTTCTTCACGCTTTTCAATTTTTTCAAGATCAAGACGCTGAATATCCAAAATATCTTTGTCTAATAAAAGATCACCTATCACTTCTTTTTCTTGTGATTCTCTACGCAATTTTGCATTGTCTGCCACTACCCCGCTTACGTTGCCGAGACTTTCAAAGAAATCTCCTGTTTCAGTAGGCTTACTAAATGCTTCAGCTAATCTAAAGTAAAACTCTGCATTAGAAGGACTACTAGCTTGTTGTTTTTGAATTTCTCGTATTTTTCGGAGTAAATCAATTTGCGCTCCTCTATTTTCTTCAAGAGCTGTTGCAGATTTCATTTTATCTACATCTTGTTTTTTATCTAAATCTTGTTTTTTATCTAAATCTCTTAATGATATACCTAATAAATCTTCTTCTATTCCTGATCCAATATTTTGGCTACCATAAGGGTTAGTTAAGGGAGAATAAGGGTCTATATCATCAGTAACTAAATCCCCTCGTGCATATCCCCTAATAGGGCCGCCATATTTAAATCCACCTCCTCCGTCAATGTAATCACCAGTTACTGGATCAAACTCATCATCCGTTATGTGGCCTACATCAATAAATCCACCATCTACACCATCCCCGCCTGGAGGTACAGGTGCTTCAGGAAATGTAATAGGAGCCACATAAGGAGGGATAACACCCTGTTGATAAACAGGAAGGTTTAAGGGGGAATCCCATTGAGTGCCAGTGCCTTGATCCCAGCCAGGGGGTCTATACCATGAGGATGGGCCTCCTGGTGATGTTATCTCTCCCACTGGTGATGTTATCTCTCCCATTCCTTGCGTGGAGTCGCCGAGAAGGATTGGCCAAAATGGTGGTGGGTTTGGCCCATCAACAGGTGGGGAAGGGGTCAACCCCGCGAATTGACGATCTCGGTATATATCCGTTTCCAGCATACGGTTATTCCATTCGTCTACATAGGCATTATATTGTTCTTGGTCATAATCAAACTCTTCTTTTCTAGGAAGATATTCTTCCACAGACTTTTGATAGTCCATATAAGAATCATAATTAGGATCACCTTCTACTGGGGCATTTATAGGGAATATGTCAGTGTATGTTTCTCTTAAGTCTACAACTTCTCCATCGGCTCCCGTATAACTTTGTGTCGGATCTATGCCCATTTTTTGTTGGTTAAGTAAATAATTACGGCGTTCGTCAGGCGTAAAATGGCGTAGAATAGAATCTTCATACTCACTTTTTGGGCCTGTTATGGGCGGCACATGGGCATACATATTATCAGGAACCTCTGGTGGAGTTCCTGGATCTTCAGCACCTTCATACTGTGCTTGTGTGGCACTACGCACACCATACAAATTTAATAGTTTATTAAGTTCATATCCCATAGCTTTATATCCTATTTTCAATAGTATTTTTTATTTTTTTGCCGTAACACCCATACCTAGTGACAAAGCCTGACCAAATTTTTGTAAAGGACTCATACCATAATTACCCTTACCCCCGTAACTAACCCCTGATGTTGTTTTACGTGTAGGAATAAAGGCCGATGGTGTTCCTTTAATTTGACTTCCCATAAACTCTACCATTGATCGTGGGTAATTTTGTTTATCCAGCCATTGTTTTTCTGCTGCAGTTAAAACTTTCTGAGAAGCAGCTTGTTGGGCAGCTCCAGCAGCTTCCAGTGCGCCCGCATCTTTGTATGCTAAATTTTGTTCCATTTGTGCTATATTACCTAAATTATTTAAGGCTGACATTTGCCTAGAATAATCTGCAGCTTGAGCTTGTTGGGCTTTACTGGCAGCATCGAGCCCGAATGTTTGCTGCGCCTGACCTGCAGAAGTTTGCAGCCTTCCAAGATCAGAAAGATTTTTCATTTGTTGAGAACTTAGCGTTCCTGTAGTAGAGCCTAACGTCCCCAACTGACCAGCTTGAGAACTAGTTAATCGTCCTAATGAATCTCCTATACCAGCTAAACGTGCTGCATCAGATCCTGTCATTTGCCCTAAAGTGCTTCCTGCAGTTAATGCTCGACCTGCATCTGCGCCAGTCATTTGACCCGCAGCTGTACCTAATGCACTAAACTGACCAGCTCCTGTAAGCATCCGACTTAAGTCAGCCCCCGAAATACTGCCTACCGTACCAGCCAAGCCAGCTTGCCTTTGTTTGTCAGCTGCAGAAGCTCTTAGAGCTCCTTCATAACCTTGGGCCGCTATCGGAGCTTGCGCTTTTAAAATAGCTTCTTGCGTGTCTCTCAAAGCACGAGATCCCATTTCACCCATTTGACTAGACCCATACTGACCCGCACGAATAAAAGAGTCCGACACTTGTGGAAGTAAATTTTCGCTTAAATTACGCGCTCCCTGCTGTGCAATAGTATCTAAAACATTTTGCTGGTAGGGGTTCATATAATCAGAAACATCACTAACTGAAGTTTGCCCTGCACTTGTGAGATAAGGGTCTGCAGCTTGTAGGGCTCTTTCCGCTAACCCAGCAGCTGTTGTAGTCTGAGCTTGATTTAAGTAAGGGTTAGCAGCCCCCATTGCACTTTGTCCCAAACCATATTGAACGTAAGGCTGCGCTGCATCAGCCGCGCTCATTCCACCAGCTCTTTCTAAATAACCCTTCCCTGCTCCTACTATATTACGGGCTGAACCAGCGGCCTCATCGAGTAAAGGCTGCGCGTTACCTAGAACATCTATTTTACCAGCTTGGGCAAACAAGTCTTGCCCTGCATCTAGATTTTTCCCAACTAGGTCTTGCCTTAAATAATCTGCTTGAGCTTTTTTAAAATCTTCGGCTGTTCCTTTTTGCCCAGCAGCAAATTCCTGCATCTGGCTAGATACTACACCCATTTCTGGCCGCCACTGGCCTTGTGCATCTCTTACAGTTTGATACGCCCCTTTCTGATCGGCAGATAATGGTGCAACTGTAGGCAAATCATAAGATGTAAAATCTACTCCAGCAACTAATCTGGCGTTTGCTATTTGGTCATAAATAGCATCTTGCATCCATTTAGGAGTGCTGGTTGTTGTTGTGCTCTCCGCAGAAGCTTTTAAAGGCTCAGCTTGAAATATACTCACCATTATTAATTACCCCTCATGTATTCGAGGGGGGACATAGCATCATCAGAAAACTCACCATTTACTAAATTACTTCCCTTGTGTTTCCTAATGGATTTTCTCATATCATTTAAAACTTCAGCCCCAGCTTTGTTTGATCCATCACCAAGCATCGATACTGTTTCTGCATCAATAACATATTCACCATCACTTAAGTAGGCTGGTATTTCATCAGACCTTCCTGTTCCCTCTCCTTCAACATAATAAGACATTTCAGTAAGAGGGCCACCATGAGCTTTTGAAACCGATGGACGGTTATACTTTCCTCCAACAACATCATTCCAATTCATCGAAATAAATGATTTTAAATCCGTACCTTTAAGGCGTGCCTGTTGTTGAAGGCGGCCTATATCTAAGTTAGGCAAGGATCGGTTCATCCAGTCATTAAATTCAAGTTGTTCAGCCCTATCTGCATCGGTTACAGTCGGGCCTGTTCCAAGAGGGCGACTCGCACGATTTAAGTTTGCTAACCATACAGCTTGATTTATTCCATGATCCGCGCCATATTTCATATATGCAGCATGGTCTGGATTTGATGATCTTCTGCCAAACCCAAGGTCAAACAAATCCCTAGTGGGCATCACACCTTCACCCATTTTATAAGCATCTGTTTCCTTTATATTCTGAAAGTGTTCTTGAAAAGGCTTCTCAAGATATGTATTAACATTAACTGACTGCAGTTTTTGTTTTGACGGATCTACACGAGGGGCAAGAGCTGTAGGAGTAGCAGTACCAGTAGGAGTAGGTTTACGCATTGCATCATAGCCAGCATAATTTTCCCCTAAGAAAAAATCTTCCTCTCCCAAATTACTTACAACTGCTTCTGATGGAGAAGAGCCATCATAGCCTGTTCCTAAGTAGGGATCTTCCCCTCTTAGGTTATCAGTAGAAGTAACATTAGGATCTTTAGCAGCTTGGGGGTTTCTTAAAAATGTAGATAATCCACTCATCATACCTTGAT
>Ga0255047_10003054_pt1 | contig 10709 bp, 9 predicted proteins | sample JV7_2_1_MG_FD_183640 | JGI IMG/M metagenome (GOLD analysis project Ga0255047, IMG submission 183640) | Seawater microbial communities from Jervis Inlet, British Columbia, Canada - JV7_2_1 | ecosystem: Environmental > Aquatic > Marine > Inlet | place: Canada: British Columbia | collected 2016-10-06 | reverse complement strand
CAGCGTCAGTTGCAAAATCCATAGTTCGCAGAGCAATCAGGCTAGTACCAATTTCAACCAAACCAAAAACGGCTGGAGCTGTCGTAACACGAGGCTCCATTGCACCCGCAGGCACCCAAATAGTCTGCTGACCAATGGTGCCGCCTTTTGCTGCAAGTAAATTGCCAGTGCTGGACGAAAATGCGGCTAAAGCAACCGGAGCACCCGCCCCATCACCAACAATAATGGAGCCATCAGCAAGGCCGTCAATTACACTATCAATAAAACCTGGGTACACCGATCCGACAATCTCAAAATCGGTGCCGTCATAGACGAGGAAATGCGTGGAAGCCGCCGCAATATCACCAGACACAAGCGCGCTGCCGCCATTCTTCTTGATTGCCACCGCCCCGATGCTATCGACATTCAAGGTCGCGGCGCCGGTGTTGGCGTTGGTGAATTTCACAACCAGGCCGTGAATGTCGGTGTTTGCGGTATAAACCGTTGATGTGGTGAGCGTATAGGTATTGGTGCCGGCTGCGGTATAGCCGCCCTCAAGATCGTTTGCCCATTCAGCTATCAACGCCATTAGGGCGCGAATAGCGTTATTGACCCCTTTGGGTGACATGCCTTCTGCCGTCGAAACACTATCAACGTCTGTGTTGTTGGCCGCTGTGGTGTCAAATTGTCCAACGTTTGTTTTCGCCATTGTCTAGCCTTTACCTGTTTGTCCATCCGCCGCCAGTTCCGCCGCTACTCCTTGAAGCCGCATAGCCAGCTCTACGATTGCCCCGATTTCTGATGCGGTCGCGAAGCCTGCCGCTCAAGGCGCGGCGTTCGCTGGCGGAACTTGATGCGGACCTAGCGCGGCTCAATTCTGAGGACGAAACAGACCGCCCAGAACGCAACCTGGCAAGAGCCTCGTTGCCACTCAATCCGCGGCTGCTGCTTGGGTGTGGCTGGCCGCCTCGCACCTCGTGTCTTGGTGCGGGTCCTTGTGGTGGGCTAATCACGTTAGTATCACCACCGGGCAGACCTATTCGCATTTGCAGGGGGGCGCGGGCGGGCGGCGGTGGCGGTGCTGTTATTAGCGACAATGTATTGGCCGGGTCCCGTGGTCCAGCAAAACCCGCCGGCCCAAACGGGTCTTGCTCGGTTTCATAGATCGCGCTGTCGGCCCACGCATCACGCGCCGTTGCTGGCGCGGGCACCGTAGGTATTGAAGGCGGCGGGCGCGATGGTGCCGTTGCGTGAAATGTTTGGCCGGCAAGATCCATGCCGCCGGCATCGAAGGTGTCTGGATCGTAATTCAACCGCTGGGCATTGGTAATGCTGCCGGCCATGCGCTGTTGTGTGAGGTTGGGCGATGGACGCGGCGGCGCGAATGACGGCAGCGTTTGAGCCGGCGTGCGCGGCATTTCGCCACCGCGCTGCGGCGCCGGGCTCGCACGGTCAAGAGCCTTGTCGCTAAAGCTGATATTCGGCCAGGCGGGCGCTGGCGGCGGGCGGCGGTATCCAGCACCCATGTTACGATCGCCGGGCACGTTGCCAGCTAATTCTGGTGCTGCGCGGCCATAAGACGGCAGGCTTGGCTGTGGTGGGATAGCAGTGCGGTCTAATATTCGGTCAGCAAAATTGACGTTCGGCGCTGCCGGCGCTTCTGGCGGGCGACGGTATCCTTGGCTTAGATTGCGATCGCCCGGCACATTCCCAGCAAGTTCCGGCGCCGCCCTGCCGTATGTTGGCTGCGGCACGTCGCGCGCGTATGGGTCACGCGCCGGTGCCGGCGGTACGGTGAAGTTGCCCCCCGCTTGATTGGGCAATCCGTTGATACGTGGGAATGCGCTTTGTGGCAAGCCAGCGGACGATGGCCGCGAAGATGCCCCCGAAGGCTGTTTGTATTCAGCCGCCTGCAGCGCCATGCGCTGGTTCCATGCCCGCTCTGCGTCCAGATCGGCTTGTGAGCGTGATTGCTCGACCGCGCGCGGGTCGCGAAAGGCGTTGCCCTGACGATACGCGCCGGCCATATCAACCTGGCCCTCGACCGGCTCACGACGGATGGCCTGTTGTGGCGGCACAGGCGGGCGTGGGGGCGCAGAAGGGTTGCCGGGCATTGCGCCATAGTCGGACTGCTTACGCGCTGCCACGCCGCCCCTGAGCGGCGGTGGTGATGTAGGCGGGCGGTCTTGCGTCTGCGCAAGCGGCTGGTCGGGCAGATTGGCGTCGAAATCTGGGTTGCCTTTATCAAACCCAAGCAACTGGCGCGAACCTATTGATTGTGGTGGTGCGGCGGGCGGTGCTTGAACGCCTAATCCACCGAAATCCAAATCACCGGTTGGATTTGGTTGTGGATCAAGGCTGCTAATGCCAGCATCAAAAAGTTGGCCGAGGCGGCCGGGTTGAACGGAATAAATTGCATCTGGGTTGGTGGCATCAAACAACGTCTGTGGTGTGGCTGGTGATGGCCCGGGCGGCGAAGGTGCCACAACCGTTTTGCTAGTCGGCGCTGGTTGATTGCCGGTGCCAAGAACAGCGTCGGACGGTCCTTGTTTGGCTGTCAGAGATAGATCGCCCTGTGCAACGCCAGACCGGGCGGCTAATTCGCCCAGATTGGTGCCAATATCAAACCCTAAAGCGTCAAGTCCGGCCATGCGCTCTTGCGCCTTTTCAATGGCGCCGGCCAATACCGCGTCTTCACTGGCAAAATTCGACCAAGTGGGATTATCTTCACGCCATTTATCCATCTCTGGCTGCAAGAACGCCTGTGTTGTCACCGCTTCCTCAAGCGAAACATCGGGACCGGCAACTTGCATGGCGCGACCAATCGTCGCATTGACCGACGCTAGCTTGGCGCCTATGTCCTGCGGCTTAATTGTCGACGTGACAGCCGCCATCACTGCGCGCGCACCTTCTGGCGTGCGAGGATTAATTAAATTGATAATTTGACGCACGGCGGCGTCATCAAACCCACCAGAAGCGCCAATCGCCGCTTGTTGAACGGCATTATCCCGACCCGCTAAATTTGTAGATGCCAATTGCGTTGGCCCAGGCAACGCTGGCCCGCCTGCATACCTAGCCCCGCCGGCATCTAAAAACCCAGCGCGATTTAAGGCAATCAGCTCTGAGTTTTCCGGCTGTGATATGTGAGGGCCAGACCCGCGGCCTGTTGCCGGGTTAACGAATTCATTATAAAAATCATGATCGCCAAATGTCGCCGTTTGCCCTCTAAATCCAGCAGGATTGCCTGTGTCTGGGTTTACAAATCCAATTGCCCCAGCGGACTGATCTTCAACAAGCCCGGCGTCTCTAGCATTCCAATGGTTAGTTATCTGCTCGACAAAATCAGCGGGGGGGCCGCCATCGTCGTTTGGCCCAGGGAGGTCCTGATAGCTATCGTTCCCAAACATCGGGTCAAATTCATAGCGTCCGAGAGGGTTGGCGGTGGTGGGACGGCCCCGTTCCTCAACGACCCCAATAATATCATTATTAAATCGATCGTCTTGAATGCGGTTGTAGATAACATCAGCAACGGCCTGCGGCCCATGGTTGCGCCCAGCTTCAGCCCAGGCCAACCTCGCTAGTGCGTCAAGTTCCGCTGCCGTTGCCATCAATTGGCCTTCTCTTTTAGCGCTTTTTCGTCTGCGTCTCTAGCAGCCTTCAACAAATCAAGCAGAAAATGGATATCAGCCAGCGGCTCGTCGCCCTTGTCCTGCTTGCGCGGCATTTCAAGCGGGCTTGGCGGCCGTTCCACCTTCTTGCTTTTCTTTGTCTCAGCCATTGCGGTTCCCGTGAGTAGTAGAGCTATGAGAAGGGCGCGGATCATTGAAGCGGATTAGCGGATGTGGCGACGGCAAGATGCGTGGCGCGGTCAATAAACTGGCGAAGGCCGTCCATCATCACCTTGTTTTTTTGAAGAATGTCCAAGCCGCGATTAACTAGGGTGTCGTCTTGTGACATGAGCATTTTTGCCACTTGCTCTGCGACTTCTATATTGACGCGCCCCGCCAGTTTAGCGCCGCCAACCCTGAAACCCGCACCCAGCGCCGCACCAATAAGACCTACTGACGGATCATTATACATATTCCCGCCGCCTAAAGACTGCGCCGTGAGCCCGACGCCACCACCTAAAAAGCCGCCTTGAGCCAACTGCTTCATGGTAGAGGAATTTCCCTTAACGGCGGTGCGTGCCAAGTCCATAGCCATCTCAGCGAGAGTTCGCGCTTCCATCGTTTTTGCTTCTTTGCCAAACACTAATTGCAGCTTGGCTTGCACTCCCGGCTTTGTGTATCTGTTAGTAAGATTGGTGCTACGACCCACATCCATAATCCAATCGCGCTCTGCCTGCTTGTAGCCGGTTCTGAATAGCTCAAGGTCCGGTGGTGACAGCTTTTTAATCTCTTTGGCGGCGCGTTCCATTGGCATCTGACGAAGCGTGGAGCGCGAAAACGCCATGCCATTTTCAATGGCCTTTTCAGACCCGAAGAACTCTGCCGCCGTGCCGCGCGCTATCTTGTATTCAGGCACAATTTCATCAAGTCTGTCACGCACTTGCTTAATTATACCTGTGAACCGTGATGTTGCTTCTTTGTCTTGAGCCTTCATAACCGCAGCGCGGGCCGCATCGAGGCGCTTTTTGACGATGTCCCAATATTCCAAGTTGCGGATTGGTTCGTCGCCCACCTGATTGCCCGCACGGATTTGGTTGCTGCGCCACACTTCGTCGGCCTCGCGCATTGCCACTTGCACCTCTTTAGTGCCCGCCATGCGCTGCAAAAGTGGGTCCGTGGATATATCGCCGGCCGCTTTTGCATATGCCACACGGTATTTAGGCGCGTTGGCTATTTTCGACGCTTCTTCAAGTGCATCAGTCGCCGTTTCAGCGGCTTGCCCTGAGAACACGTCATCAACATAGCGGTCTGCTTGCGCTTTCCAGCGGCTATCAATGCCTTTATCTAAAATGTCCTCGGCATCAGGATTGATATTTGCCATCTGGCGGGCGAGTTCGCGCGTGTGCCTTCCGCCACGGTCAATATTGGACACAGGCAACCCCGCGTCGATCGCTTGCTGATAAGTCATTTGGCCGGGTTGCGCACCGGGCGGCAACACATCAGGGAAAGCAGCATCTCCACGCTGCGCGGCCTTGTTTAAAGTACCAGCAACAAGACCGCCGGCACGACCTTTAGCATCAAGCGCGCCGCGCGCTTTATTGAGTAGGCTTGCTGCGCCACGGCCAGCACCAAGCACACTCTCCATAACCACTGGCCCAGCCGCGCCGCCAACGGCGCCCAGCGCGCCACCAACGCCTGCACCTATAGCACGCTCACCAATACCGCCTTCCGCCGTTCCCGCGCCGTACAGGCCGCCATAGCCGGCACCCTGAAGTATTCCACGGCCAACGCGCGTACCGAGTGACGCACCGCGTGCCGCAGCACCCAAATTCATGCCTGGGATAAACGCACCGGCGACCGTGCCGGCAATTTCGCCGGTCATGAAGCTGCCAGTATTATCGGTGCGAGCACGGTCAAAACTCTGGCGGATTTCCTGCAACCGATCGCCATAGTCCATGTCATCGCGCAGAAACGCCGGCAGGGCGGCGATCTCATCGGCAAAGCCTAATGAAACACCCTGCAGGCCGCCGCGCAGGGCCGATCCGCCGGCGGAATATTCGCGCTGCGGTTCATCATTTTGGGTGCGCGCAATGGCTTTAGCTAAAGCCCGCGCCGCGTCAGTGTCGCCAACTTGATCGGCGTTTTTTAATGCTCGGCTAAGTTCTTCTAATGTGGCCATTATCTGCCGCCATACTTATCCACCAGAGCCTCAGTCTCAGCGTCCAAGCTGCCCGCGCCCCCCGGCGGCGATACAGATGCGCCAGCCGGAATGCCACCCGTGAATGTCGGCATCGCCTGTCCTGTCTGGCCCGCCAACGCCATGATAGTGTATATTTTCTGCTCGATGAAGGCGTCGAGGATGGCTTTCTTTTCTTCTGGCGCCTTATCAACATCGCCCAAGGTCGCTCGCAGCGCGTTGCCTTCCTCAACCGTGAACTGCGCGCCGAACGTGTCACGCAGCAACGGCAAAACCTGGTTGTTGACCTTCGCAATATATTTCTCACGCGCTACTGACGCCGCGGTCGGCTCATATCCAAATTGCCGCCGTGTCCAATTCACTGCTTGCCCGCCAGCCGTATAAGTTGCCTCGTCCCCAAGGATGCGCAGTTCGCCTACGACCGCCTGCAAGTACGGGAGTTTACTTGTCATGCTTTCCAATGTCCCCCTGGCTTCGCCTCGGGAACCACCTACCGCAGCGCCCTGCGCCTTCGCGGCAGAAATATCACCAGGCGGGACAGGGATAATGCCGGGGAGGTTCACGGTGCGGGTTTTGCCCTGCGTATGAAGCTGGAACGGCACCCAATTGCCCTCGGCATCGTATCCCCAATGAGCCGTTGTGCCATATTTGCCATCACCGGCGATACCGGCGTGTTGATTGAGCATCTCCTCCCCCACAATAGGTGCCAGTGGACCCTTAGCAATCTGCTGTGCTTGCGGCGTGAGCACCTCGCGCGGGCTGCCCAAGCCGGGCAATGGCGGCATTCCAGATGTGCCGGTTAGAGGTGAACCGACGACGGTATTAGTGGGCGCGTTGGCGCGGTAATAATCACCCATCGCTTGGCGCTCGGCTTCCTTGCGCCGGTATTCCTCCTCCTTGCGCTCTTTTTCCTCGCGCCACGCTGCCATGCGCTGCTGGTCCATAGCCATGCGCTGATCGGCCACAATGCCACCCTGCAGGGCGGCGGACGCACGCTGTAGCCCCTGGCCAAACGTGCCTGGCCCGGCAAGCTGTCCAAGCGAGGCAAACGCTGCCGGGTTGGCGCGAATTGCCGAGCTCAAGTCACCATTCGGTCCAAAGAATGCCATTTTCTACCTCCCAAACAGGCCGCCAAGGCCGCCCACAGCCGCACCAATGCCGGGGTAGCCAAAGATGTCGCCAACCTGCGCGCCATAGCCAAGACCGCCCAGCACGTTGCCAACGGGATTTGATGGCTGGGTTGTGGTTGTGGTTGAAGATCCGCCGACATTAGCATTCGACCCGGCGCCCAGCCCCAGATTACCAATTGCCACATCGCGCTCGAACTGCCTTGCCGCTTGGTTGACTTGCTGCTGATAGGCGGCGTCGCTTTCGGCTTGCTGCTGCTCTTGGAATACATCGCCGACGCCTCCCAACGCCCGCGCGTCGGTAAAGCGCGAACTATCCAACATCGGCAGCATGTTAACGGCGTTTTCCTGCCGTCCGCGCTCGGCCTCGTAATTCTGCGCCAGGATTGGCGCGTTGGCCTTTTGCACTTCGCGCGCCGCCACGCCTTCATGCTGCCCAGAACCAAACCGGCCAAAGCCGGCAAACTGTCCGGCTACATCGTTGAGTGTTTGATTGGATTGGTTAGCCAGCATTTCATCAATGAATTTGTTTGAGCCTAGATATTCGCCGGACGCTGCTCGTGTTGCATAATCCATGCCGGCGGCAGCCAGTGGGTTGCCTTGCTGGGCGATGTTGCGCGTTTGATTTAATGCCGCTAGCTGGTCGGGCTGCAAGCCGGCGATCCCGCGCGGGCTTTGCACCTCATAAGCGCCCGGCGTTGTCATGCGCGGGCGGGCGGTCTGTAGCGCCTGCAGCCCCTCGGTGCCGGCGCCGGCCACATACTCCCGCATTTCAGGCGGTAGGGTTGTGGAATTGACCACTCGCGAAGTCTCCGTTGATCCGCCCCCGCGGAAAATACCGCCTATGAAATCTGGCATTTCACAATTCCTTTTCGTAAAGCCAGTGTGTCACGCTGTAATCTTTCAACACGCCTCGGCTCAGTCCCTTGCGGCCAGTGTGTGCCATCTTATGGCATTTGCCCTCTTTTGCCCATTCCTCGATCTGCCCGTATAGGTGCTGCCATTCGGCATAATCATTGCCCGTCACAAATCTTGTGGTGCAGATCATCCGACCGCCATCATCCTTGACAACTTCGGTGGCATAGAGCCCGACCGATTTGCCATCACCCGTTGCAATCCACGCTTGCCAGACGCCGGTGACAAACCGCGTTGCCGTTGCCTTAGCTGTGATCTGGCCATCGGTTGCCTTTTCAATTTTCCGCAGCCACGGCGCTATTGCCTTGGCATTTATCTGTAAAGCGTCGGGCGTTATGCACAAGATCAGCTTGTATTCCACCACCTCATTTCCCGTGGAAGTGATAGGCAAAGGTGCAACCAGCCGCCACTCCCGTAGCGTGTCTCACCACACAAGTGTCAGCCGCGGTTGATACCGGCACCAGAAACGTGGTCGCGACAAAAACCGCTTTAGCCGCCATGCTGGTTGGGTTGACAAAAACATAGTCGCCAGTCTTGATCGCCAGATGGGTGATTGTGGTGCTAGTGGATGATGTGGACAGCGTGAACACGCCAATACCTTCGGTGCGCCCGTCCCATGTCTGGCCGATCGCCAACGCATTCAAATCTGGGTTAGCAATAACACCAGAAGGCGGGCGATTGAGGGCCATCTAAAACCGTCCGTCCTGCAAAAACCGTGGTTGGCGAATGCCGTGGAGCTTTGTCCAACTTGCGCCGGCGGCCAGTTTCACGCGGGCTTTGAAATCCCGCCCAGATATCTCGAATGGCGCTTCGCCGGCCACATCATTGACCGCCGTCCCAGCAGTCGATGACCATGTGAGGTCGTCCCATGACGCATTGCGCGAGCCGATTGCGACGGTTGGGCTGGGCGAGCCGGCTGCGTCCGCCACTTCGATGATTGGGCTGATCCCTTGCATAAAAGCCCGCCCGGTCGGATTAAGCTGGAACAGGCCGGTTTCGGCTTCAGCTTTGGCGTTGTCGCCGTTGAAAAAGTGTAGCTTGTCATCGCTGGAAAAGCTGCCGAGCACCGGCGTTGCGCCTTGCCAAATGCGACCGTCGAGTGAAAACGGAATGGTGTCGAGGTTGGTATAACCGAACGTATCCTCTAAGCCTTCCAGCGTGGCGCCTGGCGTGATCAACGAAAACATGAAGCTGGACACGTTATCCACCGGCCGCCATTGATCGGTCGCCCATGAATACACCAGCGCCTTGTCCTGATAGTCGGTTGCGCTGCTCGAAGAATGAAACAAAAACCACACCAGCTTTTGGATCGGATCGCTGACGCCGATGATCTTGTGATGGTTGGCGCTATCAGCTGCGGTTTCAAACCAGTCATCAACCTTATTGGCGCCGATGCGGTCAATCGAGCCATCAGCATTCAACCGCATAAAGCCCTTACCGGAGTAGAAATAATCGGCACCAAACACGCTTGTCACCGATAACGGTGCGAGCAATCCCACGTCCTCGGCGATTTGGTCAAACCTGAAAATAGCATCGCCGCCGACATAGGTCATGCGACGAATAGTGTCCTCCTGAAACACCGTGCCGCTGGTGCGCCCGCCTGTGACGTTCTGGATTTTGCCACCGGCTGGAAATGTCTGAGTGTCGGATTGATTGGTGCCGGCCGTGTGGCCGGTCGCATCGCCTATTGCCGACCATTCCATTTTATTCGGCGTGGCGGTATAGCCGGCCGAGACTAAGAATTCGCTAACAATTGCCCCATAGCGCGTCGTCGGTGGCGAGCCTGCTAAATTAGCAAACAAACCCCCTCCCGTGATATCTATGAACTGCGGCGCAACATTATCGGTGTAAGCGATCAACGTCGAACCGAACGGCACAAATGTCCAATAATAGCCGGCCGTAATCGTGTAGCCGCCGGCCTTGCTGACATCGGCCCAAGCCAGCGTCGTCTTGTTCATTTTTTCAAGCGTCGTGCCTGTGCCACCATAAATATCAACCGTATCGTCTGGTAGCCGCACCGCGATCGCGCCCAAACACCGCCCGCCCGTCATCGCGCCGGTGTAAGCGGTGGTCTGAGGTAGTGGCAGCAAACAATTTGGCCCCGGCAACACACCCATTGAATGGTTGGTGTAGCCGCCATCCAAGCCCGGCATATCAGGGCGAAATTCTGGAAAGGTCAGCGTTGTCATGGGACCGGCGAATAGTCGTCAGTGACCATTCCGTCCAAAGTAATCTCAGCGTTTTTGTAGGCCGCGAGCTCGGCCTGCTCGTTGATGCCGTCCAGAATACCGGACGCGCTGGCTTGCATGACCTGTGCGTCCTGGAAATCGCGCGTATAGGCCATTGCGTGCGCCATCGTGCCATAGAGGTAATAATTCGGCGCCAGGGTTAAGAGCCAGTTGATGGTTGAGCCGGTTGAGGCGCTCAAGGGTGGCACCTTTTGGTCATAGGTTAGCGTCACTGACGCACTTGAGATTGGCGTGATTGAAAACGTGGTGCCGGAGATGTCGTAATGCCGGCCAGGAGCGCCGGACGTATCAAATGGGCTAAGACGATTAGCGGCGCCAACGCTGATGGGTGTAAGCTCGACATTGGGAGAACCGGTATAGCGCGCCGAGCGCACCTCAAGGAAGTCGGTCGGCAGCGTGGCCTTGCCGGATGAATTGCACGTCAGCGTAGTTTGCGCTTCCTTGCGGTGGTGGCGTAGGAACACATTGGCTTCGGTTTCGCACAGGTCGATCGCCTCATCAATCACGCCGCTGGTGATCAAATCAGACCTATTACCCAGCCTGAGCGCGACAGAAGTTCGCAAGTTGGCATAACTATCCAAACTCATCAGATTTTCCCTTTAAACGTGCGAAACCCTGTGTTTTCTGGCTTATT
>Ga0255047_10003053_pt1 | contig 10709 bp, 10 predicted proteins | sample JV7_2_1_MG_FD_183640 | JGI IMG/M metagenome (GOLD analysis project Ga0255047, IMG submission 183640) | Seawater microbial communities from Jervis Inlet, British Columbia, Canada - JV7_2_1 | ecosystem: Environmental > Aquatic > Marine > Inlet | place: Canada: British Columbia | collected 2016-10-06 | reverse complement strand
ATTGCCTGATCATTACCTTTGACAGCGCCGGCGTAAGATCGGGAACCACCGACGATTGCTGGTAAAAGAAATTACGGCGAGCCCGAATCCCGGGCTTGCTTGTTTCCATCTCAGCGCTCGCCTGGCAATCCCGCAGTGACCTGACGGCTGCGCGGCAAAACCTGTTTACAGATAACTCCACGCCATGGCGAATTCCCCGGAAAGGCAGGCTTCCAGCCGTTACGCGCCGATACGGGGGCCCGATCACCTTCCAGATTGATTCCATTTGTTCAGTCTGTCTGTGCCCGCCAGGCCGCGATCAGGGCACCGGCCGCACGTTCGATTTCCGACTCGGTTGAAGGGGCGCCGAGCGACAAACGCACCGCACCACGGGCACGCTGCGCTTCGATCCCCATGGCGCCGAGCACGCCGCTGACCGCATCGCCCTCTTCGTGGCAGGCAGAGCCTACCGACGCCGCGACATCGTCGGCCGCATGAGCCAGCAATTCCCGACCATCCACGCCCGCAAAGGAGAGGTTGAGCGTGTTCGGCAGGCGCTGCTCGGGGTGACCATTCAACTGCAGCCCGGGAAGAGCCTCGCCAAGCCGTGCGTGTAACTGGTCGCGCAGGCGGCGCAGTTCATCGCCATGCCCGGGATTGCGTTCATGCGCGATGCGGGCCGCCTCGCCCATGCCGGCAATGGCGGGAACATTTTCCGTCCCGGGCCGCAATCCACCCTCGTGCCCCGCCCCCACCAGTAGTGGCTGTAACGGCGTGCCGCGGCGGACATAGAGCGCGCCTACGCCCTTGGGGGCATAGAATTTATGCCCGGCCAGGGTGAGAAGGTCGACGTCGAGATCGCCGACGTTAACCGGGATCTTGCCCACCGACTGCGCAGCATCGGTATGCAGCAGGATGCCGCGAGCGCGCGTCATCCTGGAGATTTCAGCGAGCGGCTGAATCGTGCCGACTTCGTTATTGGCATGCATGACGGAAACCAGCACCGTATCCTCGCGTAACGCATCCTCCAGTTGCGCGGGGTCAACCAGGCCATGGCTATCCACCGGCAGCACGCTGACCTCCCAGCCATCCTCGGCCAGGCGCCGCATGGGTTGCTCCACGGCAGGGTGCTCGAGCGCGCTCGTAACCAGGTGACGGCCCTTGTCGCGTAACGCCCTGGCGACACCGCGTATCGCCAGGTTGTTGGCCTCGGTGGCGCACCCGCAAAAGACGATTTCGTCGACTTCGGCGGCGACCAGGCTGGCCACCTGGTGGCGCGCGAGCTCGACCACCTGGTGCGCATTGCGCCCGTAAAGGTGCGTCGACGACGGGTTGCCAAAATGCTGGTGGAGGCAGGCTTCGACCGCTTTTGCAACCCGCGGATCGACCGGCGTGGTCGCGTTGTAGTCGAGATAGACAGGAGCGTTCATAGTGTGTCCTGGGACCCTTGATTCAATGCCGCGGTTCTAGTTACACAGAATCCTGGCCTTGGCGGTTGCGATTTCGACTTCCTCGGTCGTCGTTGCGGCGAGCAATTCCTGCTTGACCTGGGCACACTCGTCGGCGTCTTCGGCCAATTCATCCTGCAGATCGGTTATCGCTTCTCCAACCTCGGGATTGCAGGCCGCCGGGTCCTGTTCGCGAATATTGGTCATGCTCCTGGCTTCCTCCACGCTGACGCAGTCGCCGACCCGTAAATGGACCTGGTCGCTGACGACGAGGGCCGAACTGCCGTCACTAAACTTGACGGTATACTGCATGCCGGGAGTCGTGCCCGAACTTCCTATCGCCCCGCCGATGGCGCCGCCGATGATCGCGCGGCGGCGTTTTTTCGACGAGCTATTGCCGCTGCCGAGATTGTAACCGATGGCGGCGCCAGCGACCGTACCGGCTGCGCCACCTTCACCGGTATTTTGGAGGGTGACGCTCTCGGCCTTTTCAACCACGCCCATGGTAACCCTGGCGCTCTGCCCGCTGGATTGCGCAAACGCCGACGTGGTGGCGACGATCAACGCTAAAAGTGGCAAGGTGAACAGGTATTTCATGTGGTTCTCCGTAAATCGGTTCAAGTATGACTGCTCGGCCTGTTAGCGGCCCGGTCCGGAGGACATTATACCTGCTTCGCGGGACTGGTAATTACCTTTTCAGGCCTCACATAGGAAGCATTCGTTATTCAGCCCGAGATTCTCACATGAGCGAGTCCCTGCATCAACATCCCGCCAGGGAGCCGCCTGAACAGGAGCCATCAATGAAATTCATGCGCAACAAATCTTACCGCTTCATCATCCTGCTGGTTGCCGGACTCGGCCTGGCGGCGCCGGGGTTTTCGGTGATGGCGACCGACGCGGTTACAGCACAGGACATCAAACGCGAAACGACCGAGTTGCTGCAGGCGCTCAAGGCCTACAGCGCCGAGCAGCGAGACGAAGCGCTCGAACACTCGAGCACGGCACTTGATAATCTCGACCAACGCATCGAGGTGCTGGAAACTCAAATGCTCGATCAATGGGACGACATGGACCAGGCAGCGCGCGAGAAAGGACGCGCCAGCCTGCAGGCGCTACGCGAGCAGCGCACGCGCGTGGCCGAGTGGTTCGGCAGCCTGAAAAGCAGTTCCGCCAGCGCCTGGGGACATATAAAGCAGGGTTTTTCCGCGGCCTACCAGGATCTGCAAGGCGCCTGGGAAAATTCCGAACAGGAGATCAACCGCGAAGAGCGCAAGTAGCGCTCGTTTAATTTTCTGGCTGCGGGTGTTAGCACCGCGGTTAAAGGGTCCCGCACCCTCTAATAGGCGATAATCTGGCATTTTTTTCGATAAAAGCCCGCAGTTTACCTAATTTGGGCGATGTATCGCGAAACCAAAGTTGTTAGGGTTTCCGTCTATGTTTGCAGAAAAGCCAGTGCTCCTGAATTATGACCGGGGATGAAACAGACTCCGATTGGGGTGATCTCGATGTAACGGACAGAACCGACCGTAGCCTGATAACGGATATCTCCGAAACCTTTGCCTATTTGTCGCCTGAAAGTCGAGCCAGGCGAAGGAAACAGAAACTCCGCGAGGAACTGGTGCGCGCGCATATCGAACAGCAGATCCAGGCGCCTTCGATACTGCAGTCGCTGGTCAACAAACTAACCAAATCGCCTTAGCCCATCATGTTGCACGACTCGCCAGGAACATCCCTACACCCGGGCTCATACCTCCAGGAACTCCTGATATGGCGGCATGTCAGCGCGGAAGAATTTGCCGACATAACGGGCATAGGTAAAACAAAAATCGTCGACATAATAAAAAAACGCCGCGCGATCGATAAAAACATATCCGAGGGCCTGGCCGCCTATTTTGGGAATTCGTCGAAATTCTGGCTCGATCTTCAACAACACTTCGACCAACGGAAATGGGGCGCTTGCGAAACAATCAATACCCCGGCAGCTCGACCAAAGGAGAATAATAGAAATGAAAAATACTCATAAGCCACACTCACATGCGAAGGGAATACTGGCGGAAAACCATCTTGGAATGCGCTTTCTTGAGGGTCTGTTCGTGATCGCCCTGATCACCTCCCTGGCTTTCATGCTGACTTCATAGCGCGCAGGTAGTATCACCAACCATCGAAAACCAGTCAGGCGTTAGCCATGCCGCGCAGGCGCTGGTTGATCAGCGCATCGGCCTCGCGCATGATGCGGTCGATCAGCTCCTTGCAGCTGGGCACGTCATCGATGAGGCCTGCGACCATGCCGCAGGACCAGACGCCGGCTTCCATATCGCCATCCAGCATGACTTTAGGGTAGACGCCGGCGACTTCGTCGATGATGTCTTCAATCTTCAGTTTATCTCCCAGTGCGCGCTCCTTTGCAAGCAGGCGCTCGGCGGCTGAATTATTCAGTACACGCTCGGTGTTGCGCAACGGCCGCATCACCAGCCGCGTATCCAGTTCGCTGGCGGCGACGATGGCCTGCTTGACGCGCGCGTGCACCGGCGCCTCGCGCGTGGCGATAAAACGGGTGCCCATGTTGATGCCCTCCGCGCCCATGGCGAGCGCGGCCACCAGGCTGCGCGCATCCGCCATGCCGCCGGAGGCGACGAACGGAATCGTCAGTTCCTGCGCGGCGCGCGGCAGCAGGATCATGTTGGGAATATCGTCCTCGCCGGGGTGACCGCCGCATTCGAAGCCGTCGACCGAGACCGCGTCGCAACCGATCGATTCCGCCTTGAGCGCATGGCGTACCGAGGTGCACTTGTGAATGATCTTTATGCCGGCCTGCTGCAGTGCCGGCAGGTGTTGCTGCGGGTTGCGGCCAGCGGTTTCAACCACGCCGACGCCGCCGTCGATAACGGCCCTGATGTAGCCGGGGTAGTCGGGTGAAGACAGGCTCGGCAGGAATGTCAGGTTGACGCCGAAGGGTTTGTCCGTCATTTCCCTGCACCTGGCAATCTCGTTGGCGAGATCCGCGGCGGAGGGTTGCGTCAGCCCGGTGATGATGCCGAGCCCACCCGCATTCGACACCGCCGCGGCGAGCTCGGCAAAGCCGACGTAGTGCATGCCGCCCTGAATGATCGGATGCTCGATGCCGAGGAGTTCGGTGATGCGTGTTTTCATGCGACAGTCTCGAATTATTAACCCGGGAATAGTATATATCCCTGGCCGGAAATCCGCTTACTTAAGCTCATCATTGCGAGCGCAGTACTTCGTCATTGCGGACCCAGGGGCCTAAAAGCGCAGCGAAGCAATCTCATGAACCTCGCCAGCCGATGGAGATTGCTTCGCTACGCTCGCAATGACTAAAGATACTGCGTCAGGTACCGAAGTCCAGCGTCATCCATGCGTCGACGACGGGGTCGTCACCGTTACGGGTGCAGTTCAATGTCAGCTCGAGCATGCGCTGCCCACTGTTGTCGTCGCGGTACTTGTCGGTGACCACGAGGTCATGGGCCAGGGCATCGCCCGGCCAGTAGACGTTGCGAAAACGCGCCTTGAAAAAGCGCACCGCGGCGGGGTCGAGCCAGTGCGCCGCCAGCGCCGCCAACTGGCTTGCCTGGTGCGACCCCAGCCCGAACACGTTAGGGTAGCCCATGGAGCGGGCCCAGACCAGGTCGTAGTGCAGCGGATTGTCTTCGCCGACCACGCTCTGGAAACGCACGATATCACCGATACGCAGCGGCCCGATATCGATCCTGCCGCAACTCATGCCGACCTCGACCTGCTCCCAGCTGCTGCGTTTGACCTGTGCGAAATAATCCACCGCGTCGAGGTTTTCGGGGTAGTCGGGGCGATAGTCCGGGATATCGACGTTCCAGTCGCCGGACTCGGGCGCATTCTCGGTCGTTACCGTGGTCGAGCGTTCCTCGGCAACCAGTTCGCCAGCCGGGTTGCGAAACTCGGTCAGCATGGTCAGGAATGTCAGGTCGCCACCGCGGCCGCCCTGTTTACGCCAGACGTTTTCCAGCGACGCGCGGCAATGCAGGCGATCACCGGCGCGCGGCAGCGCGCCGTGAAAGCGAAACGATTCCTCGGCGTGCAGCGGCACCGACAGGTCGTGGTCGATCTGCTCGAACACGGTGCCGCGCGGTCGTTCCAGCGAGTAGCCCCAGCTATAGGCCGCGGTAATCAGGAAGCTCGCCGGGATCAGCGGCCGTGGCGCGTCGACAAATTCGGGCAGGGGCGCGCTCATGGCGCGCGCGAAATCGCGAATTTTGCCGCGCTCGATATCCATCTCGTATTCGGGCCCGGTCAAACCGATGGCGTCTTCGGCTGGCATGGTCAATTCTCCTCGAACATTACGATCAAAGCATCCGCGGCGGTCGCGTTACCGGCGGCGTCGACGATCACCGGGTTTACGTCGAGCGACTGCAGGCTCGCGGCGTGTGCCTGCGCGTAAGCGGCGACGGCGTGGATGGCGGCGAGCATGCCGGCATAACCCCGCGCGTCAGCGCCCAGGCCGATACTCTGCAGGGCGGCCGCCAGGTCGCTTTCGACCAGCGGCAACAGCAGGGTAGCATGATGGCCGTGCTTTTCAGTGTCGACACCGCCACGGCCGATGAGTAGCGCAAGTCCGACCGCAGCCTGGCGCTTGATGCCGATGATGTACTCGGTACAGGGCACGTCGATCATGGCCTCCACAAGGAAATGCTCCACCGCCTGGCCGTTGTGGCGCAGTCCGGCCTGACCGATCTGCTCAACAGCCCGCTGTAGCGCCACCTCGGAATCGAGCCCAAGCGTTACGCCGCCCATCTTCGCCTTGTGCGAAATCTCGCTGCTGAGCAATTTGAGCGCGACCGGATAACCGATATCTCGAGCCTTCGTCGCAACCTGACCCGCGTCGGCAACTTCGAAGCGCGGGGTTTTCAAACCGTATTCGATCAGCGCCGCCTTCGATTCGGCCTCGTCAAGCATAAACGAACCCCGGGTCGCAACGCCGTTACCCGGGTCGGTCAGCAACTCGCCCGGTGTATCGAGACCAACCTTCGAGCATTGTGCGTCGCCGATCCGGGCCGCGACCGCGAGCGCCTCGAGCGCATCGCTGAATCCAAGCAAGGGCGCAATGCCGAGATCGATCAGGTGTTTGCGCAAATCGGGCACCAGCCCCTCGGGTAGAATTCCCGCGACCGCGCAGGGGATATCATGCGCCTCGCTGACTTGTGCCATCGCTTCCATGGCGGGGTACCAGTCGCGATCAGAACCGAGCGCATCCGGCCGCGGTACATCCAGAAAGAAACAGGCCATGTCCGCCACACCATCGGTCAGATGCTCAAGACAATCGGCGATCTGCTCGCCGTCCTGTAACGACATGCCGGTCTTCGAGGCCCAGGGCAGGTTCAGATCGAGCGGGTTTGCGACCGGCGCGACATCCGGCAATTGCGCGCGCATGATCTCGGCGTTAGCGCTCAAAGGTTGGCGCAGTTCGATGCCGAGTTCGGGCATGGCGGCGACGAGCAGGCTGTTGAGCCCACCCGAGACGGAGATCGCACTGAGCCGATTGCCGCGCGGCACGCCGCCAATGGTGAGGAATTTCAGGGCTTCAACCATCGCCTTGGGCGTGGAAACCCCGACCACGGCGTAGCGCTGGCAAAAGGCGCGCCACAGGTCGCGTTCGACCACCATCGCGCTGGTGTGACTGATCGCTACCGTTTCCGCGTCGGCGGTATCGCCGCCCTTGAGCACAATCACCGGGATGCCTTGCTCGAGCGCGTGCCAGCAGGCCCGGCCGAGGGCGGTGCCGTCATCCAGCCCTTCGAGGTAAATACCGATGGCGCGTACGCGTTCGTCGGCAAGCAGCGATTCGATACAGTCGGCGACGTCGACCACGGCCTGGTTGCCGGTGCTGATCGCATAGCCCAGCGGGAAGCCCCGTTCGACGGTGGTTATGCCGTAGAGAAAGGCGCCGCTTTGCGAAATGATCGCGGCCCCGCGCGCGCCGGGACGTTCGAAATGACCGCCCGCTCCCCAGATCGAGGCCGCGTCGAACAGGTTGAACACGCCCATGCAGTTGGGCCCGATAATCGCCAGCTCGCCGGCCGCGTCGATCAATTGCTGTTGCAGGTTCTTGCCGGAACCGCCGATCTCGGCGAAACCGGCGGTCATGCACACGGCGCCGCCGGCGCCGACAGCGTCGAGCGCTACCACCGCCTCGATCGAGCGTTCGGCCGACATCGCGATCAGCGCGGCATCGGGCGCCCGCGGCAAGTCTTCGATACGGGCGTAACAAGCCAGGCCCGCGATCTCGTCGCGGACCGGGTTCACGACCCAGATTTCGCCGTCAAAACCGGCTTCGCGGCTGGCCGTAATCGCCCCCTCAAGCTGGCCGCCGCCGATATAGGCGATGTGCCGGGGCCGCAGCAACCGATTCAGGTTAGCCTGGCGTTTCTCACGACGCGACGTCGTCATTCAGCTTCCGATAATTACCAAAACCGCAACCACACTAATTGAAGCGGCGCCGCGCGAGTTTCCCGTATGTGTCATGGCGCTAACCTGCTGCGACCTGATCAGGTTACGCCGTGCAAAAGCGGCAATGATTTGCTACCGTCAAGGCACGCGGACAATACGTACATACGGAGAATTCGATGGCATTGAGCGTCAATTTGATACTGGGCCTGGGATTGATTATCTATGGCCTGTTCATGCAGGTCAGGCGGCAGGCCGCGCCCGAGAAAATTGAAAAGCTGCAAGTCCTGATCGAGTCCCACGGTGAAAAAACGGGCCGTACCATACATATCGTCGGGCACACGGTTGTTCCGTTGGTTGCCGGGGTGTTACTGCTGATCGCGCACTTTCGCGCCTGAAACAAATATACCGGTGGCTGGACCGGATTGCGGCCAGGTGGGCTGCAATGACGGTCATCAGAGGGAAACTGTATTTTTCCCCTTGTCCTTGCTCTCGTAGAGTTTCTTGTCGGCCTGGGCCAGGATGATGTCTTCTTCGTCCAGTTCCTGCGAATAACAGGAAACGCCGATACTTATCGTCGAAGCCACGCGTTTGCCGTCTGCACTGAAAGACGTGTTTTCGACCGAGGCGCGGATACGTTCGGCGACTTCGACTGCCTTGCCCGCGGGCGTTTCCGTCAGTATGGCGACGAACTCATCGCCGCCGTAACGAGCCAGGAAATCCGTCTTGCGCAGCGATTCATTTATCACCTGGGCGATCGTAACAATCAGCTTGTCGCCGACCGCATGGCCGCATTCATCATTCACGGTCTTGAGATCGTCCGCGTCCAGCATCAGCACCGAAAACGGCCTGTCATAGCGTGCGGCTTTCCGGGTCTCGGCTTCGAGTACCTTGTTGAAGGCGCGTCGATTATTCAGGCCGGTCAATTCATCGGTGTCGGACAATTGCTCGAGCCCTTCGCGGGCATTTTTGAGGTCGGCGGCCAGTAGCGAAGTCAGGTAGGCAACCATCAGGTAAGGCGCAAAGGTCATCGCCATCTCGCTGAGCTGGAGTATCGAATAACTATCCACGTCGAAGGTCGACTGCGCGAGATAAAAGTAGACGGCGGTGATGAGCCCGAATTCGAGCAGGGTCACTATTTTCCCCAGCGTCAGCGCGCTGAAGATAATGACCAGCAGGTAGAGGCTGATCAACGGGCTATCGATGCCCCCTGTCTGGTAGACACACCAGGTGATGAAGAAAATGATAGCCCAGGTTTCGACCGCAAGCTTCCACGGGGTTTCCCGGGTAAAAAGCTTTGAATACCTGAAGGAAATGACAAACACAGCATAAATTGCCATCGCCACCAGCATACCCCACTGGTCAATGATGTCCGTGGTAGGTATTACATAATAAAGCAGCACGAGGACCAGCAGCAGCCATTCCAGTTCGGCTATGGTTCTGGAAAAGCCCTTCAACTCGGATTGCGCGACGTTTGTCAGCATCGAAAAAGACCCGGCAAATACATATTGGCCATTCGGAATTCCCTTCTCATTCAAGAAGTGTATGCAAGTTTTTGAAAAAATGGGGGATTTTGCCAAAAAAAGCACACTTTTTTGTTTCAATTGTTTCAGGCTAACCTGCATATCTCACCAGCGGATCCACGACGTGGAATTACTCAACAAGGGCTCTCGCAGAGGCGCAGAGGCGAGGAGAGCGCGGAGGGATAAAGAGGTTGTCAAAATTTGATTAAGAGATGCCCGGGCACTCACCCCGCAAAATGCACTCTGCGCTCCTTGCGTCCCTGCGCCTCTGCGAGAACCTCCTCTTGGAAGCGTCATGCTCGAAGGCGCAAGAGAAGGTATGAAAAACGCCGCTTAAAGCGGCAATCAAACGGCTGCGCAAGCGTGACCCGAAACAAACGAGGCCGGGCGATTAAGTTTAAACGACCTTGATGTGCCAGGGCTCGTAGCGCACGCCGAACGGATTTTGCTGCGGGTAGCGGATATCCAGGTAGCCGAGGTCGATGAGGCGCTTGAATTCATCGGTTTTCGCGAAAGCCTCGCTGAAGTTCTTTCTGCCGAAGCCCTTCTTGCCGACGTCGAAATCGCCGACCGCGTGATAGGAATGTCCCGGTGGCGCCAGCGAAAAGGACGCCAGCGACAGGTTGCCGTCGACCTTCTTGGCCTTGTTCATGAACAGGTAAATCTGCTTGACCACGCTGCGAATCCCGGAAGTCAGCACGACCGAGTCGCCGAGGTCGCGCCGGATCCTGTCAAAGGTTTTGGTCGAGCTGCCCTTGAACAGGAAATGGCCGCTCCTCGGAATCTTGACGATATCGCGTTTGGCGATGCTCGCCGAGAGCGTGGTCACGACCTTGTCGCCATAGAAACCGAGCGTTTTCGCATCGGTGAAAAACAGTTCCTCGATCAGGTCCAGCTCGCTGCGGGTGAAGGCGCCGATCGCGTCGCGAGTACGCGCAAACTTGAGGGACTGGTCCCAGCCGATAATGTTGAAGTTACCGTGGCCGACGTATTTCTGCAGGCGCCGCAGGCGCGCGAGTGCGCTATCGAAGGTGATGCGCTGCGCGGGACTGAGGATGACGTCCGGTGGCGTTTCGGGTGTGGCCGGCTTACTCGCGATCTGGTCGAGGACCATGCTGTCGGGATGGAGATCAGCGATCGGCGGCGCGTAGTGGCGGCGCGTCGCCTGGACCGGGGTTTCGGCAGGGAACAGGCTTTTCACGGTGGGCTCGCCGCTTTTCGCCGCGGGCGGCGTCACCCGCAGGCGCGCGTGACCGCTGGTAAACAGGGTTGCCGTCAATCCCGCCCCGGCGGCGATAAAAGTACGTCTATCGATCATATGTAACTC
>Ga0255047_10003052_pt1 | contig 10713 bp, 10 predicted proteins | sample JV7_2_1_MG_FD_183640 | JGI IMG/M metagenome (GOLD analysis project Ga0255047, IMG submission 183640) | Seawater microbial communities from Jervis Inlet, British Columbia, Canada - JV7_2_1 | ecosystem: Environmental > Aquatic > Marine > Inlet | place: Canada: British Columbia | collected 2016-10-06 | reverse complement strand
CCGAAGCGGGTCGGGTAGATCAGCGGATCAAACAGTGTCTTGACAATATGGTCACGGTGCAGCCAGCCTATCAGGGCGTTTGCATTCACAATCGGGGTCGAGACGCGAATCAGATACCGCGCAGGTTCACCACCCAATTGCAGGCCGGAAATCATCGGGGTTGCAGCAGCTCTTTCGTATATGCCGGTTGTATTTTCATCGAGACCTTGCGCAGCCCTGGTAATCCAGGATGCATGCACCGCGTTGGTGTCTGAAGGTGCCAGGGGCCAGTTGGACCCAGTGCCTGCCTTCAAATTCCCTTCCCCCCCGGGATTACCGAGCAAAAATGCTCTGGCCGCGGAATCCGCCAGAGATTGTTGGGCCAGTAACCGATCTGCCCGGATCATCCGCTGAATTTCCGCATCCACTTTTGAAGCGCTTTCTTCGGCCAGCGCCCGGAAGCTGGTGCCTATAACCTCCTGAAGTTCCTTGTTACCCCTGACATAAGCGACGGACAAGCCGATGACGATGGGAACCGTACCCGCGATCAATATGGCAAGAATCAGTTTGCTCCAAAGACCAAAGCGGTATTTTTTCATCTCCACCAGTATTCAATCTCATGCGACGGATAAACCATGCGGCACTATTGCGGCTTCAGCCCCTTAGATATCGATGTGGGGCCGGTGGACTGTTTCATACTGCAAAAAGCAGTAAAATCGGATATACACGTCTCGAATTTCAATGGATCTGGCACTGTTCCGGATTGGTACGGCACAGCATAACTGCTTCCTCCATTAAGACATAATCCTGCGCCTCCATTGAGCCGGCTCGCCAGGTTGGATGGAGAGTTCCCGTCTCAAGAATCGGGCTCAACCTGATCAAGGTGGGGTGCCTTTGATGAGGGGTTCACTGGCCGAAGCCATAGTGTAGGCTTTAGAATTGCGCATTGGCCTTAAAGAACGGCTACAGGGGCGAAGCACCCTAACGGTCGAGGCATAGGCAGAATAAAGCTGGGAGTACGTACTAATGTCTAAACAAGAAAAGCAATTCCTGCCCCTGAATGTGGCGGTGTTGACGATTTCCGATTCACGCACTGAAGAAAACGACGGTTCTGGCGATCTGATTGTCGAAAGCTTCGAAAAAGCCGGCCACAATGTTGTGAAAAGAGGGATTCAGCGGGAAGACGTGAAAGCGCTCAACGGCCGGTTCCGCGATCTGGTGGACGATCCGGACATTGATGTCATTGTCTCCTCCGGGGGTACAGGTTTGACGCAGCGCGATGTTACACCGGAAGCAACGATCCCGCTGTTCGACAAAATGATTCCCGGATTCGGTGAACTATTTCGCATGCTGTCCTATGATGAGATTGGTTCGTCCACTATCGAATCTCGCGCCGACGCCGGCATTGCCGGCGGCACCATCGTGTTCATTTTGCCTGGCTCACCAGGTGCCTGCCGGCTGGCCATGGACAGCATCATTCTAAAACAGCTGGACGTACGTACGCGCCCGTGCAACCTGGTCACTCTGCTGCCTCGCATCCGTCACGAACAAAAACCATGAGAGCCCGTTGCGGCCTTGGGGCCACCCCTGCGTTGGCAGTCGTGTGTATTTCCCTGATCACAATGCTATGGGTAACACTCACAACTCAAACGCTCGCCGCTGAAGAACCCATAATAGCGGCAGCATCGAGCCTGAACGCTGTGATCGTGCCGATTAGCCAGGCGTTCGCACGCCATAGCGGAAAGCGGGTGCGAATCAGTTTTGGCGCATCCGGGAGCCTCTCCAGGCAGATTGCACAAGGTGCTCCTTTCGAGCTGTTTTTGTCGGCGGACGAGAGCTACGTGAGGGCCTTGCAGAACCAGGGGTTGACCACCGGCAGCGGCGTTATTTATGCGACCGGGCGCCTGGCGTTGTTTGTTCCCCAAGGTTCCCGGTTGCTCATTGACCCAACCCTTGACGATTTGTCTTCAGCATTGGGCGACAGCCGTCTGAAGCGGTTGGCGATAGCCAACCCGGAACACGCGCCCTACGGCCGCGCGGCGCAGCAAGCCCTGGTGCACCGCGGGCTCTGGCAACCCATCCAGGGGAATCTGCTGTTTGGTGAAAATGTCGCACAAACGGCCCAATTCACCGTGTCCGGCGCCGATGCAGGGATTATCTCCTACTCCGCCGCACTGGAACTCGCTGAAGCGGGCAAGGGGGCTTACATTTTACTGCCGGCAGCCTGGCACCGGCCCCTGCACCACACCATGGTTTTGCTCAACCCGGCCGGAGAAGTCGCACGTGCATTTTACCGTTACCTCCAGCAACCCGGCGCACAGCGGATCTTTGGAAAATTTGGTTTTTTATCATTAAGCACGCCACAATAGCCGGCCATGGACTGGCAGGCCTTTTCTTTATCCCTGAAACTTGCTGCGTGGACGACGGTAATTCTTATCCCCATCGCGATCATAACCGCTCGTTTGATTGCGTGGCGGCGTTTTGCAGCCAAAGGCTTTATCGAGGCCCTCGTCGCACTGCCCCTGGTATTACCGCCAACGGTTCTCGGTTATTATCTGTTGACGGTATTCTCCCGGCATTCGCCGTTGGGCGGAGCCTATCATTCCCTGTTCAATCAGCCCCTCGCCTTCAGTTTTGAAGGGTTACTTCTGGCATCGGTGATTTTCAACATCCCGTTTGCCATTCAACCCATGCAGCGCGCATTCGAAGCGATGCCGGGGGAACTTCGCGAGGCTGCCTGGTGCAGCGGCCTGTCTCACTGGCAAACGTTTGCGCGCATCGAGTTACCTCTGGCATGGACCGGGGTTCTGACTGCGGTATTGCTTACATTCGCCCACACGCTGGGCGAGTTCGGTGTTGTGCTTATGGTGGGCGGCAACATACCCGGAGAAACAAAAACTATCGCAATTGCAATTTACGACCGGGTGCAGGCGTTCGATGATGCACGGGCCGCAACCATGTCGGCGCTGCTGCTGTTGTTTTCGTTCGTCGCCATCGGCGTTGTTTATTTCGTTAATGATCGATACAAGCAGCGCTTTCACTAACCGCGACATGAACGGCAAGTACGATCTTCGTGTCCACCTCGAGCAGGCCGCTCCTATTCCATTGAAGGTGTCCTTTGACTGCCACCGGGGGGAATTAGTGGCGCTGGTGGGTCCGTCCGGCAGCGGTAAATCCACCGTGCTACGCTGTATTGCCGGGCTAAACACGCCGAGGGACGGCCAGGTGGTATGCAATGGCGTGGAGTGGCTGAACACGGACCGGGGGCTCAATGAACCACCGCAGAAAAGGGCGGTCGGCATCGTTTTTCAGAGTTACGCCCTGTTTCCGCACCTGTCCGCGCTGGAGAACGTGACCGTTGCCATGCAGCACATCTCTGCGGATCAACGAAAATCACGTGCACTGCAGCTGCTGCGTACGGTCAATCTGGAAGGGCTTGAGCAGCGCCGCTCGCACCAGCTTTCAGGCGGGCAGCAGCAGCGCATCGCCCTCGCCCGCGCGCTGGCGAGGGAGCCGTCGGCGCTGTTGCTGGACGAGCCTTTTTCCTCGGTAGACCAGACAACCCGGCGCAAGTTACAGCGTGAACTTGCCGGTTTGCGTGGCCGCATGGCGCACCCCATCATCCTGGTGACCCATGACGTGGAAGAAGCCTGTCTGTTGGCTGACCGGGTGTGTATTCTCCACCGTGGCCAAAGTCTCGACATCGGCTCACCTGCGAAAATTCTCAATTCCCCCAGGCACAAACTTGCCGCTCGTCTTGTCGGGCAAATGAACGTATTCGAGGGCAGGATCATCGAGCACCAGGCCCAGCGTAATGTGACTCTTTTACGCTGGCTCGATTATGAACTGGAAACCCGGCATTGTCCCCGCTTCGCCGCCGGAAGCACGGTTGACTGGGTTATTCCGCCACAGAACATACTGCTGCATCAGCGGGTAAGGCCGTCCCGCGGCGAGCGGGAAAACCCGGTTCACGGCACCATCGATGAATTGGTGGTGCTCGGCGAGGTTGCGAGCGTAACCTTGTTGATCGACAACCGCAGTGACACAACACTGACATTCAACCTGCCCATGCACGTGGTGCAGCGTAACCGGCTCGAGGCACAGGATCAGATTTCCGTATCTCTTCGGGCGGAGGGCATTCACCTGATGCCACGCAACGAGGAAGATGGCGAGTGATGCTGGACTGGTTTTCATCCACCCTGAGGGCTGGCCCGTGAATGCATGGGGCGCACTGTGTCCTGCCACCCCGCGGTCCTTTCCTTTCAGGCGGGGACTAAGAACCCTGCTGCGCGCACTACACATACTCACCACAGGTGTTCTACTCGGCGGGCATGTTTTCGATCAGCCGCCGGAAATTCTCATGCCCTGGTTGTGGGGATCGGTCATTTCCGGGTTTTTGTTGTTTGCCACCGATCTTTACGCGAGTTGTACAATCGTATTCGAGGCCCGCGGAATCGCAGTTTTTGTCAAGTTGGCTTTATTGATGTTAGTGCCGGTCATGTGGGATTTTCGAATACCACTGTTAATCACCATTCTGATCCTCGGCGCCGTAAGCAGTCATCTACCCCGCACTTATCGCCATCGACTGCTCTTTTTCAAGGACCGGCTGGTGGTGGATGAACGGCGTGGTTGAACGCCGACTGTTCTTCCTGCAGAAATTCCACGGCAAACGTTGCCAATCCTCGATAGAACTCCATTTCCGATTTTGCCTGCACCTTTTCCATAAACCGGAAGACCCACGTACCCAGGAAGCTGTTGAAAAAATCTCTTTGGAATTCAATGGCGTTGTTTGCAGCGGATACATTGCCCGTTTCCCATGCCGTACTTTCTTCGTGACAAAGATGCGCCAAAAATTCAAGTTGTACGCTGAGGTGATCCGGCATCTCCTGGAACTGACTGCTGTAATCGAAACCCGCCGCCTCGATGTAGGCGCTGACTTGGTCCGACTCCGGCCCTTTCAACAGGCCGGAGGCCTTGGTTCTTTGCAGTGATTCGTAGGGCGCCAGGCGCCCTTGGGGGGAAAATAAAAAGAGCCGGGTAAATTCCACAGCCAGCAACTCCACCAGTTGACTCGTCGGGGCTTCCAGTAATTCAGTGCCCAGGGTAAGCCCGGCCTCATCCATGACCGAGGTCATTTCAACCGATTTTAGTTTTTCCAATGCTTGCGCACCAGGGGCTTCGAGAAACAGAGTGGCCAGCAAAAAATACAGATTCGCACGCCCTTCGGCGCGTTCGGCCAGTGCCTTTGCATCGACAGCGGCCTCCGTGCCGCTGTCGGGTGACAAAACTTCCGGCATTACGCCTTCTGCACCTGCACTACGGTGTCCATCCAGCACATCTGTCCGTTGATGGGGTCGGGTGCATTGGGAATCATCCAATTAGGGTGGTCGCCGTAGTTGCCTTGCCACCAGATATTTTCCTCGGCCGTTTCGACGTCCCGGCCGGCGGGTGATGGTTTCCCGGAGGCATAACGCCCGTACTCCCAGTGACCGAAGTGATGTGAAATGGCCACCACACCGACGTTCACGGCCGGCGTGACCCGGGCCTTGGTGTTGATTTCCCCGACGGCTGACTTCAGCACCATCTCGTCTCCATCCCGGATTCCCTTTTTCTCCGCATCCACTGGATTTATCCACGCCGGGTTGTCATTAACGATCTCGGTCAGCACCTTGCAATTCGCCGAGCGGGAATGGATCTGCGTAGCGATTTTAAAAGTCACCAGAATTAAATCGTCCGCGCTCATCTTGGCGTGATCCGGGATTGGCATCCATACCGGCAGCGGGCTGAATCCAGCATCTTCAACTATATTTGAGTAGATTTCCAAAAATCCGGATTTGTTCACCTTGTCGGGCTTGAACCCGGAATATACCTGGTTGCCGATGCGTTGCCCGACGTAACCCGTGTAGGCCTTCTTGGTTCCGGCATACCCTTTCTCGATTGCGGCCTCGGCCGATTCCACATGCACCTTCTTGTAATCCCAGTAGACGCCGGTGTCTTCGTCATAGACCACGGAATCCTTCTCATACTTATCCGGACCTATCGCCTTAGCATAAGAGAAGTACCTTGGCTTGGCCTCCGGGTCGTGATAGACGCCGTGCGTCTTCATATACTCAAAGCCGCCCGCGGCTTTGACCTCGGGTGTCATTTCGCAGGACAACCGGACGAACTCCTCCTTGGTCTTGAAGCCAAGTGGAAAGCCGAGTCTCTCCGCCAGATCACAGGCCACATCGCCAAAATCACGGCACTCTCCCATGGGGGGAATGGCGGGCTGTCGAATGTAGAATTCGGGAATCTGTACCGGCGAGACCATATCCTCCCAGTCCCAGCGTTCCGTATACGGGGGCTCAGGCAGAATCAGATCCGCCAGAGCCGCCGATTCATCATAAAAGGGATTCACATTGACATAAAAGGGAATCAGCGACTCATCCTTGAGAACATCGATGTTTTCCTGCACCTCGCCATTGGCATACACCGGTGTATACATGTACGTCATGTAGATATCCGGCCTACCGGCGCTGCCGTCCTTGATCATCTTGAGCACGTTGTGGCTCATGTGGTGGGTCGGCAATGCCGCGGCACCCTTGGGACCATCGACAATTTTCAGTTTCCTTGCCTTGGGTTTGTCCTTTGGGCCCTTCGGGTACTTCCATTTCGCCCCCACGGCTTTACAACGGCCGCCGGGGTTATCGATATTTCCGGTAATGGCGGCCAGGGTCTGCACGGCACGCTCCGTATCATTTCCGTTGAAGTGCGCGACTGCGCCACGGTAGCTGATCAGACACGCTGGATGTGTGGTAGCGAACTCTTGTGCGATCCTTCGAATCGAAGCGGCCGAGACCCCGCTCAGTTCGGCCGCCCACTCCGGTGTGTACTGGGCGAAGTGTTCCTTTAATACCGCCACTTTTTCGGCCAGGGGCGCATCTGCTTTGCGCGTCACCTTGCAGAATTTCAGGAACTCTTCACCCGGACCCTTATACAGTTCTTCATTCATGACCACATTGCACATGGCCAGGACCACGGCGAGGTCGGTGCCCGGTTTAATGGGCAGCCATTCATCCGATTTCGCGGCCGTATTCGACAGGCGTACGTCGAAGGTGACCATCTTGACATGGCGGTCCGCCTGGGCGCGGATCAGGCGATGGGAGGTCGGAATATGATTGGTGCCCGCTTCCAGCACATTCGAGCCGAAATTGAGCACGTAACGGGTATTATCGAAATCCCAGGTATCGTAGTGCCCACCCCAGGTGAGCTCCTGGGCGGTCCATTTCCCACCTTCGCAGATGGAGGTGTGGTTGCCAATGGTCGCAGTGCCGTAGTTGGCCAGGAAAGCGCTTTTCACCATCTTACTGGTGCTGGATTTCATGCGTCCGTAATGGAACATGAACTTTTCCGGCGTTCCGTCATCGCGCAGCTTCTGCAGTCGCGATGCCAGCTCATCCAACGCCTCATCCCAGGATACACGCTTCCACTTGCCTTCACCGCGCTTCCCGGTTCGCCGCAGGGGATACAATATACGATCCGGGTCGTTGGACTGATCAGCGCCGCCTTGTCCCTTGGCGCACATCACGCCTTCGGAACGGATGGACAAGGGTTGACCCTCGATCTTTACAACGCGTCCGTTTTCGACATAGGTGATGTTCGGACATCGGGTCACGCACTGATAGCAAGCGCTTGGCACCGGAATCCGCTCCGCGCCGTTGTGCGGGGCAAAATACTTGCTGCCGTATTTCGGCAGCTCCTGGGAGCTTGCCAGAATTGACTGGCCCGCGAGCCCCGCCGCAGCGGAAGCGGTACCCAACTTGAGAAAATTTCTTCGATTCAACATGGTTTTTCTCCTTAAATTCCTACCGGGCCGGTGACCTGTCCGGCGATCACTACGATGTAACGCAACAGAAAACCACCGACAAGCACCAGGGCGCAGATCAGTATTTCTGCGGCTTGGTTCACCTTGTACTGCTTCTGGTACAGCAGCGTCGGGATGATGTATTTGATCTCGATTGCGGCAGGCAACATCAGGCCGAGCACAACGAATCCCAGCCAGAATAAATTTGTCAGTTCGCCACCAAGAATCACCGAGACAGCAGTCTCCACCTGACCAAAGGTCAGGTGTGCGTACATAATGAACAGAAACACCACCAAAATTTCGAATCCGATCAGCAATATGTCTGAAGACGCCAGGATATAAGTACCCCTTCCGGTGTCCTCGTGTTTTGAATTGCCGAACAGGGCACGGGCGAGGATAACGATCGCCACACCGGTGGACAGTGCCGACACCAGAAACAGCATCGCCAGAATCGGTGAATTCCAAAATGGCCGGGCCGGCATGGCACCCAACAGAATTCCAGTGTACAGGGCCACGCCTATCCCCAGGGGTACCATGATCCAGGCCAGCGCCTTGCGGAGATTATGCAGCTGGTCGCCGGGTCGTGATTCTCCTTGCAGAAATGTATAGGCGTAACCCAGGCTAACCAGGATGAAAAACGCAAGTAACCAGGACCCAATCGACATCGGCGACAGGTTGATCACCAGGAACAGGTTGATCCAACGGAACCAGTATCCGGCTTCGAAGGAGCCCAGTTCGAAAACGAGCATGCCGGTGCCGACAATTACCGCGACCGGGGCGATAAAGGCCCCCCAACGGGCAAGTTCAAAATTACCGTCGGGATGATCGCCACCGCCACCGCGTAACAGAATCGAGGCGCTGACAGTGCCTGCGCCGGCACCCAGTCCACCCAGGAAAAGATAGAGAATGACGGGAAGCCCCCAATGTAATTCATACATAACTAAACCCTCCTCTGTTGACGGCGATGGGTATCGATTCGAACGTAACCGAAGGTGCGAGAAGAAGTGTTCTCATCGGTATGATCGGCATCGATATAGTAAACGTTGGGTTCAGTTCCCATTTCAGGGCGCAAAACCGTGGTTGAATTTTTGGCCAGTAACCTGGAAACCTCGCTATCCGGATCATTAATGTCTCCGAAAATGCGTGCCCTGCCCTGGCAGGTATTGACACAGGCCGGTTCAAGACCCTGTTCCACGCGGTGCAGGCAAAAATCACATTTATCTGCGGCGCCGGTCGCCGGGTTGATAAACCGAGCGCCGTACGGGCAGGCCTGCAGGCAATACTTGCAGCCGATGCAAATATCCGCGTCGACCACGATGATCCCGTCCTCCTCTCGCTTATACGTGGCTCCAGTGGGACAAACCGAAACACACTGCGGCTTCTCGCACTGATTGCACAAACGGGGAAGAAAACTGCGGCCGACATTGGGAAAATCCCCTTTCTCGATATACTCGACCCAGGACCGTGTTTCCCCCAGCGGCACGTTATTTTCGGTTTTGCAGGCCACGCTGCAGGCATGGCAGCCAACACATCGGCGGGTATCGATTACCATGGCGTACCGTTTTGGTTTATCGGATACGGCGGCCAACGCGGGCAACGCTGTCGCCCCTGCTAAAGCCACCGTTCCGCCGGCAACACCTTTGATAAAATCCCGCCTGGAGTTTTGCGTAGAAAGATCATTCATCTTCAATTTCCCCGTTTTTGCACGAATCTTTTAATTCCAAGCGAAGTGTAGTTACCACAGGATGAGCCCGCCGTGATCTGGATCACGTTGGCGTATTGTTTCGCACAGGCGGTCAACCGTGCGCTGTGCTCTACAGGTGGGGTGAAGAGGGTTTATTTATACTTATCAATAAGTTATAAACAGACCCGATGTGGCAATCTATTCCGAGGCGAATGTTCAAGAAGCTCGGGAAATTGATAAAAAATTGACCTGGGACAAGTTTGGTCAATTCATCACATCGTAATCGGGGTCGAATTCTTTTCGCAGGGCGGCAAAATCCGGCACGATAGCCTTATCGCCGTGGAATTGGGTGAGGCCGGAGCGCTGAAGTTCGCTCATTCCGCGCGAGATGGATTCGCGCCTCACCCCCAGCATCTGCGCCAGTACCGTGCGGGAAACCGGCAGTTTCAACTCGACGACGCCGTCGTCCCTGATAATCAGTGATTCCGGTTCCTCCCGCTGGTAGCGATCACGCAGCAAGAACAGGAGGTGCGCGACCCGGGCGCGTACGCTCAGGGTAACCGCTTCGTGAAAACGGTCTTGCGCATCCCCCAGAGAACGTGCCGCCCGCTTGAGGAATTTTAATCCCAGGGCGGGATTCTGATCGATGAATTCCCGCATGAGCGTGGCCGGTATAAAGCAGATCCGTGTTGGCGCCAGCGCCTGTGCACCGGCACGATGGTTTTCCCCGGCGAGAAACGGACGGTAGCCCATGGTATCGCCGGGGTACGCCAGTTTGATGAGTGTCGAATTGCCCAGGCGGTCTGTTTTCTTGATACCAACCAATCCTTTCTTGACGTAGTAAACGCCCTCACAGACCGCAGAATCCTCAAATATTACCTCCCCCTCATCGAATCGGCCGCACAGGGCCACCGTTATGACGGCCTCGAGTTCTTCGTCCCGCAGAACACACCACTCAGGATTGTGGGGAAAGTCATCCAGGAGACAGTTTGTATCGAAGCACTTGTGGAATCTGGATTGCAGGACAGGGGGCCGATTATTTTGTTGTAAGTGCGGCAAGTATAGCCCTCTACTCCCAGGGAAACCACGCTCCGTTACTTGTATATGTACTATTTAATCACCTCGACCGCCCGCAGCTCAGGATGCTGATCGCCGGGAGTTTTGTCATGGCTGACGTATTGCCGGTATCCTTTGTCGGTGCGGTTCG
>Ga0255047_10003051_pt1 | contig 10714 bp, 9 predicted proteins | sample JV7_2_1_MG_FD_183640 | JGI IMG/M metagenome (GOLD analysis project Ga0255047, IMG submission 183640) | Seawater microbial communities from Jervis Inlet, British Columbia, Canada - JV7_2_1 | ecosystem: Environmental > Aquatic > Marine > Inlet | place: Canada: British Columbia | collected 2016-10-06 | reverse complement strand
GGAAATGGCAGGCTGGATGGCCGCAGGACAACTGCATTCGAAAGAACATATCGAGAAGGGTATTGAGAATTTCCCCGATGTCTTATTGAAGCTTTTCGACGGTGGCAATTTCGGTAAGCTCATATTGCAGGTAGCGGACTCGGATTCAGCGAACGAATAGGTGTGATAATCGGGAAGCGTTCATCGCCTGTTCTTCCTTTAGTTATTCTTTTACATACCTGCTAAACCACGCAAGTATGTTGTCGACCTTGGCAATCAAGTGAGAAGGCCTCGCTACAATGCCGTGTGATGCTTCCGGAATCTGCACCAGTATCGTATCGACCTTGCGAATTTTTAGAGCTTGATAAAACTGTTCCGACTGTCCCAATGGCGTTCGGTAGTCCACCTCACCGGTTAACAGGGCGGTCGGTGTTGTTACATTACCGACCAGTGACAGTGGCGAACGAGCCCAATAGGCATCGGGATCTTCCCAGGGCATTTTCTCGAACCAATACATCGAATAGAACGGCGCACCGTCCGACGTCAAAGAGAAGCTGGTCCAGTTAATCACTGGCTTGGCGACGACAGCGGCACGGAATCGATCCGTCTTACCCACGATCCAGGCCGTAAGCACGCCACCGCCTGAACCGCCGGTAACGAATAATGATTCCTCATCGATGAAGCCACGTTCTATGACTGCTTCAACTCCAGACATCAAATCATCGTAATCCTGGCCAGGGTAATTGTGGTGAATTTCATTCGCGAAAGCATCACCGTAACTCGTTGACCCGCGTGGGTTTGTGTACAAGACGACATAGCCCGCAGCAGCATACAGCTGAATTTCCGAAGAGAACTGCGGACCGTACGCTGCAAAAGGCCCCCCGTGAATTTCCAAAATAAACGGATACTCCTTGCTTGAGTCGAAGTCAGGTGGTGTTACCAGCCAGCCCTGCACTTCCAGGTCGTCGGCAGAGGATTGCCAGGTGATTTCCTCGACGGCACCAAGATTTCGATTGCCAAGCAGGTCTTCGTTCAATTCGGTCAGGCGCATTGGTGGCTTACTACCACGCCCGACCGCAACATCGGCAGGACGATTCGGGCGCCCTGCTGTATAGGCATACGCTCCATTATTAGCCGCTGAGAACCCCCCACTTGTATAAGGTCGACCGAGCCCGACTCCACCGACATCATTCGCGACTGATGAAATCTCGCCTCGCATTGAAAGCGTTGCGATATTCGTTCTACCGTGATCATCGTACTGCACGTATAAACGATTCGAACTGCCGGCCCACTGAACGTCGTTAATCGATCGATCAAAATCAGCAGTTAGCACGTCGATGGAACCGTCGTCCAGGTTCATCACGTACACGTCACTGTTGTGGTATCCCATCTTCTTATCGTCGAATCCGAGATACGCCAGCCGTGAGCCATCCGGCGACACTGTCGGCGAGAAATCAGGGCCATTACGATCTGTCAGTTGCTTGAGCTCCCCGCTCGCGACCTCAACCGACCAGATCTCCGCCTCCATCGGATCATGCTCCCACTCGTCCTGCAGATTGCCGGCAAAATATATTCGACGGCCATCTTTAGACCAGGAAAGGGGACCGCCGTGATCACGATCGCCGCTGGTGATTTTTCTTGGACTGCCACCGTCGGTCGACAATACAAACAAGTGTGAATTGCCGTGCTCGAGGTATCCGGCGCCGTCAGCCCTGTAACGCATTTGATCGATTACCGTTACCGGTGGCGCCCACTCCGCACCTTCCGGTGACGGCGGTGGCGATGCCAGCGATGCGCCGTCTGCTTTGACAAACATCTCAAATGCAATCTGCTTCCCATCCGGTGACCACGTCAAGGACGACGGCCCGCCTCGCACGTTGCTCAGCATTGCGGTCTGGCCCGTGTCCATCCAGCGCACGTGAATTTGCGAACCACGATCAGCAACGCTCGTGACGTAAGCAAGACGATCGCCACTCGGCGACCAGCGCGGACTGCCGTAACTCTGTGCCCCGGACAACAGCGGTCGATGGTGTTCACCGTTCGCGTCAACAATCCATACGTTCGAGACCGAGCGGTCCGTCATGATGTCTTTGGAGACCCGCGAGTACGCTATGCGTGATCCGTCCGGAGATATCTGAGTGTCAGTCGCAACCTCCAGTTCGAAGACATCGATATTCTTGAAAATGCTGTCGTCAGCGCTGGCAACGGCTGTGATAAACAATAAAGCCAGTGTAACTGTTCGCATGGGACCCCCGTCACGCCTTGTAATTTGTATTTGATGGCAATGCAGCGCGCATTATAGGTGAAATCCACGACCATGATCCTCGTTGAAGATGACAAATGTCAGTGCTGAGCGTCCCAAAGCCTCCTACAGTCACCAAATGCGATACGTGCGCCAGTCTTCGGCAGCTTTCGCATGCGGACTTTCGATAATTTACGAACGTGGGAGTGGGATCATGGACAGGTTTACTCGGCGCTTGCTGCTTTTGGTGGCTGGCGTATTTTTTTTGGCGGGTTGCGACGGTGACGACGGTGCCGCCGGCGCGGCGGGTGCAGCTGGTGCTGCAGGAACGAGCGGTTTTTCATGTTGGGATTTGAATCAGAACGGCGTTGCCGATCCTGAAGAAGACCTCAATGGAGATGGCGTAGTAGATACTCTTGACTGCCGTGCACCCCTTCCCGGAACTGGTATCGCCGTTAGCGGCAATATTTCAACACCCGCCGGTCCTCTTGATCGTTTCTCATCTGTCTACTTCATGCCTGTTGGTGGGGCGGCAGGTAGTGAGATCGATGCAGTTGTCGCTGCGGACGGCAGCTACACGATCGCTTTGAACGAAGGCGACTACGTTGCTCATGGAAGCAGACCCGGTTACGAAACCGTCATGGTTGATCCCTTCGCCGTCACTCAAGGCGGTGCCAATACGCTCGACTTCGAGCTTCCAGAGATTGCCGATGGCGAGTTCATCAGCAGTGAAGATTGCGGTATTTGCCATACCGTTCAATACGCATCGTTCGTGCAGTCAGGTCACCCCTACAAGCTGAACAAGGTCGTGGATGGTAATCAACCGATCTATCCGTTCACCACGTTGAATGGCGTCTTGCCACGTGTGTTCGATGACGATCTCGACATCCCCGGTGGTTTCACGGATGTTAATCCGGGCACTGACAATAGCCTGGGCACCCCGGTTGTCTGGAACGACGTATCCTACGTGATTGGCGGTTATTTCTGGAAAGCCAGGTTCGTTGATCAGGCTGGCGCAGTCGTCACAGGCTCAAATGTTCAATACAACTTCGCTACCGACGCAATGTCGGGTTACCACAACAATGAAACCGACAAACCGTACAATTGCGGCAACTGCCACACAACCGGCTGGCGTCATACCGACGCGACGCTTAACCCTGTTGGGCAGGACGGTTTACAGTTCATGCAAGGCACCTTCTTTGAAGGCGGCGTCCACTGTGAAGCATGTCATAGTGCTGGCTCGGCACACGCCAAGTTCAGCGGCGCGATTGTACGCAATGCAACACCGCGCACACTCGCGGATCTCACTATGCCCGATGCCGGTTACGGCCTCGCTACCGCTTGCGGCGAATGCCACACACGCGATGGCGAACGTGACTACCCGAGCTACCTGAGTGGTTTCGACAATGCATTGGCTACTGCCGGTGTTGCCGACACGAGACCGAACGTAATGGGTGGTCGCATCGCTGTTAGTGGTGGCCTGATCAAGCACCACGAGCAGTATGACGAAATCCTGGGTATTGATCCGGACACGTTGCAGACAACCCGATCGGCCGGTTTCTTGGCCATGCACGGCGACTGCAACACTTGCCACAATCCACATGGCTCATCAGTCAACGTCAATAACCCGTTGTACACAGGTGTAGCTGGCGTTGATCCAAGCAATGGCGCGTGCCTCGGTTGTCATACTGATTATGATCCGACCTTACGTGGGCCGGGCATGACGACGCTCGAATGCACCGATTGCCATATGCCGGATCTGGCCAAGTCTGCGACCAAAGTGGACGGCGATGTCGACCGTCCTGCGGTAGGTGATGTTGCCTCACACATCTTCAGGATTTCGCTGGACTCCACCCAAGCGCAGTTTACGGCTAGTGGTAGCTTCGCGTATCCCGCAATCGATGAAAGCTGGGCATGCCGAACGTGTCATAACTCATCCGATACGGCTGTTATCTTCCCGCTACCGGATACGTTTATCGACACCTACGTTTATCACAACAACGTTCCGTAGCCTTCAAGCAAGCGGAAGCAACATGGCGGCCCTCAGAAAACTGAGGGCCGCTCTAAACGGCGAAGCCGTGGGTCAATTTCTCTCACCCGAAAGGCCTACCTTCTCGCCGCCGAGTTCAAGCAACATTTTATCCGCAACGCGAAATGCATTCGCGTAGATCGTCCAGGTGTGAGGGACGCTCCCACCGGTAGGCATAAAGCTCCCGTCTGTCACGTACAGATTTTCAACGTCGTGTGCGCGGCAGTTCTGGTCAAGTACCGATTTCTCCGGATCGTTCCCAAACCGGCACCCACCAGCCATCAAGTTGCCCGGCGGATTACTGCTGACGCCCCAACTCACCGTGTCCGCGCCCAGGTCAGTCAGCATCTGATAGCCCTTGCGGGCCAGGTATCGACTGATTTTCAAATCGTGCGGATGTTTGCCGACCCTTATTCGTGCAACAGGTGCGTTCCATTTATCTCTTAACGCCGTATCCAATGTCACGTTGCAATTCTCGTTGGGTAACCAATCCGCGAAAGTTTCGAAGCGGAGATAGCCAGCACTCGTAAAGTATCTGTGCAGCTTGTTTTTCAATGGGTGCCCCCAAAGCAATCGGTCAGATTCCCATTTTTGTTGAATCGCACGACCGGTAGGGTTTGGGTGACGAAACAGAAACTCAATCGTGCCACCTTTCGTCTTGCCCATCTCGTCATTATCGATGTAGTACCAGTCCTGTAACGCACGATTGACGAACGGCCCGCGAATCTTGAGTTGAGCCGCCTTTTCCGGATCCAGATCGTCATACAGGAAAGTACCTGTGCCGGCTCCGCCACCCGAAAAAATCAGGTTTTTGCCGACTTGATCGTGGCGGTTTGCAAGACCATTCGGATGACTCGGTCCACGCGAAAGCAGTAGTAATCGGGATGTTTCAACGGCCTGACAAGCAACAACAAACAGGTCCGCGCGGACTTTTTGAACGACTCCATTCGCATCATAATAATTGGCACTCAACACCCGGCCACTGGTGTCACTCTCCAGGTGGTAGACGTGACAATTCGGCCGAATTTCGCAATTCCCGGATGCAACCGCACGATTCAACAGTGCTGCACGCGAACTGCCCTTGGCGCCGGAGGAACAACCATAACTTCCGCAGTAACCGGAATATTGACAGCTGGATCTGCCATTCGCCGGGCGCGACAATATGGCGCGTGCTACCGGGATCGAATGTAATTCCTTTCGTCGGCAGAGATCGTCAAACCATGCGGCTACCGGGTGTTCTGCCGTTGGAGGGTACGGATAGTCGTTCGTTGATCGCGGCTCAAGATTCGGATGATCGACTACCCGGCCGGAAATGCCAACTTCGCGTTCAACTTTCGCGTAGTAAGGTTCCAGATCGTCATAAGCAATAGGCCAATCGGCAACGTTTGCACCGTCAATTGGACCGAACTCCGACAGCAAACGAAAGTCTTTAGGCTTTAGGCGATGAAAGAAGCCACTCATCAGGTTTGATGAGCCGCCCACCATGTTGCCATTCCAAAAATCTCGGCCGCCGTCGTAGGTAGGCTTCGCAGTCCACCCTTTGCCTTTGTTGCGTTTCTCTACTACGTGAAACTCTTCTCGTAAGTTTCGTGAATAGGTGTTGCGTCGGCAGCAAGCGATCTCATCTTTGTAGAAATCGTTTTCCGTCAGCCAGGGCCCTTTCTCCAGTACCAGGACTGAGAATCCGGCCTCAGCCAATGTCAGAGCGACCGGACCTCCACCCGCACCGCTTCCCACTACACATACATCGAAATCCACCATCACAGCTTTCCGTATGTCTTGTCAGTCGGAGGTCTGGGAAAACCCGGTTGATGTTCCAGCCACCGCCAGCCGACTTGATCGGGATTGCCGCCGTACACCGGGTCGGAAAGCAAGGCTTCGAAGATGTAGGTCAGCAGCAATGAAAGCCATAGCCGGCCCCAACGGGTCTCATCCGCCAGGTAGCGCAACAGCTGCTCCTTTTGCATGAACTCAAGTTCTGGAAATACCGTATCGAATCGCTCCATAGTCGCGTCCTGCAATCGACCGATGCCGTTGACAATTGTATTTCGCGTGTCTGGATCCGATTCCGGTACTGTGATCGCCCATTCAAGATACGCAGCTGCGCCAATATCCGTAGCGCCCGGAGAATCGGGACCTTTGGGAAATAAATGCTCCTGGAGGGCGGCGATCGCTTGCTGTTGTTGAGACGAGAAAAAGACAAACGATGTCTCTTTTGTCATTTCCTTACGTAACGCGAAAGGGAGTCCGGCCAAGGCGGTGGCGGCCGCGACCGCTGCACCTCCGCGCAGAAGAAACTTTCGCCGGTCCAGGCGACTAATCGAAGGAGGCATTCGTTACCGACCAATCAGGCAAATGAGCGATTGGATATTCGGGAACACTGTTCCGGTATCGGATTATCCCGTTTACATCAATGATGAACTCGGCAGGCACGTTGGTAACTTCGAACCGATCCGTTACAAGCTTACCGATATCAAACGCGGTCGAATAATTAACGTTAAAGCGATCCTCGAACAATCGCATCTTCTCGGAAGAATCGCTCCAGGTCGTATTGATTGCGATGATCTCAATCTTTTCGCCGAACTGTTCTTGCAATTTGATATACCGAGGGACTTTCTTAATGCAGAAAGAACACCAGGTATTCCAAAAAACTACATAGACCGGCTTACGCCCTCGAAATTCTGAAAGCCGGAGTACGTTTCCATCCTGAGTCGCAATCTCGAAATCCGGAGCGACGTCACCGACATCGGCTGCCGTCGCCGGTGTGGTTACGATGAACATTATCATCATCGTAAGCGGCAGTATCCGACTTGATAATCCCAATTTTATTGCCCGATTTGTCATACCAACAGGGACCGTAACAGCGCGCGCATTATTTCCGGTTACGTATAAGTACCTACTATTGAATGGCTCATTGCCGGGATCATGCTGCTACCTCGTCGTCAGCCGTATTCCAGATGCCACGAGTTGCGACGCGTCGCGCATAATCGGCGAAGTCGATTGGCTCCCGCCCGAGTGCGCGCTGTACGCCGTCGCATACATAGGCGTTCCGCCCGTCGAGGACCGTTTCGAACAGGTAATTCAGTAACCATGCGATGTCGTCCGGCGCACCGGATTCGGCGATGGCTGCAGCGAACGCCTCTCCCGGGATCTGGACGAACTGCACCTCGCGACCGGCAGCACTGGAAATTTCCTGCGCCAACTCAGCGAATGTCATCAAGCGAGGTCCTGTGACCTCATAGATTTCATAGGCGTGTCCTTCCTCAGTAAGCGCGGCCACTGCAACATCGGCGATGTCGTTGACGTCAATGAAAGGCTCTGCAATATCGGCAGCCGGCAACGTGATCGCACCGTCCAGAACCATGCCAAGGAACTCACCTTCCGAGAAGTTCTGGTTAAACCAGCTCGCACGAACGACGGTCCATTCGACGCCGGCCTCCTGGATGATCCGCTCACAGTCTTGTGCCTCCTCTTCGCCGCGTCCGGACAGCAGCACGAGGCGTTGGACACCTTGCGCTACGGCTTTCTCGACGAATGCACGAATGGCATCTTTGGCGCCCGGTATCGCCAGATCGGGTGCGTAACTAACATAGACTGCCCGCACACCTTCGAGGGCTGCATCCCAGGTGCTTTGATCATTCCAATCGAAGGGCAGATCGGCGGACCGGGACGCAATGCGGGTCTTAACGCCGCGCGCTTGAAGTTTTTCTGCAACTCGGCGACCAGTTTTTCCGGTGCCGCCCAATACGAGTGTTGTTTGCTTGTTCATGGCTCTCTCCTGTTGATTACAGTGCATACCGTACGCGCAGCCCATTTGGAGAAACATGCTCGGAACAATCAAATTCATACGCGTTCGTCTAAAATAAGCCGATGGACAATTTAGGTGGACTATTGGATGCACCGCGCGCGCGTGGCGCCTTCGCCCTTCGCACGGTGATGAGTTCACCGTGGTCGCTAAGAATCCTGGCGGAATCGCCAATCACTCTGATCGCTGGCGTGTCCGGCGACACGTGGGTCGTTCACGACGACGGCGATCCGATACGGCTGGGGCCGGGGGACATCGCCGTTACCCGCGCACCCGAGCACTACAATGTCGCCGACTCGCCCACACGTCCCCCAACTGTTGTGATTCACCCGCGCCAGCGCTGCTGCGACCTGGACGGTAATTCCGTACTCGAGGAAATGACGCACGGCGTGCGAACGTGGGGTAATGATCCGGACGGCTCAACGGTCTTTATGGTTGGCGCCTATGAGCATCTGAGCGACATCAGTGATCGCTTGTTGCGCGCCCTGCCGCCGGTGCTGTCGCTGTCGCATGCTGACTGGGAGTCCCCTCTCGTTCCGTTACTCTGCGAAGAGGTCGTCAAGGACGAACCTGGGCAAGCCGCCGTACTGGATCGCTTGCTCGATCTGCTCCTGACCGCTGTACTCAAGGCCTGGTTCGCGCAACAGGATTCCAGCAGACCAGAGTGGTGGCGATTTCAAGGCGACAGAATCGTCGAGTCCGCGCTGCGGATCATGCACGATGATCCTGCCCATGCATGGACGCTGGACAAGCTCGCCAAAGAATCGGGCGCGTCTCGAGCATCGCTGGCTCGCCGCTTCCACAATGTGGTGGGCGAGCCTCCCATGACGTTTTTAAAGCACTGGCGGATGGCGATGGCGGCGGACCTGTTGTGCCAACCGGACGAAACAGTGAGTACCGTGGCGGAGAAGGTCGGTTATTCAACTCCGTTCGCGTTCAGCGCTGCGTTCAAGCGCGTCCGCGGTCTAAGTCCGCAAGCGCATCGCGCGGGCGCTTTGTCGATCACCTAGCGGTGATTGGCTGTCTTGACTTAAATGGCGATGGGCCTTCGGCCTGTCGTCGGGCCTTGCCCTCCTCGGTACGAACTCCCGACCACACAATGCAGAGCTGATGTCGGAGATTTATCGGAAAACTCGATCTTGCCTAATGCCATTTAAGACCAAGAATGACCAATAAACTGTTGACAGGTTGAATCCGTTATTATAATTTACATTATAAGTTTCTTGGACCGGAGACCTCAGTGGTTAGACTCAAAATCAGAGCTGTGGGTACATCTTCAGGCGTTATATTGCCGAAGGAGACGCTCGCACATATGGGCGTGCGCGAAGGCGACGAGCTGTTTCTTGTCGAGAGGCCAGACGGCTACCAAGTAACACCATACGACCCGGATTTTGAACAACAACTAGAGAGTGCCCGCAAAGGCATGGACGCGTACCGAAATACGCTTCGCGAGTTGGCAAAATGAAGGAACCGGCCTGGCTCATCAAGCCAGCCGTAATCGCAGTCCACAACATGATGATTGCCCGATTCGGAGGGGCGGATGGAATTCGTGACGAAGGCCTTGTCGATTCTGCCCTCGCCCGGCCGGCCAATATTTATCACTACGACCATTGCACCGATGTCTCGCAACTCGCTGCAGCCTACGCCGCTGGCATTATCCAAAACCACCCCTTTATCGATGGCAACAAACGTACTGGATTCATGGCCGCGTATATGTTTCTTGACCTAAATGGAGCGAAACTTCAAGCGGACGAAGTCACAGCGACGGCGATGACCCTGTCGTTAGCTGCATCAGAAATTGATGAGAAAAACTATGCAAGCTGGTTGGCAGAGAACATTCGGATGACATAGTGTCGATCCGGGATACACCTTTTGGTTTATGGCGCGCCCGGAGAGATTGATCCAAACAGGCTAGCGCCTGTTTCGACCCTGCGGGCGCACTTCGTGCGTCTAAAACGCTGACGCGTTTTATCGAACAGGAGTTCTCATCTTCATCCAGACACGTCAAATGAAAAAGGGCCCCCGGTGGGGACCCTTTGTCATTTGGCGCGCCCGGAGAGATTCGAACTCCCGACCACCTGGTTCGAAGTTAGATCAATTCACGGTAACATATTGAAATATCACGAAGTTCGTTGGGGCGCCCGTTGCATGAATTGCCCTACATTGCACAACAACGCACAACTGAATCACGCAAAACTCCCGCACGAATTCAATCCGAGGTCGCAACTGCGGCACTCCGTTGTGCGGCACCGACGTAATCCTTGACGTTTGTATAGATCGTGGCCCCTACCCCACCTGGGCGGTAAGAAACGGCCAATACTTACCCCTCACCAACGGCAGGTTTCCTTTCGAAACCTGCCTCTCAAGCTGCTATTTTTCGTGCATCTTGGCCATCTGCAGCATAGCGCCCAACAACACGTTGGCACCGGCAGTGAGATCGGCCGGTTCCGCATTTTCTGATTCGTTGTGTGAAACACCGCCTTCGCACGGGACGAAGATCATTGACGTAGGCGCAACACGTGCGACGTAAACCGAATCGTGACCAGCGCCGGAAACAATGGGCTGATAGCTCGCGCCCAAAGCTTCTGTTGCGACCTTTACGGCCGCAATACAATCCTTATCAAACTTGAGGGCGGGTGAAAACCATTCCTCTCGAATA
>Ga0255047_10003050_pt1 | contig 10715 bp, 26 predicted proteins | sample JV7_2_1_MG_FD_183640 | JGI IMG/M metagenome (GOLD analysis project Ga0255047, IMG submission 183640) | Seawater microbial communities from Jervis Inlet, British Columbia, Canada - JV7_2_1 | ecosystem: Environmental > Aquatic > Marine > Inlet | place: Canada: British Columbia | collected 2016-10-06 | reverse complement strand
CCTCCGCTTCATAAGTTTCATATACTGTTCTTAATCTGTTTACTAAGTCTCTAACACAACCAGCGCATCCTGACGTTTCAAAGCGTCTGTTAAATACTCTACGTGCTATCTTAACTAATTCTATTTGTTGAGTAGGTTGTACTACTGTTGGGTTACTCTCAAAGAAAGCGTGTAGGTAATTATATTCTTCCTCGTTTAGACAGTTAACTTTGCCCCATCCGATAAGGTTTAGTTTCTTCTTACGTTCTTCACAGTTGCAATCGTCACCCATTAAGAACTTAGCAATCTTTGAAATCCCAGTAGCTTCTAATACTTTCTCTACTTTGTCTCCTAGTCCTTCTGTTGGTGTTCCTGCCAACATATCTAAAGCGTCTGGTGCGTTGATAGATTTAACTTTCATTGCGTTGTCTCGCTCTATCTGTTCTTTAGTTCTTCTTACTCGTTTCTTCTTTGTCATTTTCTTTTAATTTAACTATATATGGTATATACCTCTTTAATTTCGATTGTGCCTCATTGTAAGTATCACAAGTTACAAAAAACATTCCTGCATACTTACAACTATGAGTATAGTTTATCCCTATATACCGCCACCTAATATTATACCACCGTTTAATCCTTGCTACGTATTTACCGTTAACTTTTACTATCTCTCCCTTCATATCTTATTAAAGTCGTTATTATTATAATCTTCGTAATCATTACCTACTGCTTCTCTTATCCTGTCTTTACAATTCTTTATAGTATTGTATAGTTTACTCTCTGAAATGCTCAACAGTTCGCTTAGACGCTTAACACTAATTCCCTTTCCGCTTCTGTTGTGCCATGTTTCCCTTTCGTGCATAAACAACTCGAATATTGTTCTGTCGTATTCATGCCAGTTGTTCTTTTCTGCTTCTATCTTATCATTAAGTATTCCTACTGCTTCGTTACGCTCTAACTCGTCTTCTTCTTCCTCTGACTCGTAGTTAACATCTGAAAACACTATAACGTCTTTGCGCTTTCTTTCCTCTCTTGCTTGTGCGTGAAAGGCTCTACGAATCATTAACCAAATAAACAAACGGTTAACCTCTCCGTATTTGTCTAGTACTCGTTCGCACGTTGGTAAGTCTATGAAGTCTTTATTTACTCGTCCATCATCAGGATTTAATACCTTAGTATCGTAAGAGTGAAGTTCTAAATACATATTTTGTACTATGTCTCCAGCATCTTCACGACTTAACTTATAGTTAGTTCGTGCTATTCTTATCCAATCCTCGTGAAGCTCTGCGACTTTGTTTAAGTACTCCATATAATAATAAACTAATTTATTGTATTTTTGATTTTATAATTCTTCGTCTATTCTAATCGGACGGCATAAACTCCACTCTAAATATTGCTTACGTATCTCTAGTTCTGCTCCGTCATTGTCGTTAATAAAAAGTATTAAACCCTCTATCTCTTTGCATACACTTGTATAAGCGAACTTCTCTGCAAATAACTCGTTTGCTGTCTTGTACTCTACTATAAAAACTGCTTCGTTCATATCGTTAAGATACGTATTTTATTTTGATTCTAAGAGGTTATTTCTAATTCTTTACCAGTTAAAGCGAAATAAAGGTTTTGCAATTGGTGGACGTGAATTGTATTTTTGTTATCTAACCAGCATACATCAAATCTATTAACCCCAAAAGTGAAGTCATGAAGGTCTACAACTAAAAGGTCGTTAATTGAGAATTTTAAAGAATCGTAATTTTCAAATCCAAATTTTAAAAGCCATTCCTCAGTTAGTGGTATTGGTTTATAGTGTGCCATGTCGTTTTCGTGTCCAGAAAATGAAAATGGATAGTATCCTATTGTATACACTCTACCACCGTAATATGTTAAATTCCCTATTCTCAATTCTCTTACGTCCATAGTCATTTCTTTTTTCTTGTGTTAACAGCCATTAATCTAGTCTTGTTGTCTTTCATTGCTTCAAGTAATCTTAACATCTGTGCCTTACATTCAAATGCGTTCGGGTCTGTTGCTTTAACTTTTGCGTACGCTAGTCTAACTGTGCTGTGTATATTTTGGTAGTACTCGCCTTTAATGTCAATCGCACCGTTAGGCATTGATAGGATTGTAGCTATTATATCTGAGTACTTCATATAACCACCAAAGCCCCAAACGACTTAACGAATGGGGCTGGTATAGTTAGGTTACATCAGAAGGGTAAATCTGATTCTACTTCCTCTTGTGGTGCAGGCGTTCCGCTTCCAACTTTGTCACATCGCCAATGCGATAGACTGTTATAGATTCTACCATTGTATTCTTTACCTCTGATAGAAAACTCTACTTCTACTTCGTCTCCAACGCTATTAAATTCAATAAACTTATCTACGAACTCAGCATACTCTGAACTCTTGTAGATGTTAAAACTAAACGGAGTCACGTATCCGTTTTCGCTTGTTTCGTTCACTGTGTAGTCTAATACAACTGCTCCGTTGTCTAGTACTTTCTTCTCTCCGATTGTTGCAATCGTTCCTTTTACTTTGTAGTTCATCCTTACTTTTGTTTACTTATTACTAAATTTAAAACATAGCTTATTTGCTATGTGGTTTGAGTCAAGCAGGTTACTTGGCGTTCCGAATATATCAGAGCTAACAAGTGACGGCATTACATTAAGTAAAGCATGACAAAATTCAGTTTCTTCACCATTTTCAGCAACCTCGTCAAGGTCTATGTAATACTCACTATCTTCATTTGTAATTTCCGCAACCGCTTGCGTTAAAATCATTGCGTATCTCATATACGGCTTCACTTCTTCTTTCATAACTTTTATTTATTACTTATTTACTATTTGTACTTCTTCTTTTTTATACTCTGTTGTGCAGTCTACTGCATTAACAAACGTATTTCTGTTTGCGTGTTGATACACTTCTACTACGTTGCCGTTCTTTAATTTTACCTTCATATTTATTTATTTATTTGCTAATATATTAATTCTATTTCGATATTCATAACTTTTACTAAGAAAGTTTAACCTATACTTTTGTAGTACTCTCTAGCTAGTGTAACTTTCTCTTTCATCTTCTCAATATCCTCTCCAGTTAAAACAACCTCAAAAGACTTAACACGCTCCCAAATTGGAATATTGCTTAAATCGTGAAACTTTCTAACGTCTGCTTCAACTTCTGCCGAAACCTCTCCACACTCTCCACGCTTCCAGCTTTCTCTGCGCATTTCATCTTGAATTAACATCTCAGGCGTAGGTACTAAGCAGTAACTCAAATAACTTTTATAGATACCTGTTAACCACATATAAGCTTTTAATTGCCATTCGTAAGTCTTATTCTTTAACTCAGTATCAAAGAACGGAAAAGAAGCAGCAGACCAGCTAGACTTTACATCTATCACGCAAGTATCTGTTACAACGTCAGGCGTTCCGTGTACGTAATCGTTTTTAAAGTACTCATCGTTTTTATATAGTCGCCCTATATCCATCATAGTCTCAACTAATTCAATAGATAAGTCCTCTACTTCGTTACCTTTGTCTATGTACTTGCTTTTTATTTCTTGCCTTACTCCGTAGTTTTTATATAGCCATTCTTCTTTAATGTAAGTCTTTGCCCCTGGAGATAACTGTGGTGGTGCGTCACGTTTAAGTAGTAAAGTATCTCTTAACTCCGCTTGTTTTTCGGTTAGCTTAATCTTAGACAGCAAGCCCTCCAACGTGGAGAGCTGCTTATCTGTTATCTTTGCGCTTGAGTCGTCTGTCATTATACGCCCAAGACTTGACGCTCTAAATAGTATCTGTTCCATCTTACGCTAGTTTTTGTAATTGCTCACTCGTTAACTGATAATGCGCAGCAAACTTTAACTTATCCATTTTAGCAGTGCCTTTCTCTAAAGCGTCTAAATACTTCTCAAAGTTCTCTGCTGTGATAACAGGTTTAGCTTTTGGCTTTTGTTCACCTGCTGCGTCTGTGTCTTTGTCTGTTACGATTCCAAGCATTGAACTAAGCGCATAACGTCGAATATAAGTAACCGCAGAACCTAGCACCTGAAATTGATTCATTCCTTTAAGGTCTACATCTTGCGGAATATCCGTTAAACTCTCGATTGTTTCGCCTGTCTCCGTGTGAAATAAAATAGTTTCAATCGCTTGACCTTTTATTAACTGAGTGAATCCTAAACCGTGTTTCTTTAGTATAGGGTTTATTATGTTAAAGATTGTAGGTAAATCACTATAAGTATATCCATAGCCTTTTGTCGCTTTGTGGATTACTGGACACTCCTGTTGGAATCCTGCTAACGATTTGTAAATGTTAGTCTTTTTTTGTTCTAGTACTTGTTCAAATGTGTTCATGTTTATTTGTTTTTACGTTGTTTAATTAATTCTAACTCTCTATTGGCGTAGTCTGCTATCTTCTGCATATCGCTTTCGTCTTCGCCTTTGTCACGTAGCAAGTATTTTAATATGTTAGCTTCTTGAAAGTTTAACTGCCAATGCTCAGCAAGTGCGATTACGTCCATTCCGTTAACCTCTCGTGATTTGTAGCGTTCTGGCTTGCTTTCTATCTCTTCGCAGTCTTCAAATTTTACATACCAACTATTACCATTTGCAATCTCCTTAGCACGAAAGTCTCTAAAACCATCATACGTGTTCATTGTGACTATGTTTCCAACGATATAATGATGACCACTATTATTACTAATAATTCTTACCTCCTTTCCTTTTTCAAATTCCATAATTTCTATTTTTCTGTAAATCTAAGTATTTAATTCCACCCGACAATGGGAAAACTAAACTTTTTTTAATTCTTTTAATATTTCAGTATAAATTTCTAACTTTTCTTTATACCAACTTAACGGGATACTCCCTCCTTTTGCGTTCTCTCTATACCTTCGCTCTAAAAACTCCCACCTCTCAGGGAATGTATCAGTAAACCATTTTCCAGCTTCAATAGGGTGTTTATGCCACCAATTCAAATGACAATGATAACAAAGAACTTTAATATTTAAAGGTTCAAATGCTAAACGTCCATCCCTAGAAACAGGTATGACGTGTGAACCGTGACAATCAGAACCACTTACTTCTTTGTGGCAGTGTTGACAGGTGTTGTTGTCTCTGATTTTAACTATTGATTTAACAACCTTATCTAGTTTGTCTTTTACTTTTCGCTTTTCTGTTTTTGCCATTGTTTATTTATTTTAATATTTGTTTCATTTTCTTTATACTTAATCTCCCTTCGTTCTCGTTCCAGCAATACTCAGCCAACTTCATACTTTTTAAGTCTTGTTCGTAAAACATCAATAGAAGCTCTCTCAGTACCTTTTTCGCACTCATTGGTAACAATATACTGCTGTGTCGATTAATGACCTTAAAACTGTTCTTATGCACTTCTAAATGTGAAATAAGCAATTCATAGTTATAAACTTCAATGTGCTGGTCTGTTATTTTCTTAAATGTTATCATTTTAAATAACCTCTTCTAATACACGCCATTCCTTTAATAACGTTCCTTCAAAAGTCACTTCAACAGGTATTCCTTTAAGTTGGTCAATAGTATCAACTTTAGCTGCGTATAGTAGGTCGGATAGATAGCGCATTATTTCGTCGTATTGTTCACTTCTATTCTCTTCTGTCCATTTGCAGCGTTCATTCCAAACTACCCTATTACAGTCCCATGCGCTTTTACTGTCCCCAACTCCGCTTCCTTTCATGTCAATAGCTACGTGTAGTCCAATCATAGAGTCTTGATACCCACCTAATCCGAATTTTACATCTCCTAACTTTCCTAATCTCTTCTCTCTCATAATCTTATTTTTTCGTTAAATATACTAAAAATTTTCAAACTCATTGTTAACATGAGCGTTTAAACTGTTTTGTATTGGTTTCTTAAAGTTACTTTGAATCTCTTGCAGTGGGTTAACTCCGTTGATTGTAAAGCCTAAACCGTGATTAAAGTAAAACATCAAAGGAATATCTGAGTTTGTAATACTTCCCCCTGTATCAACGTCTTTCACTTTGTCAATATCTACCATTGTAAAGTACTTCATTGCATCAAGTTTGTTTAATCTGTTTAGATTTATCCAGTCATCACTCATGTTTGAGAATGTACTACCACCTTCTGCATTGTGTTTTAATGGCATCATAGGCTGCCCTGCCCATTCGTGACCTTCTGGATATTGCGAACTTTTACGTTGTGTCTCTGTGTTCGGGTGCATTGTCAGATACAAAGTTGTTTCGTTCGTTTTACACCAATGCTTTAACTCTCTTATAAACGGTACGTTTTCACTATATCCAACCTTTCGGTCTAATTGGTTAAATGGGTCAAGCAGTACTCCGTCTGGTTTCTTACTGTTAAAAAGAACAAGTAACTCCTCAGGCTTGTAAATCTTCTTATTGTCTATAAAGAAAAACCATTCTTCTATGATTCCAGCTGCTTTGATTATATCTTCATCACTAAGGTCTTTTAACTTTGTTCCTGTGTACCATTGGATAAGGTCACGCATAACACGCCCTTTTTTGTTTTCATCCATCCACAATCCCCAAGTTAAACCATGCTTTACAGATAGACACAAGAAGTACCACGCCATAAAATAAGTCTTACCTACGTTATTACCTCCTAAAACTCCAACGTATTGCCCTTTTTTAAATCTTAGGTGATTGTCTAGCTCACAACCTATGTCTAAACCTAAAGGTATTCTACCGTGTTTATAGTCTAGTAAATATTCGTTATCACTTCCTTTATCTAATATCATAAAGCTCTTTTTGTTTACGTGCCATTTCAACAACTGGGTCTACTGTGGTTTGTGGTTTATTATTAATTGTTGCCTTTGCTTTTAAATACAGTGCATCAAACTTTTCTCTTAGTTTAGAAGTGCTTTGAATGTTTACTTTCCAAAAAGCATCTACGTTAAGGAACTCCCATACTAATCTAACTTCTTCTAACGTTGCTTTATCTGATTCAATCAATAAACGAATATCATTCGACCAGCTTTTAACTTTTGCTTTATCTAACATTGTAGTTTTTGCTTTACCTGAATCTATCAAATTCTTTTTAAACAACTTCCAAAAAGTAAAAGCAATCTTTTCAAATTCTTCTAATTGGCTTTCGTTAGAAATGGCAATGAATAAGAGATTATCTTTATCTTTATCTTTATCTTTATCTTTATCTTTATAGCTAGAGTTTTGCTTAGGCATTGCTTTAGCATTGCTAGACTTTTGCTTACCACCCTTGCGTCCTGCATCCTGTCTACGTTTGCGCTTCTCTGAAAGCACATCAAACTGCTCATTTAAGAACGAAATACAAGTTAAATCTGTCTTTTCGTTGTGTGATAAGATGTCAAGTTCAAACAGTTGATTTAATAATGCTTTATCATTGCGGAAGCGTTTCTCTAGCATTGCTTTAGTTACGCTACAATCTTGCACCCAATAGTAAGAGCATAGGTCTATAAACAAACCTTTTAACTCATAGTCTTCAAGGCTTATTAATCCGTTTTGCCACTCTTGGGCAGTGAATCGGAAATAAGGTAATTCTTTTGCCATGATTATAGTACTTTTAAATTTTTTAAAAACCCTTCTTCTAAAAGATAGTTGTGAGTTTCTAATTCTTCACTGAAAAACTGTTCAATATAATACCCATTGCCGTTATTCATGTTTATACGTATTTGGTATTGCTTTTTACCTCCCTCCCGAACTTCCTGAACATTTATGTCAGAAATCTTTTTTAAATCTATATAATTCATAATATTAATATAATAAAAAACCCCTGCCGAAGTAGCCACGTAGGAAAGGCATCGTTCAACAGAGGTTTCAATAAAATTTCTTGTAAGTCCTACGTTACTTCGAGGTACAAATATACTAAATGTTTTTAGATATTCAACTATTTAATGTCTTTAAATTCCTCTTCTAGATATTCTCTTATTCCTTGCGTGTTTAGTCTGTAAATAGAATCGTTGTAAGATTCAAAGTTCTCATGCTTTTCTATTGCGTTTAAAACTGTTGCGTGACCTCTCCCAGCAAATAAGCTACCAATATCCTTTAAGGTTAAATTAGTGTTTACTCTAAGATATGCCATTAGGTAAAATCGTTGATGCGATGCGTAGTGCGCTCTTAGTCCAGTGTTTAACTTTTCGTGTTTGATTATATCTGTAACTGCTTCTACAATTCTTTGGCTTGACTTCTTTTTATATTCTGCGTAATTCATTTCTTTTAATTTTAATATTATCTATAATTTCCACTCTTACTCCTGTAATCTTCTCTCCTTGTTTAACAGCGTTCCCTCTGCTTTTAGCTTCTACTTTTAGTTTTCTGCCGTCTGGTGTTCTTAGTTCGTATGTCATTAGAATAGTCTTTGTTGGTTTATATCGTTTTTAATTCTCCTTACTGATATGTCATAGAACTCCTTATCTAGTTCACTACCGATAAAATATCTATTAGTCTCATGACACGCAAGCGCAGTACTTCCACTACCGCTAAAACAGTCCATAACAATATCTCCCTCTACACTTGACTTCTCTATAAGATATGCCATTAGATTAACAGGTTTTTGTGTTGGGTGATATAGATTACCAGTTCTGTATGCCTTGTCTATAACATCAGTATCTCTACGTCCGTTTAGGTTTTTCCCGTTATTAATAAAGAAACAAAGCTCGTGACAGCCACCATATCCACCTTTAAGGTCTCCCATTCCTCCCCCTTTCTTTGCCCATACCATTAAATTTTTGATTTTAAAGTGTTTTTCAATTTCCTGCTTAAAAATATCAACCTTATGCCAACTACACCAAATATACAAGTGAGAGTCGTCCTTTGATACACGTTTAATCTCATTTATCCAATCAGGAAGCCACTCAAGAGAAGAGTCACCCTCTATCTTTTTATGCTTATCCTTTCTATTGTTACTTTGATAATCCATACCATAAGGAGGGTCAGTTAGTACTAGGTCTATAGAGTTGCTCTCTGTTCTTCTTAGCATATCGAAACAGTCCTCGTTTGTAATCGTTAATTTATCTGTTACTTTCATTACTTAATTGTTAATTGTTTTAACCTACTCTCTTTCATTTCTAGCATACCTAACGCTCTTTCGTTAAAGCTTGCACCCTTATTAGCGTCTACTGTCTTTAAAGGCACGTAAACGTTCTCTAATTCTTCCAGCTTGCTTTTGTGCTTAAATGCTTCTTCTATTCTTTTACGTATGTTCATAATTATTCAATCGTTATGTTTAGCTTTAGTGTTATTAATGTTTCAAATTCAATATCACATTTGTTACAATAGATGTAAAAAGACTCTTTTTTATTAAGTATAGGATAGCTTAGGTAATCAAAGTTAAGGTCTATTTCTTTTTTATTTTTACAACTTGGACATACTACCTCAGTTTTAAATGGGAGGTATAGTCTTTTTACTTCTATAGGATATTCTTCTTCTATGTCGTACGTTTTCTTTTTCATAATTAATTAGTTTGTGTTTCGTATTCTACTAAAGTATAGTTTTCTTTTGGCTTGTCAAAACTTTTAATGCAGAAAAACAACATTATTAAAATTCCTATTACTATGACCGTTAGTGTTATGTTATCTGCGCTTGTTCTATTCCTGCTCATCGTTTAAGTTATCTATTGCGTTTTGTACTTGTTCCTCAATTTCTTGCTTTAGTCTGTCTGATAACTCAGCACGCTCTAAAGGTATGTTCTTAACTGTGATATTCTCGTACTCAAACGTCATTACTGTTTCGTCATCTTCAAAGCCTGTAATATTTCTAGTATAGACTTCGTAAAATACATCTGTTCTCTCGTCGTTCTCGCTTACAATATAAACGTCTTGACCTTCACATTCGACTTCTAAGTTTTCGCTATCGTTAATGTCGTGGTGTTTAATCTTGTAATGCGTGTTTAACGCGTGTAGTTCTGCTTGCTCTAAGTCAAGGAAGAAGATACCGTTTACTTCAAATACTTTCATCTTATTTAGTTCGTTTGTTTAAATAATCCTTAATATAAATATCCTCTGCTTTTTTATTTACGGAATCTTCCGTATCACCTATACCGAATAAATCACTATACTTATCATCGTCATAGCCGTAACTCATACCAACAACAAGATTACCTATCGTTGTAACTGAGGTTATCGTTATTTTGTTTCTGCCTTTTCTTCTTAATCTTTTTAATAGTTTACACTTCATCTTATTTAATGTTTGCTTGCATGATTAAATCTAGTTTCGCTCCTGATACGTCGAACTCTTCCGCTCGTTTTTGGATAGAGTCCCAGTACTTCGGACACGGTGCAGGGCTGTAAAATTCTGTTTTGCAACCCATGTCTTTTCTGACCGCTGTTATTGCTTGTTCAATTCTTGTTGTGTAATTCATAGCTTATTTATTTTGTGTAATCCTAATATATTATTTAATCTATAAGATTCTTTGTTAAACACATCTCTCATTGACAATTCCCATTGTTCGTATATCTTCTTATTGTCATATTCAGAAAAACAATTTTTCTTTACGTTTTTACATTCTTTTTTATGTTTGCTTATGTCTTCTAATGCTTTTTGTGTTACTGACCTACAATTCATAATTTCTTGTTTTTTGTTGTTTCGTATATTCAAATCTACGGATACTGTTTAAACTGACAATGGGAAAAGTCAATTATTTTTAATTTATTTTCAAGTTTGTAGCGTTTATAGGCGTTTCAAGGCATAAAAAAACCGCACTAAATTAATAGCACGGTTTTATTAATTAGATATTGAACTAGTGCATTTTTCGC
>Ga0255047_10003049_pt1 | contig 10716 bp, 22 predicted proteins | sample JV7_2_1_MG_FD_183640 | JGI IMG/M metagenome (GOLD analysis project Ga0255047, IMG submission 183640) | Seawater microbial communities from Jervis Inlet, British Columbia, Canada - JV7_2_1 | ecosystem: Environmental > Aquatic > Marine > Inlet | place: Canada: British Columbia | collected 2016-10-06 | reverse complement strand
GCGTACGGCCGTTGGCCGCCGTCGCTAACCGCAGATTATCCACGGTGCCCATCACGATCAGGTCGCCCTTGGAACTGGTCGGCGATAGCGAATCGAAAGCCGGAGTCTTCGACGTCTCGCCAGTTCCACCATTTGCGATCGGCAATGTCCCCGACACGTCCGTCGTCAGGACGATCAAGCCTCTTGTGATTGCCTGCCCAGAAATCGTCAGGTAATCAGGCGTGCCCACGAGCGTCACATCCGTCGAGGCCAGATGGAAATTCGTGTGGCTGATATTTTTCATCGTTCCAGCGGCGTCATCCGTCGTGTCGCTCACGTCGAGTACCGGGATGAGATCGCCCGCCGCGACCGTGGTCAATGTCGCAAGGTCTTCCAGTCGTAATCCAGCCACGTTGGCACCTCGTGGTTAGTCGCGGTTAGTCGCGGTTGTGGGTGTGCGTTTCGATTTTGCGAATCACCTCGTCGAACCGGTGATTCCAGTACTTTTTCTCTTCCACGTTGGCCGCAGCCGCCGCCGCCTGGATCTCGTTTGTGTGCTTCTCGGTGAGGGCGTCACGGGCCGAGATGTTGTCAAGGTGCATTGAAAATATGTAAGCGATAACGCAGGTATAAGACGCGACCGTTCCGGCTACGATCGCCAACTGAGAACTAAAATAAGTTCGGAAGGTGACGTACCTACCGTTCTGCTCGCTCATAACATCCGCCGAGTCAGCGTTGCTGGAACAATCGGACGCGCCCGCCACCGGCTCTTCGATCCGATCGACGACAGGCTCGCGACGAACACGTCTTGGCCTTGGCCTTCCCTTTCCCCTTTGCCTTGCGGTGGCGCTTCTGGCTCGCTCCGAGGTCCGACTTTTGCGCGGCCGTCGCCTTCTCGGTGGCCCCTTTCCGAGCCGCGGATTCGACGCCACCAAACAACGCCACAGCGAGAATTACTGAAAACATTCGACGGGTCCTCTTTGCGGGATGGTTTGAAAACGCACCCGACGCGGCATCCCTTCCGCGCCAAGTGCAACTCACCAATACAATCTGATCGCGTACCAACCCCAGGCACCTCGTGCCACGGCCTGGCCTGCAATTGTTCGTTGCCCGCTGAAGCAGCAGGAATCGAGGGCAGCTTGAGCCGAGTGCGCCGAGAATCCCCAACCCTCGGCATTCGCGCCACCCATACCGCCGGCGGGGTGGAAGCCCGCGTTGCGAGAGGCCAGTAGAGCGGCCTTTGCCTCGGCCACCGCCTGCGGTCCACCGGCAATTGCCGCGACGGAATAGATCTGTACGTAGTTCGTTCGCCCGCGAGATCGTCGCCCGCGAGCGTCCGCCGAGTCCGCGAACACGACCGCGAATACGATTACGAATACGATCAACCGATATGCGACAACGGCTGCCAGATTCATTCTGTCGGCCTCGTAGGGTCGTCGGGTAATGTCACCACTCGGCAGGCCCAAGCACCGCCAATAGCCCAGAGTCGCTCTGTGTCATATAGCCAGCCGTCATCGCCGCTGAGCCCGTACGAATTGCACGACCTGCACAGAAATTGACCCCGCGTCCAGACCATATCGTCACCGCGGATGGAGTGCCCGCTGCGGCCGTAGCAGATCGGCATGGGCGAGGCTTGCAACAGTGCCGACCCGAATTGTTCGCGGTCGTCGATCCGCAGCCACTCAAGCGTACGAAAGTGTCTCGCCGTGTCCTTCCAGCCGTTGGGCAACTGGCGCTCCCGCGCGAACGGCGCATTTTCGTGAAACGTGTGCCGAAACGTGCCGGGCTGGCCGTGCCCCGACGAGGGCAGCAACCCATACTGACTTGTTTCTTCGAGCGCCCCGGACATGGTGCTGCCACTGTGCCGTGATCTAGCAACCCGGCAGTACCCCGACATGGGCGATAGAATCACCTCGTGGCTGCGACCCAAGTTGAAATTTCGCACCAGCTGCAAGCACCCAGCGGCCGCGTTGTAAACACAGCTCGACTCCCGCTCTTGATTGAATGGCTCCGACGAGTAGCCCGCGTTCATGTACCCGACGGCCTGGCGGTCCTCAATCTTGTCGCGCCAGTTTCCACGGTGAATCAGCAGCTCGTCCGGAAATGCAGAACCGAACGTGCGGTCCTCGTCGGATTCGATCCACCCACCCGACGAGAATTCAGCATCCAGCCAGTCATCCTTGACCGTGTGATCCGTCACCGCCGGGCCTCCTCAACGATCTTCTGCCACGTCTTCGGTATCTCCATCGCTCGCGCCACCTCGCCTCCGGAAGATATCACCAAGCAAACTCCGCCGCCTGCGGCCGTCGCCGCCGCTAGACTCGGCCCCAGTTCCTTCGGCACCGTCCCCAGGCCCGTCTTTACGTCCCGGTCGATTATCCGAAATTGCGTCCGCGGCATCTTCTCGATCTCTTCCCGCGCCCGATGGACCGCCAGCGGCAGGCGATCTCTCGACGACTCGTACACGATCACCACCAGCCGTGCCGCCGTCGGGTCGGCTGGTGGCAGCGTAGGGTCCGGCGGCCCTCGTGGAGCAATAACAATCCACAACTTAGCTAGCGTCAGGCTGCGGGCTCCGGACGGTGCCCGGACGAAGACATTTGCAAAAACGCTGTAGCGACCCGGCGGGCCGTTCAGAATCAGGTAGTGCTTCTCGCCGACCGTCACCGAGTCCATCGAGCCGGCCGCGACATACAGGACCGTGAATTCGAGTTCCTCGTCCACCACATTCCAGGCGACGTCCACCTCCGCCTCGGGGTCAGCGTCGCCGTGGTCGGCCTCAAGGACAATCACGGCGCCTTCGGCAAACGTAATGTCAGACGACGCGGGAGCCGGCGTTGAGAATGCTGGTTGAATTCGAGGGGCCTGCCCTGCGACTACTGACGCCAGGACTGCTAGCTCGATCAGCATGGTCAACCCTCGCCCAGGAGCCCGCGGCACTCATCGCAGGCCGCGACCAGGTCAGCCGCCGAGGTCCCCACAGCCGCATCGCTCAGGCTCGCACAAATTGCCTCTACGGCCGCTGCGCTGGGCCTGATCCCGTTGTCTCGAAGGGACTTTCTCGCGTGGTGCCGCAGGGCCCGGCCCTCCATTCGGGTTGGTTTCGAGGCCATCGCGGCGACTTGGTCGGGCTGGGTTTTGTCGCACCTGTCGAAGAGCCGAACGACCAGATCCGCGATCACAGTCCAGGGAATGGCCCCGTGGCCTGCCGCGTCAAGCTTGGCCGCAGCGGAGATGACAATCGAATCGAGGGAATCAGACATGGAGGACGGCTCACTTTCGCAAATAAGTGCCGACCTGCTCGGAAGACTTATGCGAGTCTCGGCTGAGAATCAGCCCGATGCCTGCGACCACCTGGGCCGTCACTACGTTCAAATCGACGGCCTCCAGGCCGCCGTCCATCACGGCTTGGATCGCGTTGAGAATAGCCAGGGCGATCAGAATTCCCCCGGCCATCGTGGTATTCGTCGACTTCAGCCCCGAAATCAAAATGTTCAAGGTCGGCCTCCTGCCTAGGGTCTCCGAGTCAACCCCTAGTCTACACCGATCTGGAACCAGCCGACAAGCACGATTAATCCCATCACAACGACAGCGGTCAGCACCGCATCGTGTCCCACCAAGTCACCGCCACTGCCAACGCGGCCCACTCGTGGGACTTTATGCCGTGCAATGGCCCTGGGGACGACTTGTGGCCGATCGCAGCCGCTCGGCCGGGGCCGAACCGATCAATCAACGCCTGGCGCACGTGCGGATCGCCGGCCCTGAGCGTATGGCATAAGTGCAGTTTGACGTCCTTGCGGTAGACCCGATCGACTGCGGGCGACCCATCACAATCGAGGTGTCGCAGACCCCAGACCTGGATGAACCGGCCGATCCACACGCACGTATCGAACAACTCCTTGCCGACGGGCATTCCATACGATGCCACCATTTCCACCGCGAGACGGGAGAAAGGGTCGACGAGCGGCGGAGGTGGGCGGGAGTGTTCGAGGGCCGCGAGCATTTCCCCATTTGGCAATATCCCGTGATCGAGGATCTGGGTGCCATCGAACAGGACGAAGGCGCTCTTCTCCGTCCCTGGGTCAATCGCGTACACCGCGCGCCGGTTCGTGTTCGCGTCGATCACAATTCCGGTTCCTCTCGATCGAGGACCACCACAATTCCGCGAGCATCCCGAACGACAGTCCGGCACCGCGGGAGGCAATTAGTGTCTCGCGGGCTGAACAGTTCCTCTCCGGCCGCGGCACGGGCGGCGAGGACCGCCAGTTTCTTGCGAGTCCCAGGCCACGCCGCCGTCGGCTCTGCCGCTCGTGGCGAGAATTGCGATTGCGTGGCGTACGTGTCGAACACCGATTCGCGGCGGCCAGGCTTTGGGCGCACCAGCTTTCTTCGTCGCATCGCTGACCTCCATGCCAACCAGAAGTTAATAACAAAACCAGAAGTTAATAACAAAGTGTTCGCGGTGTTCGCGTAGGTGTTCGCGAACACCTACGCGAACACTTTGTTTTTGTCCACTTTTGTCCACTTCGTGCCAGATTTTAGGGATTGACAGGCTCCCAGAGTGCCTAAGTTCAAATTAGTGCGCATTAGTGCGCATTAGTTATCTGCCTGCCGATCCACTCGGCGACCTGGGGAACTACTTTAGCGCCTCGATCATCGGAAATGGCCCATACAGCGGCGACTTGATCGCGTTAATACTCAACGTAACTCGGACGCAAAGTAGTCGTCGCCACCCAATATTGGCGAACAATGCTGATAACCAGACCTTTTTTCCAAAGGACCCAAGCGAACGTTGTTTTTGACAAACCACCGAAGAAATCGTTCCTTCACTTTGTCATTGAGTTTGGGGCCACCCGCGGGCATATCGATGAAATTTACTTCCGCCGTAATCGCGCATGGCATCCCGACTAAACACTGACAAGCGACAAACTGGCCTAACAGCAGGAGCTTCTCAGCAGCTAGGGAATCAGCGATGTCGGTCAGTTCATAGATATAGATCTTCTCGGCACGCTTCACATGATCGGGCCGTTCGGACGCGATAAAGGACGGCTTGGGGCAACGTCTCATCTTCCTGCGAACAACATTCAGCACGTCGGCAATGAGTCGCATATCCCGGACAGTCTCAGGAATCGTGTTCCGATCTGCCCCCAGCCCCGATACGCGACCGGCGCACTCAGGAACTGGAATTCGTTCGGGCAACAACTTTTCCAGCTCAGCGGTAAGATTCGCCACTTGCGATTCCAGGCGGTCCACGTCGGTGTCTCGCGCACGACGCAGCGACTGTTCATGGGCGACTTCCTCGCGTTGACTGCGGATCGTCTTCTCCGCTTTAGCCAGGTCGCTTCTCATGTCCGCCGCCCTCGCCGCCGAATCTGCCGCCGACTGTATCTCGGTCGCCACTTGCTTGCGAAGAGCATTCCCAATCCCAGCAATCTCGTCCAGTATTGCGATGCCGTTGTGATCGCGACCCAAATACTGACGCAATCTATCTATTGCTCTCTTAATCTTGTGCATGAGTACTCCACATATCGGCCGGGACCGCTGCCATTGCCGCCTTTGGATTGTGCTTGGCCAAAGAATGTATCTGCTGTTCGATCTTTCGCAACAACTGGAAGAACTCATCGACATTCAGAAGCTGCTCGCCGGTTTCAGTGATCTCCTCTAAGATCGTCACGCTCGCCCGTAGGTTGCGCCGTAGGCACACGTCTTTGCTCAAGTGCGCAATCTGGCGTCCGTGAATGCGTGCCTGAATCTCTGGTTGGTCGGTGAACTCCTGCAGTCTCGCAGAGTAAACGCCGTGCCGTTTGCTGGCCTTTGCTATCGGCTGAAAGAAGTCTTGGATGTATGGGCACGCATCGCTCTTTGACAACCTGGCCTTCTTGACCGTATGCAAAAACTGCGCAATGGGTTGAGCGTCGGCCGCCAGGTCCTCTTTCGTCACACACTGCGCCAGAACTTCCAGCATGTTGTCCGGCATTTCAGGTCCGCCGATTCCTACGACAGTGTCTCGCCACTCCACAGCACCGGCCGTGCGCGCAACGTCTGCCTGCTTCCAGCCTCCCATACGCGCCACTTCAGCAACACTAAGGCCGCGCTGAAGAACCAGTACCTCCACCGCTCGTCGCCGCGTCCATTCAATTGGCTCAGCGTGACCCTGCAATCGCGAGTTTGATAACACTCGGATCGCCATCGTGATGTCGTCCGAGTCGCACTTGACGACATACGCTGGAAACTGCGTGCAGCCTGCCAGCTTGCCAGCCGACAGCCGCTGCACACCGTCGAGCACGCTATACGTTTTCGTGTGCGATGATGACAGAATGGGAGCAGGCGCGGGTGAGCCGCCCTCCATCAGTGCAGCGTAATCGAGGACCGCTTCCTCGCGGATCGCTGTTGGCCTCGCTAGGTTGTCTGTTGTCCAATTCTCGTAGAGCTGGCTATAGCTGAGACTGTTGGTGTATTTGAACTCGACGCCCATCTGTGATAGAAACGTCTCCGTTCGACTGTCGGTTGTGAACATTGTTATATCCCTCCTTTAGTTCAGACAGTTTCATCAAAACAACTCCTTCGCCGTGCTCAACCACTTATCCTTGCGCCGAATCGATCGCCCGTTGCTTGGCAAGCAATGCCTGAATCTGTGATTCGTCGCGAATCCCCTGCTTCGCACACTCCGTTCTGATTCGCATGTCGAGCGTATCGCTGGCCGTCATGGTATCGCCGCGGCCTGAGGGCTGATCGGTCGAATCCATCTGGTTGCGTTCCCAAGTACGAACACAGGCCCGCCAATTGGCCATCTTCTGTCTTCCGACGAGCCAGCCTTTGGATAAATAAAAATCAACAAACACTTGCGGGTCAACTCGGTTTTTTCGCGACTGGCAATACTGCCGGACGTCGTCGACCGACGGTGGTGCGAAATGTCCGTTCCTCTCTTTTCCTTCCTCCTTCCTCCTTCCACCTTCCACCTTCCCTTTGCTATGTTTTTGCTTCCCCTTTTGCTTTAGCATTGCTTTAGCATTGCTTAAGCCACCCTTGCGGCCAGCCTCTACCCGTGCGGCACGACGCGCAAGTTGCTCCCCCTTCACTGTTTGTAGCCTCTCGTTTACAAACCCGTCTTCAGTCTCGGTGAACTTCTCACCCACAATCTGCCAAACAGAGGCGAATTCGTCGTCCGTGAGGTGTGCGATTATCGCCAATCGTTGGGGGTCCTTTGGGAGAAAATCGTGCCCCCATTGGAAGCAGAGCCACCGGATGTAAGAGCCCACCTCAAGGGGTCGCATATGCGAGGTTCCGCCGATAAAGTCATCCGGAAAAAAGTCGAAAGAGGGCGGCGTGCGGCGTGACATTTACACCTCTCGATAGTCCACAATGAATACGAATAACGTCTTTTGTGGGGATGGTGCCAGGGTAGGTCGCTTTAGCCGCTCGGTTCCCATTCAATCGCCCCCTTTCAGATTCAAACGTCAGCTATACCACCCACCAAACAACGGCATTCGTGCCGTTCACGAAACATTTTCGGGCAGGCCCACGGCGGACCATCCCCAGCTTCTCTAGGTCTGGTAGCCTCCTGGCGGCCACGTAACGCGACTTGTCGCCACAAGGCAGACGCGATCCCAATTCCGCCGACGTGCTCATAGGCGATTCCTTGAGCGCAGCTAGCACGGCGCGGCACTGATCATTGAGCTTGCCGCTTGCGACCAGATCTTGGGCCGCCTCGCTGGACGTCGACGGGTCGCTGGTCCTTGCCTTCGTCCGCGCGCAATCGTCAAACACGCTGAAGAAGTCGCGTTGCATCACGCCCCCCAGGGATTCGACCGATCAGCCCTCGGGCCGCCTGACGGTGCAAGCAGGTGGTTCGCCCTCTCTTCGGCGTCGACAATGCTCTGCATCGATTCCCGGGCAGCTGCACCTGCCTCGCGGATTCGCGATTGCTCCACGGCGGAAAAAGCGTCCATATTGCCCTTCAGGCCCCCAGACACCTCATTCAGCCCATCGAGGTCGCGCCGCTCTACGCAATTTACAATCGTCGCGATGACAGCCTGGCACTCCTCTGACGGGGGCTCGCTGCTCGGTTGCAGCTGGGACTCCGTCGGTTTCGGTTTCGGCTTTGGCTTGGCTCGCGGCTTCGTTGCCTTGGCGGGTGCCGGGTCGATCTGCAGCGGCGGCATCTCTTCTGCGGGCGTCGGCTCGAAGCCGTGAATCCTCATCACCCACGACCAGTTCTGACGAAAGGCTTTACCGGTCGCCCGAGTCGTGGCCATTGACGCCAGCGCGAACGAATCTCGGTCGGACCAATTCCGCTCCGAGCGTGAGCACTGGTGCCAGGCGCTCGATACGATGTTGCCGGACCTGTCCACGATCTCGACGTAACTCCACCAGCGCTCTTTGCCGGCGTCGTCCAGGTCGCTCTTGGGCTGCTCTGTTTGCCGCGCGAACAATCCCAACTGGTTGCCCATAAAGTTCCACCCCTCGGCCATGCAGTAGCGGCTCTTGCCGCCCATGCTCACGCTCAACCCTTGGTCATCGATAAACTTGACCAAGTCCCTGGCAATCGCCCGTGCCATCTCCATCTGCTGCGTGTGTGGCAATTCCGAAACTGATAGTTCACGCTCCATCATGATCCTCCAATCGTGTTGTTACGTTCAAACTCGTCCCAATCGCGACAATACCCATCGTCGCGATATCCTCCTGCGTAGTAGTAGTGGACGCTTCCGGGGTCCTCCAACGCCCCGAGGCGAACCAAGTGCCCTCCCAGTGCGATCACGTTGTTGTGGTCGTGATGCCATCGCTCCGGTGCTCGGGCCTCGCGAGTGTCCTCTGTTAGGCCGTCGAGAACCTCTAGGTCGAGGCCGAGCCGGATTACGTTGCCGTCTTCCTTATGCGCTTTCATGTTTACCCCCCCCTCTCCTCGGTCGCACTTCAAGCTGGAAGTACTCCGCGAGCGTGTCAGCGGTCTTTAGAGATATTTCGCGTTGCCGGTTAACGAACCGGTTGATCGACGGTTGCGAGATCCCGGTGTCCAGGGATATCCGATTCTGGCTGAGGTCACTGTCCGCGATCACCTTCCGCAAGTAATCGGCGATCGTCACTCGTCGCGAGGCTCTCTCGCCCATTTATCCCCTCCCTCTTGAATTAGGGCCGCACTGGCACGGCCCGCGGTCGGGTTGGGGCCGCCCGCAACGGACGCAGTACACCCGCCCCATCGCCGCGAAGAACTCGACCCGCTGACCCATGCCAAATGCCCAGAGCCGCTCGTCGACAACGCGGCACAGGTTCCGCGTCCGCTTGGCGTCGATCTCCACGAAGTCCGGCCTGCTCATCGTGGGCACCCCTCGCCCGGCAGAAACAGGTCCCGAACCAGCGGGGGGCCTGCGGGCTCGCGAGGTGTCGGCTCGTCATGAGCGTCCGGGGCCTGGGGCCGACGAGCCAACCACCGCGGCGGGTCACCGTTCCAGATCGCCAATCGGACGCAGGTATAGCAGCCGAATGCCGCCGCCCAGACAATCGCCATCAGGCCAACCAACTCGAATGCAAACACCATGCTCACGCTTCCTTTCGTTTGAGTTGCCGCTTCCGTTTCGCTTCTTCTCGGTCGTACGTCCCGACGGTCGGCCGGGGCTTTCGGTCCTCCTCGGAACCGATCAGCAGCCACAGGCAATCTTCGATGAATACGGCACGGGGCTGGCTGCCTCGTGCATCGTCGACCGCGGCCCAGAGGCCGTCAGTCAGGCCAATCAACTTCCGCTCTAGCGGGGGGCCTGCTTTAGCTTTTGCGCTCATGCGTCTCATTCCTCTAGCCGATCAAGGCGGGCGGTGACAGGTCGTGGTTGCACATTGCGTAGACAGGATCGTCATGCCCGGTGATGTTGTCTGCGCAGAGTGCGGCCACATCCTCCGGTGCGATTCCAAGATCCCTGACCCGGCCCGCCGTGCAGGGATTCCAAAACCCGGCCTCCATCCAGGCGCGGGCATCGTCTGGATCGTCGAAGTCATCCAGCCACTCTTCGGCCAGCTCGCTGCACCGCGTATCTGTGCCGCCGCTGAATGTGGGTCCCATGAAGTGCAGGGCCGATTCTACTTCCGTTTTTTTCGTGCTCGCGGTCATGTCGTCACCTCCTCCGCGCCGATAGCGCGACTGTGCTCAAGGATTACATCCGCCGCCCGCCTGGCGAAGACCTCTGAATACGCACCACGCAGCGACCTCGGCACGAGCCGACTTCCCTGGCAGTCGCCCGAGGAATCGAAGACGAACGAGAATCGCTGCCACTTCGTTTTTCCGTTGACGCCTTCGACAGCAACTCGGCAATTCAAAAAGTCGCCGTTGAATCGCGCGAACATTTTCCCGTTCTCCGAGGCGGCTAACTTCGCCAGCAAGTCGTTTTGGTAGTCCGTCAGTTTCATCGTTTCATCCCTCCGGTGTGTTGTGGTTGTCGTTGTCGTTTCCCGCGGGCGGGTCCACCCCGCCCGCGGGGTCTGCCAGGTTAGCCCTCGGCGTATTGCTTGGCCGATGCAATCCCGATGAGTGTCATCGAGGCCCGGAAGGTCGCCGCGGCCGCGTCCGGCATGCCAGCGTCAATCGCCTGCTTTGCGTCCGACATGGCCGCATCCAGCCCCGCTCGCGTGTTGGCCCGCATAATCAGCAGTGCCCGATTAATTCCGTCAGAATCCGTGGAAAGGTCGTTTTTCGCCGCATACGCCGCGAATGCTTCCATGACGATAGTTGCGGCTGTTGTGGCAAATTTA
>Ga0255047_10003047_pt1 | contig 10717 bp, 7 predicted proteins | sample JV7_2_1_MG_FD_183640 | JGI IMG/M metagenome (GOLD analysis project Ga0255047, IMG submission 183640) | Seawater microbial communities from Jervis Inlet, British Columbia, Canada - JV7_2_1 | ecosystem: Environmental > Aquatic > Marine > Inlet | place: Canada: British Columbia | collected 2016-10-06 | reverse complement strand
CTGGGCTCCAAAGGGCGTTATCTCGTCGGCGGAGCCTCTCGATCCGGATGCCCGCCTGGAGATACAGCGTGTACTCGGTGCACCCGTTCTCAACCGCTACGCCTCGCGGGAGCTAGGTACGGTTGCCCATGAGTGTCTCCGGCAGAACGGCCTGCATATCTTCGAGCACGGAAAGCTCGTCGAACTCCTCGACCCCGACGGACGTGCAGTCGCGGACGGAGAGCTCGGGCGGATTGTGGTGACTGACCTGTTCAACGTCGGTTTTCCCTTGATCCGATACGACACCGGTGATCTCGCGCGGCGATCTCGGGAAAGCTGTACCTGTGGCTTAGCCTACGCCAGCCTGGCCGAAGTCGCTGGTAGGTCGACCGACTTCTTGATAGGGTCGGATGGGACGGCGGTGTCGGGGACCGTTCTCCCACACCTGCTCAAGGACTTCCCTGGTGTCGAGAAGTTCCAGGGGCTCCAGGACAGTTCAGGCCGCATCGTTTTGCGTATCGTCGCAGGGGGAGGGCTGTCTGCGACCGATCGAGGCACCATCTCGCAGCGACTCGAGGCGCTTGTTCATGGCGCTCAGGTGTCTGTCGAGGAGGTTTCAGATATCGTGATTCCAGCCTCCGGAAAACACCGGACCGTCGTCTCACAGCTATCATCCCAACGCTTTGGACCCGGGGACTGAGCGGCCTGCCGCACGACCCGCTCACTGCCTGCCTCTTGCCTGTGTCGTCAGGTCTAGGCCAGGAGGCGGGCTCGGCTCCGATCCGCTGAGGCAGCGTCTCACACGAAATCCGAATAGGATGATGATCAAATTGCCGATCGCACTGACCCGCGAAAAGGTGGCAATGGTGCCGATTGCGTCTGAGCCGATGTAGGCAGAATCGCCCCGGGTTTACCAGAGACTGGCGGATCGATTACAATCGGACTCGACCCCACAGCTCCCTAGGCAATCAAACCCCAGAAGGTTTCACGAAATCAGTTGCGTAGGGCTCAATGGAATGAAGAACTGCCAGAAAGATCGGAGGGAAGTTGGGGCTCAGGTCACACCCGCTCTCTCGCTTCCTTTCTAATTCCCCTCTATGCTGGTGGCGGCCACCGCAACGCGCTGCCCTGCCTCACTAACCGTCAGAAAACGGGCACATAGCGGGAGTCCGTCCGACGCGCGTCAGTGTATGATGGGATCATATCAAGCCCGTTCCACCAGTGGCTCCAACGGCCGTGAGAAGTCTGCGAGCGTATTGTCTGCAAAGCTGACGGGCTTCGCCACTGCAGAAGACCATCGGTCCCGCGCTTCGCGAGTACTCAGGGGGCCGGAGGCGCTACCGCGGCACAGACCGGTGACGGCTCTGGCGGCATGCCGGCCAGGAAGCGCTGGAGGACCGTGACGTCGTCCATTGCGCAATCGTCCGGAACTCCATTCGCATCGCCGTCTGCCAGATTCCCGTCCCCGATCACGTTGCAACGGCCCGGAAACGCAAGCCCTGCAATGCCTGCCAACCCCTGCCGGATCGCGTTGACATCGATCCCGCTGATCAGGTCATCACCGCTGACATCTCCGCACTGGCCCCCCGCTCCGTCGGGTCTGGCCAGAAGGACCTCGAAGTCCGCGTTGCCCGAGGTGGCACCGGGATAACCTCCCTGGCCCATCCAGACGACGGTTCCGTCCGCCGTCACGGTCGGCCAGATATCGCGTACATCGTCGTCAGTCAGTTGTAGGACGACCCCCGCTGACGGGTCATATACGAAAATCTCAAGGTCATCCGCTGTCGAGGTGCTCCCGGGAAGGCCGCCGTACCCCTCCCAAGCGATCACACCGTCGGCGTTCAGATCGGCGCGTCCCGCCCATACAGCGCTGCGATAGATCAGGTTCATCTCCAACCCATCCCAGAAGAGAATATCGCGCGGGCCTTCAAAGTCGGGGTGCAGTGGATTGCCAGCATCCGCTTCGATGGCAAGCTGGTCGCTGTCATTTAGCTCGCTCCTTCGATAGGACGAATAGCCGAGTGTCGCCGGCTTCGGCACCGCCGTCAGGAGTTGCTGATTCAGGTCATAGATGCCGTAGTCATAGATGCCGTAACCCTCCCCAAACTCGATGTGGTCGGAGGAGTTGATGTGTGGACGGTAGGCGAAACGGTCCTCGAAAACGGTGTAGGGTAGCCCCAGGTCGGGATCATAGATCGCTAGGCGCCAGCCGGATTGGCTGAGGCTCCTGCGGCCCCAGACGACGACTCCCCGATCATTAATGTCCGGATAGCGGTCCTCCCAGGGTGGGTCATCGCTCGTGAGCGGTATCCGCTGCCCGTCACGGAAGAGCACGATCTCTATACGGGCGTCTAACCTGTAGTCCTGCCAGGCCAAGTCGCCGTGATTGTTGACTACCACTCGATCCTGGTCGATGCCGTCATCGGTCAGCTGTGCGACGGTGAAGCCGTTCCAGAAAAACACTTCAAAATCGCTGGTCACAGGAGAGCTCGAACCCGGTAGAGCGAACCTTCCGATCCAGGCAATCATTCCACTCGACGAGACGCGGGGCATAAAGTCTGACACGTCGTTGTCAGTGAGCTGGGAGAAAGTGTAGCCAGGTACGTCCGTAAGCTTGGTTGCTGAGGAGAGGCCGGGAAGGAATAGCAGGATCAGAACGCAGCTCAGCGTCTGCATAAGGCCTCCTCACGGACAAAGAAAATCCGCGGTAATCTTACTACATGGATGTTCTCGTGGGCGCTTTGACCCGGAGAAGACCGGCAGCAAGGCTCCGGTGTCCCGTCACGGAAGCCCGTTCGCGGCCGCTTGCCGCTCTGTTGTTGAGCGCGCTCCTGAGCGCCTCGCTGTATAGAGCCTGATTTAAGGAACCTCTGATTAACTCCCTAGTTTCGGCATAATCGAGCCAGATCAACTGGGGGGGGGTGGATCATGAAGCAGCCATCGTTTTCCAGCCTTGCGTATTCCACCAAGAAGAAGACGACGAGGCGAGAGCGGTTTCTGGCGGAGATGGACCAGGTCATCCCGTGGGTACGACTCCTCAAGGTCGTGCGACGAGATTCGAGCGGAGCTCGAAGCGCTGAGGGGTCCCGAAGGGGGCCCGCTTGGAACCGCGGCTACCTCCCCGAGGAGGTCGACAGGGCCTGCGCAGCCGTGCCGTCGGACCTCCTCGTCTACCCGGGGGACCTCAGGTGGCGCTGCGCCGAAAGCGTTGGCGACAAGGACGAGTTTCTATCGGCGAACGACACCGGTCCCTATGCCTCCAACCATTCCAGGGAAGGGTTGTTTATCCGCCACGACCCGGAGCGGCCCGGTACGGGTCGTGGCGGCGGAGCGCACATCCTGGACATCGCACCGACCCTGCTCGTGCGTCTCGAACTCACGGTGCCTGGCTGCATGACCGGAGCCCTCCGAAGCAACCGAGATGAGTAGGGGATCTAGCGAGAAGCGCGGTGCGCGACTCGTTACGAGCCTGCTCGCGATGCTCTGCATCACGCTCCCCGCGATCGGCCTGGCGAAGCTCGATCCCCCGCAGGACCTCGGGGCAACACCCATTCCCGGCCGAGCCGCAATCCGGCTGGATTGGAAGGATCGCGCAACGGGTGAGAGTCGGTACGTCATTCAGCGAATCCCCGTCGGTACGGCCGGAACGGAGAGCTGGGAGCGGATCGAACTCGAACCCGATAGCGAGGGCTACGTCGATCAATCCGTGAGCTTCGAGAGCCCTGCCTTCGTATACCGCGTCTTCGCGGAGAGCGGACTGGAGAAGTCCCCTTCTGCCGAAGTCTCTGCGTGTCACCCGAAGCCCGACGCTAATGAACTCATCGTGAACGGGCATATGGAATGCATCGAACACCCCGGAGACTCGAGGTCAAGACCAATTGGCTGGGAGATGGGTCCTACGGGCCCCCATCATCGGCTTGCGTGGGAGACCGCACCCCGTTTCTGGACGGAAGCAGACGCGGGGGCTTCGAGGACTCGCGCCGGGAAGCTGCTCCGGGTGGAACAAACGACTCCGGAAGGCAACGTGAGATGGGTTCAGGCACTCGGCATTTTGCTTGAGCCGAACAGCTGGTATCGGGTCTCGCTCGAGCTGGCGACAACGGGTACCGAGCCCGCCCTCAACCCGGATGGCACGGTCGCGACCAGGACCAAGTTCACGGCCGCCGGCGTCGTATTGAGGGACCCGGAGACGGGACGGACCGTGGACTTCGGCGGGTTACTCAGTCACGTGGGTCCAGAACTGGCTGAGTGGGACAAGCACGCGTGGGTCTACAGAACCTACAGGCCGCGGGGCCCGCACGGCCCACGTAAGCTGGTTCGTTACTTCCGCACCTGGAATCGCCCCTTACGCCTGAGGGCCATTGCCCAGACCTACACCACAGGGGTTCTCTACGTCGACAACCTGAGCCTCAAACGCGTCGAGTCGGATGCGTCCCTCCCTCCCCTTCCCCGGGGAGGAACGATCGATTTCATCCAGCACCGGGGCGAAGATTTTTTCCCGATCATCCTCTGGCTCCAGCCCTGGCGAGACGGGATTCGCGTTCCGGTATCGGAGTTCCTGGATTCGCCATTCAACGTGCTCGGCCATAACCGCTTCCCGCCTTCGGGCGTGCTCCGAACCTGGCCAGACGGGCTCGGCTTGATGCTCTCGATACCCTCCTTTCTGTATCCGGACAAGAAGTGGCACAACGACCCAGGTTGGTCCGAGCAGGTTCCCGGTTCGGGACGCCGGTATCGAGGAGCCGAGAACCTTCGGGCGGGGATCGAAACGCTGCTCGATCCGATGTATCGTACCGTTCGGCGAAACCTCTTTGGCTACTACACGATGGACGAGGTGGACTGTAACCCGGGCACCGCCTGGATAGACTCCCTGGACAGCCTGGCAGCGATCCGACGCTACATCCGGGATCCCGACCGGCTCCCCGAGGTAGAAGTCGTGCAGAATCTCTGTGGGAATGATGCGCCATACACGGGGTTCTACCTCGATACCAAGGAATATCTGAAGAACCTCGATGTCGTGAGTCGGACAGCGAACCTTCCCCGCGCCTACCCGACCCGAGGCGGCCGTCCGCCTGAGCTGGGGCGGGTCGGGCACAGAATTCGCCGAAGTGTAGCCCTATCCCGCGAAGTAACGGATGGGGCTTCGAAACCCCACTTGGCCTTCGGCTACGGGAACACCGAGTGGGGCGGAGATTGGAGGGATCGAGGGGACCTGAAGCAGCGGCTGCTTGCGAGATCGAGTCCAGGCGTGGAGTGTCGCCTTCCGCAGCTTCTGGAGCAGGCCGAGGCGGAATGCGGTGCCCCCCGAGAACCGGATCCGCTGAGGCAACAGAAGGCCGGCTGCTATCTGCTCGACGCTATGGCACACGAGCTCCGGAACGCTGAAACTGCGAGGGATCCACGGCAAGCGAATTTCGGCGATCTTCCGATGCAGGAGCGACTGGCTCTTTGGGCGAGCATTCCCTCCTCACCAGGTGTCAGTGGTCCCCTGGCCTATCTCGACAAGCCCTACAACCTGCAGCGATTTCTCGTCATGCATCAGATCATCAACGGTGCGGTCGGCGCGTGGTTCTATACAGGATGGAAGATGCAGCTTGCCAACGAGACCCACCGCCGTCTGTATGACCAGATCCACGCACTGGCCAAAGAACTCGCCCGGTATCACCACGTGCTTCAGGAGAAGGAAATTCTAGGGGATTGGGCCGTGAGTGATGATCGTGTAGAGATTCTGATGAAAAGGCATGCCGGCAATCTCTACCTCTTTGCGGCGAGCAATACCCCGGAGGATCTACGCGAAGTCAAGATCAGCGTCGATGCGAAGTACCGGGTGAGCAAAGTAACGGCGTTGAATGACGTAGTAAACGGCGACCTCTCAAATGCATCAGATCGCACGATCGGTTGCGGATCAGGTTCCTGCAATTCCTTCAAGGATGCTTTCGTAGGCGAAGACCGCCGTCCGAAGCCAGGAACTCGTTCCTACCGCGATCCGAGCCGTCGGGGATCTGCTTACCACTCCTGTCTGTCGTCCTCGGGCTACGGCGTTCATGTATACGAGTTGCAGCTAGAGGGCATCCACGGCGATGACAGATGAATCCTCCGCCCGGATCTACATCGATCCGGGGGCTTTATGCTGCTCGTTGGCTTCGCTATTTTTTTCTGCGGGTGCGCCGGTGATTGGGCTGTGAAATCCGGGCCTGAGGAGCGCCCGGGAAGAAAGCCCCGAAATATGCCGCTCGTCTACATCATCATCCTCAACTACAGGAACTATATCGACACAATTTCGTGTGTGAGGAGCATTGAGGCAATTCGGTACCCGAACTGCCATGTCGTGATCGTGGACAACCACTCCGACAACGAGTCGGAAGCCATACTTCGGCAAGAGCTAACGCAGTATCGCGTTGTTCAGGCGGGAAGGAACGGCGGCTATGCACAGGGGAACAACGTCGGTATTCGAATGGCTCTGGAGGAGGGAGCCGACTACGTTCTGCTCTTGAACAACGACACGAAGATCGAGCCCGATTTCCTCTCGATCCTCGTCTCATACGCTGAGCAAGATCCTACCGCGGGGGTGCTGGGACCTATGATCGTGACCGAAGACGGTCACATCGATCGAACGTGTGCGAGGCGGCGTCCTCCACTGGCTGATTACTTCTGGCGCGTCGGCCCAGGGCGCTGGTTCGCACCCGATAACCGCTGGGTGCGGGCACACCATTACCAGCATGAGTACGACTTCGGAGAGATCGCGGCGGTTGATGTGATCTCGGGTTCCTGCATGCTTCTACGGGCCGATCTGCTGCGTGAGATCGGGCTTCTCGATGAAAATACCTTCCTCTACCTCGAGGAATTCATTCTGCACGAGAAGCTCCGAGACACCAAGTACCGGACCGTGATTGTTCCCTCCAGCCGTATCGTGCACAGGAAGGGTCGATCGATCTCGACGATCCCCCCTTATAAGAACGTCTTCGCATCGCTTGCGAGTCTCAACTACTACCTCCGGCGTTATCGACGTGTCGGCGCGTTGTTGCGGGCACTGGTCCTGACCAGCGGTGCGCTCTACCGGATCCCCGGCTTGGTCAAAAGCCTTCTCCGACCTGGCCGCCGGGAGGTTCGAGAGAGTCAGTCGTTCTCGTGAGACACCGTATGACCTCGGAGGCAGTCCCCTCGTGCCGAGGGCGAACCGTCCTGCGGAGAATGCAGAGCTCAAGGAAATGAGCCTGGGACGACGAACATTCCTCGGAGCAAGCTGGCAGCTTGCGTCCGTGCTGGCTCAGGCGAGCCTCCAGTTCCTGATAATCGCGATCCTGGCTCGCTTCCTCCTTCCGAACGAGTTCGGCCTTGTGGCGATGGCCAATGTGGCGATCGCCCTGGCAACGATGCTCTCACAGGTTGGCCTGGGTCCCTCCCTCGTCCAGAGGCAGGAGTTGACGTCGGTGCACGTGAGGGTCGCGTTTTCGACGTCGCTCGTCCTGGGGATCGGCGCCGCAGCGGCGCTCTGGCTCGTCGCGCCCATGGTCGGTCGCTTGTTCGAGAACGCTATGGCGGTCGGCGTCTTGCGCGGGCTAAGCCCGATGCTGTTCTTCGCGAGCGGCGGCACTGTCGGAGAAGCCGTTCTCGAACGTGAGCTTAGATTCAAGCAGCTAATGTGGGCCAATGTCGGGTCATTCGCGCTGGTCTATGCTCCGGTCGGGGTCACGATGGTCGTGCTCGACTATGGCGTGTGGGCCCTCGTGGGAGCGTCCGTTTCACAGAGCTTCGCTCGCAGCCTCACGCTAATCGTGATCAGCCGACATCCCTGTCGGCCGGCCCTTGCATGGGTTGAGCTACGACAGCTCCTGGGTTTCGGCGGCGGCGTCACGCTCGTGCGGCTCTCCAACTATCTGGCTCAGCAGGCAGACTTAGCGATCGTTGGCCGCTGGCTCGGCAGTGCCATGCTCGGCGCCTATCACCTTGCATTTACGGGGATGAATCTGCAGGGGCGGTATGTCGGAAACGTCCTGGACAAGGTCCTATTCCCGGCGATGGCGAAGATGCAGCGCGAGGCCGATCGACTCGGGGAGGTGTACCTGCGCGGGATCGGTGCGGTGGGTCTCCTTACGGTCCCTATGAGTACGCTGCTGATCATTGCGGCTCCCGAACTCGTACCCACCGCTCTGGGCCCGGGATGGGATGCCGTAGTCGTCCCTTTCCAGATTCTCGTGTTGCAGGCCCCGCTCCGGGGATGTGTCCGAATCTCCGATGCCCTGGTCGGAGCTCTCGGTGCCGTCTACAGGATCGCCGCGCGGCGGGTCCTCTACGCCTTGATGTTCGTTACTGCGTGCCTGGTCGGAGTTCGCTGGAATCTCCCGGGCGTAGCTGTGGGTGTAACGATCGCCGTAGTGTTCAACTCTGTCATGATGGCCTCGCTAGGGCTCCGTTCCGTGAACCGCACATGGCCGGAGCTGGGCGCTGCGCTGACCCCAGGGATTTTGATCGCCCTTGTGGCGGCGCTGTCTGGCGGGGCGACGGCGATCCTGCTGAGGTCCTGTGCAGTCACTCCCGTGGTGGTGCTCGGTGCGACGGGTCTTGCCGCCGCTCTCGCAACCGGAGCAGTGGTCTCCCTGCTTCCCCGGATCCTCGGTCCCGCCGGCCTGTGGCTGGTTGTGGAGACGTCGGCCCTGTTCGAGCACAGGAATCGGCTCCTGGCCCACCTGGCCCGCGGCGCAAGGTAGCGCGACTATGGATTCAGACCTTCGTAACATCCGGGTGAAGATTGAAGTCAAGAACGCCCGGCTAAACTCTGCGCTGACTGAGAGACTCGCGAGGTCGCGATCACTATGAATGAGAACGAGCCACGAAGCGCGCCTTCGACGGGCGGAGATCGAAAGGTACGGATTCAATTCCTGGGCGACATCAGCCTGAATGGCTCGTATTGTGATCCGCAGCACCACGCGGCGATTTCCGAGAACATGGCCGAGGTTGCCAGACAGCTCGGACCCTGTGACTTGCGAATCGGAAACTTCGAGTCGCCATTGTGGGGAGATGGGGGTGTCAATGAGCTAAAGTATCCCCGTCTGAACACGACCGAAGGCGCGGCTGGTTGCATTCTTCCCCTGGGATTGGACGTCGCGTTACTTGCGACTAACCACACCTATGACTGTCGCGAAGCCGGGTTTCGCAACACCGTCTCGTTCCTCGAACAAAACAATATCGCCTGGCTCGGAGCAGGAAAAACACCCGCCGAAGCGGCAAAGCCTCTTATTCTCGAACGGCGTGGTCTGAAGATCGGGTTGTTGAACTACGTCGGGCGTGAAACAAATCCGAACCTCCCCGAGGGAGCCGGAGTGGCCCTGAACTGGCTCGAGGAGGCACGAGCCAGTTCGGAAGTGGGCGAACTACGCAGCGAGGTTGACGTCGTACTGGTTCATCTGCATTGGGGCGAGGTGGAGTTGGTTCGTTACCCGACGGTCTCGCAGAGATCGCTCGCCCGCCGGCTCATTGAATCGGGCGCGAGCATTGTTGTTGGTGGACACGCGCATTGTTTGCAATGCGATGAACAATGGCTGCATGGACACGCGTTTTACTGCATGGGGAACTTCCTGTTCGGAGAAACCAGTGTGAGTCCCGGTCAAGCCGGATCCGCGTGGCCTGAGCTCGCTCGTGCAGTTGGTGTCTCCGAGTGTGTTGTTTCATGCGGCGGCGCGGAGAGTTCGAGGTGGCATTTCTTTCGAGGAGATGGAATGCGGCTGCTTTCCGATAATACTCGGAAACGGAAGCGAGCCCAGAATCGTATCAGCAAGGTGATGGCGCAGTCCGATCGTTGCCTTTCGTTGGCGTTGCGATGGGAGCTTGGAATTGCCAGGCCAGCGAGGTTCCATTTGTGGAAGTCGGGCGGAGGGATCAAGGTTCTTACGAGGATCCGTCCGCGGCATGTCCGGCTATTGGTTCGTGGCCTGTTCCGAAGGAATCGAACCGGTTGAACCTGCGCTCGGGTTTCTCGGGGAAGGTCCTCGGGCAGGCGCGCGGAGATGATGGGGCGGTGTTTCCCTGACGGGGAACCGGGATGTCGGTAACCTCCTCGGGCGACGTGGCGACTCTGGGAACGAGCCGGCCGAGGATTTCAAGGATACGAGATCGATCCTCGGTGGGGAGGCCATCGGAGGCGACTACTCGAAGAACAATCGGACCGGTTCGATCCTGGATGGCCTGGAAACGTTCGATCGGAGGGAAGTCCTTCAGCAGTTGCGGAAGCACGAGTCCGGAGACCGCAGTCCCGTCCGCTCGGATCGGGATGTCGGTGATCCAGCATACGATCCTGCTCAGGCAAGCGTACGGCCTTCCGCAGGGACATGGGGCCGTAGCGGCACGCGCCAGGTCGCCCGTATTGTATCGGATGAGCGGAAACCCCACAGTCCAGAGGGCCCTGTCTACGCTCGTATTCGTGAGCAACAATGTCTAGCTCGCGCGAAGCGTGTCGGTCAAACACCGGAGTCCTGAGCACGCGTTCGATGTCCGCACGCTGGAGTGAGCGCTGCGCCCACAACCAGAGTCGTCAGATTCGCGAGAAATTCGTGGCGGCCGGACTTTCCCCTCAAAGCTCGTCGATGAGATTGTATCCTCTCACCCGGGATCCCAGTAGTGATCTCACGTCAATCTACGTTGGCACATAGGCGTCGAGCAGAGGCACGAAGGCTTCGATGAAGCGCCGCAGCGCATCCTCCTGGGCTTCGTCCTCGCCTTCGATAATGAAGCGGACGAGCGC
>Ga0255047_10003046_pt1 | contig 10719 bp, 6 predicted proteins | sample JV7_2_1_MG_FD_183640 | JGI IMG/M metagenome (GOLD analysis project Ga0255047, IMG submission 183640) | Seawater microbial communities from Jervis Inlet, British Columbia, Canada - JV7_2_1 | ecosystem: Environmental > Aquatic > Marine > Inlet | place: Canada: British Columbia | collected 2016-10-06 | reverse complement strand
TGACACCATAACAACGCCACCAGATAAAATACTGTCTACTGCCTCTTGATAGGCTGTGGTTACATCTGTTGAATTATCCCCTACTGAATCATCCCACCATGCAGGGTAAACGGTCCCAGGGTTAGTAAAAGTAACAGTACCACCTGAGGATGTATCAAATATCTGATGATCAATACCTGTTTTAATTTGAGCTGGATTATCAAAAGTCAACTCAGCACTAGCACCAAGTACAATAATCGCTCCTTTTTTAATATCTAAAGTGATGTTCGATGGTATTGATTCAGAAGTAAGAAAAGTGTATGAGGATGTAACACCACCACTATGTTCTAAAGGTAGTGTTTGATTATTAGAACCAATCATATCAACATAATGTTTTATAGATCTAGTGACATCAACACCATGATCTGACACGCTTGTGCTAGGACTATACCACGTATAATTCAAAACAGTGCCCGGCCCCACAACATAATCATTGAAGGATGTTATCTGATTAGAGTTTGGTGGAAGTGTTAGAGTTATACCTGCATCAACATAAAACTGCGCTCCATTTTCTATATATAACCTCATATTGATATATGAACCCAAATCAAGATCAGTGGAAATTTTATACTCGGTTGTGGTTCCGCTCCTATCATGATGCATTATATTCGTAAAATAAGGAGTTACCCCCTGGGCATCAATAATATTAAACAGTGTCACATTAGAAGTATCAGCCGCTCCTTGATCTGCTGCGTCTGGGTCTGGTGCGTACTGCTCAAACTCAGGCGTGATAAGATTAGGCAATGTTGTATCAACGGTAAAAGCCTGTGAGTATGAGCATGACACTAGAATGAAAAGGCCTGTGATTAAGTTAGTTAGTTTGTTCATTGTCTCTCCCTTATTATTCTTGATTGTCGGTTGTTCCTGCGATTATTAAAGCTTCCCCTATATTGGGATAAATCTCCCCTAGAGTGCTAATTATTTGTTGAGTTTCTACGGCTGGTCTAGTTGCCTGCCTTACTAGATTACCTGTCTTTATTGGATCAATAACTTGCTTTATGGCACCGGCAATAATGGCTCCAGGGGCTCCCATTTTAGCAGAAATACTAACAAGCCCTAATTTATTAAAGATATCAGCCATACCGCTTAAACTTCCCTTCGGCTGTGCGCCTGAAGGTGGAATTAACTCAGTTGCTATTCTATCAATATTCAATACTTTGTTTAAAACCTCCCTATTCTCTCCAAATATAGACTTTATTTTATCTTTTCCAATTGTTTCCAATCTCTTTTTAAAGGCAATAGGGTTGAATATCTTAACCCCGCTAATCTTTCTTGATTCAGTTCCAAACCCTGAATCTATTAGATCCATGATAGTGGAGGCTTGAAGAGTAGCAATAGCTTGCTGCCCCTTTTCGCCTGATTTAGATAGTGAGCTCATGAGACCCTCAACGCTCTCTTTTGCAACAGACTTTCTAACAAGCTTATCATAGACTTGACTGGCATTTGTAACTTGAGTTACACCATCTTTTTTAACATCTATTATTTGACCTACAATAGACTGTGGGCTGAATTCAGTTTTTAAGGTTCTCACTGTTTTTCTAGCTTCAATCAAAGGGTCTAATATATTTTTAGATAATCCAGAATTTTCAAGTATACTAGCCAGTTCTGCACCTTCTGAGTCCAAAGCATTTTTAAGGGGTCCAGTTGCGTTCCTTATGGCATTAGAACTTTGGCTGATCTCGTTTAACCCCTGCCTGAATAGCTCGTAGGTCTCAATTGTAAGCGTTTCAGGAGTGAATCCTTTTTCTAACATCTCCTCAGTTGGTTCTTTTACACCGAACCTAATAAGCCAATCATTAAGTTTTTTACTTCCAGCCTCATCTAATATGGATAATCTCTCCATTGTTAGTTGATCAGGCAATGATGCTGCCATTTCATCAGTGAAAACTGGTATATGCCCCACATTTTTAGCTCTATCTGCGGCTTCTTCGTATAGCTCATTCTTTGTGGTCCTTAATAAGCTTTTACGGCCTAACAATGCATCCTGTATTAATGCTCCCGTCTCATCTTTGGTCGTATCAAATCCTACTGAAGAAAGGCTTTTTTTAATGGCTTCGCTTTGTTTTAACTTATATTGCCTAAATGGTTCGGCTGCTACATCTCCGGCTGATTCTAAAAGACCTTGTTCAGTCTTTATCTGTTCAAATCCCCCAGGTGCATCCTGTATCAGTTCTCCTTTGGTTATAGGAACCCCTTCTTCAGCGAATAAAGCAGCCCTTGCCAATTGATTAGGATCAGAACCAGGAGGCTGTGATTTTATAAAATTCTGTGCATCTGCTGTAAGGTCTTCAAAAGACATCCCAGCCATATCAAGAGCCTCTTTTAACTCAGCAGTAGGTGTGCCGAATTTATCAAGTAAAGAACCCTTCGGAGCTTTGCCCATGATCCGCCTAAAAGCTCGACTTGCTACCGACCCCAATACAGGCAATAACGCCTCTAAGGTTATAGCAGTTGCGCCACCCAATAAACCACCTGTAGTGCTGTCTTCTGCTAATATCGCCCCTTCTGTGGTCCCTACAGCACCAGCTGCCCCCAACCTTGCAAGTGTACCCCCGCCTATCTTAGCGGCCCCTCCTGCGGCTCCAATTCCTAGAGGAATAAATGGTGCGGCCTCTCCTAAGACTTCCCCCGTGAATGTAGTGATTGGCCTTTGTTCTTTAAGGGCTGCAAAACCTTCCTGTTCTTCCGGGGCAGCTGGATCAACTAAGCCAACACCACGACCAACATTTGCAAATCCTTTTCCAACACTGGTAAAAAAAGAACCTACCGGACCAACATCTGCTGCCTGCTCTGCAAAAACCTCTTTTCTTTGGGCTGCCATCTTTTCTTGCAGGGCTTGAGCTCTGGTTTCTTCAAAAGTCTGACCTACTCCCAAATCAATAGCCCCTGCCCTTGATAGTTGATCAACGGAGGCTTTCTGCTCAGGAGTCAAAGCACCACTATTATACAATTCTTTTAATTGGGCTAGAGCTTCAGGATTAGCCATGTTTCTCCCTATAATTTAAGATCATCTAATAATTTATTAAAGTCAGTATTTGATACTGGCTGAACGGCCTGGGCTGGTGTTGCCGCTGTGCCTGATAAACTAAATGATAAAAGATCATCAATGTCGTTAACTGTTATTTCGTCCCCTCTTTCAAGAGCAGCGGCCCGAGCTCTTTGAGCTGTATTTTCTGCCAGCTTTAAAGCTTGACCCAATAATCGTTTATTCGCCTCTGGAGATTTAGTAAAATCAGCTTCTATTCTTGCCAGCCTCTTTCCTTCGTTCTCTGTGAACGCTGCCCCGAATGTTTCTCTTAATTGGGATAGAACGGCTTTGCCAAGTGTATTGGATAGCTCCCCTTCATCAGCACTTTCAATTCCAAAAATCTGTTTTGCTCTCAAGGCAACAGAATCAAAACCACCAGTTTCAACAGAATCAAGCAACTCCATAGCTCTCCTGATAGTTGCTGTTGATTCTGCCGCCGCGACTCCTCTTGTGATAAGTTCCGTTGCTACAGCTTCTTGTCCTCTTGCCGCTGCCTCTGAACCTACCTGGCCGACTTCTCTTGCTGTCTCCTCGATACCTGTTTCACCTAAATCTGATACCAGCTCAAAACCATCAAGCTCGGCTGTTTCAGTTTGTAAAGTTCCTGTCTTAGTGTCAAAACTACCTACGGCGTTAAATATCTGACCTGTCTCCTTATCCCTCAGTATCATAGCACCCGTTTTCTGAAAAGTAGGCTCAGTGACTAATGCGGCCTGCTCTGCCTGTAATTCTTGAGACACATTAGGCATTATATTATCTATAATTTGCCCTTCTTTATCATCATTCAAAGCTTTCATCTCAGCAAGTATTTTACTTGCAACCACTGGATCTCTTTCTTTATCATACTGCTTTGATAAAGATTGCAATGTACTCTGTCTGTACAGGGGCCAATTCGTCTTAAACTGGGTATAAACTTCTCTATTGGTAATCGCATCATTCTGGGCCATACTTTCCAGGTCTGTTATTACCGTATCATAACCATTCAAGACACCTTTACCTTTAAGCATACCCTTGAAACCTGCAACCTTATCAAGCCCAAAGTTTTGAGTTGAAATTGGTTGTTGTCTTTCTGCTAGTGCCACTTGCCTTTCTTGCAATCCTGATGAGACATCAAACTGTCTTACACTCTCCGCTGCTGCTTCCCTCTGTAACCCTAATTGTGCCTCGGCCTGCTGTTGGCTTTCCTGCAAAGCCTGAGACCTCTCCCTGGCTTCTGCCAATGAAGCTATACCAGTTGACACAGATTCAGATATGCTAGGCCCTGACCTGTTAATTAAAAATGGGTTGTTAGGATCTGCTGTAATACTAGCCATTGTTTAAAGCCTCCTTGGATAATTCCATTTTAAGGCATCCCATGAAATTACACAACCCCATGAATTTACTTGCTACAAAATAACTGGTTTTGTATTTATGGCTATCCTTGTAACCTAAAGCCTTTTGACCATGATCAATCAGTCTATCAACCAGGATCCTCTTTACAAGTCTTTTAACAAATCCAGATCTCTTTATAACAGGTACAATCTTAGAGGCCATGTAATAATATCCGGTTATCTGGGTAGGAGTCATAAAAGTATCCCTATACTCTCTTGTCAAATTAACCTCTGGGCTATCATGGGAGGTGCAAGCTGTTACTATTATACATGGGCTTCCAAATAAGACCTCTTCGACCTTTCCTACCGGATCTGAAACTATTAGGTCTTCACCTCCTATCGATGGAGATCCTATCTCCTCTTTAGCCTTATCTGTTAATCCTGCCTCAGCGCGGCCTCCTCTCAAATTTCTGTGTGTTCTAATTGTAGCGTCTGGATTAGCCCCACCTATATCACCGCCAACCTGCGCACCAGCTGCGGCACCACCAGGCCCACCAAAAATGCCACCAATAATGCCGCCTGCAATTGAACCTATTGTACCGCCCTTAGTCGCAAGGGCCTGTTCAGATTCCACCCTCTCTGCTTGCTCTTTCTGTAGTTTCCTAGTTTCTGCGATCTGTTGAGCTTCTGTTTTAAGTTCCAGCCTTTGAGCTGCCTGGGCTGCTGCTGTATTTGCGAAAGCTTGACCAATTCCAGCTGTTTCTTGCTGTGATAGCGGCCTCCCTGATAACCTGGCCTGTCTTCTTGCCGATGATAAAGCACTTGCGAAATCAACCATAATATTCTCCTTTAATTGTCGTAAATCCTCTCATATGGCTCAAAATATAGCCCAAGTCCTTGTAATTCCATACCATCAGCAACAGATGATATGGTGCTTGATATTTTAAAGCTGTGGGTTAAATACGGCCCCATTAAACAAGACTGAGAATCAAAAGCTCCAGAATTAAGAGCTATACTATCAGGCACATATTGATTACTGGTCCCATCAACCGTCAATACATCATCACCATAATGCTGAATAGTAAAAGACTCGGTTGCACTGTCCTTATCTTCAAACATGAACCTTGTATATTTGATAGTGGAGGCTTGCATTAATGGAGCAGACCCAGAAAGCATATGGTTTTTAGTCCATACATACTGCGTTATACCTGTCCCATCCCATGTAAGACCGTTTTCAAGCCTGTAAACCCTTCCCTCATCAGTCGCACCGTAATTATATTTCTTACCTGCTGTGGTCCTAACACTGAATCCCACCTGCAAAGGATTAACGCCTGATCCATTTTCCCTATATAGTTTTGTCCATTCTCCATTCAGTAAAGAATATTCGAGCTCAACATTATGCGTTGTCTGTCCTGCGCCTGATGAAATTAAAATCTTATAGGCCATCAAATCAGAATCGTACCAACCAACACTGTCATCTTGTCTATCTGCGGGGATATACTCAGAGTCGTCTTCATCCCAATAATGCCTGATGTCATCCGATATGGGTAAGATAGTCGCGCCATCACAAATGTATACAGCTCCTGAACCTTGCCATATTGCAACATGTCTTTCCCCACCTTCCAGCCCTGATATTTCACACACGGCCATGGACAAAGGAGCAATACATCCGACATTGCTCGACATTTGCTGAATTGACCATTCTGTAGGATCACCACCGAATAATCTATAAGTTTCATTCTGTTTGCATACTATAAGCTGGTCGTATCCAGTAGAGTTAAAAACATTGTATATGTTCGCTGTTGCAATTATTTCTTCATCTGTTCCAAAGAATAACGCTCCAGCGTCAAGCCCACTGAATATGTAAGGCGCATTCTCTGCCGAATATATAGCTTTATTTTTTAATCCGCTTTCTTCAGACAAAAGGATTGTCCTATTCCCATACAATGCTGCAAATTCATAATTTTTTACATCCTCAGCAACAGGGATTCCCGTTATAAAATATACTTCAACTTCGCCATCAAGATCCGCTGTCCATGATAGCTTATAATAATATAACTGGGCTTCTGTTTCTATTGCTGTAGTGAATTCGCTTGCTATCTCTGGGGAATCAAAAGAAATAGAGCCAGTCTTGCTCAAGCTTACACCATCTACATTGGTAGAATCATCAACATTACCTGCAACTTGCCAGGCTGTACCGTCCCAGTATGAAACTGACACAGATGCCGCGTTACTATTCCCCTTTTTAGCTGGGATACTGATATTGATTGCTTGAGCTCTTTCTATTGATCCTAAAAGCAAAAAATCTGAAGCTGTTCCAAGACTATCCAGCTCAACAACAGTTAATGGGTTTTCGTCCTGGGCTTCTACCGTGTAGTCGTTATATTCTGAATTATCAAATACATACGCATAATTGAATAGGAACCCTGAACCGTCCCATATGTTTGATATAGGCTGAGCTGGTCCTGATGATGTCACATATGATATTCTTGTTCCTGCATCACATTCTGATAGTTCTATCTGATACCAGTACAATTCAAACAAATCTAATAATTTTAAATCAGCTAAGCTCACAGTGCTATCAAAAGAAATAGAGCCAGTTTGTGCCAAAGGAGCCCCACCTGAAGATGTTCCATCCACCAGGGCAGTCACTGGTTGCCATGAAGAACCATTCCAATAGTTGACAGACATTGTGCCAGCTGCGGTATTGGCATTAGTAATAGTCATGTTAAACCCATCAAGCTTATGGTAGGCCCCTAAATACATATAAGTCTTACCTGTGGCAGAATATGCAGACGTGGCAGGGGTGAAAGCTGAACTATAACGAGCTACACCCTTACTTACCCTTAACTCATCAATCCAGCCGTTGAAATTTGATCCTATTGATACCCCGCTTGCATAATCAGGCAATGAGCTAGAATCTGAAAGACTAGCCTTTTGAACCCCATTAATCCATATATTCCACCCGTCTGAATCATTACGGGTCAAGGCGATATGATACCAAGTCCCTGTTGATATCTGGCCTGATCCAGTGGCGATATTAACCGCTGCAACATCATTAACCTCATGATAAAACCCAACAGCCCCATTTGAACTGACATGAAAGCTTTGATAATTGGTTGTGCTGGACTCTTGCCTGAATATAGACAATTCACCATCAAGGGAGTTAACTCTTACCCAAGAGTCAATAGTTAAAGCCCCTGACCCGAAATTCCAGTCATTGCTATCAGGTACATTCAAATAATCACCTGTTCCATCGAAAAGCCCTGAACCTGTGCCGAATTTCTGTTGCGCTGTGTCAATCTGTGCATTTCCTACAGCCGTTACAGTCTTGGGAGTTAAACTTGAGTCTGTGAACGTGGTACTTGCATCTGTTCCGTCACAATGTAAAACCAATACAGCAGATGAATCAATGTCAGCATCCGCAGACGCTGTGACAGCAACATTATTACTATCCGTCAAAGTATTATTGACCTGATCGGAATAATCATATGAAAAGCTACCATCTGGATCATATATCTTGAATCCTAAAATATTGCTCTCATCTCCTCCCCAGATCAAAGTCTCTTTACCATTTGCGTAAATCATATTCCCTTGGGGTGCTGCTGCAAATCTTCCAATGTTTGCTCCTGTCGCATCAGTATGGAATAAAGAACTCTCAAAATTCCCCTGTGAAGGTATCGAAGTGTCATTCTGATAAACCCGCCCATTTATCCCCGCTGAATCAGTAGCATGTACAAAAAAATGGCTCTCTGATGGCTGATCTTTTTTAAAATGAAAAGCGTTTTTAGGATACTTGTATGTCGCATCCCAGACCGTTGTATTTACTTGAGTATGTCCCTTAACCCCTATAAGACCCTGTTGGTCCTTTCTCATGTTCTGTATATCTTGAAATCCAAAATCATCAATTAAAGATGGATCATTCGCAGGTTGCCACCTACCATTAAAAGTTATGGCATAGGGCTGAAGAGTTGCAGCGCAAACAACACCAGCGACAAAACATAGAATAATTACAAGGAATATTTTTTTCATAGTAGGTATGGCACTCCTAAGTCTTCCTTATTTGCTTTTTCCCAGAAATCTTGGTTCATAGCTTCCAGGGCTGACAATTGATTAGCGTATATTGCAGGCCAAATCGTAGGGTTATCAACTTGGATATTGTTCTCTGACAGTCTGGCCGCTGTTCCTGCTATAATCATGTGGTGAAACTGTGGTGGTAATAAGGGAACATCATTATTATTGACAAGCTTTGGGGCTCTAGCTTCAAACCAATACCTCAAGGTATAACCCTGGTCCGCTCCAGGGTGCCAAATGAGCTGATTTGTTTCTGATCCTGTACCAGTGAAGCTTTTACCAAAATAATATTTCTCGGGTCGGCTTGTTCTATCTGTCCAATGATAAAGATTAGGGTTGTCCTCTATTCCTGTAGGTCCGACTGGAACCATCTTTTCTTCGTCGTGCCATCCAGCCTCAACAATTCGCTGTATCTGTTTCCCTGATGTTTGAAGAGTTTTGCCCCTGTGGTGAATGGTCCCACCGCTTTCATAGGTTGTATATGATGAAGTTGTGACCCCTAATGATAAGGTTGTAGAGGTAGGCACCGCACTTACAGCGTAAACCCTTTCATTTAGCTCTGTCATACCGACAATAGCATGGACCGTTACAATGTCGCCCACTGCCAAACCATGAGCGGCACTGGTGGTAAATACTCCAGGGTTAGCCTTAGATATTGCCGTTATAGTAGCAGGCCCTTGAGCCTTTAAGCTGTCATCCATGTCAACCATCCAATATAAAGGATTGGCTTTATCCTGGGACATTATTTCATTAAGATAAACCATATTAATTGTCATCTTAACAAGATTATTCATTGCCTCATTATAATCTCTTATAACTCTGTGGACTTCAGTCTGTAGATTCTTAAATGTTAAATAATCTGCCATGAGTATCCTTGTTAAAATGGCGGGAGCCTAAACCCCCGCCTTGAATGTTATCTTAATCGTGTAAAAGAGTAAAAGATATATCCAGCCTGGGTGTCAGATCCAGCAGAACCGGTATAGGTTAAACTCTTTGCGTTTGCGCCTGTTACAACATGCCCTATATAAGACTTGCCGCCGTTTGTAGCTACGGCATCGGACCCAGTTATGGCGGTAACAAGTAGAGCTCCATATGTAGTCGCAGGAGTATAATCTATATTGGAACCACCTGTAATCACGGCGGTATCAGCTATATGTCCTGCTGTTGCTACAGATACAAGAGATCTAAGACCGTTAGCGTCTCCAGAAGTCTCAGAGGATAAAAGACCAACATCTACTGTTTCAGTGGCATCAACTGTTACAACTTCAACTCTAACATCATGAATCTGAGTGTCATACTGAAAATCAAGCCCTGTATCTGTTTCAGCTGTAGAAGGGCCAAACCATATCATTCCAGTATGAGGTACATTAGGACGTTCATCAATTACGATAGCATGCTTATACTGGTTAAAGTCCTCAACAAATGTTGTATATCCACCATCAGTGTTTATAACCATAAGATCAACATTTTCATCACCTGAATGTCCAGGATCTGTCCTAAATCTTACCATGTCATTACAGATAGTATTATCTGCATATGTAGTGCCTGATACCGGATTCCCTAGTGAAGTGAAAGTATCATCTTTGTACTTATACAGAGTTTCCGCTGTGTCTGAATCTGCCTGCAACACCTTAAAGGTTATTCCTGATGTTTCTCTGGTGAGATTCATCTCTCCAATAGAGTTCATCGTGCCATCCCATGAATAGACATAAGCCCACATATCTTTAAACTCTGCCTGTGCTGGTGAAACTATCGCGAAACCTACCAGTAATAGAGCTGATGCTATTATTTTTGAAAGCTTTCTCATAATATTATCCTTTATAAGAGGTTGAATTATTCCCAACTGTGTTACCAGTGGAGTTTTCAACTCTCAATAAAATGTTTGCTGTAAACCAAAGGGCCTCATAATCTGTATCACTTGCATCATCTCCGTCAAGCTGCTCTGTAAGCGTCTCGATGGCATCAACTAGATTATACATTAAGTCAACCGCTTCCCTCTGTGGATTTAAACCGCTGCCTGGTGTAAACCAAAAAGCAATGCCATTGCCTAGAGTATTTCCGGTCTGATTGGTGACCATATGTAGACATTTAGCCGTGTATACATTGGCTTCGTATGTCGTATCATCCAAAGTTCCGTCAGCGTCAAGCTGTTCGGTCAATGTCTCTAGGGAATTATATATCTGATAAGCAAGCTCAATCATTGCAGCATCCTTGACACCATAAGGGCTGACCTGATGAAAGTTCTTTTCAGCACTATACACGCCGGTC
>Ga0255047_10003045_pt1 | contig 10723 bp, 12 predicted proteins | sample JV7_2_1_MG_FD_183640 | JGI IMG/M metagenome (GOLD analysis project Ga0255047, IMG submission 183640) | Seawater microbial communities from Jervis Inlet, British Columbia, Canada - JV7_2_1 | ecosystem: Environmental > Aquatic > Marine > Inlet | place: Canada: British Columbia | collected 2016-10-06 | reverse complement strand
CACCGTCGATATTCAAAACCACGACAGGATGCGTATGCGAGGTGAGACTTCCCGCATTAGCCCACCGCTCAGACGAGGTATATGACCAGTGTCCGTCTTCGTGGATCATCGACGATGTAAAGGTCACGGACTGATGATAACTAAGCGCACACGTATCGGACGAACAGATACGACACCACCGAATAGTGCGTGGGCGCAACATGGGCACCCAGGCATTTGGCACCACAATCTCGACATCTGCACCATCTCGTAACACGGCAGTCATGTCACGATTCGTCATACCGCAAGATCCGTTCGCACCTGAGACTGCACCGCTAGATCGGCAGCGGAATACGCTTCCATCACTGACTGACGGTCACGGGACTCGTAATCAGACACGATGGGGTCCAGGACGAGACTTGTCACTGCGTCCACGTATGCCTGATTGTCTGGGTATGGCGGCAAGCCCTCCTGGATACGACTTGGGTTAATGACATTTTGGACACTATCGGTTAATGCCAGTTCTTGTAACGGGTCCGTTGAAAACACATACGCAGCCATTAAGTCCCCCCATACGATGTCGAGATATCAGCCGGGAAATACGGGCCGAGCGTTGAGATACCCACACGCGTATGACCCAGCACTGGACGCCAATCAGGATGGGCAATAACAAATGACCGCAGGCTTCTGACGCCATCCTGATAACTGGTTTGCACTAATTGCCATCGAGCGGGATCGTCCTGCTTTTTTAGTTCCCGCAACTCGGCTCCGTCGATCAGGATGTCGTGAAAATCCTCTGGCAAGAGTGGCTCGTCACCATCATTCGCCATGTCAGGGATGGATCGAAGAATGTCACAGGTATAGGTCACTGACGACGAGGGCGTCGGGCTTAAGAGCAGGCTGTAGTACTGAGTGCGGACGCCCCCCGTAATGATCTTTGCTAGCTCTGTCCCAGACCCGCTCGCCTGATGGAGTGTCACATTGCCCACACACGCGGCGGAGAGGTAGCACTTCGTAAGCGTAATAAAATTGGTAATCGCCGAGGAGATCGACACCGCGCTTGTGCCCGTTAGCGTTTGTGACGCCGTGCGGTAATAGCCGCCCGTAATGATGCCTTCGACGTATATCACGACGGATGTATCAGACGAGCTAGTGGACTTCACAAAGATCTGTGCCGCCGAACTCGGCTGTGTATGCACCTCGACGTAGCCCGTCGGAATATACGACCAGGGTGTGCCTTGCTGTGTGGCCGGATCAGGGTTCGTGGCTCGCAGCCAGTCCAACGTCTGTAACGATAACGAGCGGCGATTCACCGTATCGACAACGCGGTTCACGCGCGCCACGCCTTGCGTGGGGAGCGCATATTGCTGCGTGGCGGCGACCGAGGCAAACGTGATCGAGCCATACCGCAGGGGTTCCATCCCAGGCATTCGCAGTAAAGCCCGATGCGTTTCATTGAGCGAATCGCCATATCGCGTGGATGTCGCCGTTGCCAGCGTCGAATCGTTAGCCCCGCGCCGCCGTGCGAGTCTTTTTTTTAACGCCAGGAATGTCATACGGTCATCCTTCGTTCGCTGTCAGTGTCGTCCGCATGAGCATCATCCGTTAGAGTGCAACTGGGGTGAACAGCGCACTCAATAATCGGTCAATACCCATGCGGCACGACAACCGATGTCAGATATGCGACACTCTCGTTCACCCATGAGTGTATGAATCAACATATCCGACACCACAACATGTCTAATTACTCTGCGGCGCCGCCTGATCTGCTAACTGCCGACAGATCTCATCCAACGACGGATACACCTGAGCATTATCATCGGGACCAATCGGGCGATGAATAGTCAACCGCTCCACCGTGCCCTGTGCATCATACCGAGCGGATACATGCGCCGAGACACGACTTCTATCTCCCTTAACCAAGTAGCCCTTTTCCACCGGCTCTAGGCGATTGGCTTGACATACTTCTTCTTCCGTCAGGGCCGTACGATTGAGCCAACTTGGCCCATCGTAGATATCGCATTTAAGGCTCGATGCCCAGGTCTCACCCGTCTTCGGATTGATACTGTAACTATTCGGCGTGTAATGAGGATTGTCCTTGGGCGCTGTGCGTTCTGTCTGAATTTCCAGTGACGCACTCTGTCGGAGAAACGCATCCGCCTGAGTCTTCTGTAACTCCAACGTCTGCTTCTGTAACTCCAGAAACATCTGCATATCTACCTGCGCTGCATCGGCGGTGCCCGTGGGCGGAGACACGGGGCTATTCGTGGCTATTACCGACTGCTGGTCTGACATCTCACCCTCCTGCTGTACCGGTTTGCGACGTGTATAGGCTCGCGTCATGCGTCTACTTCCTCCCGCGCGTTTGGTAACACGGACTCGTCGTGTAATTCATGGGCCAGCGTGGCCCAGTCCACGGTATGCCCGTGTGGGATAAGACACATGCCGTCATGCTCCCCCACACGGGCAACCACTAACAACCCCGCCGGTACGACCTGAAGATGAATTGAGGATGCGGACGATCCCACCTGACTCAGCGCATCGCTCAGTCGCAGCGTGATCGCCCGTGCCTCGTCTTCACGCAGACCCGGCAGGGATCGCATCTAGTCGATCTCAAGGAACACGAAGTTGTACTTCGTGCTGACACCGACCTGCATCATGGCCCCGACGAGATTGGCGGTTGGCTGCGCGCCTGCGGTCCAGACATCCACTGATCCCGCTGTCGTGCCGCTATTGATAACCGGCGCGGTAATCGCCGGAGTACCATTGATCAGCACTGAACACGGTCCCCACGTATTGAGCCAGCCGTACTCCGTTGCCGCAATGATATAACCCGCCACGCCTACGACCTTTGCCGTAATGGTGGTCGGTGCCTTGATGACATCCTTGTACGGATTCGGCATGAGGCCGATCCGCGACGTGGATGTCAACGCGACTTGAATCGCATCCTTGAGCGTTAGCGTAAACGCCGTTGAGGATGTAATCGCCGCATGGCCGGACACCTGATACGTGTAGCCAGCCCCAGGCGTGACATCCACCTGGAGATAGCCTTCCGCATACAGGTTTGCCGCCCCAGCGGTCGCGCCGGGGGTGAACGTAAAGGACGTATCCCCAATCGCAACCGCCGGAGCGGTTCTTGCCAGATGGTTTGCCAGTGGCGCAGCGCCTTGAATCAGGGTGCCAGCCACAAGGTCCGTGGCTCCGGCTTGCGCGTAGCGATACCGGCGACCATCAGTGGTGTACGCCCGAGTGCCGAGCGGGTGCAGTTGCGTTGACGAGGATGTAAAACTATCCTGCGCCAGTCCTACGACGGAATCAACAAGGTTTGCCATGTAATACCTACTTTCTTATGTAATGGCTGTGATGACGCCGAGGTGGCGAGGGTTGTTGGTGAACATGTTGGCCTTCGTTTCAATCTTGAAGACCTCCACAAGCTGGTTCGCTGGATCAACCGCCGGATAGCCCTTCATCCAGTAGCCGTTCAGGTAAGCCAACTTGAGGTAGTTTGTGTTCAGTGCGTAACCAGTGCCCGACGGGCAATCCCCGTCATACGACACCGTCGCGCCCTTGAACTTCAGCACTTCGTTCTTGAAGCCACCGTCGCCCACGGTTTTATCCGTGAATCGCTCGTTCGCGACAAGCAGCGATTCATAGCCAGCAAAATCCGTCGAGGTAAAGACGAAGAATTCTGGATGATCCGTGCTGTATCCGTTGGAGCAGGCGTTGTAAATCGTCCGCATCGCACCGCGAAGATTGTCAAACGCCGACGAGCTTTGCGTACCAGCCGTCTGCTGGTTCCGCCAGAACGAATAGGTCGCCCTATTGATGCTACCCACGGTGCCCGTCGTCGGCGCCGAGGCCACAATGGATTGGAGTCCACCGATCTGAAGTGAACTTGATCCCGTGCCATTGCTATGGATACCGACAGACAACTGATCCATCATCGACTTCTTCAGATTCTCCATCGTGGAGGCCAGAAGGTCGATCTTCTTGGACGATCCCTGGTTCTCCGCCATGTCCTGCGAACTCAGGACTGCCGTGCCGCCATAGATCTTCCACTGGAAGTCGTACTGGTCAAAGACATCGACATGCGTCGTATCCAGCGTCTGATACGCGCTAATCGGTGACACCGTGCTATTCACGGCATATTCAATGGGGCCTTGAATCGAGGTGCCACCATCGAGTCCCTTGAACGCCTTGCCTTCCTTGAGGCGATTCAGCGTCCAATACTGCGAGAAGACGTTATCTTCTGGCTTTGTGCCGACGAAGGCAGGCCATGCAACGGCCAGCCGCTGTCCAACATTGATTGGCATGTAATACTCCTATTGTCATTCTGTAAATGCCGCTTCTAATGCCGCTCTGGCATTACCAAGCGAGGATCGTGGCATCGTCGTACCAGCGGTGGACGGGTTCACCGTTCCAGCCACGGCACGGCGCTGAAGATTCTCCAGAACGGTGCTTTCTGCTTGCCGTTGTTGCGTCGGCTCGACGGTGGAACGCCACACACGGTTGTAGGCCAATTCTAAGGCCATCCGTGGATCCGACTCTGAAAGCGCCGCTAACCGCTGGTCCGAAGACAGCATGTTTTTAATCGCGCTTTCATGTTGAGCGAATGTCGGATCAGCGCGGAACTCTGTCAGCACATGGCTCACTTCATTCCAGGCTTGTGCGTATTGTTCCTTCTCACGAACAGAGGTCGCCATTTCCTGCAAAGGCGTAATCTGCTGCTGGAACTGCTCCATCAGCTTATTGCTTTTCCAGTCTTGCCATTTCTCCATCTGTGAGGCGGAATACACTAACGTGCCATCTTCGGCCTGAAGGTCCGCTGTTGGCATGGCTTCTGGAGGAGCTTGAGGTTCGACGGCAGACTCACGGGCTGCACCGGGGCGAGTGGCGATCTGGGCTTGCACCTGATCGGCATACCGCGCATCGGACGACAAGGCTTCCTGAAGATGATTCCATGCAGCGACGGGATCAGAATTCAACATCTTCGCCCATGCTGTGACAGACGCCACATTCTCAGGGTCCATCCCCTGCAACGATTCGTACTGCTTCAGTTGTTCCGTCAGTTCATTCTTCTGACGGTTCACCGCGCTAAACCGGTCATACGGGACCGGCCCCGGCTGCTTTACCACCGTTTCCGATGGCAAGCCGTCTGGATGTGCGTCAATACCCAATACCTGCGTTAACGCCGCAGGCGGCGGTGCCTCTGATTGGGGGGATGACGCCTCTGAATCCGCAGGCGATGAATCTGCGAGTGCGAGCGCCTCCGTTGCGCTCAGACCACTGGTTGACATCGACGACGAAGACTCACTCGATCCACTGTCTACTGACTCACTAGCTGTGTCACTAGCAGCAGATGTGCTGACTTCGGGCGACTCGGTTTCACTCATTATCTCTCCACAGGGACTTATCGTAGCCCCAGACGCCGACCTGAGATATCTTACTGCTTATACGCATTCACTAATCGCCGCGTCGTACACGCACAGTCCATCGCCCACTCCGCATCCGCTGGGGCATTCTGCATACTCGGGGTGCCTCCACAGTCAGGACAGACAACCGTCAGATGCAAGACCCGAAACGGTTCATCGGCCATCGCGGCAATGTTAGAGAGACGGCTATCGGTAATCTTAATGACGCGTTTACCGTCTATAACGGACTGCCCATTCGCGTTAACTAACATTCCGAGCCTCCAGCAATGGTGCGCGCGTCTGCACAGGCTCACAGGACTCTGTCGTCGTGGTCGTCCACTGCGAGATGTAGGTGTCTGGTGTCGTATGTGTCACGGCACTGACCCGCTCTAACATCGCCGCCGCACTTGCCAGCGTCTCTGGCCCAATCGCGGCCCAACTAGTCGTATGCGGACTCTTGTCAGACCCAGGCAGTGGCGCATGTTTCACGCACGGCTCTATCTGGTGTTTCTTGAGGTAGCGTTGAAAGTCAGAGCGGCTATCGAATCGGATGGGTACTGGACCCAGATTGTCGAACGTGCGCCCACCGGGCCAGCCGTTATCTATCACTGATCGACCTGCTGTCCATAATGTGCGCGTGGGCTGTCCACACGTCACGCAGGCGATAACCTCCGTCACCGGACGATAGAGGTCTCGGTGTTCGTGTCCCTGATCGCAGACTACATCGTAAATTGGCATTACTGTCCCACCCCCTGTAATGCGCCGGTATTCTCGGTCGCATGTTGATTCACCCGCTCTGGTGGCGTTGCGCCACCCCCATGTCCCGCCGCCGGACCCATCATGCCAGGGACGGACGGTGCGCCCTGCGGCATCAAAGCCGCCATACCCGCTGACATCCCGAGCGGCACGACAGGTGGTGCGCCATCAGGCGCCGCCCCAGGCGCCGCCCCCGGCATCCCCGGCATTCCACCCGGCGCTGTCGCCCCTTGTGTTAAGGGCGCAATCGCTGATTCCGACAAGGTATACCCAGCCTGCTTGAGAATCTCTGACGCGGCCAGTGACTGGATACCGACCAAGTCCTCCCCGTTCAGCGTGAGCGTGACGCGCGCAGGTTCAGGACCGCGCTCAGTGGGCTTGACGACCATCTTCGTGGGGTCATACCCCAAGGCACGGACCACGCCATTCAGCAATTCGGTCGCATCAATCTGCGGATCTTTTCGGAGAAGATTGTATTCATCGAGTTTCTGTGTGCGGAACTGCACGGCATCGACGTGTACCCCAGAGTCTGGCTGCACACGGTAGACGTAGCGTCCCGGCAGGTTCCGCCATTCCTCCCACAACTGCGCCGCTTGCTGTCCGAGAATCTTTACCAGATCCTTCTGGCCCATATACCGTTGCAAGACCGCGTCAAACTTTCGTACGCCGGTCACAAAGTATTCGCGGAGGCGGTCCTTCTCGGCTTCATTCCGCGTATCAGAATTACCCTGCACAATACGGGCTTCTGTGGCCGTCCGTCGCCCACGCGAAAAGGATCCGGCCTGATTCGCCGATGTGCCTAGCGCCTTCTCCCAATCGCGCTCGACGTAGTCCTGCGCGGTGTAATTATCGCGAGGCTCTTGTCCCGTCGGGATCACAGACATCACGGCGCCCGGTCCCTGCGCCAACGTCCCAGGTGGCACAGGAATAGGGCCATCGTTCCGCTCAATTTTCGCGATGGTGTTCTCGTCGAGATTCGTCGTGTCGAGCAGCATGAGCGGTAAGTTCGCACGGCGGCGTCGAGTCTGCTGTGTGCGGAACTTGTTCACTTCTCGCGAGAGTTGTTCGCCAATGACGAGGTCAGAGGGCACGTAGGACGAATCCGCCAAGTCACGCAAGGTGCCAATGTGGATGGGGTTCCCTATCATGCTGTCATCAGTCAAGCGACCATACTCATCGACGGCCTGATAGGGTGAGTCAATATGCTTGACGGGATTCTCAACACCCTTCACCACGACGAGACACCGAAATAACTCTGGGTTAATCACCTCCTGATCGAACACGGAAGCGCGATACCAGATTTCGTGATACTCGACCTGTGGATCAGCGGACCCACCATAGACCTCATTCACATCTTTGGAAAAGACATGCTCGTCCTGATAGACCGTCCCAGTAAATTCGTCAGGAATATCCCAGATTCGCTTCGCCTGGGTCACCGGCATCGTGCCCGTGATGCCGAGCCACGGCGCAGAGTCAAAGTTTGTATTCCGAAAGTCGTGAGGGATTAAGACCTTCATGGGCGAGACACGCGACCAGAAGCACTGCTCCCAAATGGGAACATCCACCTCGACCATCGTGGGTGGCGCGAGAGGATCCATGGGATCAGCTTGCGGCGTCGAGACCTTCACCGTGGCGGATTCATACCCAATCTTGGTAATTAAGAATCCAGCAGGGGCCAAGGCATCGAACAATGCCATGTGCATCTCGCGCTTGATGTTCGTGCCATCGGCGCTCATCTTGTAGTTCAAGACCTTCTGACGGAGCGGAAGCAAGTGCGTGAGCGGGATATCCTGAATCGAGGGTTCGAGCGGGATCAGTTGCACTTCAGGTGTCTGGTAGAAGAGGTTGGCCTTCTTACTTTCGACATGCCGAAAGTCGAGCAAGGCATTGACCTCATACTGGTTCTCATTCACCAGCGCCTTCGCATAGCGATCTATCGCCCGTTGCCATTGGGGTTCATAGAGCTTTCGCGTTTGAATCGCGAGATCAATACGCTGCGACCAGTCCCCAGACTGCTGGCTGGACATCGGACGTTTTTCACCAGACGACCAGATCATGCCAATACACCTTTCCCTGCCTGCTCCCGTGCGTGATACTGCTCCCACCATCCCCAGGAATTTGGCGGGGGTGGCGCCAGCGTCGTGTGACGCGTCGGACTTGGGCGGCTCATACAGAAATATCGCAACGCATCCACGGCATGGTCATCCTTGGTCGTATCAATATCTTCAGGATCTTGTCTATCTTGCACCATTGCTGGGAAAGTGCGTATCAAATACTTACACGACGGACTGACAGTCAACCACGCCTGACCCTGTTCGTTGACACGCAGTAACTCATGGACCCGCATCCAGCCATTGAATCGGTCGTTGTCTCCACCCCGCATCGGGAGTCGGCGACGGAGGAGCGTCTCGAAGATCGACTCCCCTCGGCCAGCGCCCGTCTTCTGCCGCATCGCGGGATCGCAGACGAGGTAGCGGAGCTTTTTAATGCCTAGCTCTGCCGTAATGCGCTTAATCGTGAGGCTCATCGACTCGGCGCTTTCTCCCTTGAATTTATGCTCCCACCGGCAGTGATAGCGGCCATCTGGGAGACAGGCCCACCAGAGGACGACGCCGGGACTGCTATAGCCCCAATCCATCGAGGCCACATGTTCCACGTCGGGTCCAATCACTAAGTCTTCGACATGCGTCTTCGGTGACCACTCGGAGAAGAACTGGCCCTCAAACGCATTCCAATCGCCATAGAGTAGCTGCCGCTTCCGCATTTCAGGGAGATCTTCTAAATCTCGACGATATTCCGTGGAAATATAGGGATTATCGCTCAAGGTCGCCTCAACGAAGCCATAGCGCGCCGGGTCGTACGAGGGGAACTCATGGGCATCCACCGTATGGTCGATGAAGAACTCCTTGACCCAGAGCGCCCCACGCCCACCAGGGTTTGTTCCCGCCCAGACCTGGGCATCCCCAGCCGCTATAACCTCGGGTTTCGAGGTTCGAGCGCGGCTCATAATCTCCAGCGCCATATCCCGGTCAAAGGTTACCAGTTCGTCGAACGCAATCCGGTCATATTCCGTGGAGAGGTAGTTCTGGGCGTCCGCCACTGATTCGCAATGACCGGCTCGAATCGTGGACCCATTCGGGAATCGCATCATCTTGTCGCCGGAGAGATACGTCCCCTGCACCAGCTTCTGCTCCCGCACCATCTGGCCTAAATGCGTCTGTTCAAGCTGCTGAAAGGTGCGGCGCAGGAGGAGGCAGTTCAGATTCGGCGTCTGTAAGCAGTCCGCATAGAGACCCCACCGCAGCGCGTGGCTCTTGCCGGGACCAGCCTGCCCCCCATACAGGGTGCGGCGAGTCTTGCGCGTTTGGGCATGGAACTCCACCTGTTTCGGCGTTGGCACATAGAGCCACGTATGCCCCGCCGTCCCCGTGGTCGTGGTGTGCATCGCCCACGCTACCTGCTTCCGCCGACAGGTATCCTCCGCCGATCCGCACCACCACGCATTCTCGGCAAAGACCATCGGTGACTGGCACCAATGGCATCGCGCCTCTGTGTCACCCATGCCGTGCTAGCGGCTATCGCCCATACGTAGTCTCGGTCTTCTTGGGCCGCGCCGCCGGGGCCGCGTCCTCGTCCTCGTCTGTCTTGGGCGTCATCTCGTCGTCATCCATCAAGTGGGTACCAGGGGGTATCGCCTCTCCACCCGGCCCCTTGACCATCACGACGACCATCTTGGGATTCACAATGGTAATGCCGCTCCCGTCCGCGTCTGACTCCCCCCCGTGAGGCTGGTCATCCATCGATAACATCAGCGCATCCCGCTTGAACCGCCCGAGAGACTTCGGTGGCTGTACTGGTTTCATGTGGGCCACTCCTAATACCGTACCTTCTTGCCGCCAGCCTTCGTCCCGCCTGACGCCTTCTTGCCGCCCGTGTTCGTCTTTGGCATCCCTCGCTCGCCTCCCATGATGTTACGTCAGCGATGACCCTCTTCTAAAGAAAGAGTCTTCGGCTTCCTGCCCTCTCAGCCGCGATGTCACTGCCACTCTATGGCGTAAGTGTTGTTCGTGTCAAGCCGTTTCAACCCATCGCGCTCCGCCCGTGCTGTATATATATTATGGGCGGGGCCCCGTGGTGCTATGGCGCGCCGAGGGTGCCGGGTAGCACGGGTAGTGTCGCCTCCACGTCAACAGCTCCGCTCCCTACGTTGACCTGCACGGCCACGCCATGCCCCACGCTAGCGCCCAACACCCCAAGACCGGTCAAGACCTTCACGCCAAGCGCGCCATCGTTCAGAGCCGCGCTAGTAACGGAACGTGCGAGAGGGAGCGCCGATCCCTCAAGGTACCGACGTGCTAGCGGCCTAGTGTCCGAGAACTGCGACAGTACGCGGGAGACAGTGCTGATCGAACACCGTAGCTCCGGGCGGTTTGCTATTTCCGATTCAAGTAAACCCCCGTCACGCAATGTGAGAATAAGTCTGATCTGCTGCTGGCTCAGGTGTTTACCCGGTACACGTTCAGGCAGATCGCTCACTGCTTCGGAGCGTTCCGTTTCCGTTTCGTCCATACCTAAGT
>Ga0255047_10003041_pt1 | contig 10732 bp, 12 predicted proteins | sample JV7_2_1_MG_FD_183640 | JGI IMG/M metagenome (GOLD analysis project Ga0255047, IMG submission 183640) | Seawater microbial communities from Jervis Inlet, British Columbia, Canada - JV7_2_1 | ecosystem: Environmental > Aquatic > Marine > Inlet | place: Canada: British Columbia | collected 2016-10-06 | reverse complement strand
CCTTGGAAGCATTTGCCCTCGATCCTTCGTAGTCCCATTGACCCAATGTAGGGGTTCTGTTTCTGAGATAGGCCATCAGATACCATGGGGTATCCAGAGGTCTGTGTTGGTTTAAGTGACACCTAGTTTAGCCCCCAGCGAACCTTAATGACATCCCACTCAATGTGCCTGTCTATCGTTTCTCTGTCAAAATTGTGCTGGCTCTCATGCTCGAAAAGAATCGTAAAGTTTTTGTGCGTGAACCCAAGCCTCGCCACCGCTCCACCATTTCCTGCCCTATCCTCCGATGCAGACCAGAGATAGGGGGCAATAAAGAGAGAGAACCCGTGCTTCAACGGTTTTGTTACTTCGAGCTGAACTCCGCTCTGTCTGTATGGCGGCCCTTGCTCACGGACATACAGAGGCACGTTTGAGAAAAGAGCGTATGTGAGGACTAATTCGGCTAGCATTACTTTTTGATAACTTTCACATTGAAGTCTATTGCCGGTGGATCTATTGTTTGACCCGTATTAAATAGGTATACCGTTACCGTATTGACCGCTGTGACTCGTCCCGTCAATATATATCTTACATCAATATTTTGGTCGGTACTGACCAAAACAAAGTCACCCAGTGCTGCACCCGAAACCGTCACCGCAACTGCGGCGTGAGTGGAAGATACGCCGGCCAATATCCCAAAATTATTTTGTATCGAATTAGCCCCACCATCAATCCTAGCTAAAGGCACAACCCCAGCAGTCATCGACCCACTGATAGCGAAATCCCCTGTAGCCGGGGGTGTAATATTTACCCCTAATCCAGCATTTATTCTTTGATTGGCCGTCATGATATTGGCTTTATTCTGCAATGCGAGGTTCGTAGGCGATCCTGCGTCTCCGTTTGACATGGCAGCTAAATTATCAAATAACTGTGTCATTTTCGCCGAAGTCAGAACCGATCCGAAAGCGAATGTCAGATTCGTCCAAGCCATTACTCAAACCCCTCTCGCGGGTCAATGAAATTCAAAACGTCCACCAAGTGTGCAGGGCAAAGGAAAATTTCCTGTCCAGATTTCGTTTTTCCTGCGACTGAACCCCAACCCTTGAACCCTTCTCCGTATTGTTTCTCTGTGAAGGTTTTCCCACATTTAGATTTGTCGCACGATATTGTTCTGATTTGACCCATTACTCTCCCCTAAAAAAGTACATTCTGGTCCAGTTTTCCATTTGTTTGGCTGTCGAGTATGAAGTAATTTGCGTTCAGATTTTTCATGTCTTCGGCCAGGATTTCGTAAACGTCTCGCGTCAAATCTCCTACGATTCCGTATATCCGCATCAACTTTGTGCTGTAGCCCATTTGAGCCCATGTTAAGTTGATATTATCGCCCATTTGGTGAATCAATGCCTGTGTGCCGCGTTTTGTTTTGAATTTTACGGTTTCCATCGGCTCCGAATATCTAGCGACGTATCGCTCTCCGAATGTTCCTGCGGATATTGCGTTATCATGCCAGACTGTTTTCCCGTCAAATGTTTTCTGAAATATCCCAAAATTGCTCTGAGATGTTGCGTTGTTCTTCGTATCCGAGCCACCGCTTAACCAGTCGTCCGTTGATTGGTTGTAGCCCCACCATACGATTGCCTGGTTCCATAGCCGATCCTTATTAAAAAAAATCTCGGCCCTGTCCAGGTGTGCGCTCGCGTCGGTGAACAGATAGGGGGTCGCGGATTCTTCTGGTGTGAATTTCCGAAAATAAATCTTTCCATCTGTTTCACCGAAGATGATGGCGTCGGTTAGTTGACCTATTAAGCGCATCCCCTCGGCCACGCTCTGCCCTGTAAATTTGGCCCTGAGTGAAAATGTTAAATCTGTACAAATTGACTGATAGGCCAGAAAGGACGTGTAGTCAATGTCCGGGTTGGTCGTGGTGGCGGTTGAATCGAGTCCTCCGTGAACCGTGAGTATGTCCCATGCGAGATCGGCAGGGTTTCTCGGTGCCGTGTAGTAATCGATTTCCGAGCCACTCGATCCAATTTTCCTCTCAAGGGTTCGCTGTATTCTGCCCCCGAATACCATTCTGCATTTTGGTCGGTCTGTTGATTCAAATCGCACTTCATCTAGATAGCCAATGAATCGGTCTATATATTCAACGCCGCTGACATCAAAGCCCGCTCTGACTCTTCCTGGGTTCCCTATGTTCGTTTTATTGGTCATCAGGAAATTAAAATTTTTGGCATCGTTGTTCAGTTCAACTGTGAGACTGGCAGAATTGGGCGAGTCTCCCTCGTATTGTTTTTGGCTGAACCTGCCCATCGATTTAGTATTGTCTGTGTAGTCGGTCGGTGTCGTGAATGGGACCGGCTCACCGAACATTGCCCACGGGTTGTTGAAATCAAGAGACGCATCGTCTTGATTGAATCCCCGGCTGTATACCCGTAGATCTGATATTCGGCCGTTCCATGCTAGTGCGGTTGTCCAGGATGTAGCCCCGATTCTCGCTGCCGCCACGCTTGACCCGTCGTGGGCGAATTGCCCTTTGGTTGTTAAAATGCCATCGATATAAAATGACACCGTTGACCCGTTTCGAGTAATCAATACACGTTTCCATGTGCTGACGGTCGCCTGATTATCCCCTGCACGAAGGAAATTGCCCGCGCCAGACCCATCAAATCGTACTTCGTAGGTGCTTAGCGTCGATCTTGAAAATAAGGCTAGCCCGTCACCTGAGTTGACCTCTTTTCCTAAAATAAATTCAGTCTGTACGATTGTGTCATCTATGTAGACCTCGGCGGAAATCGTAAAATCGCCTGAGAATAACGTGGAACTGATATTGCCTAAATCAACAAACCCAGCCCCATTGAATGACAACGCTCCGCCTCGTTCAGCCAGCCAAGGGCTAGCCGCCAGCCCCGATAACGTGCCGTCATTAGTGTTCCCACTGAAATCCTTTAGATTGGTTCCTGTCGCATCTACAAATGGATATAGAGCGATTATGCCGGTCATGAGCTGGTGGCCTGAATCCGGTGTATCCGTCAGGGCGGGCTTGGGCGTTATCATCGGGTCAAAAACAAACTCCTTTTCGGAAATCCGTTGCGGATCGTCCGCCGCCGCTTTAAACCCCGTCGAGACTGCATACATTATCTCACCCTCGATTTCATGGGCCACTCAACGCCCGACCTGTCCAGGTTTTCCGCCGCCTGTGCAAAATTGCCAGTCAGTATGCTTTCGGCCTCAGACACGGTAACGTCTCTGAAATCACGTATCCCTGGGAATGAGGCAATGATTGTGTTTCCTCCTCCGCCACTGAACTGACCGAGCTTTGAAAGGGGAATCACCGCTTCTGCTTGTCCTGCTTCGGCGATCATGGCTATGGTTGGCTTTGTGACGATCCCGCCCGTTGCGAGAGCTATTGGATTCGCTGGAAACAGTGTATTCATTTGTGAGACTAGCGCGTTTATGGTCCCTGCCGATGTGTCGCCCTTTGCGATGGCTCCGAGTAATTGAGTGGAAAGAATGGCGGCATCACCCAGGGCTCGAAGATGTGCCTCCATAATGTCTTGAGTGACTTTTGATCCTTTTAAAATGTTCAACTCTTCAAACTGGACATCGATTAACTGCTGAAAAGCGTCTTTTCCCGAATCCTTTACCCCCTCCAGCCCCTTAATTACTGTTTGTTGCCAGGCCTCTAGTTGTTCCGGATCCCCCTCAAATACTTTTTTTGCTGTCTCCCAGGAAGCAAGAAGTGCGGATTGCAAGTCTTGGGAAAGGGCGAGTTTTGTTTCCCCTGTGGCGACTGCGACAAGCCCAGTCAAGTCCTGGATGTCTTTTTGCTGAGCGTCGAATAGTTCGGTGTCGGAAAAAAATGCTCTTGTTACATCGGTGATTGAACGATTAAGACCTTTTACAAAATTGCTTTCTCGTTTTAAGAGGCTGATTATTTCGTTGATGGCTTCTTTTTTGAGTTTGAATTCCGTCTGGATGGCTTCGAGGGCGAGTTTCGAGTTTTTGATGATTTCTCTCTGGATGCCGGCGAAGTTGATCTCCCGGCGACGAAGTCCTGCTAGACCCACAGGGCCGTCAGAAAATAACTGTGTGCCTTCAAATAGTGCATCAATCTCTTTTGCCCTGTTAAAACCTTTATCGTTTTGGAGAGATTGCCTCGGTATGAGGACGAGTTCTGACAACAATTTGATATTTTCCAGGGCTTCTTTCCCCCTGATGGTAGCCCTCGTTATTTTTTCCAGTGATGATAGCACTTCATCTTCAAAACCTTTTAATGCTGATTTTATATCCCGTAGGAAATCCTCCGTGGCTTGCTGAATGGCTGACTTTTTGCTTCCCCCACCAAACACAGAAGCCAGAAGGCCTATAACGAGGGTTATTCCGGCGGTGGCAAGGGCCATTTGCCATTGTATGGTTGCGCCTGTGAGCATCGACTGTACTATCATCTGTGCCATGACATCGACAAAGACATTAAGGGCGTTTTTCCATGCTTCATCGAAGGAGAAGGCAGTATCGGCCCATAAAAGTTTTATTGTGTCGGCCACGCCTTTGACAGCCTTTTCCTTTAAATCTGTTGTCGTGATAAATGCTTTGACTTCGCCCTTGGAATTCTTTTGAGCGTTTCTGAGTATCGCCCGGCCTAATAATTCTTGAGACTTTCCATGGGCCTTTGCAGCTCTTGTCAATTTGTATTGCTGTTGCGCTACTTTTGCTATATGCTTTCCTAACTTTTCTTGTTCTTTTCCTCTAGCAATCTCCTGAAATTTAGCGCGTAAATCGTCTTGAAGGCTTGTCACTGTGACCGTTTCCACCGATGCGCCCGCTGCGCTTTTTGTGATTACCTTATTTGCCTCTGCTACCCCTAACAATTCGGTTTTAAGTTCTAAGGCTTTTTCTTTGACAAATTCGAAGGCTGATGCCAGCTCGTCCTTGACTTCCTTCGTCTGCCCTGTGAGTACGATTGTCGCGGCAAGAAGGCCAATTACTCCGACGGTTGCTGCTGTTATTGCCAGAATTACCGGGTTTAGAAGGATTGCCCCGTTGATGGCTATAATCAGGGGTATGATTTTCTGTAGCGATGCAATGAGAATTCCGAGACCGACAATAATCGGCCCTGAGACGGCTAGCCCTGCGGCCATTTTGATGAATGTGTCTTTTGATTCTGTAGACAAGCCCTTGAACCACTTAATCGCTTCCTTGATTTTCTCAATCATGGGCTTTAAGACTTGCTCATTGAACCTCTGCGCGGCGGGTATGAGTTCCACGCCTAAATCCACAGCCATATTTTTTACCTGCGTTCCCATGATGCGGACTTGATTTGTGAGGCTGCCCATTGTCCGAGCAAGATCGCCCTGGTCGTTGGTGGTTTGTTTCATGATGAGGCTGTATCGGGCCAGGACTTTTTCTTGTTCCGTGAGTTTTCCGGTTCCGTCACCGATTCCGACCGTCAGTGCGTGGGCCTTGATGGTGGTTTCGTTGATGATGATGCCTAGACGCTTCAATGGCTCGACTTCCCCAGATAATGCCGACGATAGTTTTGTGAAAATCTCGTCTGGGGCTAGGTTTCGGAACGAGGCCATGTCTGCCGTCAACTCCGTCATCCCCTTAGCCATATCGAATGCTTGCTCTTCTCCAACGCCCATGCCCTGAAACATCAGATTAAATGTTGAGACCTGCTTTCTGACTTCAAAGGCATTCAGGCCCAAATCTTCTCTCAGCCTTTCAGACCAAGCCCGCGCCGAAATTGCCATCCCATCCATAGACACTTCAAAAAGATTTTCGCTTTCCTCTGCATCGGCGGCCATTTTGAGCAAAGCCCCCCCTGTAGCAACAACTGGGGCGGTGATGGCTACCGTCATTGATGCCCCAAGGGACTTCATCTCTCTCCCGATCTTTTGGAAGGCGCGTGAATCGCCTAGCATTTTTTTTGTCTGGGTGGCGAATGACTTTTGGGCGGCGGCAAGCTGGGACTGAAACCCTGCTGTCTGCGCTATAAGTTTTAGCGTGAGGGATGCGGCCATTTTATTGTCCTACCGGTTGCCCTTCTTTGTCGATTAACTGAATCTTGCCTGATTCGATTCGGTCTTTCAATTTCTGATGCCTGGGCTTTTCTGCCTCGTCCCGCGCTTCTTTTTCAGACTGAAAACCACGCATCATGATCGCCATATTGAAATTATAGGCTAGGACCTCGTCATACAGGCCCACCATTTGTGCTGGCGACTGGCTGTAGCGTTTGCATAGGCTGTCCAGCATCAATGACTGGTCGCTCTTCACGAAAGTCTTTCAAGGCTTCGGCCTCCTCCGTCCGAAGTACAAACCCCATCAAGAACTCCATATCTTCCGCTGGTATGTCGTCTGCGGATATTTCGTGATTTTCTGGCTCACGGTCAAATACAATTTTCGGGCTAATAACCGACTTCACGATAAGGCGTGTTATCTTTTTGAACCCTTTAACAACGGCCATATTATCGCTCTGGCTCATTGCTGTATCAGCTTCTTTCTCCGGCTGGGATGACAGCAGGGATAGCGGCATTAAATCTGCCATCAGCAAAGCCGATATCGGCGTTCTGCGTACTTTAATGATGGCTCCAGACGGAAGTCTGACCTCTTCGACTATCCCAGTGTTTTTCTTCGCCCACCCTGCTGCGCTTGTAATATTTGAGTCCATCGTTCCCCCTTTACTGGACGACGATTGTTTGCTCGTCATCGCCTACTGCGGCGTTTTTCTTCATCATGAATGGATAGCTGTCGGTCGCCCTTCCGTCGGAGTCGCCCTCGTCCTGCGACTGGAACTGCGCCTTGGGGATGGTTTCTGTGATCAGCCTTCCGTCCTGGTAGACAGAATAATTGCCAGATGCGGGCGTTCCTGATACGGTCAATGTTGTCGCCGTCGATGCTGTAGGGGTGAAAATAGCCCCAGCTGAGTCGATGACTTTGAACCCGCTCGCCCATTTACTGGCTGGCCAATTTTTCCCTGTGTCGGTCATGGTGTTAAGTGTTCCCGTCCCATTGCCGGATGCTTCCGACCCTATAAATGATTTTATTTCTATCGGTGTTTTCTGCCCCACTTCGTCCTCAAAGTCGTGCGCGGCTTTCAAAACAGATTCTGTGTCGAAGCTGCCTGATGGTGACCGGTCGGTGATATCCACCCGCTTATATGCTGTGGTGTTTGCGTCCGGCACGTTGGCGAGTGAGTTACCTGCGTCCCAATTCAGGGAATTTGTTACCGCTAGGAATGACCCGCCGATGGTTAGGTTGGCATTTTTAAACGGCTTTGGATCGAATGTCGGAAGTGCCGTACCTACTAGTAAGGCCTCGTCTTTCGTCGCGTCCACATCGTTTATAGGGTCCCAGATGCCCTGGAATGAAAAAGATAGAACTGGGAGCCCACCTGCTTCAACATCTCTGCTCACGTTTCCACGCGCACCGACAATCTGCCAGCTTTTCCCGTCCATAAAACGTTTCATCGTGAGTGATTTTATGCCCGAAGAAATACGTCCATAAGTCACGCTTACCCCAGCACTGATTGTCTCGCTGTAGGCACACGCTTGAAGTAATTTCCCCCAGAAAGGGGCTGAGCCAGCTGCCGATGCTCCATACTGATAACATTTAAATGTTAGGGTCCCGAATGTTCGGCCTGGAATATCCTGAGATTTCGACATCGACGAGGAAAGATTTTCATTTTCAATCGATGGCGTGTCCCCGCTGAATTGCACGTCGTAGCACGGGAAAATATCTGCTCCAGCAATCGCTATCGCCGTCCCCTCGGTGACCTCAATTTTCGCCCCTACGGTTTGTTTTCGTTTGAGAATTGACATTTATTTTTCCTCCTTCTTTTTGGGCGTTTCCTTCACTGAGTATCCTAAAGATTTTAATGTTTCCCGGTCTTTCCCACCTATCGGCTTGCCGTCTAAACTTTGAATGATGCCGTTTTTTACTGCCCAACTACCTCCCCAAGGGGGTTTAAATTCCTTCATATCGTCGCTCCTACTTTAATTTTGGATCGTCTCTTCGTTGCCGATACTCTATGTTGAGGCTCATAATCGCGTTGATGTCCACGCTCCCCTCTTCGACTGCCAGTGGGATGACCTCCAATGTTCCAGTATCAAAGGCGTTCCCCCCTCGGCTTGAATCAAGTTGCATGGATTTTTCTATATCTGCTTCAATGCTGTTCATTACCTCGTCGGCATTCCGGGTGTCGGTGGCGGTGTCTTGCCTGGTAATTACGTCGAAATGAATTTCCATGCGCTTCGTTACATAGGGGTCTGGGCCTTCCTTGACGGTGGTTTCGTCACCCTGAACGACAATGATATATGGAGTGCTTACGGTGTCCTGCCCTCCGATTTGGTGGCGTTGAACGCTGGCGATGGTGTTGTCGTAGCCGTTGGTCGTTGTGATGGTTTCCAAGGTCGTTTTAATATTTTTTAGTATTTTTTCTTTAATGGAGTCCATCTAAAACCCAGCCGCCCCAATTCCGAAGCCCGTGCCGGAGCTTTTTTTGAATTTCTGCGCCGCTCTTTTTTCGAGAATTGTTGCAGCCCGATCCATAGCTTTTTCTATCTTCACCCTCGCGTCTGGTTCAAGTGCTTTAAATGTCTCTCGGAATTTAAGGCGTGGTGGTATCCTTACTTTTTTCACTAACGCAATAATTTGAGGCTTGCCATCGATAAGGGGCTTTTTCCTATCGATAATTGTCAGCCACTTCCCGGCTTTTGCGTTAATGGTTAAGCCATCTTCATGAACCCTTAATAATCGGGAAATCTTGACGTTTGCTATAATGTTTCCTGTGTCTTTCCCGGATGCCCAGCTTTTGATGTTTTTTCCGAGTCTCTTTTTGCCGCCGACACCCTGGATTGAGTCTGCTCCTTTTCCGCCTCCTGTGGGGCCGCGCCATTTAATGCCAGGCCTTCCTTTCACGCGATTTCTTACGACTTTTGCCCTGACTCGCTTTCCGAAACGCTTCATCTCCTGCTTAACGAAGCGGGTTTCGATGTCGGGTGCGTCTTTGAGCATTTCACGGACGGCGGCGGCCCCTAAAACCTTGGCATGAGTAAAGGTTTTGCCCTTGCTTGCGCTATCGAAAGACTTGATACCCATTTACTTTTCCGCCTCCAGAACCCATACGCCGGAATCATGGTCGAGAATTTTCTTGACGCTCATCTGAGCAGGTGTGTCTCCAACCCTTAACGGCAATGTTACGAGGGTGAAATTTTCCTTTATGCTTGTAACGCCCTTTGTGGTGTGGTTGTAGATTGTTAGCTTCACGCCGTTAATACCTATTGATGCCTGTTTCCTTGTCGATGTCGGGTGTGGATTGGGCTTACTCCTGTCCACAACGGCCTTAATCCGTATCTTAGTGCCGCCATGAGGGGTTATGTCTATCCACTCTGAAAACCCTGATTCCATGATGGATGCTGCGAGCATGGTTTCGATGCTCATTAGATTTTTTGATTCCTTGCCCGAAGCGTGACGGAGCATATAAACGCTGGGCCTGTGCCTGTGATCGTTATGACAGCTCTCACAAATCCCCGTATCTCGCCCATATTCAGGGACAGAGATTGCAATGAGATTGAACCCGTCACCTGAGTAAAGGCTTTCCCTGCAATATCGGCAAAAGTGACCCCATCTGAAGAGTCCTGAATTTTAACGTCCAGGGTCGGGGCGGTTCCTGTCCCTGCCGCTGAGTCAAGAACAGCTTCTGCGATGCCGATATAATCTAGGACGTTCACGGACGAGCCATTGACTGTGGCGGTTCTGGATGCAGGGGCAGATAGAGATAGAACGTCATTTTTTGATGCGTCAAACATTTTTGCTCCCTTTTTTTGGTTCTTGAATTTCGGCGGTATTCGGGACGTTTAGCAGTTTATTTGCTAAAGATTCCGGAAAATCTTTTCCTGTTTTATAGGATTTCCCTGCAACAAAAGATTTACCGCCTCCACTGCAACTCCTCAAGATTTTTATTACCATCGTTGCCCCTCACGGGGGCGAGGTTTTGAAGCCCCGCCCCCTCACGCTTAGGTTGTTATCGCGTCCTTCATTGCCGAGAACGACTCGGCGTGTCTGACGAGGATGTCAATGTCTTGAAGCACTCTGACTCGCGTTGTTCCGCTCGTGCCGCCTGTGTATGGATCGACGAGAACGTCCAATGCACCCCATTCGCCGATGATTAAATCGGCGAAATTGCCAAAAATGATGGCACTGAGGGCCGTTCCAGACCCTTTTGTTAGGTTGCTCGGAACCTGCTCGGACACTCCGGCCCTGAATCCAGCCAATCGCGCAAGACCGTCTTCGCCTGGAAAGTCCGGCCAGACAAACTGTGCCGTCCCTGTGGCTTTCTCGGTTGTCATGAGTTTGGCCGCTGCGTTGGTTGTGGTCAGAAATCCTAAAGACCCAAAGGCCGCGTTTGATGCTGCTACTGCTTTCCAGAGTGCAACGATGTTCGCCCATGTGGGTGCCGCGCCGTTTGTGCCTCCGGCAACATCACCAATGCCAGCCGTGTTCAGGATCCCCGTGGGCTGATTGGTTGCTCCCGTGCCGTTGATGGCCGCTGAGTCGATAGCCAGAGCCAAAACGGTCGCTAGATCCGTACGGACGAGACCTTCGATGTCTATACTGGACTGTAGGAGCAACTTTCGGCTGATGTCTGTGAACGCTCCCACTGTTTTTGGGGTCATTCCAATCTGTCCGAGTGTTTGCTGTGTTTCTGTGGGTGATCCACTTTCAGCTACCCAGAACGACGTTGCGCCTCCTGTCT
>Ga0255047_10003040_pt1 | contig 10732 bp, 18 predicted proteins | sample JV7_2_1_MG_FD_183640 | JGI IMG/M metagenome (GOLD analysis project Ga0255047, IMG submission 183640) | Seawater microbial communities from Jervis Inlet, British Columbia, Canada - JV7_2_1 | ecosystem: Environmental > Aquatic > Marine > Inlet | place: Canada: British Columbia | collected 2016-10-06 | reverse complement strand
CACATCTGTCGAACTCATCCATGATAACCATATCCAGCGCGGTAGAAAGCCTGGCAGCTTCAGAATTGGAATGGCTAATGTACAAGTTCTTACCATTCTTAAACATCTTATGGCTGGTGTTATTCCTCTTTGTGATCATCGAGCGTAACTTAGGTGAGTTGAGGATTACAGGATCAAACCTGGCAGGTACGAATGAGTTAATCATCTCTTTTGTAGGCATCACATAAGTAGCATTCAGATTGTAGTGGGCCACCATACCCAGAGCTTTTCGGATATAGATCTCCGAAAAACCTATCTGAGAACACTTCTGTGTCGCTTGCTCTCGTGTCGTATCATCTGAAACATCCTTCTGCCACTCGTGACCTTTAAAGCTCCACTTCTCTCCACCCACAATAGGGTTAGGATGGGCTGTAAACCTTGATATAAAATCCGTCGTTTTGAGGTACTTTGACTCGCTCTGGAATCTAAAATTTTCAATAGTATCTCGGGCTGAAATAATTAGATGTTCAAAACTATTCATGCGTTCTCACCGGGAACCGGAGGTATAAATGAAACCAATTTATCAAACTCGTCCACACAGGAGTCCCGAACCTTGATGGCCACCACAGGATCCACAGCGCTCAAAACCTTAAACAATACCCGGAGAACCGCAGCCAAAATGTCATCTTGATCCTGGATACTTATGGACCTTTCTAACTCCATTCTCAGCTTAGACGATGTGTTCAAGGCGTCAAGAACAGACTTTCTGTCCTGGTGCCCCATGCCTTCACCCCCTACACCTCTCACCATGCCACTCACAACATTAAGCTGTTCCTCAATGGACTCTCTCATTTTATAAGCCCTGGTGTCAGTGACTCTTCGAGCGATATCAAATAGAATATCGTGTAGCTCTCTGCACTTACCCACAGACAACTCCATCACTTTAGAAACATCGTCAATGGTTTGTATCTCATCTTGTTGTACAAGTCCTGAGTAATATTTCAAATGGTCTATTGTCAATTCATCGCCCATTGTCAACTCCTTAAATGTTATTATATCCTTACAGGAGGCTTTTATGAAATATTTAATCTTTGTTTTGCTATGTGCTCAAGTGCTAGGCCAAACAAACTTATACGATTTGGAGCTAGTTGGAATTTCCGAACCTCTGGAGAACCCCGGCCAAATCGAAGTTCTTTTTAACATGGAAACCACCAACGTTCGAGAACGTTTGGGGTCTGAAAATATTCTAGTTTCCATATCTAATACTGCAGACTTCATGCACCCTCTTATCGCAAACGCAAACGCTTACAGGATACTGAACAACACTACGGTGCTAGAAGAAAGATATTTGTTCCCTATACCTCTAAGCGACGGTAGGTGGTTCGTCAAGATAGCTTTGTCTGTGACAGGCTCAGTTGTCGATATCATCAAAACAGGATCAGGCCCTGGAGACGGATGGACCTACCCTAAAAACATTATGATTGACCACGGTTTCGAGAGCCCTGTATTGGAAATGCCTGTAAATTCAGGAGAAGCTTACTCGAATGATGAACTCATACTGCGCTGGAACCTGTCCACAGGAGTTGAGAGCTACTTCTTAGAGGCATCCGACCATCCTGACTTTCTAGCTGGAAACGGATTCATTAACATTGGAATCCCCCTGTCGCATTCGGACCGGGACTATTACACACTCGACCTAGCTCAATTTGGTGAAGGTTATATCTATTTCAGGATCAAAGGAGTCTTAATAGGTGGAAGTTCAACTCCTTGGAGTTATTCTCAACTACTCTACGAGAAGTCCACACTGTCTTATTACTACTTCCCCTGGGTCGCAGAGAACGACAGGAACCGGATGTACGTGTCCATTGACACAGGAAATGCAACAGAAGACATTCAGGTAGACTTCGGGGTCAGGCCGGAGGGAGGCGATGGATACGGTTCCGAGATATTCTGGAGAACTCAAATGGTCCGACCTGGTAAGATCTTCATGAAAAATATCTCCGATATTCTACTCATGCAGCCTATCTACATCCACCAACGTGTTCTCACCATTCGTGCGTCCCATCCTATTCTTGTAACTGTCCACCAGCACGTCCAGATTGACCCTACTCAGCCAAGTTTAAGGAACACTATCAAGACAACAGATCATCTCGACAAAGGCTACACTCTCGAAAATGTGGTATCAGGTTTTGAACTAGACCCTTGGCACACACCTTCCATTGTGATCGGGAACTTCGATCAGAACGATTACCACGACAGGAGGTACGCAAACGTGAGGTGGGTGCTCTCTTGGAACGATGAGAACGGACAAACCAAGGAGTTAAAAAGAAACGAAAGTGTTCCTCCTCAAGATAATGTCGTCATCATGTTCACACAGAATAACTTCCCTTCCCTTCCGGACACCTTGTTAGGCACTCTCAGAGTGTACAATGACAGCCCAAATGTCCCAGTCACAACCTACTACAGCCTGAACAATAACCCTGAAAATGGGGCCCAATTCTTCAACTTCATGATGGCTCGACAAATTAAATAAAAAAAAAATCCCCAGGCACACAAGGCACCTGGGGTTCTAATCATGAGGAAATTTTATGGAAAATTTCAAATAGTATTATACTCTCTGCCACACAGATTCCAAAGTTCTTGTTAATAAAGACGGCATTTTGCTTCGATTTTCATCTAACCACTCCAGGTCTTCCTCAACATGGCCTTGCACAACAAGTGCAAGTCGAGTTTCTACAGAGTAGTTATCCTTAACAATCTCTTCCTTCGCAACCTTTTGACCGTTATTAATCTGCCAGGTTAAAAAGGCTGTCTGCAAAGCATGGTGATTAATCGCGTCAATTTCCTTTCTTTCCTCAAAGGACTGATGCGTAAGCTGATTACGGATAATGAAATAATAACCGTGCTCCAGGCATACAAAGCGTGTTTCATTTATGACAGCGAGACCGTTGAAAAGACCCTCGTAGTATTGAGGTATCTTTATATACTTATGGCCTGGGGTATGCTCTCCGATGAAATCTTGCAGTAGCCCTTCAGCAACCTCATACGCGGCTGAGTGACCCAAGGTACCGCTTGGATTAACAGGTACATCAAACATAGGTGTGATGTTCTTATCCTGAACCAAAGCTATAGCGTACTCAGAATGCTTGATGTCCATATTGTTGGGGTTCATAGGTGACTTGCCGCCTGTCACAGTAGGTTTAAATTCTTTTGGTTTGTTTAACATGTTTATCTCCTGTTATTGATTAAAGTTAATGGTAATGTTTTATCACCTTTTCTAATGGACTCTTGAATATCAGCCATTTTATTCAGCATACTCAACGTATTCGGATTAATTGGTAAGAATGTTTTTCGAAGATCGTCAAACATAATGGGACCATAAAAATGAACATGTCCATTAAAAAAGGCTGATCGCCACTGTTCAAAACCTTCATGAACATGCAACCCAGGATCTAACTCGAAGGTGTCTCTCATGCCCTCAATAGCGTAGAGGTTGTGGCCCAAGTAGTCTACGTCCGCCAGGATTACCCATAGGTCTCTCTCGGCTCCTCTGAAGACCTCTACACAAAGGAGAAGCAATAAGAGAAGCAGAACAATACCAGGCACCCACAAAACATTATTCAAAAACCAATTGACCATTTTTTCGACTCTTCTCATAGTTTAATTCGTACTTCTCTTCAAAGTCACACAGATCTTCAAGACTGACTTGGTTCTCCCACAGGAATCGATCCATAGTGAGCCCTTGTTCCACCGAACCTTTCACGAACATAGGGTAGTCTATCTTCCTCTTGCCTTTATAAACAGGCACTCTCGTGTCCGACGCAGACACACCATTACGATTACTCAACCGATAACACCGCTCACACCAACCCTTCACAAAGTCAATATCCGTGTTCTCCTGGTCTCTCAAATCAAACCCACAATACGGATTTTTGCATTCTAACTGCACAAGTACCTCCTGACAGTACATCAGATACTGTCAATATAGCACTGTGGCCTTGTGTCGTCAACTATTTAAATAAAAGAGAAGTCGTTGCGTTTCGCCCCATAATTCCGTTGACAGAGCCTCTCACCAATTGAGCCTGCAGACGCATATCATTAAGCCAATCTCTCCTCTCGTGATTCTTCGCTGTGGAGGAGAGTTGAATCTGCTCATCGTACAGAGGATAGATCGCTGCACAGGCTTCAGCCACGGCGGATACCGCGTCTCTGAAGTTTTTATTCTTAGATAAATTCCCATTCGACATCAGTCTCGAACTCACTTTGTAGGCTTTAGGGACCCAGAAACGGAGTCTCTCGTGGCACATCTTCGTAATTTCTTTACAGCTTGGGTTCGTCCAGGTTGCCAAATAGAATTCCACGGAGCATATCAGATCGGTTAATTTGCTGCCTAACGACCTTGCCAGGCTGTTGTTGACCTGGTCCCTATCCGAAGGTTCATTGATACTTACTCCAGTCAGCCTGAAGATCGTCTTACGGTCAATCTCCCCCCAGTGTTTCCACATCAATTGGTACATCACATACATCTCATACGTTAGTTTCTTAATCGCATGAGACCCCATGAAAAATAAAAGCAGATTCTTCTCAGTGTCCTCGATGTCAACTACTTCTTGGCTTCGTTCTTCTCCACCGATGTTGATCCGGATTTTTCTACGGGTTGTTCGGACGAAAGTGGGCATACCGTGGTATTCTGGCGGCGTTTGGACCGTTCCTTCTCGCATTTAATCTCCTCGAAATCAGCCTGAACCGATTTATCATGTAGTCTCAATGACATATTTAAATTAGACATGGCAATCTCCTATTTAATATGTAATGTAAAACGGAGGAGGAGTCAAGAAAAAACCCCAGGAACAACAAGTATTCCTGGGGTAGGTTCTACCAACATACAAGAGGAGAATCAAGAGTTAGTCGTTAGAGATCGCGTGAACATGAACGGTAATGGATGCAGCATCGTCGTTCCTGATCGTAATCCTACTAATGGTATCCGCCGCCGCACCATCGTTTCCTATCAGTATCTGAGACATGAGAGGCGACTGATCTGCGATATTAGCTGCATAGGTGCCACTGGCACCCGACTCGTCCGTGCAAAGCTTAACACCTTCTACAGTAGCCGCAGCAGTTACCGTCACAGAGAGGTAAGAGGCTGCTACAGGAAAAGTCACCTGGAGTTGAGTAGCGGTTGTCAAAACATGACTGCCCGAGTAAGCAACAACACCCGCCGTCAAGTTCTGGTTGAAACTAGCCGAGAAGGTTTCGGGAGGAGTTGTTGCGATAAGATTGTGGGATCCGTTAAAGCTAAAAGTCATAGTAAAACCTCACTATTAATATTAAACAAAAGCCAACACTCTGAAGGACACAGGGTACGTGGCATCCGCGTTCCTAACGGTGATCCTACTTACACCACAGTCCGCAAAAACAAATATATTTGATAAAGTGGACTCCGCTATCACATTAGCATAAGTGGCACTTACACCACTCGTGTCTGTAGCAACTTGAACTTGGTCTATCGCACCTGTAGTGCCAACGTAGGCCTCTATAGACAAGAACCAAGCACCTGTAGGAACATCTATCTCAACACTCGTTACCACCGCCAGATCTGTGTGATAGCTCGTTTGTATGTTCTCGGTAGGTGTCGCAGTGGAATACGCCAGTGATTTAGCAAAAGGCTCCATCCCGGCACCGGCTGCTCCGTCTGCGTCAATAAGCCCTACAAAACTAAAAGTCATGATAAAACCTCACTATCCATTTCATTACAGAACTATCTTACAACAAAACAGGGGATCTATGCGTCACTTTCCCCTAGAGCATCCCTCAATGCGTTGTGAGCCGTAGTCGTTTTATCCGTGAATTCCTGATCAAAATCGATCTTACTAATGATGTCCTCAAACTTGATTTTGGCGTCTCCAGGAGACAAGGTCCGGTCCACAAGGTTTACCAAAACAGGTGTAACCTCCGTGAGAAGGTTAATAAGCGCTGTGAGTTCCATGGGTGACATAATCTAGTCCTCCTTAATCTTGGCCATCAAATTGGCAGCTTCTGATATCAGAGAGGCCACTTCGAGACTGTATCTTGTAATGTTCTGCAGCAGAGCTTCGTCTACTTCTAAACCTTCTTTCTCGTATCTCACTTTAAGGAGAACCGCTTTATGTAATAGGATCTCCAGGCTTTGGAGTTTGTCCAAAACACTGTAGGCTTCCTTCAACTGTGCGTCCAACTTGTACTGTTTCTTCCAAGCCTCATCGTGGTTAAGACCTTTGAATTTAACCCGATAGGCAATCAAGTCCGACTGAGCTTTGTAATACGTATCCACAAAGTCTTTGCTCAGTAATTTTGTTTGTCCCGCAGTCACCACAACTGCCCCAGATGTTCCAACTTCTTCTCTCGCGTTTCGGAAAGAAGCGCAGTCGAATAGGACTAAAGAAAGTAATATTAAACTTAGGGATCTCATAAGTTCTCCTTATTTTACGTTTTCAGCTAAACCTGAAATATACTTTGCGATGTCGTGGTCTGACACGCCATCAATAATCATACCCGCCAATCCGTCAGGCTCCACTACAAATCTCTTGAGAAACTGGTACCACAGGCTCGCATCTCGGTGTAGCTTGTGATCGTTGTCCATATAGACCAAAGACCCTATATGGCTGTAGCCTAGCGACCTGAAGGGAACTCGCGTCACCATATCGTTATGGTTTACCACACGGAATAGCTTATTCTTAGACTTCTTATTAAACTCGGATGCAAACATGTGATGACCGATTCTAGGCATCCCAAAACAGTATGCTCCTACGAAATTAATGTTCGTGTCCATAAACAAGGCTGCCGTCATACCCGCAAGCGCGGCGCCCAGGCTGTGTCCATTCAGATACACCTTCTTATCCATGGCAGAATGCCTTGAAATCATGTTAACGATGTCCCTGAATACCTTGACAGCCTCTTTATAAAAACCGTCGTGTACGTGCAACCTCGTGTCAAACAGGGTGACCAGGCGTAAATCCATATCGAAGTCAATCGCCCAATCGCCTTTAGTCTGACTCCCACGGAACGTCACGATAACTTCATCGTCGTTACTCGCTACGAAATACTGGGTTTCCCCACTGCTTCCAAACTCGAATTCAGGGTAACCCTTCAAGAGACGGCTTATGTCGGCCTCGTGAAAGTAGGATAACTCGCACAGTCTTGCCATCTCAAGGGCATCAGCAGCATTAAATGTTTTCAAACCTGATAAGCGCATGGTTTAACCTTCTTTTTTCTTCTCCACTACTTTCTTCACAGGAGGTTTTCTCTTCACGGGAGCCTTTTTCTTCACGACAACCTTTTTAATAGCGGGTGCAGACTTCTCGGTAGGCTTGTGGATCTGAGTAGGCTTCTGCGGAGTGGCCGCCGACATCTTACCGATGTGTGCCATAAACTCTGCAATAATAACTTTGTAATCCCCGACGATATCGTGGACACCTTGTCGTGTCGTAATTCGAATTTTGCCTGGCTTCACTGTGAAAATCATCTTGTCTACTTTCTGGCTTCCGCCGTGAGAGGACAAGGCAGTCATGGCCTTTATAAACACTCTCTTTTCAAAACGATACCCCACACGGTCTTTTCTCCGCGTCAGCTTCCCGTTAAAATCAATCGCTGTCACATTGAGAATAATCTCACCTTGTTCTTTCGTAAAATCAACTAAATTCTTCATATCAACCTCCTGTTATCTTGGACCTGAGAATCAGTTTATCACAGATTTTTGTAAACCGCTATTTTCAGTAGGGTTGTAGCAGGAAACCCATTTATCGAAGTCGCCTAATTGACGAATGAAACCCCTTTGCTCCCACTTCAATAGAACCAACATCACGTTCAGGCTCGTGAGATCAGGGTAGGAATCCTGCACATAATTCGCGATCTCAGTGATGGAAAGAGGGAGAGGTGAGTGCGAAATGAGGTCCAGAATGAACCTGTCGAGAATATCCATGGCGCTTAGGGCAGCTTTTTCGAGACAACCAGTCTCGTACTCCAGTAACCTTTCGGCCTGAGATAGGAGACTATAACTCCTGTGCTGCTACCTGAATGGACCATTAAAAGCTTCTCAGGATCCTTCCAGATGCCGACGTGGGCCACCTTCTTACCGTCGTGACTGAAGAGAGGTAGATCGCCCACCAGAGGTGGGGTGAGAGCGTCCTGGTAGTCCAATTGCATCCTACGTGTGGTGGTCCGCCTCACAGCAAAGCCAGCTTGCCGCGCTGCGGCGTATATTAATCCCGAGCAATCAATGCCGGTCCGCTCCGTACCACCCCATCGGTATTCGGTACCAATAAAGGTCTCCGCCGACTGGACAAGGAGATGACCTCTTGAAGGCAACACAGGTATGGAAACATTAATTAAACCTGGTGTTTTCTGCTCCGGAATGCAGGCTGTTAAAGATAACAAACAAGCAAGGACTGAATAAATACCCATGTTGCGCATAATAGTAATCCTGTTTCCTTTAATCCGCCAAAGATGGCGTCTGGCACGGTTCTGTTCGCCACGGTGTATCTCTTATCCGAAAGGCTATACATCTTAATGAGGGCCAGGACTAACGGGAAATAGACCATCGCAAACACAAGAATGGCAAAAATGCGACTGGAGGAAGTCACCCAAAAAGGATCATTGTAGGCTGACAAGATGTCCGCAAAGGGGATCGGAAGCAGAATCAAGGTGAGGACGAGGAAGAAAATACCTATGAGGGAATGTACGAGAGCGCCGAGAATCTTCTTGGGCAATTTAGGTCTAAAAGGCATGACAAGTCTCCAAAACATAAGATCTCCTAGTGTGTTGCTGTAATAATGGCAATCAGCAACATAATCAAGGACATGAAAGCCAGCATGTTTTCAATACGTCTTTTCATATACTTATGGTATCATATTATCAATAATACCCGCCACGCTTAGGTGAGAGCCGCGTACCAGGGCGGGTCGTTTTTATTTAATCTCCAGTTCCATCTGTTTCTCAAGGCAGGCCTCACACACCGTCATAAAGTCCTGGAAGAGGCTGCAGGTCATATCGTGGGGATCTTTTGGACCCTCATAATAATCTCTCTCGCCTTCTTCTCCTGGATCAAAGGTTCTCTTGCATACGTCACACTTCAGGCAAGTCATGCTACAGCACTTTCGTGGAGTGTGTACTCCAACATCTTATCGATGAAGCTGACCAGGTGATCCAACGGAAGCGTCACGAGATGGCCTCCGGAGAGGGAAACAGAAAAATGTTGACTATCGATCTTCTTCCAGGAGGAAACATGAGCAAGGATGAGTGCACCTTCCTTGCTACCATCTTTATAACTAAACATTTTAAAACTCCTTTTTTATTACATATCCTTACAAGGCCATACGCGACACTCATGGTATGGGTGTCTCAAAATCGATTGTGTTCTCAGGGAAACGGCGTGATTCTTTCTCGCCCAAAAACAGGATGTCCCTCCCGCGAGGAGGGGTAAGGTAGTTGATTGAGCCAGGAAAAGCAACTCGATGGAACTAGGCAATCTCCAGCCGCCTGGCAATTTCTTACAATACTCTTTGGCTTCCTTGTGGGACATCATCCGGGTGGTAGGATCCAGGAGCCATATCAACTTAGTGTGGGCGGACTCGTATCCATATTGAGTTTGTTTTAGCATGAGGACCTCCTTGAGGTTGATTCTACCCTACTCGGCCTGCTTAAGGAGGTAATCCCGGAACACGCGCAGGACCAGAGCCTTGTTGTCCTCGTCTCTAACGGTAATACAACTCTTGCCTGTGGAGATATACATAATGTTGTTCTCTGTGATCTCTATACGTTGGATTCGAGCTGGATTGATGATATGTAAGTTGTGGTCCTCTGTGAACTCCATAATTTCAGTCATATTCCCGCCTCTAAAACTGCTGTGATACCTGTCATAATGTTCGGCATAGGGGCCTCCTTATTTCTGTGTTACACGCTGCCTGCTAGACTCTTTAAATGATCCCAATCTTTAACCACGTTGCTTTTAAGCATCATAGTAAGCCCTTCTTCTATGCGGGTTCTGTCATTCAATTGCTTCGCGGTTGCTAAATTCCATTGGTCTACCCCGAGACGTTTTTTTATTATTTTAGCGATATTTATGTAATGCCCTTTATGAGCTGGCTTGCCAAAAATGTTCTCTGCAGCTAATGCTATTGAGGCATCGAGTTCGATGTACTCGTCTCCTGACCTGTCCCGCCAATCGAGTATTTTCTTGTTTACAAAGGTGTCGTAAATCTCATACTTCAACTTAGGTGAGAGGTAGGCAGCTGCATCTAATAAAACAAACAAATGGGCCCAGATCCCGCCGACTTTACCCCTCTTAGACCTTGTAGCAGGCTCTCCGATCTTTTCCGTGACTATAGCTACAAACTCTTTGGTGCTGCTCATTGCTAACCAACGGTCGTAACGAAGAATGTTTCTTCCTTCTAAAGACCTGTACTTGTTCCCCATGGTAAACAGGTCGGTCACAGATCCGAACTTGTCTTTATGTCCGACTTGAATCTCTCCATTCATTAAGGCCACTCTCATAATTTGATTCGTTTTCATAACTGACTCTCCAAAAAACTTTCGTAAACTGTTTACCATTGTACCTTTGGAAAGTACAATGGTAAAGGCTTTTCTCAAGAAAAGTGGATCTGGGATTTCAGCTTGAGTCAGTATCTTGTCGTTTTCTTGTGTCAGCCTCTTGTCGTTTGTGTCAGCCTGAATCAGCCTCTTGTCGTTTGTACCAGCCTGATTCAGCCTCTTGTCGTTT
>Ga0255047_10003039_pt1 | contig 10733 bp, 11 predicted proteins | sample JV7_2_1_MG_FD_183640 | JGI IMG/M metagenome (GOLD analysis project Ga0255047, IMG submission 183640) | Seawater microbial communities from Jervis Inlet, British Columbia, Canada - JV7_2_1 | ecosystem: Environmental > Aquatic > Marine > Inlet | place: Canada: British Columbia | collected 2016-10-06 | reverse complement strand
AAGTTCAATGAGTCAGGAGCAATGGATTATAAATGGTTTGAGTCGGAGATTAGGCCTAATTTTAATATATTTTTACGCCATGACGTTGATTCTCTTTCTTTTAATATGCTGACAAAACCAGCAAACGAAGGTGGCGACTTGAATAGGTGTCAGCTCGTTGATTTGATTCACACTAGTTTGACTATGTTGAAATACCTTAATGAGAAATTCCCTTGCAGAGAAAATGCAGTCACGATTACTAAACTTGAAGAGGCTTTAATGTGGCAAGAAAAAAGAACCAAAGACCGCGAAGCTAGAAACGTGGAAGGGAAGAACGAGGTTTAAAATGCTAGAATGTTTTAAAAAAGACTATTCAGAACCAAGTCAAGATTACGGATCTCATGGAGAGGGCGAGCAATTTATCTCTAAGTGGGGTTATATTATTCCCCACACCAAATACGCCCAAGGCGCAGAGACTCCAGATAATCAATATTCAGAATACACTCACGGCAGTATTGTTGCCGCTGGTTTGCCGATCCCTTTTGATCATCGAAACGATGGCGGTATTAGTGGTGCTTGTGAGCGCCTTTCTGATAGAGGGGTTAACTCTACATGGGAAGATCACAGAAACGCTTATAACGGCATTGTAGGCGGCGCTGAGATACTCTATCTAAAACGCGACCATTTATCGAAAGTAAAAGCAGAGGACATACTTCACGCCTTTAGCATCACTTTTCCAGATAGAACTATTCGCGGAGCCAAGGCACGTGGGCCTAAAGAGCGGGGCGGTGGGAATCTTGTTGCCTCAAAAAAATCAGGTATGGACGTTGCTTTATTAGGCGAACTCTTTTTTATAGATAACCCGAAAGACTTTATCGAAACCGAAGCAATGATTAAATTTTTAAAGTCGGTGCTTATATAGTGGAAGTAAAAATAAGCGAGATATTTACAGGACTTATGAAAAGGGACGCCGTTTCTATGACTAAAGTATCGAGGGAGGCGGGGGTTAAGTATTGCACTCTCGTATCCTGGAAGAATAAAAACACACCAAAAATTAAAGGGGACTTACTTAAGGTAAGTGAATATTTCAAAGTGCCATTGGTTTATCTCTTGTTTGGAATCTGGCAAGAGGACTTTGAAACAAAAAGGACTGCATTAAATTATTTCAAGAGAGGGGAAAATGGAACTACCTGTTAAAGAAAAAGGGAAATTTTCAAGAGTCAGAATGATACGGTTAACGCCTGAGACTGACGACTTACTTAATTTGATAGCAAAGGACCCGAAAGTAGACGTTCCGCAATTTATCAGAAACGCCATTAAAAACGAAATCAAGAAACTAAACTTAAGCGAGCTTATCAATGGCCACTGAATTAACAAAAGAAGAGATGTTTGCTCTTGAATATATAGTTGATCTAAACGCGACCAAAGCTTATATGCGAGTTAATCCCGATGCGGCTTATTCAACTTGTAGCACCGAAGGTAGTAAGATGCTCGCGAAGTCTAAAGTTAAAGACCTAGTGGACAAGCTTAAGAAAGAGCGTGCTGAGAAGGTGAAAATCACGGCCGAAGATGTATTGCATGACTTAATTGATATTAAAGACCGTTGTATGCAAAAAGAGCGCGTAATGGAGTTTGATACAGACGCAAAATGCATGATGCCTACTGGTGAGTGGCAATTCAAAGAGCAAGGCGCATTGAAAGCAGTTGAACTTTTAGGAAAGCACTTAAAAATGTTTAAAGATCAATTACAACTTAGCGGCACCTTGGAGAAGCTCAGCGATGAAGAGCTTGAGGCGCAAATTGAAAGCTTTAAGAAAAAAGAAAAGTGAATAGAGAAGAAAAAATAAAATATTTAAAGACTCTCAAAGAAAAAGAGCGGCGAATTAAGCACCGCTTGATTGAGACATATTTTCCAGATGAAGGACCACTTCGGCGCGAGCTTTATCAGAAACATTTAGAGTTTTTTAAACTAGGTGCCGAGTTTGAAGAGAGGCTTGCACTAGCCGCAAATCGTATAGGTAAGGCTTTAAAACATGGAACCAAAGTGGCGACTCCGAACGGATGGGATTTTATAGAAAATCTAACGGTTGGATCTAAGGTAATTAGCGGTAATGGGGAAATAACTAAAGTTAAAGGTGTTTATCACCAGGGAATAATGCCTCTTTTTAATATATCAATGGACGGTGTACACAATATCACAGCTTGCGGCGAACATCTTTGGAAGGTTAAGCTACCAAACGCAAGGTATCCATATCGTTATAGTCATAAGAAAAAAGAAGATAATCCATTTTTCGGGAAGTGGTCTGTTAAAAAGACTAGTGAGCTTTTAAGTTATGGTAAAATCCCTAGAACAAGGGCCGTTATACCGAAAACAGAGGCTTTCCAATTAGAAAAAAGGAAATTATTAATCGACCCTTATTTGATGGGGTGCCTACTGGGAGACGGAGGCCTAACAGGTAGGACAACCAAATTTTCCACTAATGATTTAGAAATGATTACGGCGTTTAAGAGAGATTATAAAGTAGTGGCATATGGAAAATATGACTATGGAATCAACGGAATAATTAAAGACATTAGAAAATTAAACCTTTTCCAAGCCAATTCAAAAACAAAATTTATTCCTAGTGATTACCTTTACTCATCTAAGGAAGATAGGTTAGCGGTGATTCGAGGGCTTATGGATACCGATGGCAGTATTTCAAAGCAGTCAATGGCCATGGAGTTTTCTACTGTTTCAGATGATCTGGCGGATGGTTTTGAATGGTTAGCTGCCTCATTAGGATTTAAGACACGCAGAGAGAATAGACAGACATACTGCAACGGTAAAGCTGGTCAACCTAGCTTTAGAATCGGTTTAAGAACTGGGAAAGTATGTCCGTTTAAACTTAAAAGGAAAGCTGAATTATGGAGGCCTTTAAAAGAGACTGCTGACTGGGTTATTCATAATATAAATGAAGCTGAAAAAGGTTACGCTACCTGTATTGAAGTTGAGCATGATTCCCATACTTTTGTTATCGAGCATGGGATTGTTACTCATAACACCGAAACCATGGGCGGTTATGAATTAGTTTGTCACTTAACAGGCGATTATCCTACTTGGTGGCCTGGGCGTAGATTTGATAAACCTGTTGAAGCATGGGCAGTAGGTAAAACAGGGCAAACGGTCCGAGATGTTATTCAAAAGAAATTACTAGGACCTAAAAACGCAATTGGTACAGGTCTTATAAAGGGTGAGTTAATTGAAAACACCACGCCCAGGAGTGGAATACCAAACGCTATTGATACCATATACGTAAAGCATAAAAGCGGCGGGGTAAGTGAGAGAGGTTTAAAATCCTATGACCAGGGTAGGCAGTCTTTTGAGGGAACGAAGAAAGATGTAATTTGGTTAGATGAGGAATGCCCTCTTGAGGTTTATACTGAGTGCCTTTTGAGAACTACGGATACTACAGGAAAAGAAGATAATAACGGTATTATGATGACTACCTTTACGCCTTTGCTAGGAATGAGTGAAGTCGTTTTACAGTTTCTACCCAACGGCGAAATAAGCGAAGAGCATCAAGGTTCCAAAGCGGTTATTAGTGCAACATGGGACGATGTTCCGCATTTAACCGAAGAGACAAAAAGAAAACTACTTGCCTCCATTCCCCCTTATCAAAGGGATGCAAGGGCAAAGGGCGTACCTCAGCTTGGATCTGGTGCAATTTTCCCAGTTAGTGAGGATGATTACCTTGTTGATGACTTTGAAATTCCCGATCATTGGCCTAGAAGTTATGGGCTTGATGTTGGGTGGAATAAAACGGCAGCGGTATGGGGCGCACTCGACCCTGAGACAGGAATAACATATTTATATTCTGAACATTATAAAGGTGAAGCAGAGCCGATTATTCACGGCACATCTATAAAAGAAAGAGGTTCCTGGATACCAGGGGTTATTGACCCAGCGGCGCGTGGACGCTCCCAGGTGGACGGTAGAAAGCTTTTAGATATGTACATCAATGATCCAGTAGGGCTTGATTTAACACCAGCTCAAAACGCGGTCGAGTCAGGCATTTATGAAGTTTGGATGGGGTTATCTTGCGGAAAAATCAAAGTCTTTAAGTCGTTATCTAATTGGCGAGCCGAGGCAAGGCTTTACCGAAGAGATGAGAAAGGGAAAGTGGTTAAAAAAATGGATCACCTTATGGACTCTACTAGATATTTAATTGTATCTGGAAAGGAAGTTCGAAGAGTGAAGCCATCGGATAATAAAGAAGAATTTAACAAATACGGCGGGAGCGGTGGATGGATGGGATGAGTGAAATAGAGAGGTTGTAAAAAGAAAATGATATTTTAATAGGGACATTTAATTATATCTCTCAGGAACTGAAACAGATAAAAGTCCTGAATAATCAATGGAAGCCAAGTGGACTATATAGTTATTTAGATTTGAAAATTTTAGAGATTGAGAAAAAACTAGGGGAAGGAATCGAGAGTTGTAAATAGCTTTTCTAGGGGTAAGAAAAATAAGATAAAAACAACGTAAACCCTAGAAATTAATCAGTTCTGGTATGAGAAAAATAAGCATCTGGAGGAGAATAAATGAAACCAATTAAAAACAGAATTACGATCAAAAGAGACAAGAAAGAAGAGGGTTTAATTATCACTCCTGGAAATAAAGATAAAAACCAGGGCGTAATTATTGAAGTTGGACCCGATCAAAAGCTAGGCTTAAAAAAGGGTGACAGGGTTTTATTTGGCCCTAACATTGGATGCAAAATAGAGTCTAACGGAGAGAATTTACTAGTTATGAATGACAGCGATGTTTTGGCGGTTATTGGCTAATGCTTGTTAAAGTAATCATACTGTAATCGTTTAGCTTACCGATGCTACTAATTACCCTATTAGCATGGGGAAAAATTCAGAAGATTCAAAAAAATCTATAATTGAAACAGCAAAGAAAAACTTCACCTTTGGTGTTGATGCTGATTCAGAAAATAGAACATTAGCCTTAGAGGATATGGCCTTTAGAGCTGGCGACCAATGGCCAGAAGAAGTTAAACAGGCCAGGCAATTAGAATCACGCCCTTGCTTAACTGTTAATAAAATCCCTCAGAATATTCACCAAATTACAAACGACCAAAGACAAAACCGTCCCATGATTAAGGTTTCCCCTTATGACGACGGCGCGGACCCTGAGACTGCAAGAGTCCTTCAAGGGATTATGCGAAATATTGAAGTCAATTCAAACGCCGATACTGCGTACGATTGCGCTTTTGAGTCGGCGGTCACTGGTGGGCGTGGTTTTTTCAGAATCATAACTGATTACTGCGACCCTCATAGCTTCAATCAAGATATTAAAATTCTAACTATTAGCGACCCCCATACGGTGTTGCTTGACCCAAATTATAAAGAGCCTGACGGTTCGGATGCTAATTGGGGTTTCTTTTTTGACGATATCCCCTTAAGTGAATTTAAAGCACAGTACCCCGATGCTGAAGTTTCCACGGATGGATTTGAAATTAGCTCAGTAGGTTCCGACTGGTACGACGGCGAGAAGGTCCGAGTAGCAGAATACTTTGAAAAAACTTTCAAAAAAGAAATCTTAGTTCAATTACCCGACGGCTCCACATCTTTAAAATCAGACATTGAAAAGGCCGATCCTGAGTACCTTGCCCAGGAAGGTTTAACCCCCGAAGCCTTAAAGGCCCTTTACGAAAAAGAAGGAAAGACTAGAGAGACTCAGGTCCCAGTTATTAACTGGTATAAAATCAACGGTTGCGAAATTTTAGAAGAAACCGAATGGGCTGGGCAGTTTATCCCTATCATTCCAGTACACGGTGAAACTTTAACAGTAAACGGGAAGAGAGTATTTGAAGGGATTGTAAGGCACGCGAAAGACCCTCAGAGAATGTATAACTATTGGGCAACCGCCGAGGCCGAAGCAATCGCACTTGCTCCAAAAGCCCCCTTTATTGGTGCGGAAGGTCAGTTTAAAGGCTTTGAAAATCAGTGGAAAACTGCAAACACAAAAAATCACCCTTATTTAGAATATATCCCTAAGTCATTAGGTGGCGTGCCGTTAGCGGCTCCACAACGAGTTAATAGCGGCGCAAATGTCTCGGCAATTAATCAGGCACGTATGATGTCAGCCGACGATTTAAAATCATCTACAGGCATTTATGACGCCTCTTTAGGGAACCGCTCAAATGAATCAAGCGGAATCGCTATCAATCGAAGAGCGCAACAATCTCAAACTGGAAACTTTCACTTTGTTGATAATTTATCAAGATCCATACGCCACACAGGGAGAATACTTTTAGAGCTTATCCCTAAAATTTACGACACCGAGCGAGTGGTTAGAATTATTGGTGCCGATGACCAAGAGGAAATCGTTGCAATTAATACGCTCTTTAAAGATAAAAACGAAATCAAGCAATATGGTTTTGAAACTGGAAAATATGACGTTTCAGTTGATACAGGTCCTTCCTACGCCTCCAAAAGGCAAGAGGCAGTCGATTCAATGCTTAGACTTATTCAGAGCTACCCAAAGGCGGCTGAATTTGCTGGCGACCTTATGGTTAAGAATATGGATTGGCCAGGCGCGGAGGAAATTGCAAAACGCCTTAAGAAAACACTACCTCCAGAAATAACAAGCGATGAAGATGAAGAAATGCCAGCAGAGGCAAAAGCTCAAATAGAGCAAATGAGTCAGCAGCTTGAAGCAATCTCGGCAGCTCTTGAAGAAAAAGACGCCGAATTAAATGACAAGAAATTAGAGCTTGAATCAAAAGAGCGTATCGAGTTCGCTAAATTAGAAACTCAAATTAAATTGAAAACGGCAGAGCTGGACGTAAAGTACGCGGCACTACCTGATCAATTAAATCCTTTAAACCAGGAAGCTAATCAGCTCGAAAGTTTACAGGGTAACCCCTCTCAAAACCAAAGCCAATTAACGCCCGAATATCTAGCGCAGATTGAAGGGCAAAACCTTACTAGTGAGATGCCACTAGGAACACCATCGGAAGAATATCCGAGAGAGGAATAGAAAATGGAAGATCAAATTGAGGTAACGACAGTTGAAAATGACGAAACACCAGAGGTTGAGGAAATCGAATCAGAAAACTCACACGATGAGGAAGCAATTGAAGAAATTGATGAATCTAGTAGCGAGGAATCAGAGGAAGAATCTGACGAATCTGACGAAGATGAAGAACCAAAAGTAAAAAAGAAGAATGGCTTTAAAAAAAGAATCGACAAACTAAAGCATAGAGAGGCCCTTGCTAAAGAAGAGGCCGACTACTGGAAACAAAAAGCTTTAGAGAAAGAGGAAGTCAAAAAAGAGCCTAGCAATACCGTCAAAACTAACGATGCCCCTGACCCCGACGACTTTGAAACCTATGAGGATTTTGTTGATGCCTTAACTGATTACAAGGTGGAGCAAAAACTTGCGGCGAGAAGTGAGGCGAAGAGTAAGGAAACTCAACAAAGCAAGGCACAAGAACAAGCAAAGGTTTGGAGCGAAAAAGTTAATTCTTTTAGTGAGCAAACTCCTGACTTCGAAGAAGTTATGGAGGACGCCGCAGATTTTAGAATTTCGGAAGCCGCAAAAGAGGCATTAACTTTTAGCGAATCAGGCCCAGAGCTTATGTATTTACTTGCTAAAAATCCAGAGGAACTGGAGCGCATCAACTCACTACCACCAGCGATGGCCGTAATGGCACTTGGAAGAATGGAAGCGGGACTATCGAAAAAAGAAATTAAAAAACCAAAAACTTCAAAAGCTCCAGCACCTATATCGAGATTAAAGGGCGGCGCGAAGGTCAAAAAAGACTTAAGCGATCCGAACTTATCACAAAGGGAATACGAAGAGCTTAGAAACGAACAGCTCAAAAAAAGAGCATAGGACTAAAAAATGAGTAATTCATTATTAACGATCTCACAGATCACAAAAGAATCTTTAAGGGTTCTTAAAAACCAAATTGGAATGACTAAATCGGTTAACCGTCAGTATGACGACAGCTTTGCAAAAAGCGGTGCTAAAATTGGTGATACAATCAATATTAGAAAACCAAACCGTTTTACAGTTTCTAGCGGACAAACTTTATCACTTCAAGATGTAACGGAAGCAAGTACGCCTCTTGTTCTTGACAGTCAAAAGCACGTTGACTTTCAATTTTCTTCAAAAGATATGACTTTATCAATTGACGAATTTTCTAAGCGTTACGTTGTCCCAGCTATGACAGCACTTGCAAATGATTGTGATTTTGCTTTAACAGGTCTTTATAAGCAAATTTCTCAGTCAGTGGGTACTCCTGGTACTTCAATGGCAACATTAACAGATGCCCTTGCTGCAAAAAGAAAACTTGCCGAAGCTGGTTGTCCAGTTGATTCAAAACTTTCAATGATGATTGACGCCGAAGCGGAAGCTTCAATTGTTGATGGACTTAAAGGACTTTTTCAATCTTCTAACCAGATCAAAGAGCAATACGAAAAAGGTATGATGGGACGCGCTGCTGGTTTTGGTTGGTCAATGGATCAAAACATTAGAAAGCATACTGTTGGTGCATATGCTGGTACGCCGCTTGTTAACGGTGGATCACAAACTGGTGCCGCTCTTATTACTGACGGCTGGTCAAGTGGGGCGTCGGCCTTAGTTGAGGGTGATGTTTTTACAATCGCTGGTGTTTATGCAATTAACCCACAAAACAGAGAGTCTACAGGACAGCTAAAAGAATTTGTTGTGACTGCTGGTATTTCTGACACTTCGGGTGCAAAAACTATTGCAATCTCACCGTCAATTGTTACTAGTGGCGCTCTTCAAAATGTTAATGCTGGCCCAGCGGATAACGCTGCCATTACTGTAAAAGGCGCGGCCTCAGGTGTTTTCCCTCAACAATTAGCTTTTCATGAAGATGCCTTTGTTCTTGGTTGTGCTGACTTGGTTCTTCCAGGTGGCGTAGATATGGCCTCAAGAGCTAGCGATTCAGATAGTGGATTATCTCTTAGATTAGTTCGTGATTACGATATTTCTAACGATAGATTCCCTTGTCGTATTGATCTTCTTTATGGAGTGAAAGCGGTTTACCCAGAATTAGCTTGTAGAATTTACAACTAAATAATTGGGGGCCTCGGCCCCCTTTTTTAAGAGGTTCGCATGGTTAAAGAAAAAGAAATTAAGAAAGAAGAGAAAAAAGAAATTAAAAAAGCCGCGACTGAAAAGGTTTCTTTAAAGTTTCCTATTTGGCTTTACTCAAAAGACGGCAGCGTTTTATTTAAGAACGAAAAACAATACTTAGAAGAATCGAAAAATAAAAAGTTTCAAGATACTCCTTTTAATAAAGGCTAGATATGAGCAGCGTTTTAACTATTTTAACCGATGCCTTAAAAAAAATTGGTGTTGTGTCTACAGCGGAAACGCTTAGCTCGGAAGAGTCCAGTGACGGCTTAAGGACTTTAAACGCGCTTTTATCGAGTTGGAATAACGACAGTTTAATAGTTAATGGAAATCAGATTGAAGAGTTTGTATTGACTCCTATGCAGTCAGTTTACACGTTTGGAACTGGTGGCGATTTTAACAGTTCAGCGCCAGTAAGAATTGAGCAAGCATTTTTAAAATACACCGATGGAACTGAATACCCAGTAAAGCTTATAGATAATGAGCAATGGGGTAGGTTGACTACAAAAACAACACAATCAACCTTACCTACACACGTATATATAGACGAAAATTATCCTTTACGGACCGTTCATGTCTACCCTGTGCCGAGTATCGCCACAACTCTTGTTCTTCATAGTTTTCGAAAGTTTTCAGCGTTCACTTCACTGACAACCGAAGTGCAGCTGGCCGAAGGAATGGAGAGGGCGCTTGTTTATAATCTTGCGTTAGAATTTGCGCCTGATTACGGCAAAAATCCAAGTGGGTTAGTTATCCAAACCGCCGCCGAATCATTGGCGCTTATTCAAAGAAACCACAATAACGCTGGCATTTTAAGATGCGATGCCGCACTTGTTGGAAAGGGATCTTTTGATTGGAGACTTGGCGAATGAATTACGATGGATTCATAGGTCCTTCTTATACAGTCGATTCGGTTAATATCGACGCTCAAAGGTGCGTGAATCTTTATCCTAAGATTAATGAAATGGGAAAAGGTAAGAGTTCGCAAGTGGCAGCTCTTATAGGCACCCCTGGGCTTTCCCTAGCAGTTACAATTGGTGATGGACCAGTGAGGGGAATCTTTAGAGGTTCTAACGGTTTCCTTTATGTAGTTAGCGGAAACAAATTATATTATGTTAATTCATTAAATGTTGCCCAGGAGCTAGGTACACTTTTAACCTCCACTGGAAATGTTGACTTTGCTGATAACGGCGCGACTCTTGTTATAGTTGATGGCGACAATGGTTATTGGCATACATTTAGTTCAACAACTATTACCAGGTTTGTTGGTGCGGAATGGCTAGGCTCCACTAAAGTAAACTTTGTAGACGGTTATTTTTTATTTAATGACCCTGATAGCTCAAAATTTTATATCTCTAATCTTAATAGCGTTGATCTTGATATATTAGACTTTTCCACGACCAGTGGTTCACCTGATAATATTATTGCGACACTGGTGAATCATAGAGAAGTTTGGCTTTTTGGAAGCGATTCAGTAGAGGGCTGGTTCAACTCAGGTAATCCCGACTTTCCTTTTGAGCGAATCGGATCTGGTTTTATGGAGATGGGATGCGCGGCTGCTTTTAGCGTTGAAAAAATAGATAGAACAACATTTTGG
>Ga0255047_10003038_pt1 | contig 10735 bp, 17 predicted proteins | sample JV7_2_1_MG_FD_183640 | JGI IMG/M metagenome (GOLD analysis project Ga0255047, IMG submission 183640) | Seawater microbial communities from Jervis Inlet, British Columbia, Canada - JV7_2_1 | ecosystem: Environmental > Aquatic > Marine > Inlet | place: Canada: British Columbia | collected 2016-10-06 | reverse complement strand
CGTCGAGTCAACGCGACCGGGTGCGGACCCCTCCGTAACAATCTCGGGTTGCTGACCGAGCCGATCCAACATCATGAACCCCATATTCAAGATATCTTTCGGCATAGTACCCGATGTCATGGGTTGGAGGTGTTCGAGACGCTGGTTGGGGTCCGTGGGGTCCGTTTCGTACCGGAAGTACCGGCTGCCGCGGCCAGCCAGCGCCGCATCGAGGTCCGCTTGATCCATCTGCATGCTGCTCGGGATACCAACCGCCCCAAACATGTCGAAATCTTGTACGTTTTTGAGAAGCCTCAGTGCGGACGCCTCCACCTCGCAGTTTACGGTAATGAGCGGCGCAATAAACGAGCGCCCGTATACCCCGATCCCCTCACTGCGCGTTATGTACCCGATCGGGTACATCGGGGATTCCTTGGTGTTCTCGTACGACTTATCCCAGATGATCTTGCGGCCCACCATCACGAGATAGCGCGCGAGACGCCCATTCTTATAGGGTATCCAGGTCTCCGATAAGCGGCCCCAGGGAACACCGGTGGCGCCCGCGTTGGTGTGCTCCTTTCGTGTCTCGTAAGATCCCGCCGCAAATGATGCACCCGCCGGAGAGCCCCCGATACCGCTGGAGCCCGCGGACCCGTCATCGGAGCCCGCATACGACTCCGAAACCGTCGATCCCTGCGGGAGGTGCCTGATCTCAAGTTCAATGTCCGTGAGGTCCGAAATCCCGGATACCGGTTTTCCCCCGATCTTGATCGTCTTCAACCAATCAACGGAGACCCACCGTTGACGGGCGGTCCCAGCAATTTCCGCGGGACCCCGTGCGGTGGCCGGCAGCACCAGCAGTTCCCACGGCGGCACCACCTCGATACCAAGGGCCTCGGGACCCTTCTTCATGTCGGGGTCCTCGTACGCGAGCAGGCCCACCGGCCCATACTCTACCACCATCTGGCAGACATACCTCTTGAGGCGCTCCGGCATCAGATACGGGTTTATGGCATCCAGGACCACCTGCGCAACCGACTCCTGTCGCAGTCCGTCGAGACCCACCGCTTTTCGGACCACCGCGGGACTCGTATCCAGCCGCATAATCCGACCCACCTCCGTATTAAACTTGTTGATGAGTTCTTCATACTTGAAGGGGACCCCACCCGCCGAATTTCGGTAGCTGGGCCGCACGAGCCCCAAATCATACTCGATGGTCTCGAAGTACCGGCACCCCTGAAGGTAATGCCGTGTGATAAACCACTCAACCGCCGATACGTTTCGGGCCCTCTTCGCGTCATCAAGGAGCCTACGAAGCGCTCCCGAGAGTTCTTTCTTGCCTTCTTTCGGCAAATGCAACGTGTACATGCGGGTCTCCCGTGGTTGTTATGCGCCGGTCTCCGCGAACGTGAGGCCCCGATCGCTGGCTGGGACCACTTCGTCGGGTTCCTCGGCGGGCCGGGGCTCTTGTTCCCCGATGAGGCGCCTCGCGATGGACGCTTGGTGCGACGGATGGTTCACCAGCGCCGCCGCCGTCAGGTACCGGTTCGTGTTCGAGAGCGTTCTCGTCAGCCCACGTATCGTGTACGCCTGCGCAACGATCGCGCAAAGCGCCACAACCGCGAACAGAACTGAAAGCAACTGGGTTTCAATTGTCATGTCGGTATTCTCAATTCTTTATTGTACGGGATAGGTCGGTTAAAGCGGAACCCATTTTTGCGAGCAACTCCTGTGCAGTACTGTTCTGGGCATACCTGCTGTGCTTGGCGGCACGGTCGTGGCGTCTCGCGAAGAGGGCCGCGGAATCCTGCGCGGACAGCATCTGCGGGTTGATGTAGAGGGACAGCGGGAGCCCAGTAACCATATCGTGGGTACGCCCCGCAAGCAACTGTGCGACCGCGGAATCATCGGTGGGGGACCGGTCAATCCCGGACGGGTGGATTCTCGGACAGTACTGCACCATCGAGAGCGCGTCCACAGCATCGTCATTGGGAAGCAACGCGAGATCCATCGTGAAGTCGCGTACCTGCTGAAACAAGTACTTCATGGGTATTGTGTGCGCCATGTGGGTCGGAAACTTGATGCCGTGACGAGAATTTCTGGCGCTGAGCCTCTCGATGCGTGCCGACTTGCTCATGCGGGGCGGATACGTCACCGGATACACTTTTGGTTGCCAAGCGGTCCCAGAAGTGAGGTCATCCAGCTTGAGCTCCACGGAACCCCGCAGGACATCCGCGAACGCGACAGACTCAATACCAACCAGGGACGGCTGCCACTCCAACCCCATCCGGTAGATTTCGTCGGCGAGACCGGTTGCGGATACTTGCCCAAGAAACAGATCGAGAACCCACCAGACACGCTCCTTGTCGATACCAACACACAGAATCGCGGACGGATCAGACCGCCCCCCTTTATTGAGCGCGGGGTCCACCGTAAAGAGACGGGCGAGTCCATCCACCCACTCCGCGTACTCCGCATCGTAGGGCTCCGGTACCCCAGCGGTCCCAGACGTATACCACATCACTTTGCCGCCCACCACCGAGTAGGTGTCGTAGGGGTCCTCAATGTGGAGTGTGCGGTCGGACGCGGACACCGGGTTGTTCTCGCATTCCGCTTGGTAGGCCGCCTCCCCGAGTTCCCGACGCTTATGGGCAACTCCAGCAGCATCCCACTTCTCGGACCAAAGATAGGTGATTTTGCCGGTCTTCGTGTTGTGGTTCGTGAGCCCGTACACCCGCCTATTCCACATACGGAACCTGGGATCGGTCCCCATGCAGGATGCCCACAGGGCGGCGCGTCTCGACAGCATAGTACCGATCCATATCATGCGGGCCCCCGGATCCAACATCGGTAGGAGTTGACGAAACAACAGGTTTTCGAGGTTCTCAAGCAGCGAGGTCTCCTCAAATTCGTGTGTGGGGTCGAATTCGGGATCATCAAGGATCAGCGCTGTTGGTCGTAGGCCCCTTTTTCTGGACTGCACGGAGGCCCCCTCGATACGGGACCCGTTCAGCAAGTTGAGTCTGTGGAGGTTCCAGGTTCCATACCCTTTTGGCGGCTTCTGGAACCCAAAATCCGATTGCAAGTACTCGTTTTCCTGAAACTGCTGTTGCAGGGAGCCCAACCGATCGTTGATGAGGGCATCCGTGGCCATCACGAGGGTCGTCGTGCTGCGAGGCTGCGTAAGAGCAAGCAAGAGCGGCAACTCGGTACCCAGCACCACCGACTTTGCGGAGCCTCTTGGGGCCGCAATCAGGTTCCGGGGGTACTCCGCGAAGTCGTGAATCCACTGGTAGTGGCACGCGGGGCTGTTGTAGACTCGGCCCCTGTAGAAGTTTGCGTCCGGGGGACCCACAGGCCGCAAATACATCTCGCGGAACAGCGCCCACGACTCCACGAATTCATCGGGGTTGTTGTTTTTTGAGCACGCCCAGATTCTCGCATCCCGTGCCGCATCCGTGGACAGGTCCCCGTAGTCCGCCGGCAGCGGATAATACGGGTTCCCGGCCCGGATCGTCGCGCATCTCGGTTTAGGTTCTACGGACACCGCACGGGTCTCCGGGTCCGGTATGTTCCGCGAGGTACCGCCCCATCTTGGATGCGGGATGTGGAACGGAAGGCGGTCCCAGATCGTTGTTGTCGTACAGATCCTCTACGTCGTGGACAGGTCGAGAGTACAGCCATTGTTTAACAACGGCAGGGTCCGCACGGATATACTCGACGTCGTCGTCGTATACGCGATCAACGTCCCAAGTACGTTGGCCGTAGGCGCGTTCTGGCCGTGGTTGTTGCATGTAGATGGTATCGGGGTTGGGATCAGGCATCGGTGGGCTCCGCGGCGTCCTGGACCGCTTTCAGGTTCCTTGCGATGATTTCAGCCTTCCTGGCGTTCTGGAGAGCCGCCTCAGACGTAATGATTGATATGGCGTCTATGGCGGCGAGACGTGCGGCAAGACGCGCTTTCCGTACCGACGACTGCCTGTCGTACTCGAAGCCCGCTTTCTCGGTCCAGAATTTTACGCCTTCGACGTACCGGGGCGCGTTCTTTTCGAGAGCGGTCCCAACCGCCTTTATGAGGAGATCGTCGACCACTTGCCACCTGCGGAACCGCTTGAGGCCCAGCGCGATCATGGCGGCCTGTATCCCCTGGAAGATCAGGGTCGGCCGCAGCTCAATCATCCATTCGGGGCGTACGAACGGGGGTTCCCGGTGATTCTTGGGGGACTTCCGGGACCGCGATGAAGCCTCCGGTGTCGCCGCAGCGGCCGGATCGTCCGACGGGGACGGTTGGGGAGGGCCCGGTAACGGCTTCGGGTGCGGCTGGATGTGTCCGGGGACCGCTTTGGCTATCCGGGGAGGAGTCTTGTAGGCCGGCGATTCCTGTGTTACCAGGGTTGCGTTCACTATCGGCAACTTCTTGGTTGTTGAAGGCGGTCCCAGATGAGGGTTCAGGTCCAAGGGGGCCTCTCCGCCCGGCAACGGATTCGGCTTCTGGGGGTCTTTCAGGACGGGTTCTGGGGTCGCCGTCTTCTGGGACCGCGGCTTCTGGGGGCTTGTGGATGTGGTCGGGGGCTTCGCCGGGGTCGACGCTTTCTTCTCCGCCATAAGCTTCTTGTAGAGCTTGGTTCTCTTGTCCATCTTGTCCAGGGGTTGCTGCGGATCCGGGGCCGTCTTCTTCTGTGGCATCTTGGGGCTCCTGTTGGGGTGTTGGGTCGGGTTGGGGTGTCGGAAGTAGCCTGTTTGAGGATGCTATTTGGGCGGCGCGGGCGACTCTGCTTGTCATGAAGGTTGCGGTGGTGCCGTCCTGGGTGGATGTGACGCTGGCCTTCGAGATGGTACCCGAGAGGAGTAGGGCGTCGACCGCATTTTTGCGGAGGGTGCGTATTGCCTGGATTTGGGTACGGGGGCTGTCTTCGTTGCGGGCCATCTTGACGAGTGTGGCGACCTCTTCGTCGATCGACCACCCGGAGAGTTCGTACGCGGTCCCATACATGAGGGGGTCCACGAACGCCAGGAGGGTCGAGGTACCGGAAGCCTGGACGGCCCCCTCGTTGATGATCTCGCCGAGGACGGGTGGATCGCGGTCAGCCATGGGCGGCGACTCGATCTGGGACCGCGGGTGGTTTCTGGAACGAGGAGGCCGTCATGCTTTTCAGGAGGTCTCGGTTCTTGCGCATGGAGGATGCGCGTAGTTTGTCGAGGCGCCCACGGATTACACGGCGTGCCGGTCCTTTCAGGTATTTGTCGGACAGGGCGTCGGCGCCCAGGGGGATGCAGTTGGGGTCCAGGGACCGCTTCTTCGCGTTGGAGCCCGGTGCCATGAAGCCGTCGGCCCCAAGATCCATGCAGGACAGGAGGGCCTCGGCGAGGATGGAGATGCAGACGTATCCTTTGTCCCCGAAGTAGCCGATGGGCACCTTGAGGGCGCGGAGCATCTTGCAGACGCCCATCTTCTTCATGCCGAACGCACGGCAGATGGTCTCGATGGGCGTCAGGACCAAGCCCCCGATGTCGATGGCATCAGTGCGTGGATTCGCCATGGGGAGCCGTCTTATTAAGGAGTTGTTTGTCGGTATTGGTTGCGAGGCGGGCGCGGTATTGCTTGAGGGCGGCGTGTGCGTGCCATTCGGGGTCGCGGGCACCGTAGCGGCGTGCTTGGGAGATGGCGCGGTCCCAGAGACGTCGCTCGGCGGGGTTGTGGGTTGGGGGGTAGTGGCCGATCGGCATCAGTAGGTACCGCGGTTCTTGGGGGTCTTTGGGTTCTTTCGCTTTTTCTTGGCGAGTTTCTTCGCTTTCTTCAGTTTGGATGCTCGGTTCTTTCGCATCGGATGCTCCTATTCGGGTGTTTCAGGAAGATCAGGGGTAGTATGGGGTATTTTGGGGGTTGAGTCAAGGGTTTTTTGGGGCAACGAGTTGAAAATCTTGACGTACTGGGAGGTTGCGGGGCTGTGTCCGCGGGATTCTCGGTATGAGCGGCCCCAGTCGATCAGGAGTTGGGACTCGTCTGGGGTGAGGGGGCGCCCATATACCTTGGTTTGGCGGGCTGTCCGGCGTTCGGCGCGGTCCCAGAAGACCTTGGAGCGTTCAGCGATGAGCGATTTGGTGGGTTCTCGTTCCGCTTGTCGAAGAGGGTGCCCGAAGACGTGAGTTTCTCGGGATCGTCGGGCTCGCCAGGCGCGTTGGAGGATACGGCGGCGCTCAGAGGTTGATTTTGCACAGTATTCGAGTTGAGTGCATGCGTCATAGTCGGGCGTGTAAGGATCTTCGTCGGCGTATTTCTTGAAGCAGAGTTTGCACCACTCAGTACGGTATTGGCGGGCCGCGAGGTGCTCGGGCCGGGTGGCCTTCAGGTGGTAGAAGTACCCAGACGCTTTGGACTTTCCGCATCGGGTGCATGTAAGGGGGTATGGTAGCGTCTTGGTGTGTTTCATGGAGCCGTAGGGGGCGCGGGGGGGTTGTGTGAGGGGTTGGAGGTCGAAGTTGGCGTTCTTGTCGGATCGGTGCTTGCGATCGTAGTTCTTCTTCTTTTCGCTACTCGGGGCCTCCTCGGGGTGCTCTTTTAGATACCTCTGGTAGGCGGCTTCCGCATCGAGTACGGAAGCACGGGTTTTGTCGTCGAGGTTTGTGAGATCGGGAAGCATAGCAGGCTCCTTCAAAGGGGTTTCGAGTACATGTGTATTGTAGAGGAAGGGGGTTGTTGAGTCAAGTATTTTCTCGCGGAGAACAAATACTTTTGCGTTTCGCAATGAATGAAAGCGGGATGAGGTAGTAGCGTGCGTCCCCTTTTCAGGTCCCCTTTACCACCGTATGTTGTTATACCCCTATGTAAGCCTGAGGGAAGAAAGAGAGGGGGTTTTTGGGGAACACGGGAAAGGAGTTGAGATGGGGGGGTCACGCACGCTATACCCATATCCCGCCTTCATGTTTTGCGAGAGGTTTGGGGCACTTTTTGGGTGGCCTCATTGGGGAAATTGGGATTCGCGGTCGTGGGATCGGGGAAGTTTTTCGGTGTGGAAGGAGGGGCAAATAACATAGATCTAGCCACGCCCAGGGGCCGACGGGGGTACCCATGGTTGCCCTGACCCTACCCACCACACCATAATGAGATGGCAGAGCCACTGGCTATTGATACCAGTGAAGCAACCATGGGCTATCGCCCCTGACCCCCGGGACCCGGGCCTGGAAAGTGGTGTAGCACGTACTGGTTATGCGGTAGACTGGCATCGGGGACGGGGAGATCGGAATAGTCGGAATAGTCGGGGGGCTAAATGCGATCCCACTTGTGAGAAATGTGGCCTAAGTGCTGACCGGACACCTGGTTATCTGACAGCACCCCCCGCGCATGAAAACGGGCGCACCCTCGGGGGATACGCCCAGCGCAGATCCCGGCCGCTCTATCCCTTGTCGTACGACGATCTCACATAGCCCCCAGCCCGCAGCTGGCCCCACAGACTGAGGGCAAAATCACAAAGCCCCCCCGCGCCCTCTTTACGGTTCAGACTCTCTATCTCGGCTGCGACCTCCTTATCCGTAACGGCTCGCTTTAACCCGTAGTGTGCCCTGATAATTCTCGCTGCGGATCTCTTCATCGTTCATACTCCCTGTCTAGCGTTCAAAAAAAGGCGCACCCGTGGGGGATACGCCCAAGCTCCCCATGATCCTGCCCGCCGGCGGACCTACAAAGGGCGCCTTGCCTCGATCATCCGAGCAACAACCTCCGACGATACCATCCTGTCGCATTCGAGCAATCCCGCCTCCCGCGCATCGTGACTGTATAGATGCAAGCTCCGTGTCGCGCTCTTGTCGTAGAGCAGCCCAAACTTTCCTTCTTTGTCGAGCACGTAGACCTCCGGGAAAGCCGTTACAATCTCGACTTTTGAAAACCCCGCATCGTATAACCGCACCCCCTGCTCACGGTTATATTGTGCATTGGTTTGCCACATTGTCTATACTCCTCATCTAGAGTTCAAAGAATGCGGATCGGCCCGCGCATCAAAGGCGGTTTCGGACACACCCAGGGGACTGCAAAGAGCCTGCAATCACTACTGTATCGTGCCTCGAACCACGCATTAACGCACCCAAAGCCGATCCGCATAGTCATACCTCAAAACACCATTCTCTGCTCATCTTCGAGCCGCGCGAGCGCCTCCCGCTCCTCCAGGTCGATCGCTTCCATCTCTTCTGGAGTGAAGTCTCGATCGTAATCCACCCACCCAAACGGCCCGCCTACCTCGACCTCGACCGACTCGATCACGACCGACTCCGCGACCATAATAGTGATCGCCTCTTGTTCCGTCAAACCGCCACCACGTTCCATTTTTCCGCCATTCATCGTTTCATCCTTTCAAGGTTTATCAGTAGAACACCCTAAGTAGAACACCCTAGGGCGAACTACTTACTTTGTACACCAAACACACCCGAAACACACCCGAAACAACCCCAAACTTACCGGATACCCTCTGCAAACTGATCCGGCGTAACGTACTGCGTTGTAGAGGTCCCGTCGGCACGACACGTACTGACGGCGATCATACCCCTTGACTCATGCCGCCTGTCGGCCGGCATGCTCTTGAGCGCTGCCTTGCACGCGGCCGCCGGATTCGGATGCTGCTGCCGATCCGTACCCTCGTACTCCCCCCTGTCGAGCTCTGCGCCGGCCGGTACCCACGCGCTAAACTTGCAGTCAAACTGACCAACTCCGTCGATTTTAAACACAAAGTCATGAATCCCCTGTGCCCGCAATGCCTCCGCGATCGCCGATGGGCTATCCGCTTGCCCATCGTGCAACCCGTTCTCTCCGTCCTGTACCTTCACATATCCGAGCTTAGCCAGATCCGTGCCAAACGTCTCCGCCCGATCCGAATCCCCTTGCAACCACTCAAGGTACCAAGAGGGGTCATCCGCGGTGCACTCGCAACACTGAATCCCACCGTCGTCGCTGCACCAGTACGATCGAGTCCACTCGTAACAGTCCCCAGACGTCCGAACCAGCCGCCCGCAATCATCGCACGTAGTCCACTCATCCAGCCACTCAGTAACGAGCCGAAACCCCGCCCGATCCGCGATCCTCTCCGCGATCCTCGCAAACTGGCCAGGCGCGGCGTCGAGTACCGGGTGACCCTCTGCATACCGGCCCCTGACGTCGTTGTAATTCCCGACGATCACAATCTCGGCATCGTACCCGGGCTCGACGTACGCGCCGTTGTCATCGCGCCCAGTGTAGAATTGCATATCTTCAAGCCGAGCCTTGCCACGTGTTGTGGGCGCAGCAATCTGCGCCTTTTCCCAAAAGGTCAGGATGCGACCAAGTATCTCGTATACGGTCATCGTCTCATCTCCTCAAAAGGTACCTGGCGGCGGCCCTTGTGTCCGCCACCCCATTATATACGTCGACCAACACCCAAACCCACATAAAACCAAATTTTCTTTGCCCCTATTTTCCCTTGCACTCTTCTTGTGCACCCGCCCCCAAACCACGAAACCCACCCCACAAACCGCCCCCGCGCATCCCACAAACCAGCATTGACACCCAAAACCTACACTGGCATTGACAAACCAGCATTGATACCCCTACTCACCAGGAAACAACGCAACGTCCGCGAGCGCTGCGCGACTCTCGTCCTCTGCGATCCCAAAATACCCGAGCTCCGCGCACAGATCCTCCAGCTGCTCCCGTGCCGTCTCTTCGTAGTACCCGTCTCCGCTATCCGACTCGATCCCCCACAACCCACCCGACCTCACAGTATGCGACACCCCGGACGGCGTAACAACCTCCGCCTGGGCCCACCCCCCCACCATGCACCAGTCCCCCCGCACGAACGCCTCCATCCTCTCGCAGTCCCTCCGCGGCGACCCAGGATCGCCCGACTCCTCCGCCGTCAGCCCCGGCACAAAGTACCGACATACGCGCAGATCCCCCCCACCGTCAGGGAACCGTTCTATCGCGTGTTCCGACTCTACGTCCGTAAACTTGCCAAGAAACGACAAGTCTGGATCCTCGTCAATCCGCCAGCACACCTTTACAGACCGAATCTTCAGTACACCGCTCATCACTCACCGCCTCTCGATTCTGGGACCGCTTCACCTTCCCTGGGCTCCATCAACCACCGACCCACCTCAAAGTGCGCATCATTGGCCGTATCCCGCCAATCCTGCGGGATCAGTTGGCCGTTCTCATAGGCACACTCACACGAACAATCCGACCCAGCGCGCAGCAGGTGTGCCACTCCATCACGCACGTCGATCTCCACAACTTCCCAGTCTTCGGGCTTCTTGTTCGCCCAGAACCGCACCCAGTACCACCCACTCAATTCGTCAATCTTCATCATCCACCGTCTTCCTGTTCTGGGACCGCTTCACCCTTCTGGCCCTTCGGCGTCTTCGGCTTCGGCCACGCCTTTTCGTACGCCGCCCGATCCTTGTAGTAGTCGTCCGCTGCCGTCTCGTCGGCGTCCCCCACACACGGCATAATAACGCCGAACCCCCCGTCACCACGCACAGCAATCGGCTTGTTTGGCTTGCCGATCATCAATACAACCTTGCCGTCCGTGCTGACCATGCTCGCCAGCCGCGCGAGACGTTTTGCGTCAATCCCAACCACAGTCTTCTTGAGACCATCCGGCATCGGCAGGACGTGGGGCACGTGCGGGTACCTTCCCGGCATCTGCAGCCCATACTTACTCTCGGTCGCGTTGTACCATACCCCGTCGTCCAGGCGGTACTTTGCGCCCCCTTGCCTCTTGCTGATTACCTCCGA
>Ga0255047_10003036_pt1 | contig 10747 bp, 8 predicted proteins | sample JV7_2_1_MG_FD_183640 | JGI IMG/M metagenome (GOLD analysis project Ga0255047, IMG submission 183640) | Seawater microbial communities from Jervis Inlet, British Columbia, Canada - JV7_2_1 | ecosystem: Environmental > Aquatic > Marine > Inlet | place: Canada: British Columbia | collected 2016-10-06 | reverse complement strand
GACCCCGCAACGCTCCGCTTCGGGATTGTGAAACAGTGGCTCGATCCTCGCCACACGCTCGAAGTCACAGCTGGCATCGATCGGTTCATCGCTACCGCCACGACGCTCGGTGTCGATGTGGCGATAATCGATGAACCGGGCCTCATGGCAAACCCTGCCGCCGCCGCGGCCTACGGACCGGAGGTCATGGCCATACACGGCGAACGGTATGCAAAGAGTCCAGAAGGCTACGGACCGCGAACGCGCAAGCGGATCGCTGATGCAGCGAGCGGAACGGCAACCGATCTCATGGCCGCAATACGGTGGCGATCGAAAGCACGCGCGATCCTCGGTCGACTCTTCGGCGCAGGAGTCGACGTGCTCATCGCTCCAACGGTAGGTGGCATGCGCAAGGTGATCGGAGACGAAGACATGGACCTCGATGGAGAGCGCGTATTCCACCGCGACCTCTTAGCGACCTTCACCGCCCCTATCAACCAAATTGGGGCTCCATCCATTGCAGCCCCAATCCCGCAAACCGGTACCCCGCCTGTGTCCGTGCAGCTCATCGGCCCAATGTGGAGCGAGTCGAAGCTCCTCGGCATTGCAGCAGCCCTCGAAGCCGCTGGGGTCCTCGGCACGACCACACCTCCCATCTTCTTCTCCTAGACCGTTTCGTTGGCGCTAGATATCAGCCGGGAGTGACCGTCGCGATCGCCTCGTTCACGCCGGGGAACGTCATATCAAGCAAACCCTCTGCTTGGGAGCTGTCGAGGCGAACATCGATCGGGATCGAGTCTGAGACGTCGGCGGCCCGTACGCCTCGGATCAGCCCGTCACCTTCCACGCCCCAGTACCTGAGCATCTCGCGGCCGAAGTCCTCACGCGAAAGCGCCTGAACACCTGCGACGTTGAGTAGACCGACGCACTCAATCCCCGTGAGCCGAAGGAGCGCATCAGCGAGGACGTCCACGTGTATCGGATTGCGGATGACGTCAGAGAAGAGCGACAGCATCTCGCCACGGGCTAGACGTTCGGCGAAGGTCGCTGTTCCCCTGTCCATTTCGTCGAATCCGTACATGAGTGATGTACGTACGACCACCGCTGATGGGTCCACGTCGAGGATCGCTTCCTCCCCCGCCGCCTTCGAACGCCCATAGGCGTTGATGGGTGTCGCTGGTGCATCATCGGCGTAGGGACCCGCCGTGCCGTCGTGAACGATGTCGGTCGATACGGCTATGAGCCTTGCACCAACGGCGACCGCCGCCTCGGCAATGTTGCGTGCCCCGTCAGCGTTCGTTCGAAACATCTCCTCCTCGGTGCCTTGTCCTGGGTTGACCGCGGCGGTGTGCACGATCGCGCTGGGCTGAAGGGACTCGACGAGTTCGCGTACCGCGTTGTTGTGTGCGATGTCCAACACGAATGCGTCCTGCCTCCCAATGCTGAGAGATCTGTGCAGGACGGCGCCCACACGCGCGCGTTCGCGCGCAAGCGACACCAGGTGGCGTCCGAGATATCCAGAGGCTCCCGTGATCAGGATCAGCGGTTCGCTCATCACGCCACGATGCCCGGCAGGGAGGGCAAGGCGAGCCTATGAGATCGTCCTTGAGAAGTCTCTGCGTAAATAGACTTGGAAGAGGTGGCGATGGAACGCATGTTCATTACGCTACAGGAGTTCACACGAACGATCACATACATGCCCAATGCAATGCAAGCACAAGGTCCACGAGAGGGCCTCAAACCTTCCCAATCAGGAGCCACATCGTGTCAGACGACACCCTGACAGAGTCCCGACCCGTCCCAGAGAAAATCGATGACGTCGTCATCCGTTTTGCCGGTGACTCAGGCGACGGAATGCAACTCGTCGGCACCCAATTCACGTCGTCGTCCGCACTATTCGGCAATGACCTCGCCACCCTTCCTGACTTCCCCGCAGAGATTCGCGCCCCTCAGGGCACGATTGGTGGTGTCTCTTCGTTCCAGGTGCACATTGCCGATTGGGACATTCTCACTCCCGGCGATCGGCCGGACTGCCTCGTAGCTATGAACCCGGCAGCCCTCAAAGCCAACATCGATGACGTCGTTCCTGGTGGCCTCATACTCATCAACTCTGACGCATTCGACGAACGCAATCTGGCCAAGGCGGGATACGAGGACAATCCTCTCGAGAACGGAGCACTCGAGAACTTCAAGGTGTTGTCTGCGCCGATGGAGGACCTGACGAAGGAGGCGGTCAAGGATTCAGGTGTCAAGGGTCGAGCAACGCTTCGCTCAAAGAACTTCTTTGCCCTCGGGCTGATGTCATGGATCTACACGCGGTCGATCGATCCCGTCATTGAGTGGTCGAACGGCAAGTTCGGAGAAGACACGCCGGTTGGTACGGCCAATGTCATGGCGCTGAAGGCCGGATACAACTACGGCATCACCACAGAGGCGTTCCACCACACGTTCGAGATTGATCCGGCACCTCTGCCAGCAGGTGAATACACGAATGTCGTCGGAAACGTCGCAACGGCATGGGGTCTCATGGCTGCTGCAGAGCATGCCGAGCTGGCACTGTTCTTGGGCTCGTACCCGATTACACCCGCGACCACGATCCTCGAAGAGCTTGCCCGTCACCGCAACTTCGGAGTCAAGACGTTCCAGGCCGAGGACGAAATCGCTGGAGTCGGAACCGCCCTTGGCGCTTCGTTCGCTGGAAGTCTTGCGGTTACAACGACTTCGGGCCCCGGTTTGGCACTCAAGTCCGAAACCCTTTCGTTGGCGCTCATCATGGAGCTCCCGCTTGTTCTCGTAGATGTGCAGCGGGGTGGTCCTTCAACGGGTCTGCCAACCAAGGTGGAGCAGTCGGACCTGATGTTTGCCATGTACGGTCGCCATGGAGAGTCCCCGCTCCCGATCGTGTCCACTTCGGCTCCGTCCGACGCGTTCGATGCTGCTTTTGAAGCTGCCCGGATAGCGATCAAGTACATGACGCCTGTGATCCTTCTGACCGACGGATACATCGCCACATCGTCTGAGCCGTGGAAGCTGCCCGACCTCAAGGAACTCCCTGACATCTCGAAGGGTTACGCAACCCACGAAGGCGACGAGGCGTTCCTTCCTTATCAACGTGACGAGGACACTCTGTCGCGTCCGTGGGCGATACCGGGCCAGCCAGGCATGGAGCATCGGCTTGGCGGCCTCGAAAAGGACGCGACGAGCGGCAACGTGTCGTACGTGCCTCAGAACCACGAGGACATGACCTTCACTCGCCAAGAGAAGATTGCACGTATCGCCAACGACATCCCTGAGGTAGAAATCCATGGCGGCGGTGGCGAGATTCTCGTCCTCGGATGGGGCTCGACATTCGGTGCTATCAGGACCGCTGTGAACCGTGTGCAGAAGGCAGGCCACTCGGTCGACCATGCACACCTCCGTCACATCAACCCGTTCCCGAAGAATCTTGAAGAAGTGTTGGGCAGCTACGACACGATCCTTGTCCCAGAGATCAACCTCGGACAGCTCTCGAAACTGATCCGAGCCGAGTTCGGCACCGAGTCGATTGGATACAACCGGGTGATGGGGATACCGATGCGAGCGCGAGACATCGAGTTCAAGATCCTTGAGGTCCTGGAAGGAGGCGCATCATGACCACTGAGAAAACGCGATACGACCGCTCGGACTTCCAGACAGATCAGGAGGTCCGTTGGTGTCCAGGATGTGGCGACTACACGATCCTCGCCGCCGTCCAGAGCTATCTGGCCTCCCTCGACATCGACCGAGAGAAGCATGTATTTGTCTCTGGAATCGGATGCTCGAGCCGCTTTCCGTACTACATGAACACATACGGCATGCATACGGTTCACGGTCGTGCACCCGCAATCGCGTCTGGCGTTGCGACAGCGAATCCCGATCTCACCGTGTGGGTGATCACCGGTGACGGCGACGGTCTTTCTATCGGCGGAAACCATCTCATCCATGCGCTGCGTCGCAACGTGAACCTGAACATCATCCTGTTCAACAACCAGATCTATGGTCTCACCAAGGGCCAGTTCTCTCCTACGTCAGAGCTCGGGAAGAAGACGAAGACAAGCCCCATGGGTTCGATTGACCGTCCGTTCAACCCTGTCAGCCTCGCGCTTGGCTCGGAGGCGTCGTTCGTTGCACGCACGATTGATATGGACCGCAATCACACGATCAAGATGCTCAGCGCCATGTATGAACATGACGGCTCCGGTCTCCTTGAGATCTATCAGAACTGCAACGTGTTCAACGACAAGGCGTTCCTCGACCTTACGGACAAAGGCACGCGCGACGGAAACCGTATCTGGCTCGAAGACGGCGAACCGATCATCTTCGGTGCAGACGATGAATACGGCGTGACGTTCGACGGCCAGGGCGCAAAGGTCGTTGAGGTCGCCGGAGTCGGCCGCCACAACATCCACGTGCACGACGCCGCGAATCCGAACCCATCGGTTGCGTTTGCGCTGAGCCGTCTGGCACATGGACCGTACGGTCCGACTCCGCTTGGCGTGTTCAGGAACGTACCGGTTCCCTCTTATGGCCGCATGCTTGAGCAGCACATCGCTCAGGCCAAAGACAAGCAGGGACCAGGAGATCTGTCCAAGGTCATCCGTTCACGAGGCACGTGGACAGTCGAGTAGCCCGATGCCGACTATCAGACACAGGTTGGCACTCCCCGCCGTTGCGGCCATGGTGTTGACCCTTGGCGCATGCTCTTCGGATTCGTCTGGTGAATCGCTCACAACAACAACCGGTGCCGGGGAAGCGAGCACATCGACCACCGTCGTCATCACACGAGACTTGGATGAGCAGATGTGCCGCACCCTCGAACTCCTCAAGACCGCTGGTGTACCAGCACCATCAGCGGCGGCGTCAATCGAGACAGTGGACCTCGGAGACGCCACCAGCCCGGAGCGCACCACCTACGGCGACCTGCTCATCAGCGCACCCGGGACCTACTGCCCTGAGTCAATGACCTATGCGGACGACATCGCCTACTGGCTCGGGTACTAATCGGTCGGAACGCCACACGCATCTCCCCAGCTCTTCGTCCCACCTCCACGGGTACACGAGACCAGCGCCAGCGGGATCGAGGGGGACTCCTGCTACTCCGTACGGTCTCAGACGCCGGCAGCGGACCGCAGGTCGTCGATCCTGTTGGTGCGTTCCCAGCTGAAGGTGCCCGGCCCTGCCTCGTCTGGTTGGCGACCGAAGTGGCCGTGGTATGCCGTCGGTTCGAATATCGGACGGGCGAGGTCGAGTTCGCGGATGATGCCCCCCGGCGTGAGGTCGAAGACGCTCATGACTGCCTTTTCGATCGCCTGTTCGTCGGCTCGTTCGCTCCCTTTGCAATCGACAGAGACAGCCGTCGGATCAGTGACACCGATCGCATAGGACAGCCGCAGTTCGCACTCGTCGGCAAGCCCCGATGCGACGACGTTTTTCGCCACATAGCGAGCCATGTACGACGCTGACCGGTCGACCTTGGAGGCATCCTTGCCGGAGAATGCTCCACCGCCATGGCGGGCCCACCCACCGTACGTATCAACGATGATCTTGCGTCCCGTGAGACCGGTATCGCCGTCGGGTCCACCTGTCTCGAACCGTCCCGTCGGGTTGAACAGCACCTCGATGTCGTCGTGCCACCATTCCCCCATTGCTGGAATGATCACGTGTTCCACGACGAGGTCACGCAGATCCGGCTGGCGCTCATTCCACATCGGATGGTGCTGGGTTGACATCAACACCGACTCGACGCGTCGGCTGCCACCGACATCCCACACGGTTGTGACCTGTGACTTTGCATCCGGTCGAAGACCCTCGATTCCACCCGCTTCGCGCACAGCGGCCTGTCTGGCGACGAGACGATGGGACAACATGATCGGCAACGGCATGAGTTCGTCCGTCTCATTGGATGCGTACCCGAACATAAGGCCCTGGTCACCCGCACCGAGTTTGGCGCCTCCATCGACACCCAACGCAATGTCGTCGGATTGTTCTTGGATGACAATCCGTACTTCGGCTCCGTCAGGGTCGAATCCGGTGGCCGCACTCGTGTAGCCGATACGGCGAATCGTGTCACGAGCGCTCTGTTCGATCTGCTCGTCGAGATCGGAGGGAAGTCCACTAGCTCGGATCTCTCCACCGATGACGAGAAGGCCGCCCGTGATGAAAGTCTCGCAGGCAACCCTCCCATGGGCATCGAAGCCGAGGGCAAAATCCAACACGGAGTCACTGATACGGTCTGCCACCTTGTCAGGGTGGCCCATCGAGACGGATTCAGATGTGAAGCGATGGCGACGCATTGATGAGGGACTCCTTGTGAGTGTTGTCGTGAGTGAGGCTCTGCCTGTCGATCACACCGACAGATCAGCCGCGCCCCATGGTAGGCTCTCGCCGATGTCGAGTGAGTCTACGGATCTACAGCGGGTGAGCGACCGCGTATCCCTCAACTCCTCGTGCATCGCCACTGCCGATACCCCAAGGATGCTCCACGTTGAAGGTCACTGAACACCTCGCCAACGCGACAGATCCGCTCATCAGCTTTGAGATCATCCCACCGACACGTGGCGGCAATCTAGCAAGTCTCCTCGGCCTGATAGAGGATCTCACGAAACACAGGCCACCGTTCATCGACATCACGAGCCACGCAGCCGAAGTCGTATACGACGAGACACCGAAGGGGATCCGTCGCAGGGTGACGAGGAAGCGGCCTGGCACCCTTGGGATCTGCGCTCTCATTCAGAACAAATACAACATCGACGCTGTGCCTCACGTCCTTTGTGAGGGCTTCACGCGCGAGGAATCTGAGGACTTCCTCATCGAGCTGCACTACCTCGGCATAGACAACGTTCTCGCAGTTCGAGGTGACTCCACGGGACGCGAGAAGCCACTCGTCGACGGGCGGAGCCGCAACGAATACGCAAGCGACCTCATCACCCAGATCACTGCAATGAACCAAGGCCAGTATCTCGAAGAGGTCGACGATGCCTACCCCACCGAATTCTGTATCGGCGCAGCCGGATACCCAGAGAAGCACTTCGAGGCGCCAAACCTGAAGACCGATTTGCTAAACGCAAAGCGGAAGGTTGACGCAGGCGCCGAGTACATCGTGACACAGATGTTGTTCGACAACGCGGACTACTTCTCGTTCGTCGAGGAATGCCGCAACCAGGGTATCGACGTGCCAATCATCCCGGGGCTTCGCATCCTCACGAATCCGAAACAGCTCACGTCCATACCTCGTACATTCCACTGCGACATCCCCGAAGCGCTCGCAAGCGAGATCAGTTCATCGCCCGACCACGCCCGTGACATCGGTATCGCCTGGACCACACAACAAGCCACAGAACTCCTCGAAGCCGGTGTTCCCTCTCTCCACTTCTTCGTGATGACCACCTCAGGGGCAGTCAACGCTGTGCTCGCAGGCCTGGATATCTGAGCGCTCGCGGTACAACGCCACGGCCGGGGGTACGAGAATTCGGCGCGGCGACGGACGCCGTCACCATTGTCCTCCCTTCAGTGGCGCTGCGCTGCTTGTCGTCGCACCAATCGGTCCAGGACGAGCCGCGGTGCCCACGGCCGCAGACGACGCCCATACGCTTGAGGGTTCTGGCCCGTTGACCGACTCCGCTTGTCCGGGTCGTTGATTGTCCGAGCCGCGTACCGTACAAGCAGAACGTCGGCACACTGCCGAATATCATCATCACGGCTGCCTGTTCACACTGGATGGCATCACGCTCGGATACGACCTGCATCCCAAGAACTACGACACGTTCGTCGACCTCCGGGACGGAATCCTGTGTGCGACTCCCTGGATCCGTGACGACGGGACCTGATGTGGGTGGACAGGATGGCCCGGAGAGCTAGGTTGCGTCGATCGGTCGCTTGTTGGACTCGATGATCGCAGAGATCGCGAGCGCAGCCACAAAGACGAGCATCACGTTGATGAAGTAGCCGTAGCGAGGCTTCGCCCAGTAGATGACAGTGCGCAGTATCCAGCTCGATGCGATCAGGGGCACGATCAACCAGACGAGTTGGCGAGTCCAGGTTCGGTACGCAAAGACTGAGACAGCGCCAAGTACCAGCAGCACGGGAATCGCAAGCACGAACTCAAGGAGCCAACCGAACCGAACGTCCTTTGCATAGAACGAGGCCGGGTCAAGCGGGTCGCCTCCCTCCACGAGGCCTCTCGTACTCCAGAACAATGCGTACTCGGGTGTCGCCAGCAGTTCTGAGGTGCCGTATCCAATGTCTCGGATCAGATGCATCGGATTCTCGCGCAGGTAGGCGAACCCGAGCTCCCAGCCAAGCCGGTTGGCCTCCTCAGTGTTGAGTCCCTCGAGGGGACTCCCTTCCGGGTACCACCCGTAGAGGCCCGAATCATTGTGAGAGAAATAGAAGTTGATGCCCGCACCGGCCGACAGGCCGGTATCGGGGCTTGCGATCAGGGAATTCCTGACGTACCACGGGCCAATGATCACGACGATGCCAAGACCCATGAGAAGCGTCATCTTCATCTGGTCTTTCCTGCTCGTGACTGCAGAGCCAACCCACAGGAACAACACGAGGGCAGGGACGTAGAAGACTCCCTCTCCTCGTGTCAGGATCGCAAGACCAGCGAACACGCCAACGAATACCGCCAGCACGGTGCTGCGTGGAGCAAGCGATACGAGACTGAGCATTGCGGACAGCATGAACACGATGAAGAGATGCTCAGTCGAGAGCACGGGGCTGAAGAAGAAGAAGATCGGGAGTACCGCAAAGAGGGCAGCGGCGATGAGGGCCGTGCGCCGCTTGGTGTGGATGCGAAGGCCAATGGCGTAGATGAGGCCAACCGACAGCGTCGAGAGCATCACGGAGCTGAGACTGAGCCACAGCGCCGATCGTGAGAACAGTGACCATATTGCCAGGTGGAACGGATGCGCAGGGAGGTAGAACGAGGTCTTTTCCGGGTAGCCGAACTGTCCGTGATCAAGAAGGTCAGCGGCGAGCTGGCGGTAGGCGTGCCAATCGGACACCGGCGTGGGCCGTGCTGCGAGCAGCCACACAATGCGCAGCAAAAAGGCACCGAGCAGGATGAACAGAAAGATCTTGTGGTCAACAGACCATCGCTTTGCGCGATCGATCCTGGTGTTCGGGAAAGTCACGCCCACGAATATAGCCCGGGGTCCGATGAGAACCGCAGCGGACGGCCCCATCGATGATTCAGCTCGAAGTCAGACGGCTAGACACAGAGGCCGGTGGGGTCGATGCCCCGCCAGCAGAGGTACGTGCGTTCCACTGAATGGAGAACGAATGGGCTGTTTGCGGTGTTCTGAGTTGCGAAGATGACAAGGCGGTAGCCCTTGATGGAATCATCAGAAAGGCCGACGACATCGTAGGTAATCGAGCTGTGGATGATCGAAGAGGCGTCAGAGGTCGAGCCACCCTCCGATGGTTCGACGAGTGCGATCCAGCCTCCGCCCTCATCGGTGAGGAAGGCAAAGGCGATCGTTGCACCAAGGCTCGCGAGGTCATCATCGGCGAGCGGTTCACCAAGGAGTTCATACACCTCAAGGGTGGCTTCGTCCGTGGAGCCGAAGAGGCCGATGTAGGCGGAGTTCACCCAGCCGGTTCCCTGGTCTGTTGCGACTTCGTTCCAGATCGATTTCGGGAGCAGCCATGCCTCTCCTGTCACAGGGATGCCGGTCTGGGTGGGTTTCAAGGTTCCAGTGACCGGGTAGCGGGTGCCGGGCCCTTCACGGACCATGAGCGCATCGGCGTGGGCGACTCCTACAACGGCTACCAAATCGCCTGCCTGCGGTCCCGGACCCCAGTACGACTCCCCGGGAAGGGTGGTCGTTGTCGTCGGTGGTTGCGTGCTTGTTGTGGGCGCCACCGTGGTAGTTGGGCTTTGGGCATCCGTGGTCGTGACGTCTGGGGGCGGTGTGGTGACAGCGGTGGACGTCGTGGCGTTGTGCTGCGGGGTCGTTGTCTCGGTTTGGGTGTCGTCGGAGGAGGAGCAGCCGACAAGGAGGATGGCGAAGAGCACCGGAATCACGATCGCTTCTAGCGATAGATGGCCACGGCGGTCAAACACTTCGCACCACTTTCTGACCCGCTCTGCAAGAACAACGTATCAAATCCGAGGAGTGGATCCCACCGAGAATTCCGGGTCGGTGTTTGCACTACAGAATCGTCGTAGCCGTGGTGTCCCGTAGTATCTGGCTAGACCTGTATCTGTGTAGACCTGCACATGAAGGGAGCACAAGGAGGTGAGTGGCCTGTGGCGAATCGTGATCGTGGCAGTGGCGCTGCTTGCTACCGCCCGCTCCCCCACCTCCGAGACGACCACCACCACAGAGGCAGTCGCTCGTTCGACAGCGGCGACAACTGCTCCGGTCCCGTACATCCCTGATTTCGTCTGCTTTGGGAAGCGTCTCGTCGTTAAGTGGATGGCGACTCTCACACCGACGCGGACAAGGACAGAAGAAGAGACCCTTGCTTCATCGCCCAGAGCTGTTTCGTCCTCCGATTCTCGGGCGACGAGGTCGATGCCGATCTGGCGCTTGTCCTCGACACAATTCGTCTGGCCATCGAGGACCCAAGTCAGATATTCGACCCGCTGAACATCTATTGGCGGGGTACGTCGTGGGTCTCTGCCTTGATGACCCCCCCCCCCTCTGTGTCGGGGCTTAACCCCACCGCATCTCCCACGAAGGGAGACGCGCACCGGCAGGTGCGCAGAGAGGGTGAGGGGACTAGATAGGGCCAGGACCGG
>Ga0255047_10003034_pt1 | contig 10749 bp, 21 predicted proteins | sample JV7_2_1_MG_FD_183640 | JGI IMG/M metagenome (GOLD analysis project Ga0255047, IMG submission 183640) | Seawater microbial communities from Jervis Inlet, British Columbia, Canada - JV7_2_1 | ecosystem: Environmental > Aquatic > Marine > Inlet | place: Canada: British Columbia | collected 2016-10-06 | reverse complement strand
GCTCATAAGGGGACCCTATCACGTAAAAGGTATCGCATACTAGGGTTTTTTTGAAATTTTATCTTATATTTTTAAATAGGGTTTTTTATTACATTGTTTGCGAGAAATAGTGGTAAAGGTACAGGCAATGGTGGTGGGCCATCAAGCGGCGGCGAAAAATCGTTTTTGCATCTGGCTAAAGCCCAGCGGCTCTATTGCCGGACTTTTTCTTATAGATTTATTTAACTTGCTTACAAGTCGCGCTACTATATGCGATTAACCAAGCTTGATTGTCCTTATATGACGTTTTAAAGCACTACCAGCGCTTACTAATCTATCCTAGGCTCTAGGACCTAGGCCAACTACTAACGCGCTGTGGTGGCAGCAAAATAACCGAGTCCGTTATTATGGGGACAGATACCAGGTTATATAAGGACATATAGCTATACTAAGCTATAGCTCATAGCTAACGTATCACGAGTGATTGACCGTGGCTCGCTTACTTGACGACAAAAAAAACGCCCTATATTTTAGGGCGCTCGAGTCGGTTAGTAAATTATTCTAGCTTAGGGTGAACTCTTGTTTTGATTCTCCTACATAATTTTATTTAGCGCGCCTTCTTGATCCTCCAACCATCTTGTGAACGCAGAGTTATGATAATCATTAGCATCTAACCAATAAGAAAGCATATAGACTTGGTCTTCAGTAGCTAGGTTGAAATCCTCCGATTCTTTTAAATAAGCTTGCTTTACTTCTTCGAATGTCATTTTGATTCACTCCAGTTTGTTTAGTGTGTAAAACCTATGAACACATCTTTACCTTTTTTAAGGTATATTTGACGATTCATGTCCTCAGTGTCTGTTAACTCGTAACGCTTGTTATATTTACAATAACCTCCGGCGATGTATGTTTTTTTCGCTCCGGTTTTTTTGCGAACGTAATCCCCTTTTCTTACCTTTTCTATTTTAATTATACGGTGAAAGTCGTCCATAGTGGCCATGTTAAAGCGGTTGATAATTGGATGTAGGTTACTAGGGTAATCTTTGCCGGTAGCTTGCTTAGCCAACCATTCCTGTACCCTCGGGAAGTCTTCAGTTGCGGTCATGTGATTCACTCCATTTGTTTGTTGTTGATAACGGTTTATCGCATACCGCTGGTTTTATAGCAACCCTATAATATACTTACTTTCATTAGCTGCCTGTAATTTGTGGGATTCTGCGCTCTCTTTTATCCACGCTTCAATTGAGTTTTTATTGCTTATCTCGTTTAGTGCGTCAACGGCTTCCGCCTTGGTATCGTAAAACTCCATATATTCGCGAATAACCCCAAAAACATTAAACAACGCGGACCTGTATTCTCTCTTGTCATTATTCTCATAGTTAGGCTGCGACATAATTAAACCTAAAGTAAGTCCATCTTCCGAGAATATTACTTCCAGTATTCTACTTTTAAAATATCTTAGGGTATCGTCATCAACATAATGGGTGATACCCGATAGTTGCCGTTGCGCTTCATATTTTGCCGTACGGCAATGTTCTTTTCTAAATAGTCTATAATGCGCCATATTCTTATTCCTTTATTTGTTTTAAATTATACGATTTATTGGTTATTGATTAAGTACTATATATACAATAGCCCTTATATGCGATAATGTCAATGTGTTAAATGTGACCGAACAACAAATCCGCTAGAGTCGTTCTTAGCTTTTTTGCCTTTGGGTATTAACCCTATTATATTGCCTCTATCCGAATGCGGATCTAAGAATCTTAAATCATGATCTATACCGCTGTATACTTTCCTAGTCATGGAATCGCTTTCAAATTTATAGGATTCGGGTAATGTTTCAGCAAAAACAATTGCAACATTGAATCCCAAGTTTAAGGCTTTTATGCATTCCGACTCGTTAATTTCCGATCGACTGAAGGTTAAATGCAGGTTTTTTGGTTTGTTCTTACTAGTTAAACGACTAAATATTTTAGTATAATCGACAAACTGAATTTCTGGGAATAACTGATAAACGGTTTTGTTATTATATTTCTTAATTTTTAAATTCTCATAAGGGATATCTGTTGAACCATTTAGTCTAATACATAACTTAAAGCCTAATTTATCCGCTTTGAATTTTGCTTTATGCACGTGATATACTACCTCTCCTAAATATGCTTGGTTATGATTAACAAAATATAAGGCCTTATTAATTCGCGATTGCCTTACTTTATTAATGCCCGTCTCTATTAATTCTTTTTTTATAATAGCAGCTTGCCCAGAGAACCAGCCTAAGCATAAGGAAGCGCAACCTGGACTCGCGTTAGAGCATAAAGTACCACCGAATCCGCTGGAGTTATGGGGAGCCATGTAGTTTATAGCATTAAGCCAATTAAATGCTTGAGACATAACGGCCTTGTGTGAGTCATCAGAAAACAATCGTTTAAATTTAACATCCTTCGGTTTTGTAATATTCATTTTTCGCTCCATTTATTTATTTACGTTATTATCGCATACAAAAGAATGTGAAGCAAGCAAAAAAAAGAGCGTCCTAAATAGGACGCTCGAGTCTAGTTGGTTAGGTAGTTTATTTATTAGGCGGCAAGCTCTAGATAATCTTGTTTGATTCCATCAAACAACGGTTTAATTTTAGACTCTCGAGACTGAATCGAATTAAATGAATCCCGACTATTAAGACCACCATGAGTGGTGTAATTCGTTAGCGCTGATTGCAAACTAAATACATTAAGCCCTCGAGTCTTTGCTTCCGACTCGAATCTTGTTTGCAAAGATTCAATGAATTTATCGTTAAATAGTGGCCTACCTTCCTCGTCGATAGAGTTGTACCGCTCTAAGAATCGCGACATTTCCCTAGGCGGCAAATAAGTTTGTGCAAGGATTTGGGATTGTTCAGCACTAATTAAGAATTTTTGATAATCACTTCTAATGACTTTCTTAAACTCGTGTAAATGTTCCACAAACGTCTTAGAATGTTGAAACTTGACCAAACTATTAGTATTTAAAGGTAAACCGTTAAGACAAAAAGTGTCTTTTTGACCAGTTGCCAGCTTAATGGATGATTTTCCATCATAGCTATTTAAAAAACCAACACAAAATGCAAGTTGTGTACCTTGGTTGGTGGAGTGATCATTATGGTAATACTTAATATCTTTTAATGATTCACCGGCTAATTGAATTTCGACAAAATTACGCGACCCGTAGCTCCTAGAATCTGACTTTTCAACTACCGCAATTTCATCTATAGGACTTCTATAGTCACCGATTACAAACTCTTTTAGTGATCGTACCAAAACTGAAAATAGATATTGATTAGTAATCAATTGGTACTTATCGCTAGTCCTACCTAGTTCAATACCAAACGAGTCCGGATTATGTCTAATAATAGATCGCTGATTGTCGAGCGATACAAAATCCATACCTAATAACTCCGCGTTTGGATCATCGGAGATTACTGTTGATTCGTATTTGACTTGGGAGACTCTGAATCCCGTCACATTAGATAGTGAGGTAGGCCAGTCTTCATTATTTAGATTTACTTTATATGTATTTGTTCGCATTTTTTTACTCCATTTGTTTGTAGGTTAATTAAATACTAAACCTACATTATTCATTATCGCATATAATGTCAAGCTTTATATAATTATTCTTAATACAGTTTTACTTTTTTTCGTATTTTTATTTTTAAAAGTGTCTTCAATAAGTTTTTTGTGTCCATTCTTAGCTAGCAGGACTGAACATATGTACATCCAACCGTCAGACTCTACCGAGTCGATTGATCCAAACGCATTAATACCAGCCAATTTATAAGACTCTTCATTACAATATGGTTTATTTATTTCTATCATTTTATTCGCTCCATTATTTATACTAGGTTATAATATCGCATACGAACATAAAGTCAATTAAAAAATTAAAGAATAATTAAAGGTTGACTAATCGCATACTATAAACTAAATTATCGCATACGATTAACCTATAAACAAATGGAGTTAGCTAAAATGTATGAAGATGTTGAAATTACAATCGAGGGTGGCGGTAAAGGGATGTTACCAGCCTGTGATCCTGAGATTCTACAAAAAATTACTCAGTGCTTAACTGAGCTTCATGGAACGTGCAATGAAAAACTTAATTTACAAGTAACATATGGGGTAAAGGAGTATTAATCATGTCTAATGTTGCACTATATCTGCGTTATGCAAAAATCCTTCAAGAAAATTATGAAACCGGTGGTATGCATACAATCATGGCTGAAAATCTTTCGATAAGTACATCTAGAGACTTAGATTCTCTTTATAATTATTTTGTAAGGTTATCGTGGCGCGACCGTAAAATATTTGTAGAACAACATCCCGATATTGTTAAAGAGTTATATTTTTACGCGAAAGCAACAAACCAGAATACCAGTGTTTTTACTGAGCATGAATACTCAGAAGTCGCGGCTTAAAAAGTCAAAAAGTTTAGCGTAATTTTTATCTGCAATTAATAAGTCGGGTTCTGTTTTGGTAAGGCCGTGTAGTTTTAAACTCACGGCCTTGCTGCCATGAAACAACCTCCAATCAGATTCCCGAAGTGTTTTATTATCTATAAACCTAACTAAACAATATACAGGTGCGTTTAGCGATCCCGTTTTCGTTAAATAACCAACCTGAGTAGGTGACAGTTTTACTTTACCGCCTCCAGTAACGACCTTTAGTTCTAATTGCTGGATTATTCCAGAAGGTGTAGAAAGAAGGATGTCGGGAAACCCTGCATAAATATCTTCCACGCGCCGAATAAACCAGCCTTCTGGAACATTCCTTTTAAAGAGTTGGTAAAAGCCCTTCTCTTTAGGATTCGTCTGTGACTTTTGATTCTGCGACGACAGTATATTCGACATCTACTGGTTTTTCTTTCGGTCCATACCGTTCACGTAAAGCATCTAACTCTTTACGTACTTCCTCAATAGACATATCTTCTATCGAGCCGGACAAGTTAACGTTAACTGATGTGTAGTAGTTTTGACTCCGACCCACTAGTTGTTCTGCATTTATGGATGCTGCGTAAGCGCCGTTGTTGGCGGCTTTGTTAGACAGTGTGCGAAGGCGACGGATGTGTTCTTTTTTGCTCGTATCAAAGGCCGGTGACATTTCAGCATTTAAAAACTCAATAGCTTTTTTTACTTTAGGGTTTCTCAGCATTTCTGATGCACGTTCAGAGGCAGAGTGCGGCGAAGATCCAGCAGCAATAGCAATATCTTTATTAGACATGAACCCTCTGTTCACAACATAATTTTCCGCGAAGTTTTTCTGTTTGTCTGTGAGACTACTTAAAATAACGCCTGTGACATCTAAATCATCACGTTTTGCGTACTTTTTTGGGGGGCGGCTTGTCTTCAGCTTAATCTTCTTACGGTCTATAGGCATATTAAAAACCCTTAATTAACGATCCTATATAAGTTATTTTACTAAAACATTTTTGTCAAAAAAATAATTTCAAAAGCTCATGGGACGTTTTTAACATTAACAAAGTAGTAGCATATTAAAAACCCTTAATGCTACTAGTGTGCTACTAGTCTACTACTAGTTTTGAGTAGTAAAAACAATAGGTTACATCAAAATAAACTCTATGGTAGCACGGTAGCACCGGTAGGGTCTATATTAATCATAAAAAAATAAAAAAATAATTTGAAAATATATCTTTATAGATACGTCAATTAATGCATTAATTACAAAAAACCCACGGGCCGCGCAACTTTATTTCGTATTCTCGTATTTTTATCCTAAACCCTTGCTCCCCTCTCCCTTATGCGATATTCTGCGATAACATAAAGGAGTGAAAACAATGACTAAAAAGTACACCGTCAAAACGTCTTGTGTTTTAGAAACAACGTATGAACTAACACAAGCACAAGTTGAGAGCCAAACTTCCGAGGATTTACTTGATGATTTCGACTTTCCTAGCCTATTAGAAGTTGAGCGTTCCTTAGAGACAAAAGGTGAGTGGGAAAACTATCACGTAGACTCCGTAGAGTGTATTAAAGACATTCATTGGGATAATGAACAAATTATCAGCATTAAAGAAAATTCTTAATACAGTAAATAACAAAAAGGAGAAATCAAATGAAAAACATACATGAATTATTAGATCAACTGAACTATTTACTGGAAAACCCTGAGTTAGTGGAGGACCCTGATAGAGCCGCTCACAATATTGCATGGGACATGGTAAACGCCACAAGACCGGAGGAGGAGATTGATGCTTAATCCTACGCTGTTAGCTGCGGAGTGGCATCCAACAAAAAATGGTAGTTTGAGGCCAGAGAACTTTAAATCATACTCAAACAAAAAGGTTTGGTGGCAATGTCTTAAAAATAAAAAGCACGTATGGGCTGCCACCATTAATCATCGTTCGAGAGGTAAGGGTTCTAAGTGTTCTTACTGTACTCGCCGCAAATACGACTCAACCAACAGTTTGCTTGCCCTGCACCCCGAACTTGCTGCTCAATGGCATCCTTCAAAAAACAGTAGCTTGAAACCAGAAAACTTTTGGAACTTTAAAAAACCGGTATGGTGGAAATGCCCTAAAGGGGCGGACCATGAATGGGATGCTACGGTTTATAATAGAAAACGCACGGGCAAATGTCCTTTTTGTTCAAACAAGCGTGTCAGCGAAACTAATTGTCTTAGCACCACGGACCCCGAACTTGCCGACCAATGGCATACCACTAAAAATAAAGGACTAAGCCCCGAGGACGTTACGGCTGGGTCCAATAAGCAAGTTTGGTGGAAATGCGCCAAGGGCCACGATCCGTGGAAAGCGAGAGTTTCTAACAGAAAAAAGAATAATTGTCCTCAGTGTTTTGCGTATTTTTCACGGCCTGAAGCGCAGTTACTGGAAAAACTCAGAGCCATGTATGGCAAAGACAGGGTGTTGTCTCGCTATAGAATCAAGGGCCGCGAAGCGGATATCTACCTTCCAGATTTTGGGGTAACCATTGAGTACGACGGTTGGTATTGGCATCAAGACAGTTTTGAAAAGGATTGTGAAAAAAGAAAGTTTTTTATAAAGCAGGGGTTATTTCCTATTAATGTGCGCGAAAAGCCGTTACGGCCTGTTTCGTGCGAGGATATTTTTGTAGAGAACTCTGGACGAATAAAAGACGGAAAGAACATTACTGAGGACGTTATTGACAAAACTAAGATTTTTATGCGAGGATTGTGTGATGCAAACTACTAACGAGAAAGACATGCTAGAAGCTCCTACCGGAAACGGTATGAAAGACGAGCATACGAACCGTAACTTTAATAATAATGGTTCTTCCACGTTATCAATAGATTCTTGTGGGTATGAGTTACTTACGTTATTAAATAAAATGCCTTTTCTAGAAGCTATAGGAATACTAGAAAAAGCACTTTATAAACTAAGAGAAAGCGGCGAAATTTCGGAATACGAACATTTGATAGCGATTGCTGCGCTCTGTCGTGTGCGACAAGGATAAGTAACATGAACTTGACACCAGAAGAAATTTCTAATGCTTGTGATAAGCTGGACGCTGTATTAAAAAAAGCCAAGGACCCCGAGTTTCAAGCCATTTGGAAGCAACACAAGAACACGCTTCTACGAAAGCTTGAGCGCCAAGATGTTTGGAGAATGGCGCGACGGCAGCACTAATTGAGTTTCCTCCGCCTCGGGATTTGTTGCTCCCCGTCCTTTCCCTAAATGGAACTGGGAGTTTTTGCCCGAGGCATACTTGGCGACGGTGGTATGAGTTGATGGCTCTTTACCATCGTCGTCCTTTTATTGTACTGTTGAGCTATGGAGATCGAAGACTTTTTATCGCACGAGTTTATGGATATTGCTGTTCGCAAATCCACGAGCGAAGATTATTGGCTTCTAGAGCCGGAGTTCGTAGAAAGACTGGATAGTAGGGGTTTTAACTTTCGCTCCAAGAGCCGCCAAGAACCATTCTTCAGTATGCAGGTATTGTCCCAGTTACGCGAAGCTGAACCCTACGGCTTGTGGATATTTACCGTTCGGGATGAGGACAACTTTAAGCTTATCGCAAAGAAAAAGAGGAGATTATAGTGACGGAGATTTGTCCAGAATGTGAGGGCCACGGGTCGATAGAAGAGGACGAGATATCCGGTGGTGTGAACGAAAACGGGCCGTACATGTACATCGATCTAAAAGAGCAACTTTGTCTGGAGTGCAATGGCACGGGGAAAGTCCTGACACAGGACGAACACGACCAGTTGTTCTATGACCGTATTAAGCGGTTGAACGTACTAGAGATGCTGGAAAAACCCCCCGACTCGAAGCTGCATTAAATGTTTTTTCTGGTCGTATACTTGTGTCTACACCCTATCGGCTGCTCCGCTATAAAAGGGAACTTGCCTCATGCAAATGCGGAAGAATGCCATGTTGAGGCACGGCGTGTATATACGTACTTTAAGCATCAACCGGAGCATACACTGCAGGAGTTTTCCTATAAGTGCGGCGATGGAAATTTTATAAAAATACCGGTGGGTGAGGATGCTTGATGCCTAGACCATTCTCGGAAGCCGACTTGGAAGAAATGAAAAAAGATCCTGAGTGGCGGCAACGACCCTGCTTGCGTTGCCGCAAGCAGGTTTGGTTGGAAAAGCCCAGATTCCTTTGCGATAAGTGCAATAAGATTATAAGCTAATCAACATTTTGTGCAGTGTACCTAGTGTAGTAAATATTCCAAAGATTTAAACTACAATTAACTTTGAAGTTATACTGAGAGCTTTCATTAATTTACTACACTAGGTACACCAGTTTTCTTTCGACTATTCGACAGCCCTTAGACTTCCGTAACGGAGGAACCGACAGCCCTTAGACTTCCGTAACGGAGGAACCGACAGCCCTTAGACTTCCGCTCGCATCACAGCCAAACTAATTTACATTTTTCAAGAACTGTCGTAGAACGTCCTTGGACCGAGATTTGCTGACCGATTCAGCCTCATGCTCTGGATCATCACGCAAGGAACACGACACAGCCTTTATGGTTAAGCACATATTATCATCCACTAGGAACGAGAACGCGCCGTCCGTAAATTCTACGAACTTCATTTTTTAAAGATCCGCCACAGTAAACAGGCCACTATAAATACGGCAACGGCCCCAAAGAACATACGAGTCGCTGGATTGTCGTACCGTTCCGGTCTTCCATGAAAGGCAATATCGAAAACAACAACGCCCAACCCTACCAGAGAAGCGTTTAATAAAGTATTAAACCAAAGTTTTTTATTCATATCTCTAACCAATCCTTTAAGGACTCGCCCAGCACGGTGCTGGCGATGTCAATTTTAGAACGTAAAGCTTTTATGATTTTAACGTCGATTGTCTTAGGTGAAATAAAATCTACATAAGTGACGGATTTGTTTTGGCCGATTCTGTGAAGACGGTCTTCGGCTTGAAGCCGGTCAGCCAGACTAAAACTATTGCTGAAAAATAAACACACCGAGCTTTGAGTCAGCGTGATCCCGTAGCCCGCAGTGGATATCTGCCCGATAAAGAAACGCAGCTTAGAATCAGGGTTTTGGAAATCGTTAATAACTTCCTGTCGCTTTTCTGATTTAGTATCACCGTAGTAGGTGCAGACCGAATCCTGACCATACTGCTTAATGATTTCTGTTTCGATTTGTTTGATGGAATGGCGGAACGTGCAGTAGATTACGACTTTGCTGCCGTCTGCCTCGCTCAAAACTTGCATAAGCTCAGATAACCTGTTGTTCGGTAGGTCTATGGTTTCGCCATCGTCAGGTTTTGCAAATCCGATCGTGATTTGCTGGAGGCGGATGAGAGTGGTCAGTGCCGAGGCCGACGTAGACAGTTCCCCGGATTCAAGCATTGTAAGGGCCAGAGCCTTCATCTCCTTGTAGTGCTTCTCCTGTTCTTTGGATAAAAGCACTTCCCTAGTTAAATAAATTTTATCCGGTAAGTCCAAGCAATCTGCTTTAAGTAGTCGAGAACTAAGCGGCTGGATTCGATCTGAGAGTTCATCCAACCTTTGAAAGCCTACTACTTTGTCGAAGGGCCGTCCTCCAAAACTCTGTCGGTGCAGAACAGCGTATCTATTTTTGAAGGCGTAGAAGTTGCCGAAGTCCAGCCCTAGAACTGCCATCTGTGAATAAAGGTCCAAGGGGCTGTTGGTCACGGGCGATCCCGTTAAAATAAATTTGTACGCGGATTTACCGCTTGATTTAAGGAGGTTCTTGGTTCGGTTAGCTTTGTGGTTTTTAACGGCTGTAGATTCGTCAACAACTAAGAACGTCTTATCGTTTAGCTCTAGAAACTTATCGAGGATCGAAGCACCTTTTGTCGATGACAGGCTTTCCACGTTCATTATAAAAATACGTAACGTATCGTCGTCTTTAGGTGTTGAGACAGAAATCATTTGTGCAATGAAGGTTTTAGTCCAGTTGGGTTGCCACACCAGAAGCTCACGTTCGATATCGTCTACTAAGTGAATGTCTATCTGATCGACCCAGTTTCGATAAACGCCTTTTGGAGCAATGATTAAAACAGAAGTTATCTTTTGCTGCTTAAATAAAGACGCGGCGTAGTCAACCACAAGCTTGGACTTGCCCAAACCCATTTCCCAAAACAGACCAAAGCAGGATCGATCCTCTTTGACAAGCTGGTCAAGCATCTTTTGCTGATGCTCATAAGGTTTTGTTTTCATTTTTCCCACACCTCAAACTCGGTGTGCTTTGTATTAACTGGGTCTTCCCAGAATGCCACAGCAAGCGTTCGATCTGG
>Ga0255047_10003033_pt1 | contig 10752 bp, 16 predicted proteins | sample JV7_2_1_MG_FD_183640 | JGI IMG/M metagenome (GOLD analysis project Ga0255047, IMG submission 183640) | Seawater microbial communities from Jervis Inlet, British Columbia, Canada - JV7_2_1 | ecosystem: Environmental > Aquatic > Marine > Inlet | place: Canada: British Columbia | collected 2016-10-06 | reverse complement strand
GTGCTAAAAAAGTTGGTGGAGAATAAATTATTTGTTCTTAGCGACTAGTTGATAACATTACCTGTTTTTATAACTTCAGATAATGTTTCAAAGTTGAAGCGGCGGTAGCTATAAGCTAACAGGTTTGGAAACCTTATCCTAACCAGGATATAAAACCTCAAAAACAACTTTAACCGGTATCAACTGCCGCTTGGAGCAAGTAATTATGACAAACACAAAAGAAAAAAAGATAGCTTGTACTTTATGCAAAGATGAATATTCAACAGAAGAACTTATCCAATTAGAAGACAATTTGTTCTTTCATACATGCAATGAATGCCAAGCGAGTCACTTAGTATTTGTTGAAGCATTATTTCTTGGTAGGATAATGATAATAACACAACTTACCGATTTACAGGAAAAAGAAGCTCTTAAAAAACTGAATAACAAAACAATTTCAGTAGAAGATGTATTAGAGGTTAGTAAAAGAATGAAAGCTGACTAGCAAAGTAACGAATTTAATCTTCTTTTATTATAGATTTGATTGCGTCTGATGCATAGTTTTCCAAAACATCAACAATGCTCTTTCCTTCTACATCCTGGGTTGATCCGTCCTCATACTCTATTCTATACTTGTCCATATACTTATTGCTAGTTGATTAGTTGGTGATTAAAGTTTCCCATTGAATTGGTGGCATTGATATGCTATTATTTGTAACATTTCCAGCAATTGCCATTTCGTTTATTTCGAAGTCGTTACCATAGATGATGTGCAACGCTTTTGCTCTTAATTCTCTTGTAGTGTTGAATCTCGCTTCAATGTACCAAGTTATAGGCATTTTATTAGCTCTACCATTGATTGACCTTACACGAACGCTAGTATCAAACTTTTGGCAGAACTTTTTAACTTCTTTACTTGTCATATAATTCTCTTACTTAGTTAGTTTATTACTACTCACCAGACCTTAGTTTGATGAATAGCATATAAATTGACTAAAATGGGTAGTTCGGTGTCGGTTTTTCTTCTAATGGTGTAGGTTTTCGCTTTTGCATTTTGTTTTTGTTAGTTGATAAATGTCTTATTCAGTAGCACTAACTTTTAGTGCCACTTAAAAGCTATTTATCTCAAGTGATATGTTATCTTTCCAGTTTCCTCACTGTGTCTTGCAGTTACATTCTTTAGTAACTGACACATATTAGCACTGTTGTCGTTTAACCACCTTGCTATTGTGATTAACTCCTCGTCTGTAATATCCTCTACCTCTATTTCCTCTTTTTCGTCCTTCATACGTTTTGTATGTTAGTAATTAGTTTATTGCTACCAACCAGTCAATTAAGATTGATTAGTAGCAGAAACTAGTTATTAAGAAAAGATAGCATCTTCAAACTTATCTCTATTGAAGGAAGCATTATCTTCTTCGAAATAATATGCTAATGCATAAGTGACTCTAATAATTGCGTTACTTGCTTTGATACTCTGCTTTTCGTCTAAAAGCTTTTCATTGAGTATCTTAGCGATAGCAATGTAGTCTTTCTTAGTCATAAGACTTGTTCCTTTCATATTTAGTTGTTAAGAGCATTGATACATTAATATTAGCATCTGTCGGAAATAAAGTCAACCAAGGATAGAGATAGAATACTAAGAAAGCCCAGTAAAACCAAGGTATATTAAAAAATAAAAGAATTTATTTGTCAACCATAATATCTTATCTGAGTTATCCGCAGATTTTTATTGGTATTTTCAAGGGCTTTTATAAGAGGTTTATTTAATTACCATTATAACATATAATATATACACAACAATCAAATAAGTAGTATGAGTTTGAATAATTTGAGAGGGAATTGGTTTTAGAGGAGATAGCAGGATTTTAACAATCCGGGCTTTTTATTGGTATAGCATTACTTCATAGCAGTATAAGATATAATAGTTAGATTGTTTAGTAGGACTGTATGTATAGGGTATGTAGATGGTCGTAGATGGTATGTAGACGGTATGTGGTGATATAGTTGTGATAGCATATAGATTGAGATGTGATAGGTTGTGATGGAGGTTGTGATAGGAGATGTGATATACATAATTACAGAAAAAGAAAGATTAACACAAATCACCTTCACATAGATGTAAACACATACAGGTTAAGACATACACCTTCTAATACTAAGCACAATGGGTTGTAAGACATATACACCTCATATACCATATATGGACATACCAGGTAGTTAAATTGTTTTGAGCTAAGTGTCATTGGTTTAAGCTATGGTATAAGACAGCGTTAGATATTGATTAGAGGATAAGTTGGTAAATGTCTAAACTAATGGTATAACATGGGATAGGACACCCCCACACCCCCGATAGGTACCAAAAAAATTAACTGTATCACAAACTTGTACGAATGATTACACAAAAAGTAACACCTATTTTACCCAATTTAACTAAGGAATATGATAACTCTCTCAGATAACGACTATAAAAAAATCAAAACCTTTCTACGAAAGTATAGATATATAAAATCGTGGGTATATGACAAGCAAGAAGGGTTATTTCGTGCATATAAAAAGTCAGGTGAATTTTTCGAAATCTCAGTTGAAGAAGATACGTCGTTAGAAATGATACTAAATAAGCTAGACAGTGTATTAATGGAGCCAAGTTTGGAAAAGATAGGCTATACTTCACGGAAAATGGTTAAGCCTGGTAAAATCACTGGAATAAAAAAATTATATCGCTTGCTAGTTAATTTACTTACTGGGAAATAATATGCACAAACATAAGCAATGTAAACACGAAATGAGGTACTGCGATACATGTGATACGGCGTTTTGTGGTATATGTGAAAAGGAATGGAGTGTTCAAACAGAGGCTACTACTAGAAACATATGTACTACTGATGGAAGCAACTGGGTCACTTATAGAGGGTAGATAATTAAATGGGAGCGAAGAATAGAACTAAACATATACAGAAGGATAAAGTTATACGGAAGTTTGTACCTAGAGCTAACATGTTCGTTATTACTACTATAGTTAATAATAAACAATCCCAGGAGTGGGTTAGTAAATAGTTATTTACAAGTAGGATAGTAGCGGCGTGGCGTTATCTAGCTAGTAACGTGTCCGTACTCATGAATGCTGAGAGTCGATGTGGCTAGGAAGGAGGATGTAATTACCTCTAGTTATACTGCCCACGGATACCACGATATAGATACAAGCATCTCATCTGCTAGGTTACTACCCTACTTATAGATAATTAAACAACAAAATTATGGGAACACAAGGTGGATTCAGAAAAAATGCAGGACGGCCCAAAGGATCAAAAGCAAGTCATACTTTAGAGTCTGAGGCAGTTCGTAAGTCTATTATAAAACGGGTAAAGAAGGACACGAGACCTGTATTAGATGCATTGATACATTCAGCTCTTGGTTTGTGGTATGAAGAAAAAATGCCTAATGGAGGTAAACGGATATACAAACAGAAGCCAGATGTACAAGCTGCAAAATACCTATTCGATCAAGTTGTAGGTAGACCTAAAGAAATGCAAGAGGTAACAGGTAAAGATGGTGGTGCTATAGAATACAATTTCGGTAAGATGGAGATTAAAGACTTAGACAAGGAGCTCAAAAAGATACTGAAGAAATAAATGTGAATATAGTTAAGGACAAGAAAGATAATATTGAAGCTAGATTAAGATTGCTAGCAGCTGCTGAAAAGGATAAAAAATTACAACAATTGCTCATTGAAAAGTGTAGTCGCGGTGCTGAAGGATGCCTATTCTGGATAAACTATTTCGTATGGTTATACGAGCCTAGAAGTTTAGACAATAAAACAATTCCTTTCTTATCTTATCCATATCAGGATGAAACAATAGAAGCTATTATACATTCTGTAGAACATAAAGAAGATCTATTTATAGATAAGAGTCGTGATATGGGTGTTACCTGGATTGTCTTAACAGTATTCTACTGGGGGTTTCTATTTAAGGAATGGTCAACACTTGCAGGTTCACGTAAACAGGAAGAGGTAGATACACTTGGAGATATGAGTACATTATTTCCAAAACTAAGATATATACATTCAAATCTACCACATTGGATGCGTATAGAAACAATGGATGCTTTTATGAGAATATCAGCTCCTTTAAAAAATAACTCTATTACAGGAGAATCTACTAATGAAAACTTTGGCACTGGAGGTAGATATAATGCTATATTATTTGACGAACATGCTAAATGGGGCGGAACAGCGTGGGCTGCTTGGACATCAGCAGCACAGGCTACTCCGTGTCGTATCTCAGTAAGTACCCCATTTGGTTCAGGAACAAAACAAGCGGAGTTAAGAGAGTCTGAAATAAAACAGCTTCATTTACATTGGACATTACATCCTGAGAAAAAACTAGGTCTATATGACATTACTCAAGAGGAACGAGATTCTAAAGAGCTAAAAGGAGCTCTAACAAGATCACCTTGGTACGATTCAGAAGCTCTTAGAATGACGGTAGACGAAATTGCACAAGAGCTAGACATTAACTATGAACAGTCAGCTGGAGGACGAGTCTATGGACAGGAATGGGATCAATTAGTAGCAGCAGGAAGGTTAAGACGATTGTCTTATGATCCTGACTTAGAAACTTTCTCTTCATGGGACTTCGGTATAGGAGATGCAACATCAGTAGCAATAATACAGGTATCTGCATTTGCTGAGGAAATATATGTCATTGACCATTATGAAAATAATAACCAAAAGATTGAACACTTCTATGATTGGTTAATCGGACATACATATAATGGAGAAGTAATTCCATTTTCTGCACACTACGGGGATATATCAGGTAGGCATAGAGAGTTAACTACCGGTAGATCGGTATTTGAATGGTTTAACGACAGAGGAATAACAGTAATATCCCGTAAAACTAATGAGATAGATGAAAAACATGGCGTACAAATGGCATTACCTAGAACTTTTGTAGATGATAGGCTCACCAACTTTATAAAATCCTTTAATAATTTCCATTATGAATATGATTTGCTTAAAGGAGAGTATAAAAATAAACCACATCACGACAAGTTCTCACATACACCAAAAATGTTCGCATACTTCTGCGTAAATCATTTTGAACCTAAACAGAAGGTACACGAAACTTCGCTAACAAAAAGAATGAGAGAAATAAAACAAAAGGAAGTTGATTCAAACAACGATTATACTATATAATAAAATTATGCCTAAAAAATTCAAGGATCCTGACAAACAGGAAAAAACAGTAAAAAATTGGACAGCTTCAAAAGATAATAAGGACGCAGATGTTTTTTACCTTAGAAGAAAAGAAGAGTTAATACAGTCTAGAAAGAATGTCAAAGGAAAGGACTTAGATGCTCTGTTTAGTAAAGTAGAGGAAGCTTATAAACCACATAGACTGACAGTTAAGTCACCTAGAAAGATTGATAACTCACAACCAAATCTATACATCAAGGTTTCAACGGCTTTGTCTATTGTATTGAACACTTCTTTTGATGCAACCTTTTCACCAGCTGCAGCTAAGTATAAGAAAACAAATGAATTCATACGAGCTGCTTATTTACATTCATTAGACCCACAGGTAACAGCAACAAGACAGCAATATTTTAATACAGCCTTTAATACAGCAATGTTTGGTTCTGGAGCTTTAAGAACTTATAGACGCTTGAGACAAAGAGAAGTCTATGGGCCAGATAATAAAACTAAACGAAAAATAACTGATACAGACGAAGTAGATGCCGAATGTATGCATCCGATGGACTATTGGTTAGATGATCAGATGAAACCAGGCGATAGATGGAGTTGTCAAGACTGGCTTAGAAGGAAGGTATATTCATTTAGACAGTTTAAACAATTCTTTCCAGAAGATCTTTTTCCAGATGTTAAATATGTTCAAAAAGGAGGAGACACAGCATTACATCTTTCTTCAACAACTGTATCTGAGAAGAGCGAGACTCAAACAGAATTACCAGATAAGATAGAAGTTTATTTCTATGAGAATGAAGTGCTTGATCTATATGTTATTGAAGCTGGCAATGTAAGATTTAATATTTCTCCATTACCATTAACAACTTCAACCGGTGCAAAGAAACTTACTTTATCACACGGTCTATGGACATTAAGGTCTACTGATACGCCTTATGGAATTGGTATATGGGAAGTCATTGAACAGGATCAACAATTGATTGATATGGTTCGAGACATGAGTATTGAACAATTAACATTATCAATATTCTCAATTATATTCCACGATGGTACAAACAAAGTAGATGAGGAGAAGCTAAAAATTGAAGCTGGTAAATGGTTTAAGATGCTTAATCCAGAAAAGATTAAACAATTTCAACTTGGAGGCCCTGGTATGGAAACTATCGCTTTTATTGAAAAGTTTCAAAAAGACCAAGACGAAGCATCAGGTATTTCAAAAGTATTATCAGGTGAGCAACTTGGTAAGACTGCATTTGAAGCTAATCTTAATCAGGAAGCTGGTTTAAGACGCTTAAAGATTCCTGCAAATAACTTACGAGAAATGTTTGAATGGGAAGCTTCTAATAGAGTAGATATGATACAACAAGTCTACACAATTCCTAAAATGGAGAAACTCATGAGCAAGGAACAAATTGAAGCTTATGAGAAAGAGATTACTGATAAAGAAGGAGTTCCTAATGTAGACAAATTCTTTGTAAATGAAAAGGATGAGTTCTTCACTAAGGGATATAGAGAGCTTCCATTGGATTTAGAAGAAGATAGAGATGGTAATTTTGTCGCATCTAAAGAAACAAACTTCTTAGAAGCTACACCTGAAAGACTAGACTGGAGAGGCAAGATTAAGATTAAGATGAATAGTTTGCTTGTATCCTCTGAAACATTAGAAAGACAGAGTACAATGGAATTATCTAAGGAATTAAATCCTTTCATAATGGCTCTTTCGCAACAACCTGCATCAGCTCCATATCTAGTACCTCAAATGAAACAGATAATTCTTGCACATAAGAAAGACCCAGAAGATTGGATACCAGCTCAAGCAATAGGTATCTACAAAGAAGCTCTTGCTAAAATGGAACAACAGGAGGAAATGAAAAAGAAGATGGAAGAAAATCCACAAGCTGGTATTCCAGGAGCAGGACCTCCACAAGCAGGAGGAGCACCACAAGCAAGATCTACTCCACCTAATCAGAGCCCAGGAACAGCTATACCAACTACAGGTACGCCAGGAAGCCCAGCACCGGCACCTAATATTCCAAAAGCTCCAACTTCGCCAATAGGAAGATAATGAATACATCAAGGACAATAAGAGCAATTATAGAAGACCCAAAGTTTAGAGCTGTTGAAGACTATCTTTTGGATATGAAACAAAACTGGTTAGATGAAGCTACAAAGGAAAAAGAAACAGTAGAGCTAACAGGAATGAATACTTTAAAGTTTGCTTCTAAAGCAAATGCAGTAGATCAGATACTTGAATCATTGTATAGTGAATCTGGAAAAGAATTAAAACAGAAAATTGATAATCTAAAAGACAAGGACTATGAGTAACGAAAAGGAGCCATTCAACTTTAATAGCGACTATAAAAAAACAGAGATGCTTTCCATAGAAGGTAAAAAGATGCTAACCGAAAGTAACTGGAATCGTAATGCAACTAAAGATGGAATGATAAGATTATCTATTGGGGATAATAGAGTAACTATAAAGGTATTAGACTTGATATCTAATATGATGGTACATGCAGGCGAGCAGCCAGCAAGACACATGTCAGATGGGCTAATGGCAAAAACAAAAGAAAAGAAAATCATTTCATATCCATTCAGAACTAGATTAACAAGAGCGCACCATCCAGGAGAAATGTTATCCTGTGAATTACAAATTGAGGTACCGGTAGAATTATTAGATTATCAAGAGACAGAAAGAAAACATATTGTACATGAAAAGAATTCTAGAGGTATTCCACTAATAGGAGCAAAATAGCGCACCAATAATTATTTAATAACCTTAAGAAGAAACGAGGTGAAATATATGAATAAAGATAGCGTGTCCAACAAAGAAAACAAAGGCGACGACTCAATGCAACAAATCGTAAAGATGATGCAAACTCAGCAAGATTCAATGAAAGAATTAACTGATGTTGTAACAAATGTTGTAGAAGATGTTCGAAAACTAAAAGGGGATAAGATAACAAAGCCAAAGAATTTTGAGGAAAGTGCAGAAAGAGATGATAATGTTCCTGTAGGAGTATCAACTGCTGTAAGAGCTATTCTCGGCAATGATGTTAAATTAGTAGGCATTGGTTCCGATGATAGACCTGGCTTTGATCTTGAAATTACTATTCCAGATTCTTTGCACACCCCACGGCAGATTGAACAATCAAATATTGTAAGAGAAGACCTGGAAATGAAAGAAGGTAAGGTGATTGGCAGAAAAATGGTTACTTATCGGACAAAAGATAAGAGAACAATATTTGTTCCAAATCATGCAGCAGTAGCAGAATCAGTCAAATGGGCTAATAGAATTGCAGATAAGATCAGACATGATTTTGAGGTATCTAAACTACCTGAACCAGACTTCTTCAAATAATAACTAATAAAAGGAAAAAACTATGTCGAAGGACAAAACACTAACATTTAAGACCTATCATGTTTACCCATTGGGTAAGTGGTTACAGGGGCTAGAGCTCCCAGGGAAGCAATCTAGAGCTCGGAATCGCTTTATTGATGCTGTAATTGCCAATAAAAGCTCTGAAATCGAGAAGGGTAGGATTGAAATGATCGAAAAATACGCCAAAAGAGACAAAAAAGGAGAACTTCAACTCAAAAAGATGGAAGATGGCTCAGAGAGCAAGGAATATGATATGGATGCGGAGAGTATGAAGAAGTATTCTAGTGAATATTCTACCTACATGGATGAAATATACCTCGTTGATGTTACAGCCGCTAAATTAGAAGATTTTAACACGATTGCAGGGATAGTACTTAATACGGAGGAGACTTTTGTTGATGTGCCAGGTAATTTGGCTGCGACAATGTATAACGAATGGTGTGAAGTATTTGAGAAACTCTAATGATGGAAAAGCTACGATGTTTAGGATGTGCAAAAGTCTTAGGTGAGGCTGAAATTGCTGTTGGCACATTTAAGAAAATATGTCCTAAGTGTAAAGCTCTCAATTCGTGGCAATTCATTGAAACAACGTTCTTAATGGGAAATGAATTCTCAGTATCTCGTCGTTTAGTACAAAAGGTTGTCGAAAAGTAAAAAGTATCTTATAATACACGTATAATCGTGTAATCAATCAAAAGCGACTCAAATGCAGTCCAATACCTTCGGGTATCGGGCTGTTTTTGTAAATTACACGTTAAAAATATAATTAATAAGTAACGAGTCCCAACTCGTAGAAAGGGTTAACTTATGACAGAGAATAACACGGAAGTAAAAGAGAAGAACATAACTCCTGGTCAGGAATCTTCCACTGACATTAAAAAAGAACAAGCTGACGGGAGCCAACCCGATATAAAGGCACAGCTTGATAAACTTCAAAAGGAAGTAGACACTTTTTCAAAAGAAAGTGAACATTCAAAAGAGGTCACGAGAAATATGCAGAATGCTCTTAAAGTAGAGCGTGAAAAGCGAAAGATGCTTCAAGACAAACTGGATGGTAAAACAGCAACAGCTGAATTTGATCCAGAGGATATGGCTAATTTTAAGAAAGCAGCTAAGGCTGCTGGGATTGTTACTAAAGACGATCTTGAATCAATTCAAATTAAAAGAAGCCAAGACGAAGCAACTCAGAAAAATACTGATATCTTTCAAACCTTTATCAACAAAAATAAAACTATTTTTGGAACCAATGATGAAGCAACTACAGACCAAGAAAAGAATCTTAAGATATTTAGCGGATATCTAAATGAATACTTTGATATTAATACCAAAACATTGGCTAATACAAAGAACTTAGATAAGAAGCTTCAAAAAGCTCTAGAGGATTTAAAGGGTACTGCAGCTGCTAAGATTGCAGAAGCAAGAGGAGTTGATAAAGCAAACGCTCAAAATAAGAACAGCATATTGCTAAGTATAGGAGCAGAAGGCGGATCAGGCTCTGATTCAAAAGATGAAACTTGGGGGTATAATACTCCAAAAGCCGAAGCTGCACAACACCTTAAAGCAATGGGCTACAAACCTGAAGAGATTAAAGAAATGATAGAGAGACCTAAGAAATAGGCAATTAAAAATTAAATTATAAATAAAATGAGCGTGAAACTAAAATATCAATCTGGCAGTCCAGTTATAGCATCTTTGTATGCTTATGCAGCAATAGATAAAGATGAATTAGTAATGGTTGATACCACTAATAACGGTATTATCCCAGCTACTGCTTCTACAACTTCTTTAAATGTTATCGGAGTTGCACAAGAAGCTATTACTGCTACCGAAAGGGGCAGAGTAATTCTTTTAGAACCAGGTCAAATCTGGGAAATTGCTACTGACATTGCAACACTTGCAGGGCATGAATGTATTCACCACGTATTAGCTAATTCTACTTCGGTAACATTAACTGGTACTGATGATACTTCTACTGCTGGTATCGCAATGATGCTTAGACGAGTTGGAGCTACTGGTGATAAACTAGCTGAATTCCAAATCATAAAATCAGCTAATGTAACTGCATAAGATTGACAAAACTAATTAACACACTAAATTAAACAAAAATATGGCTTTAAATCCAGGTATATTGGATACAGACGTAGCAGCCGATTTGGTTGACTTGTCTATCCAAGACAAATGG
>Ga0255047_10003031_pt1 | contig 10754 bp, 27 predicted proteins | sample JV7_2_1_MG_FD_183640 | JGI IMG/M metagenome (GOLD analysis project Ga0255047, IMG submission 183640) | Seawater microbial communities from Jervis Inlet, British Columbia, Canada - JV7_2_1 | ecosystem: Environmental > Aquatic > Marine > Inlet | place: Canada: British Columbia | collected 2016-10-06 | reverse complement strand
CCATCGTTGTATTTGACCAAGTCCCCTATTTTGAAAGGACAATCTTCTTTATTCATCTGAAACCCCCGCATGACGCCAAACGCTGGCAACATACCATTGCTTTTTGCCCGTCTGTTGGGACAATGCAAAAACAGTCCAGCGAGGAGGCCCCTGAAAGTGTTTTAATTCAAGCACTAAGAAGATCCCAGAATGAGGACTTCCCTCAATATCGACACCGGTGTGCCTCACTAAGTCACCGACTTTGAAAGGCCCTTCACGCTTATTTATTTTATCAAATTTATGTTTCATCGTCTTTTCCTCCCACAGGCCCGAAGCCATGTGACCAGTACCATTGTGTTTTGCCCGTCTGTTGGGATAAAAGGGTCAACTTCCAATGATCGATCCGATAACTCCATTCAATATCAAGGACTAAAAAGAACTTAGGAGGCCGAGCAGGCAGAGCAAGGAGAGCATATTTTTCTTTTACTAACTGCCCGATCCAAAAAGGACATTTTGATCTAGAATTTTCTTTTTTCAGCATGGCAGTAAGCTCCGGGGTTCATGGGCCACAAGACAGGGCCCTTCTGTTGGGAAAAAAGGCGCATTTCCCACTGCGAATCGGTTTTAAAACACTCATTTTCCCAATAACATTCAAGCACTATGAAGACTCCTTCTTGTGGATAATGCTTCAACATTATCAAGTCACCAACTTGAAAGGGCTTTTTGCCTTTGTCTTTGAGAAAATTTGTGCGTTTTAAAGGCTTTTCATTGTTTTTCAAAGTTTCCTCCGGCAGGACCGAACACAAAAGAGCTTTCCCAAATCTTTTTTCCCGTTCTCTGGTATAAAACGAGCATATCCCATTGTTGATAGTTGGCATCCCATTCAAGATCAAGCACTAAGCCGATCCCTTGTCGAACAATCTGCTGATTTCCATCGTAACCTGCAAGGGCAACAACCAACTCCCCAACCTTAAAGGGCTTTTTGCCTATGTCAGTGTAATCAACGGAATCAAAAGCCTTTTCACTGTTTTTCATCGTCTTTTCTCGGCTACTCTATAGGAATGGCTCCAACACCAGGTCTTTTTGCCCGTCTTCTGGCAATAAACGCCCATATACCAACTATAAATATCAAAATCCCATTCCATATCAAGCACCAAGGAAAAACCAGATTCAGGATACATAGACAACTCTACCAAGTCACCGATTTTGAAAGGTTTACAATCTGTGTTCATTCTTTTTCCCGGTAGATTGAAAGTTTAAAGCCCACGTATCCCATATCTCTGCGCGTTGTTGAGAATAAAGGAACACCCACCAATCCTGAAAATGATCGTCCCATTCCATTTCTAGCACTAAAAACAAGCCCTTGCGGCCACCAAACCGGATACTTTCTTTAAGAGAGGAACCCGGTATACAGACCAAACTACCAACTTCAAAAGGTTTTTTATGCTTATCTATTTTATCAAGTTTGCTTTTCATCGCACTTTCTCGATGGCTGCGTAATGACAAGAACTTGTATAATGCAAAAGGCCGGTCCTCTGGTGAATACTGTGCAAAAACCATTCTTGCAACGGCGATTTCCAAACAAGATCAAGCACCAAAGAAAGCCCATGAAGATATTCACCATCGTTTTCATAATTGCTCTTGATCAACTGACCGACTTTGAAAGGCTTTTTGTGCTTGTCCGTGTGTTCAAGCAACTCAACGCCGCTAATATTAAAGGGCTTTTTGAACATATTCAGTGTTTTTCTCCGTATATCGGGAACAAAGAGGAAGGCTCAAACGAGCCTTTTAAGGCGTGTTGGATGCTTGTTGATAGCCAGGTATGGCCTGGCTTTGCTCTTGGCTTTGAAGGGCCTTCTATGGACTTCCTGAGCGATGTTAAGCCATGACAGCCAAAGAAGCAAGAGCAACACAGAATCTGCAAGGTTAAACATCGCTGCTCTCCACAGGCTCGAACAGGTAATCAGGTAAACACTGCCTTGTTCCGGTGCGTTGGGCCAAAAAAGACACCCACAACGTATCAAAACTCTTTTCAAGGCCGATCACGAGCAGGATCTCGTCTTGAGGGCTTGCAACAAATCGTATTAACTCACCAAGCCTAAAAGGCTTTTTAAGTTGTTTCATCGTTTTCCTCGACCGCCACAAGATAAAAAGCCCAAAGCCACGCTTTCTTGCCCGTCTGCTGGGACAAAAGAGCCACATCATAGTCTTCAAACTCTCCATTCCACTGAAAAGAAAGAACAACATACGTCCCGTTGTTTGGATTGTTTCTTTCGGTCACTACTTGACCGACTTTAAAAGAGCTTTCGGGTTTCATACGAACAGATCCTTGTTTCGCTCGGCACAATCGGCCTTAGCGGATTCAAACGATCCAAATGCTCCTGACAGAACGGAAGGAACCTCTGGTCCATCTGAATAAATGAATGATTTCCGTTCTTTATCAGAGCAGACTTTCCAAGAAAGCCCAAAGAGACCAATAAAGAAGCGTTTTTGAATCTTTTTCTTGTTTTTCATTGTTTTTTCTTTCCTTTTTTCTTTGTTTTTGCTGGCTTATCTTTCTTTTGCTTGTCGGCCTTTCCTTTCTTCTTTGTTTTTGATTGCTTATCTTTCTTTTGCTTACCTTTCTTTTCCACAACCTCCAAAAGTTCAGCAGGAATCCCCGTTTCTGGCCCATCTTCCCATTTAACCATCACAAAAGCACGATATACCTTCACAACCAAACCAACACTTTTTCGGATAATCGGATAACAGGGATAAATAGATTCATGCCTCCGAACATCCATAACAAAATCACCGATCTTGATCTCCATCTTCCTCATCCTCATCGGAAAGCTCATCAACATCAACGATTTGCATCCCATCCATATCTAAATCACCATAACCACCGATAGAATAGCTTGGCTCATCTTCGCAACTTCCCGAACCACCGAAAGAAAGATTCGCAGAAAGTTCTTCAACGTCAGCCTCCTGGTCTTCTTGGAGCAGCTTGATATATTTTTGGTTGACTCGCTTCTTCAATTCCTGAAGCAAGATCGTATACTTATCAATGCCCCGGCAAGTTTCCTCATCCGTGCGCTTCTCTTGCTTGTCTTGCCAAGCTATGAATTTCTTTGTGGATTCAAGCATCTTTTTTCTCCTCATTGTAAACAACACCAAAAACGTTTGAAGATCGCATGGTTCGGTCTTCTGTAAAATTACAAATGGAGATTTGCGCGGCTCCTTCCGCTTGTTCTCTCGTTGAAAACCGCAAAGCGCGAATCTTAGGGGACTTAACGGCCTCTGGCCAAAGAATTGCCCAAGGTTTTAAAGCTTTCATGAATGAAACTCCTTGAAAAGAAAGGAAAATTAGATTTGGTGTGTTCCAAACCAGGCCAAAAGCACGGGCAAAGCAGCAAAAAACAGACTCAAAAAGGCTGTAACGCCCCATTTCATCATGTATTCAACGCCTTGAGGGTCAATGTTGTCCAAGTCCAGAAAATAATTGATAGTTTTACGCATCGTAAACTCCTTCGACGGTAAAAAAGAATAAAAACAGGCTGATAGAACATCAAACCCGCAAAGAGACACAAAAAGATTGCATCTCCAACATGAAAACCCATTATATCACAAACATGATCTTTGTGTCAACATCTTTTTTCTTGAATAAGAACAGGAAGGAAGGCACGATCAACGATGAACTGCTGGAGATCAATCGGAAAACTTTTTTCATCGTTGATCATGCCCATTATGAGGAGAGATCAGACACAGGAACAACGGGATCGCCCGTGCCAAGGACGCCAAGGTCGATCAAAGTGTTCCAAAGGACGGTATAATGCGGCTGTAAAGACAAAAGACAGCCTTCTTTTTTGATCTCCTTCATTAGATCAACCATTTGAGCGTTGTTTAGCTTGCCAAGTTCAAAATCCATAAGCTGATCAATAAGTTGCTCATTCATTGTTGTTTTCTTCCACAGGAACAATGCACTTGACGGCCTTTTCAGCCAACTGTGCGGATTTCAAAAGCATTTGAGGATCTGCTCGAAGTGCTTTCAACCATCCCTTGAGATAAGCTGCTGAATTGTCTATGGTTCTGTTGTCAATCTGGCACTTGTTACACAAAATAGCTGAGGAAAGTTCAGCTATTAGCTCCTCTTTGCAATAAGAAGTATCGCCAAAATCCACGATATCAGCCAAACTCTGGCGATCAAGACGGCTCGAATGCCCCGTGCTATGAGACAATTCGTGAAACATTGTGGCATAATAATGTTCTTTCTCAGGAAAATCAGTGGGTTGTGGCATCGTTACTTCGTCTTTTGTTCGGCTATAAGAGGGTTTTCCACCTTTGCGATGCTTAACTGTTGGAGAATCAACATAATTTGTCATTATATCTTCACAAACTTCAATGGAATCAAAGTCTTCCATATCTTTGATCCCTGCTTCGCCCATCACTTCGGCAAGATCGATACCTTCTGTGTCTGAGAAGTTGAATACACGGTGATATTTGACAGGAGCAAACCAACGATTCAACACTTCTTCCGTGCCATCGGCCTTTTTGCGCTTCTTTTCAATGAGCTTCCAGAAAACTACCTTTGCGTGTTTTGCTCCTTTCTTGACCTTACCACCGAGCTTTTGAGCTTGTGAAAAAGTCAGCCAATACGGTGATGCCTTGCCTTGAAGGGCTGTTGCCCACCTGTTGATCCCGCTGTATGGGCGTTTTGAGATAAGATTCATGGGCTCCAGGGAAAAACCTCCATCTTTCCAGGGCTGTTGCCAAGGAAGGAGCTGGTCTTTCTCAATTTTTTCCAAAATCGGCGTGATAACGGCGTTGATCACTTTTTGAGACATGGGAAAACCTCTATTTTTGGGGTGTTAGGTTGTGCTGCGAACGCAGCGAAAGATCGCGCTTGAATTTTGCGCGTCATAAAGTAATACGAACGGGAAACAAAAAAGTTCACTTTATTTTTTTTTATTTTCTAAGCCTCCGATAACATTATAAACTTTTTGGAGTGATAAAACTCTGCCTTGTTGCCGTTAACAAAAAGCACATCAATATAAGAACCATGGCCGGCTGCTGCGACCCAAGAGTCGGTCACTAGGCCAGGAACACCAACATTATGAGCTAAGTGCGCGTCATTGTACAGGGTCGGGCCTGTTTTGATCGTGCGGTTGGGATTGACTTTGACTAAATCACCGACTTTCATTGACTTTCTCCAAATGCCATCCATAATACCATACTCTTTCGCCCGTCTGTTGGGAATAACAGAAATATCTCGTGCTTCTCTGGCTTCTGGATAGCGATATCGCTGCCCCCACTATAAGGACGAGATCGCCTTTGTTCGCATTCATCAGGAACCCGACCAACCGGCACAAGTCACCGATCTTCATGGTATTTTCTCCAAGTAGTTCTCTGCTGCTCCTGCTTTTCTTCCCGTCCTTTGGTGAATATAGTGATAATAAGCTTCGGTGAAACACCCAGGTTGAAAGCTTTTAACCTCCAATATAAGGACGATATCGCCTATCTTTGCTTTGAACCCCTTTTTCACAAAACGAGCCAAGTCACCGACTTTCATGGTATTTTCTCCAAATGATAACCATAGATCAATGTTCTTTCCCCCGTCTTCTGGAGCATGCAGCGATATACGTTAACGTGTACCCCCATTGTGACCTCCAATATCAGGGCAAGATCGCCGTTTATTTCGTTGTTTCCCATCCCAACCAAACGAACCAAGTCACCAACTTTCATGGTATTTTCTCCAATTGATGATCATAAAACCATACTCTTTCCCCCGTCTTCTGGAGAATACAGCGATATACTTTATCGTGTATACGCGCTCGGACGTACAATATAAGGACAAGATCGCCTGTTTTGGAAGTATTATAAACGTACTTCAAGCAAGCCAAGTCACCGATCTTCATGGTATTTTCTCCAAAAACAACGCGTTGTATCTTCTTCTTTGCCCCGACCTTTGGTGCAAAACGAAGTATCCAAACTTTGCGCCTGGGCCTCCAACCTCCAATATCAGGACAACATCGCCCTCTTTTCCCAGGAGGCTGGTTATTCTTACGCGAGCTAAGTCACCAACTTTCATGATATTTTCCCCAAGTAGATCCTGTTGTAACTTCTTATTTGCCCGGTCTTCTGGTGCAAAACAACATAGCTCATGCTTAAAACCTCCAATACCAGGACGAGATCGCCACGATCTTTAAAAATCCGCGATTTTGTGACACGCGCCAAGTCACCGACTTGTAAGTCTTTCATGAGGGTTTCGCCAAAACGAGATATTGTTCTTGTAGCCAAACCTTCGTCCCGGTCGCTTGATTCAGCACATAATAGCTCCAAGTATCTTCAAAATCAAACTTTTCTCGCTTCAAAACTATCGCAAGGCGGAACTCAGGGAGTCCAACGGTGTGCTTTACAAGCTCACCAACGTTAAATAAAGGTGGTGCAAGCATTTTTTATGTTCTCCTGAACCAGTTTTCGGAAAACCATGCCTTGTGACCGTTGTGTTGGAACACAACAAAATAATGCCACAAAGCGTAATCCTCAATCCACCGACGTTTTAAGACTATTACCAAATTTCCTGCAAGACCCGTTGATCTTACAAGATCACCGGGCTTAAACTTAGGATATGTTTTCACTTTTTAACTCCAACAACGAGGAAGTCCAAAGAAGCTCTTTCAAGCGTTTTGCCTTTTGACGTGGCCTTTGCCCTTCACAAAAGGTTTGAACAGCTTGAAGGGGCCTCTATGGACTTCCTCATGGATGTTAGGGGTTAATGGCAATCACCCTTTCAGGTGTCTGGAAGTAAGGCCGGTCAGCATGGCTTTGATCTGTCAACCACATGCGCTGGCACTTAGAAGCAATGGGCTTTCTGGCTTCCATATCTGTTAAAATGATGTGACCATCGAAGCTTCGGTCGTTAACCCATCGAGTCGGAGCGTCAAAGCACGTCCCACCGCACCGAACACGTTCCCAAGTTTTCTTTTCGTCTTTTTTCCAAACAAAAACAAACTCTTCCGCAACATCAGTATCAAAGGGAATCACTGTAAACTCTGCATATTGCGCAAGTTTTTCCAACTCGCCAAAGAAAGCAGCCAGCATAGAATCGCTTACAGAACCCGATTGATCGATGGAAACGGCAACCTTGGCAACTCGATCCGAACGTTTTCCAGCGTGGATGTAGGGATAACGACGATTGATCCGCTTAATTGTGCTTCGTCGCTTCGCTCTCTGCGATGCTTTAACAAAATAACGAAGCACATTCCTCCAATCTACCGTAGTTTTAAGGCGTTCTTGAATTTCTTTTCGGACTTCAGAAGGGACCGAACCCCACCCCTGGCCGGGGTTGGAAGCTTCGTCTGCTGCTTGTTGGAGAATCTGGCGGAGCCTTTCTTCAGCAACTTCGCGGGCTTCCGGCGACAACTCATTTTCGCCCCATCCAGAATGATCGTCCATTGTTTTTACATCGCCCAAACCACCGGAGCCTTGACCAGGCTGGCTTTCGCCGTCTCCTTCGTCTCCTTTGCCTTTGCCCTTGTCTTTGTTGTCTTTCTGGTGTTGTCGGAGCATTGCCATATAACGTTCGGCGCTCAAACCTACGGGATAATCGGCGAAAGGAGTATCAGCAACGCCGGGAATGCAGCCAAATTCGGGCAATTCATCCAGCAAATGGCTGTTAATCGCCAAATCTGTTGCGATATTCCACATTTTGGTAAGCCCTTCTTCTGGAAGACGAGCGCAAACATGAAGAAAAATCAAGTGATAGAACTCATGCTTGAGAACACCGAGCTTAACTTTGTCTTCCAAACCCTCAAAGAACTCAGGGTTGTAGAGCATCTCAAAATAACCTGATTCGTTGATTCTTACCCCTGCCGTAGGGATCGCAAAGGAAGGTACCTTCTGGACACGCCGGGAGATGGCGCAAAAGAAAGGCTCATTGAGCATAAGCCTGTAAGTGTGGTGATCTAAGTCGAAGACAGACCGAGGTTTTTTGTTTTCAGTCATGACATTCTCCTGTGTTATCGGGCTAAACCCGTGTTATAAAAATGAAAAGTGGTCCCTACGGGAATTGAACCCGTGTACCCGGCTTGAAAGGCCGGTGTCCTAACCCCTAGACGAAGGGACCAAAAGCCCGTATGGTGGGCTAAACCGTTGTTTTCAACAACTCAAAAAGGCTTATTCTTCCGTGGTAGTGGTAAGAACGTTCACAAAATATTCGCCCACAGTGCCATAATCGGCAACCTTGACAGCGTGAAGATTCACAGTGTTTTCAAGGTCGTTGCCCGTCATTCCCATGATTCCCCAAAGCTTCATTGCAACTTCAGAAGGAAGGCTCACGAAGTATTTTGCGAAGTTTTTCATACGCTTAGGAGTCATCTCCTCTTTGAAAATCTCGGCTTTCTCGAACTTCTCACACATTGCGGAGTGATCGTTGATCGTGAAGTCCTTCACAAGCTTGAACTTGCCCTTGTCAAGGATATCTTCGACGGTAACGATCTTTGTGTAGTTCTGCAAAAAGTCGTTGAAGGCGATCGCAGCTTCTTTTCCGACAAACGCAAGGCCCAAATTAACCACAACGCCGGTTGCTTTCTCAAGCAAATCACCTTGTTGAAGGCATTCATCGAAGCGAACCCAGGAACGACGGGAAGGATAAACTTTATTTGGTTCAAACTCTCCAATGTGTTCAAGGTGATCATGGTTATGAGCGATAAAATCCCACACAACATCGGACACTTCTGTTTTTGCCCAATCCAACCAGTCCTTTACGTCTGGTTCAACATCAAAAACAGTCCATCGGTCGAGTTCTGCGGGGTCAAATTCGCCCACGCTGTACTGAGCGCCGTGGATTCCGCCGTTGACAGCACCAAAAATCAAGGTACCATCGTGAAGATGATAGCCATTCAACTTTCGCGAGTCTGTAAGCTCAAAGATTCCTTGACGAACCTCCAAGGTTGCTCTGTCGATCTCGTCCAAGAACAAGACCACAGGGACGTTGCAAGCTTCTTGGAACCAATCTGGAGCCATCCAGGTGGTGGTTTCGCCTTCAATAACAGGCAGTCCCAGGAGATCGCCTTCAGTCATTTGACTGGCGCGTCTTTCAACCACAGGCATATCAAGCCCATGGGCGATTTGGTAAACAAGCTCCGACTTCCCAACGCCGTGACGACCGCGAATAAGAACGGGTTTGCAGATGTTAAGGACGAAAGGGACGGCTTTTGTGAACGCGGAAAACTTAATGGCCATGATGGGCCTCCTTTTAAAAGGAAATTTTTGAAAATGGGAAACTCCCAAACAACGATACAGATTATAGCAGAAAAAGGATCACGTGTCAAGGCTTTTTTTTTCTTGTTTGTTTCTGTGGAGTTGACAAGCGATCTTTAAAAAGTGATCCGTGATCCTCAAAAAGTGATCACCGATCTTTATTCATATTCCTTCAGCCTTTCAGGCTTTTTCCATGTTTTAAGGTGCCTTTCTTCGCACAGCAGGGGTTTTGGATGGCCCATTGGCAAAACCTTGTATACTTTCGCTCCTTTGGCGTGAGAGGTCATCGGCGCCGCGTTAACTTGAATAACAATAACAGGCTTGTTCATGTGCTGCGAAAGCTCCCAACGATTTGCAATCCCGAAAGATGCGACGCTTGCGCGCATTTGGACGGTTTGCCCCGGCTTAAATTTGGGTTGCCGTCTCGTCTCTTCTACTACAGCCTGCGAGTATTTGTTTTCGCAAAGCTTCTGATATTGCCGTTGTGAGGGAACATAATCAGCATCCCGGAGAATTTTGGCAACAAGATCCGTAAAGTACGGGGAGTTGGATTGCTTGTAGTATTTTGCAACGATCTGAGCAATTTCGCGTTTTTCTTTGTTGTATCCTTTGGTTGACCAGTTCTTGCGATTGCGCTGGAGAGCTGGGTCGTTCAAGTCATCGATCTTTTTGGTGATTCGATCAGCGATCCGGTGTTGGTGATCTGATATCCGGCCTTTCCGAGCATACTGCTGCTCGATTGATTCACTAAAGCCCTGTTCCCACGGGGACAATGTGAGTTTGTATTCGTTCATTTTCTTGATTTGTTCCCGAATTTTCGGCATTTTGTTTCCTCCAAGGAAAAATTCCCATTGAAAAGGGAGTTGTGAAAACTGACCTTATTATAGCACAAGAGAGATCACATGTAAAGCGTTTTTTTCTTGTTTGTTCTAAAGTAGTTAGAAAGATGTGATCATTTTGTCGCGATCTTATTGAGAATTTCTGAAAGACTTTTTAAAGGCCTGAAAAGTATAGACCTATTTTTTCTTGATGTTGCAGCGACTAGGCATTCGGGGGGACATGTTGTTGTGGTACGCGCATTTTGCCAGTATACCGTATAAACGAGATATGCCAACTTACTTTTCTTAATGATAATCCCAAAAATATGGGGATTTGTGAACCAATTGACCAATTGACCGACCTCTAGTTCTTGTTCCACGGCTACTCTCCTAAAAAGGTTACTGTTTTGCTGTGTTCTTTTCGTGCGCGTTTTTTTTATATAAAGGATGCGCATACATACACACGCACACACACGAGAGGCTCAAGCGGTTGTTTTCACGACGGGAGCGAACCAATAAGAATGACGATGAAAGGAAATCCCCGACCTCTGGCCCAAAACGAGCAACATCCAGCGACACGATTCTGTAAGCCATCGAACTTCAAGCACAATAAACAAAGAGTCGTCGCGCATAATGCCATCGTTCCGCACTAACTGGCCGACCTTGAAAGGCTCTTTGCCTCTGATGTAGTGGTTAATCATCTGTTTCTCCGGCAGG
>Ga0255047_10003030_pt1 | contig 10755 bp, 18 predicted proteins | sample JV7_2_1_MG_FD_183640 | JGI IMG/M metagenome (GOLD analysis project Ga0255047, IMG submission 183640) | Seawater microbial communities from Jervis Inlet, British Columbia, Canada - JV7_2_1 | ecosystem: Environmental > Aquatic > Marine > Inlet | place: Canada: British Columbia | collected 2016-10-06 | reverse complement strand
TAAAGAGTATAGTTTGAAGTAGCAGTGGAATTGGCCGCGCCACCCATCTTATTGAGCGGACGGAGGCCAAAGCTTCCGTTAATGTTAGCCATTTCGTTTGCTCCTTAAAGCAAAAGGGTTCAAAACAGGTGCCCTATTTTCTAGGGCCTCCAAACGTTACACGCGATTGTCGTTCAGGCTTCTGAATCGCCATCGAATGATGCTGCGTTTCCTTCATAAGATCGTTATCAACTGCGGTCATTGCGTCCGAACTCATTTTACCAAAGTAGTCCTTACGCTCCTCAACAATCTCAATTGGAATACGGGCAAGCAACAACCCTCCTACGCCAAAGACACCTTCATAGGTCCCGGAATCCACTGTTGGGGCCTCAAATTCAGGGTATTCTTCTTTCCGAACCAGTTCCCACCCTTCTCTCATGCGGGCAGATACATTCTTTCGGTCGTCAAAACCCCTAACTTCAGACCGTATCCATCGGTGAACAAAGCCTTCTGGCGGATCGGGTGCGTCTAATAAAGACGGGGGACTCCAAGGTTTCCTTTGCGTTTTTACGGCTCGGGTCTTGGATGCGCGAGGAGTACGATCAATATTGTTTTCAGACATTGTCATTTCCTAGCGTTTGTATTTCGCGTACTGGTCTAGAGGAACCCCCAACTTATTCGCAATCGTAACTTCACTTGGGGATAATCTCACTGTTTTGCGCCCGGATGACCCGGAACGTGTAGCAGAAGCAACAGCCTGTTGTGGCCTGTTCCCTCCTGTAGAAGATGCTGTCCCCCCAAATTTATGAGGAAACGCTTCTCTAATTCTTTCGTCAATTACACGATAATACTCTGGAGTGTTTGTGTCAAAGTCTTCTTGTTCAACCAGAGTCTTGTGTATTCCAAAAGCCGCAAACGTCATGGCGTCGTCTTCGCCAAACCACGGGTTTTCCTCCGCCCATTCCATTGCTTTCGGGTCAGGCCGGGTTGGAACGGCATTCTGTGCAGGCGAAACCTGTTGTTGTGCCTGTGCCTGGGCTTGGTACTGGGCTCTCTGCGCGGCTTCAGCTTGTTGTTGTTTAGCAGCCTTTACCCGCTCTTCCTCTATCGCAAGCTGAGACAACTTCTTATTTATCTCTACCTGTGAAGTAGTGTCGTTGGTCGCTATCGCAGTTTCCAAATCTCTGGACAAAGAATCCGATTGCGTGGCTACACGGTCCCCGTACTCTGCAATATAACCCTGGTCTAAATCTTGGACCCGGTTCCTAAGCTGACTGTTTTCAGCCTGCACCCCCCTAGCATACTCAACTGCCGCCTGTTGCTGGCGTTCAGCTTCGCGCGCCTTTTTTGTAAGACGGTCAATTCGTCGCTTAACCTTCTTACTGTATTCCTCATGTTCGGGAGAAGATTCTTCAGGTTCTTGCCCCGAAACTTCGATTTCCGGGGAGTCCTCGACAACAACATCAACACTAGAAGCTGTCTCGGGAATGTCTACAACCAACTCGTCTTGAGCTTCTTCAGGCATGGTTTATCTCCATGTTAAAAATGCAGGATATCTTCGGGGTCCTGTATAACCGCTATTACATCGTCGTCATTTAAAACGCGGACCTCTCCGCCGTCTATCTTAAACCGGGCTCCGGCATACCTTCCAAAAATAATCCAATCCTTCTCCCGGCACCACGGCCCACTCGGGAATTTCTTACGGTCTTCGTAAGCGAGGGGACCAACCTTTAAGACATAGCCACACACCGTAGCCACGGATTCTCTGTCAACAACAGCATCTGGAAGAAGAACGCCCCCCTGACTCTTGCCCTTCCCTCTATATGGAAGAATCAATAAACGCCAGCCCGTGGGGTTGGGCAACCTATTAAAAGTATCGGTATCTAATTTTGTGGGGTCTAAAACCCGTTCTTCGGGTTTTACATATGCGGGATCTAAGGAAACTACGCTGGAAGCCCCAATAGATTCGGATTTTTTGGACATTAATCTGCCTTTTCTAAGATTTCTCTTAACTCCTGTCCTATATAATCCAAAGACTCTACGTTGCCAACTAGTTGTTTGTATTCTTCGTGATTTTGTACCCCACCAGAAACCATAATCTCCGAAACACGATCTCGACGCTCCTTAATAACTTTTAAAAGTTTTTCCGCCAAAAAAATGCCATCCATTATGGTTTCTTTTCTTGTTGCCAAGCACGTGCCTTGCTCATACTTCGGGAACCAAACCAAAACGCAATGATAGAAGAAAATATAACGGAGGTTTCCGGGTCCCAAATAGCAATCAAACCTGCAGACAGGTCCATCCCATCTGTCATCACCATAGTGTATACCGTGACGCCTTTGATGGTAGCAAATAAGAGAAAGAAGGCATAAGTAAGGACAGGGCGCACGCTACCCCGGAGAGCGTTGACAAAACCTCCAGCGTCAATAGACCTGTCATGCTCATATATACCTTTCGTTTCCGCAATGTCCGCTTCTGCATCCAGTTCCGCAATTTTTAACGTGGACAACTGGCTTGCATACTTGGCTTTAGCCTCAAGCAAGGCCAAATCCTGCTTATTCTGTTGTCCCTGTTTGAAATATCCCAAAACCTCTGGAATTATCGAGGTTCCAAACCCTAACGCAGTCCCTAAAAGCGACATAATCATAGGATTTTACCCTACTTTCTGCTCATATAAGCACTCATACCCATATAAGCACAGGTGACCCCGGAAAAAGCTATGTAAGCTAGCCCTAAGAGGTCGCTTATTGACTTGAGTCTGCTTTCGCTTACTACAAAAAACAAAAGACCCGTCATGCCAGCCATGATCGCAAGGGCACACCACGCCATGTGACGTTGGGCATCCATCTTTTCTGCTGTCTCAAGGGCTTCGACCGCCGCTAACTCGGAATCCGACACGACACCGTCGCCATCAAGATCCAAATCCTGATAACGACTGTTTCTTTGCAGTTTTTTTTGGGTCATTTTTTAGCGTTCCAGAGATCAAACAAAACTTTAACCTTATCTTTTAACACTTCCAGATCACCGTGCATCTTAGCAAGTACTACTATAAGACCAATAATGGCTACAATGACCGGCCAGCCAGCGTTAAAGAGTTCTATAATAGATACATCTGGAGCATCCTGCATGGCCTAGTTCCGCGCACATTTAAAACTAAAACACGCCTTTTTCTTTAAGCAAAAAACCGACTACACCACCAACCATGCCAACCATGATTACAACAGGTTGGGAAAGAAGAACACCAACGCCAACAACTACACCACCTAAAGCAGCGTAGCTAGACGGCTCTTTCATGCGGCTCATAATCCAATCCATTTGTAAGCTCCTGTTAACAAATTTTAAAGGAACCACCACGGAGCGCCGCGCCCATGCCACGGTTTTTACCGGACACAGAAGTAGCCTTAGACACGTTCGGGGTGGTTTCAGACTTTGCATCGTTATAAGGAACAAAACCTTGGTCTTTTACAACAATGCCTTTTCTAGAAACCCCTACAGAACTCTTTTTCATAACCGTCTCCTATTAATCACCTTGTTTCATCAACTCGCGTTCGCGTGCCGCCTGTATACGTGCCGCAACAATTTCTTCCTGGGACTGTATCCTCTGGGCCCCTAGACTTGCGGTGGATTGTGCTTTTTTCTGATCCAAGGCAAGACGGGCTTGATCGATCTGGTTTTCTGCTTCGTCCCGTTTTGCCCGAAGTTGCAGATCCTGTTCTTTCAAAGCGATTAAGGGGTCCGGTCCTTGCTGACCTTCTCCGCTTATCTGGGCGCTGAGTGCTTTAAGCTCTTGCATACCTTGCGCAATCTGTTCAGCAACCATGGATTCTATTTGTAAAATCTGGTCCTCAGTCGGCGCTTGGCCTTGAAGCTGCTGCATCATCTGAGAGGACACCTGCTCCTTAGCCCCTATAGAAACATGCTCCATAATGTGTTTTTGCAGCGCCATAGCGACCGAGGGAAGCTGCCCAACCATGGGGGAAGACCCAAAAACTAGGTGAGCCATTATGTGAGCTTTGTGGTTCTGGCCTTGGAACGCCTCTAGTTCAATGTTTTCAAGTGCTTCCGAATTCTCCACTGCGGGATCTTTAGGAACAGCCTCTTCCTGATCTATGACCTTGAGAATAGAGTCAACGTCTTTGACACCAAGAGCCTTATACATCCTACGAAACGCTTCGTACATGTTGTGCAAGTCCGGAGCCGCTTGCGCCAACTGCAATTCAGTCTGCGCCATAGTGACCCTTTGCGACATGGAGAATATATTAGGATCGGAAACTGGAATAACGTCAATCCTATCATCAAAATCCTCCGATTTTATGACCCGTTCAGCGCCTACAACGTTGTAGGGGTACTCCGGTGGAAGAGATTCCCCGAATACCTTTGCAAGAAGATCAAATTCGTCTTTCTGGGCGTAATGCAGCCGTTTATGTATAGCCGACATTACTTTGGCACCCTGCTCCAGCATTGCAATGGTGGTTCCAACCGCAGCTTGCTGGTTTCCGTCGCCAACCTGTAAATTAGATACCGCAGCGAACCGCTGACCGGCTTCCACACAGAACCCCATCAACTGGAACAAGGTCTGGTCCGCTCCCTTATAGGGAAGAAGCATCAACGAGTCTCTAATTGCACCCCCAGGGGAATCCACGTCCCTGAACTCGCCCGGAGATAGCGGCTCGTCATCATTACGAATACGAAGGCCGCGAGTCTTGAAACCTGCGGGCAAGTTAGCCAAGGTCCCTGCATCAATAAGCTGGCGCAACGCAGCAGTGGCTGTTCGGCTTAACCCACCAATCATGTGGATCAAACCTAACCCGTAGAAACCGAACCCTGGAAGGAATTTAAAATGAACAAAATACTGGTTTTTCTTACGATCCTGATCCCCCTCCTTGTAGTTCCTGCGAATGCTGAGAACCTTACCGTTATCTTCTGATACGGTTACAACGTAAGGGAGCTTAATACCTGTGGATTCACCGCCGGGATCGGAATCCTCAAAACCTTCCAGATCCAGATCTACATGACACTCAAGTAACGTTACCTCGGTATCCAAACGGCTGGGCTCTATCCCGCTTATCTCGTCCATCTCCTCACGGACCTCGGACGGGTCCGACTGGGATGCGGATACTTTAATGTCGGAATAGAAACCGGCTACCTGCTTCTTCCGAAGTTCGTTCTCCGAGATTTGAATAACATGTGTTACATTCTCGGCTGTTTCCAGATCCGTAGCGGTATACGGAACAATTAGCTGTTCCGCAGGAACGAACTTGCTGACAGCACGTCCCAGGAAATCATCGTAGTACACCTTTTTGAACGTAGAACCCGCTAGCGGCAGGTAAAACAGCATTTGGTCAAATTCAGGTGTGTATTCCTTCATAACACACGTGATTTGGTAATTCATAAAGTTGCGAACACGATCCGATTGAGCCTCTATGTCCGGAGAAGACTCGCCCATTATCTGAGTATTTACAGGGCCCCCTGCGGGCAATAATTCACCAAAAGCCTGCGCTTGGAACTGAGTCACGGCCTCTGCAAGAAGAGGGTGCGTCACGCCTGTCGCACCACGGAACGGTTCCGCCCGTTCCTCGTATTTGAAACCTAAAAGCTCCAGACCGGTTCGGTACGTGTCTTCCCAATCTTTACGACCGTCCTTGTTAGCCTCGTACTGATCTAAAAGATCCGAAGCTATTCTAGACAGAACACCCGTATCTACTTCTTCTGCAAGATTGTCATAAAACCCGGCGCTTGAAACTTGATCCATACGTGGATCAAAATCAACGATAACACCACCGTCATCTTCCAGTTCTATATTTAAACCGGGTGTTTCGATCATGCTGTCGTCTTCAAACGATACTTCCGCGTCCAGACCTTCTTCCAGTTCCACAGGCGGTATTTCGTTTCGCCTTTCTATAAGAGAGGCCGTCCCAAAATTGCTGCGGGGTAGCGGGTTTCTAGCCATCTAGTAACGCCTTAATGAGGCAATCCCACCGCCCCGGAATGGTTGGCTCACTCCTGAAGATCCGGGAATTTCTGTTTGAGGCATTAAAAATTGTTCCCCCTGCTCAGGAGGCCTCCTCATTTCGGGTCGCGGAGCCATGTCTGGACGAGGCATTAAAAATTGTTCCCCTTGCTCAGGAGAAGGCATCCTCATTTCTGGAGGAGGCATCGTTTCTGGAGGCGGCATCGTTTCTGGAGGCGGCATCGTTTCTGGAGGCGGAGAAGGCGGGTCGTTAAGAATAGCGTCGGGCGTTTGCTGCGGAGCAAAACGTGTTATCATTCGCTGAAGGTAGGCTGCGAATTCCGGGTTTTTCTCCGCTGCTTCAAGAAGCCCGTCTTTGTTCTTGATAACAAAGGCTTTTACTTGTTCGGTAGTGACTTCCGGGTTTTGTTCTAGGTCTGTCAACTCCCGGACTATCGCCATGAGATCTGTTACCGTTCCCCCTCCCTGCATTTGAAGAGGTCGAAAGCCCATCATGCCGCCATCGCGCATACCCATGGCTTGCTTATATTGTTCAGCCGCCGCCATGCCTTGCGGCGTGTACGGAAATTCGCGTCCCATTACGTTAGGCATTTCGTCGTCCACCTTTTCTGTTCTTCTCCGCGCCTTTTACCTTACCTGCATTTATACTGGCGTAAAAGACTTGATTACCCTTACCTTTACCATACGTCTTCGTCATTTTGCGCTTTATCTTTGCGCCCTTCTTTGTCAAAGGCATTAGCGGCTACCTCCTAAAGGAAACGTAAGCCGAAGCATGCCGCTTCCTCCAATTTTACCCCCGGGGGATCTGTCCAAATGGCCGTGAGCACCGAAACTTCCTCTACCAAACGGGACCTTATATCCCGCATCAAGGCTGGTAGAAGGACGCAACATTTCGCCTTCAACGGTGGGAAGTGTCAAACCCGCGCCAAAACCCAACTGTCCTTTGCCAACAGGTCCTTCCCAAGTTGCTCTGTAGCTATCCACCGTCACCGGGGGCGCGTTCTCAGGACGCCGGGGTATACTTCTTTGAGCGGAAACAGTTCCGGCCCCTCCAAAAACATCGCCGCGTCCGGTAGCTCCAAATCTAACAGCACCCTTTGCATCAACTTCTCCGTGCAAGGCCCCCCCTAAGTCACGAGTACCCTGTAAATAAGGCTTGTACAGTTCGGCCCCTATAGATTTGTCGTCTAGAGATGGGCGGCTGGGATCTCCTCTCGCAATAAGAGCAGCGTGGGGCAACCCGGCTTTCTGAGGTAGAGCATCTACTCGGGCAGCCTCTCCGGGGTTAGGGCTTGCTCCTGCATAAATGTCATATGGAAGAGGACCCTGAATTTCAAACAAAGGGTCCTCTTTAATGAAAATACGACTGGGGTCCGATTCAAGATTCTGATCCCTTAACATCATAAGATGTTCGCTAACGGTAAGTTCTTTTAAGTTGGGCATGGCTAATTGGTCCGTAAGTAAGTTAAATAATCCCGGGCTAACTCGTGACGCGCCACCGCGTCCAAACTTTCCTGTAAAATAGTCTTATTTAAAGGTTTGCCAGACATCACGTGCCTTCAAGCGGTATCCTTGGTTCGCGAGGAGTCCACCCTCGACCGGCAGACGCAACACAAGAACGACCGCTTGCGTCAGTAATGACAATGGTCCATGAGCCATGTTCCGACACAAATACTTCAATAAGCCTGTTGTCATTCGCCAATCCGTTAGCCGTCAATAATTCCTGCCACCTGCCCCACAACTTTTCGATAACCTCCTCCCGTTTTGCACAAATGTTCTGCGCGGAAGCCGAAGATACGGCCACGAAAAACAAAACGAGAAGAGATAAAAGTTTCATAATAACACAGTGTTAACCTTTTCTTTTTGCTGCAATCCTCTTAAACGCATTCTTGGCAGGGGCACCTTTAGCACCTTTTTTTCTCATTGTCTCTCCAGAACCCGCCTTAATGCGTTTCCGTTTAGCGTGAATGTTGGCATAAAGCCCGGGCCGTTTTGCCATAACTTTTCCTTACCTATGAGTCATACAAGGGCTTAACTACAAAACCTCCGTCAGCCTTAGATATATCTCCGCTTTCGGAGTCGGCGGGGTCAAACCGCGCAAAACGTGATCGTATGTTTTTGTTGTCAAAAACAACATAATCTTCGCGGGACACAGGAACGTCAGTGAACGAATCTTCAATTAAAATTCCATCATGCCCTTTCTTTTGCAAATATTCCCTGAACTCTTCCGTGTCCGGGAACTCGGCTAAAGCAGACTCCAGATCTTCGTAAGTGGGATATACGGCAGGATTCTTAAGGCGCAATTTGACCGGTATGACGTGTCCTCCTTCCCCCTCCGCAAAACCAGAAGACGCAACATAAGGATCTTCCGTAAACCAATCTCCTATGTCCGAAGGCCACGATGAGTAACCCCTATCGGAACCTAGAAAAGATTCCCGGACCGTATTCTCGGGGTCCCATGCAGCGGGATCTCCTTCCGTAGTCCCATGATACGCATCCAGATCAAACCCCATTTCACGCATTCGAGAAAGTCTGCTGCTCAAGTCCATGGGAAGACCCGGGGGCTCTTGGTTCGAAATCCCAAGTTTTTCCTTTAGCGATTCAAGGCCCGACTTTTCAAAACCAAAAAATTCATGGGTGGGCTGGGCAAGAAACTCCCGCAAGTCGTTCTTCTGCTCTTCGGTTAAAAGATGCTCGTAGCCCTGCTGTACGGCTTGGATAAGAGGAAACATCCTACGGATCATCAAACTTCCGACACCGCTGCCAAAGGGTTTTTTCTTGGGCCGTGGTTCGTCGTCCGGAGGCAATGCAAGCCGGGAAGCTTCGGCGGCTGCGTCAATTACGGCGGGTAAATTAGACTGGTCCGGGGGCCGTGGTTCTGTCCACGTTATGACGGGTATCTTCTTAATACCCAATTCTCTTGCGGCATGGGCACGATGTCGTCCGTCTTCAGACCCATCTCGGTATATCTGTAGGGGGTCTAACGATCTCCCGCTTACTATGTGATCCTTTAAAAGATCTATGTTTTCTCGACTGGTTTCATCAAGGTCCAGTGGTCTGACACGACTCAAAAAATCTTCCGGGGTCATCTCTACAAGGTTGCCACCCGTTGTCTTGTAGTTAGCCTCTCCATACCACTCGTCCGTAGGAGCCAGAGGATATTTTAAATCAGGTCCGTCAGCCATCCTCAAGGGCTCCCCAGCAGGCGTCGTTCGAGGTGCAGGTGCAATCCACGCACTGATAACGGCCCTCTACCAACGCCTTGGGCTTGGCACACCCGCAAACAGGGCACTTCGCGTCTTGTTCTGCAATGGGATCTGCGAGTTCGTCAGCCATATGGGTCCCTATCGTACAAAGGTTTGTCTACAAAACCACCGTGAGCCCGTTTTTCTGGCTCGTTTTCAGGAACAGGGCCCCTTGGAATTGGTCCTTCTTTAGGAATTTTTAGCTCAAATACGGGGGGCGACGTACCGTCCGGGTATGCTTCAGAAGACATCGTTGTCGCCCAGTTCCTTAGCGCGCTATACATCATAAGATGCCGATCAGGGTCCTGATCGGCATCTTTAATAGATTCTAGCAGGGTCATCGGATTCCCCGAAAAATCAAAGGGGTCCGAGATGTAATAGTTTTTGTCATCCTCTTGTACGGTAAAACCGCCAAGGCTGGTTTGTAGCACTTCTCTGTCGTTATATAGCTGTTTCAATAAAAACCCAATTCCAAGCTTGTCGGCTAAAGGACCATCATAATCCTGGGAAACCGTACCCGGGTCACTCCCCAAAGGGTCCCCATCGGCAAATTCTAAAAGGTCAAGGTTTAAAGGGGCATGTCCATAATATGGGATTGAATTGCTTTTCCTGTTTTTAATGGCCTTCCGCAGCAGTTCTAACTGCGTTTCCGTAAAAAACTCGTTTCCAAACTTTGGATTCGGGAGATTAAAAGCATGGCTAAACGCTGTTTCAAGATACGCCCGAGCATTTGCCGGTAAACCTTCGGACTTAATCTTTGAAAGAAGGTCCCCTATACCAAAGGTTGTGCTCCTATCTTGTTGGTCGTCAGCCATAATAACTCCGTATGTAGGTGGACGGCTCACTGTCTACCCAATCGTCGCTCGGCAACTGTACAAAATTGCCCTGACGATAACGCATCAGAGCCTGCGTGGTGCTGTCTACAAGGTCATCGTGGTCGCCATTCGGAAATGCCGCGCACTCGTCTATAACCTCGTCCGCCCAACGTTCGTCCGGGGCCCAGATCATTCCGCTCTCAAATAGCGGAGACACCGAATGGACCCTCGTAAGCTTATCGTTTCCTTTACTTGGTGTAAAGTTTACAACAGGTATGCCAAGTTGCCTAAGCTCCTGAGTTAACGGCATTCCAGAAGCCTTCGCCTCCACAATGACCGTCTCAGGCTCCCAGAAATTAAACTGATCTAAAGCCTGCGTCTTTAGCTCCGGAAAATCCCAGCGCCCCTTCTTCGAATCCAAAAGTATCAAATTTGCAGGACCCTCCTGCTGTGGATAAAACACACCCCACGTCGTTATCGCACTGTAATCCGAAGTCTCCTTGCGACTGAATGCCGTGTCGTAACTCTGTATTACATACTCAAGTTGCGGAATCTCGTCCTCCTCCCAACGCTTCCACCACTCCTTCTTGATAATAGCACCCTCTTCCGAAGTCGGGTTCTGCTGCCACTGCGCGTTCCACTTGGAAACGGACAACGAAGCGCGAACACCCTCCAACTCCTCCTTCTTCCAATACTCAGGCCAACAAGAATTTCCGCTCGGCATCAAAGCAGGAAACTCTATTAT